>Ga0080064_1006928_pt1 | contig 11849 bp, 9 predicted proteins | sample Subgrocontami54m_FD_69260 | JGI IMG/M metagenome (GOLD analysis project Ga0080064, IMG submission 69260) | Subsurface groundwater microbial communities from S. Glens Falls, New York, USA - GMW46 contaminated, 5.4 m (SPADES assembly) (version 2) ...
GTAAGAGCCGCGCACGAAGTAAGCGGCCCACTCGCAGCCGCTTACTTCGTGCGCGGCTCTTGTGATCCATCATTCGACGTGTGACATAGCACTAGGCGACCAAGCGCAGTGCGGAAAAAGCCGCGGCGCTCGAACTCCAGTTCGAAGCACTCTTGAGACTCATGATGCCGTTCGCGCTCGACCGCGTGCCGTCATTTTGGCAGGTTTGCCGCGTCGAATGGCAGGAGCAGCCATCTCGGGCTTGATTTTTTCCCGATCCCATGTTTAGCTTGCATAAGGAGTTAAAGCACCGCACCGCGGCTCGATCTTGCCCGGTATGCGGTTTGCTTACTTTCTCGCATCGGCTGCGCGGATCGGGTCCGCCCAGCCGTGCCGCGACCATTTTCTCCAAGGACGACCCGTTGAAAAAGGGGACTGGACCTTTCCGGCCCTTCATTTGTCAACGGGTTTTGAGGGGACGTAGAGGTCCAGTCCCCTTTTTCAACGGGCGGTCGGCAGTCGGAACGAGGGCAGCGGCATGCTCACCAGGGAGAAGCCTTATCGCGTGCTGATCACCGACGATGACCGCGGCTGCCGCGAGGCGCTGCGCGAAATCGTCGAGCCGGCGGGCTATATTGCCTTTCTGGCGTCGTCGGGCGAGGAAGCTCTCGACATCCTTCGTGAAGAACCGGTTCACTTGTGCCTGTTCGACATGCACATGCCGCGGCTGACCGGGCTGGAAACGATGCAGCTCGTGCACCAGATCAATGCGGGCTTGCCGTGCATCCTGGTGACCGCCGATGCGAGCGAGGACTTGATGCGGCAAGCCTTCAGCGTGCGGGCCTACAGCGTGATCCCCAAGCCGGTCAGTCCGAACATGCTTCTGTATACTATGGTGCGGGCGCTGATGAAGGTGTACGGCGACCTGCTGGAAGGCGAGGAAGAGTAACTCGCTTGCGGCTTAGCGAAACCAGTGTTCGACCGTTGCGCTAAACCGCAAGCGACGACCACTGTCGAAACACCAACATGCTCTTTTTTGAGGTAACTGCGAAATGAAAGTCGTGCCATTGAATGACAAGATCGTGATCAAGCGGCTTGAAGCCGAGGAAAAGACGGCGGGCGGCATCGTGCTGCCCGACACGGCCAAGGAAAAGCCGCGCCAGGGCAAGGTCCTGAGCGTCGGCGACGGCAAGCTGCTCGAAAGCGGCAAACGCGCCGCTTTTCAAGTGAAGGAAGGCGATCGCGTGCTGTTCACGTCGTATGCCGGCAACGAAGTCAACGTGGACGGCGACGAGCTGCTCATCATGTCGGAAGACGACATTCTGGCGGTGGTCGAGTAAGCGACAGTTTCAGAAACCCGGTTTCTTGAAGAAACCGGGTTTCTTTTTTGTTCTGGGTTCACGGGGCCGGCGCGGCTTCAACCGGCGCCGCCGCCGGCGTCTTGCCGTCGCTGAACCGCGCGATGTACTCGGGCAACTCGACGCCGCCGACATCCTTCAGAATCTGCATCATCGGCGGCAGGCTGCGCGCCAGGCCTTGCAGGAAGCCCGCGGTCGCACTTTGGCCGTTCTGGCCGTTCTCCCAAACGATGACCTTGTCGAATTTGATGTTCGAGATCGCCTGGGCCGCGGTGTGCGCGAGCGTGTCGAGGTGTTCGAGCATCAATAGCTGGAACGCCGGTTGGGCGCCGCCGCAGGCGTCGATGATGCGCTTGAGGCCTTCGCCTTTCTTGGCGAGAATTTCATATTGGCCGCGAGCTTCGGCGTCGAGCCGGGCGAAGGTGGCGGACGCCTGGCCCTCGGCCTCAATGCGACGTTTCTCCGCTTCGGCTTCCGCTTCGACGATGACGCGGGCCTTCTCCGCCTTGGCCGGCGCCTCGACGGCGGCGCGGCGCTCGGCTTCGACGCGCTCGGCTTGCGCCAAGGCGGCTTTAGCCTGGGCGCGGTGTTGGGCTTCCTGCACGGCCGCTTCCGCGGCGCGTTTGCTGGTTTCGCCGAGCTGAAACGCCTCGGCTTGCTTGACTTGCAAATTCGCCTGGGCCGCGACGACTTGCGCCTGGGCCGACGCTTCGCCGGCGATGGCCTTGGCGTTGGCGTCGGCCAGGGCGATGCGCATCTTGCGCTCGGCGTCCTTGACCTGGGCATCGCGCTCGAACGCCGCCGTCTGCTCGCCGATCTTCTGCTCTTTTTCGAGTTCGGCCAATTTCACCGCCTGTTCGCGCATCGCGTCGCGGGTGCCGATCTCACGCAGCTTGGTCGCGTTGGCTACCTGAATCGACTTCTCGCGCTCCGCTTCCGCGACGCCGATGTGCCCCATCTTTTCCTGCTGGGCCACGTCCACCGTCGCCTGCTGCACCGCTTGCGACGCGGCCTTGCGGCCAATCGCCTCGATGTAACCCGATTCGTCGGTGAAGTCGGTGATGTTGACGTTGATCAGCACCAGGCCGATTTTCTTCAACTCCGGCTCCAGCGACGTCTGAATGTTGCGCAAGAACATCTCGCGGTCGCGGTTGATGTCTTCGATCTTCATCGAGGCGATGACCTGGCGAAGCTGGCCGAAGATGATGTCGCCGGCCTGCTGCTTGATCTCGGGCACGCCCAGTCCCAAAAGACGAATCGCGGCGTTCTGCATCGTCTCGGTATCGGTGCCGATAGCGACCGTGAAAACGCTCGGCACGTTGACGCGGATGTTCTCCATCGACAGAGCGCCCTTGAGCGGGATTTCGATCTGGATCGGCTCGAGGTTGAGATACGCATAATCCTGGACGAGCGGCAACACGAGCCGGGCGCCGCCGTGCAAGCAGCGGGTGCCGGTCGGGCTGCCGGTGTATTTGCCGAAGATCACAAGGACGCGATTGCTGGGGCAGCGCTTATAACGGCGCGCGAACAGCATCACCATCGTGAAGAAGAACAGGACGGTGATGATGATAAGGATCACCACCTCCGAGGAAAACGATTGAAGCCATTGCGGCAGTTGCGCGAACAGATTGCAAGACATGGGTGGACCTCGAAAAGGTAGCCGAATTCGCCAGAATTCGGGCTGGCCGGAACTCTGGCGAGTTCCGCTACTTGTCGGCGCCAGCGGAGGTCGCGGCGGCGACTTCAACGGTATCCGGCCCGACGATGCCGACCACGACGATCGGTGTGCCGGCGGTCAGTGCGTCCTGGGCCGTGAGCGCTTGGTATTCGAGCATGCGGTTGACGACGTTCACATGGACCTTGCCGAGCCCCGCCTTGGCCGCGGGAATGCTGAGGTAGACGTTGCCACGGCAACCGACGGCGCGCTCGATCTGGATGGTGCCGTCGATGTTGAGCTTGTGCAGGAAGCGCATCAGCCAGCCGACGAGGAAGAAGGCGCCGGCGCCGGCGCCGATGGCCATGGCAATAGTCGGCGTAGGTTCGAGGCCGGCGTGGTGCGCGGCGAGGCCGGTCAAGCCAAAGAACGCGGCGGCGGCCGAGACGGTGCGAATCGTCAGCATGCTGAAGAACCACGAGGCGCCGTGGTCGGCTTCGCCGTGGCTGTGGTCGTGGGCGCCGGCATCGTGGCCGCCCATGTCGTGCCCGCCGTGGTCCGCGGCATCATGGTCGCCGCCGATGCCGAACAGCGTCAGCAGGAATTGGCAAGCGATCAGCGTGCCGCCGACGATGGCGCAGACCAGGAATGCAGTTTCCATAGCAAGCCCTCGGGCAACTCCCTCGCCCTTGCAAGCGAAGGGTTAGCGATTGGCCAACCAGTATGATGCGTCAAGCCGAGCGCGGTTGTCAAAGGAGATTTTCCCAAGCGTCCGTGCCAGCCGCGCAAACCTTTCGGATCGTGCCGTTCGTAGGGGTTAGGGGTGCGGTAGGGGGGATCGCCGGGTTCCCCGAGAAATGATTCGTCGGCCGATAGACGCCATTTTCTGGTGGTGTCTCAGTTTGACATTATTGTGGTGCGGGCGTCCCGCCTGCACCGTGCAGCCGAGACGGCCGCACCACAAACTGAGCCACCACCCATTTACTGGGTTCCAGGCATTTGTTGGCCGCTGCCGTTCAAGCAGAATCGCTCTCCAATTCTCTCCGAATGGCAGCTTGCAATTCTTCGATTGAAGTGGCGTCATTGATCGTCGCTGCATCGATCCGAACGTCCATTTGGCCGTCTTCCGTCTTGCGAAAGATCGCCGGCAACGCGGCATTCGTCATACCGTAGCGGCGCCGAAATTCATCGCGGTGCAGGAATTCCAGCGGCTGCCCTAATTCGGCGAGGAACGCTTTCCACTCACGGCGCATGCCAATCGGACGATGCGTGAGCGCACACAGGTTGCACGCATAAGTGCGCGGCGAAAAGATCTTGTGGGCGATGTCCGTCAGCGTGTTGAACAGCCCGTTGTCGGAGTTGTAGATGAACATGAGCGTGGGCATCGGATTTGCGACCCTTTTTCTTGCAGCCGCGGCTGATTGTGGTACGCTCCTCAGCATACGCCCAACCACTCTAAGCAAGGAGACAAGTCATGCTGAGGATCTGTTTGGTCATGCTGGCGGGTTTGGCGGTCACCATGTTGGCTGCCGGACCGGTCGCCGCGGAAAAAGTGGAAGTCAAGGGACCGCACATTTGCTGCAAGCAGTGCGTCAAAGTGGTGGGCGGCCTCCTGGGCAAGGTGGACGGCGTGTCCGATGCCGCGTGCGACATCACGAGCAAAACCGTGACCTTCACCGCCAAAGACGGGGCGGCCGCCAAGGCCGGGATCAAGGCGCTGATCGACGGCGGCTTCTTCGGCAGCGCGGTCTGCGACGATAAGGAAGTCAAGATCGACCTGCCCGCGGTCAAGAAGGGCGACAAGGCCGACAAGGTTGCCGTGCAGAACGTGCACGTTTGCTGCGGCCAATGCGAAAAAGCGATCAACAAAATCTTCGCCGATGCCAAGGTGACGTTCACCGACCGCAAGGGCCCGCAACGAACGGTGCGCATCGAAGGCACGGGCCTGGATCGCGGCGAGGTGATCGAGGCGCTGAAGAAGGCGGGCTTCTACGGCAGCCTGGAGAAATAGCTGGAAGGCGGAAGGCGGAAAGCGGAAAGCGGAAGGCGGAAAGCGGAAAGCGGAAGGCGGAAAACATTTCAATTCGCTTACTTCTGCCTTCTGCGTTCTGCCTTCCGCCTTCTGCCTTCCGCCTTCTGCCTTCCGCCTTCCGCCTTCCGCGTTCTGCCTTCCGCGTTCTGCCTTCCGCCTTCTGCCTTCCGCGTTCTGCCTTCCGCCTTCCGCCTTCTGCCTTCCGCCTTCCGCCTTCCGCCTTCCTTTTTTATGTGAGGAGTTCAGCAATGCTTCAAGGGCATCGCGACCTGCGTGTTTTCCAATTGGCGTATCAATTGGCGATGGACATTTTCGAAGAGTCGAAGAAGTTCCCGAAAGAAGAGCGCTATTCCTTGACTGACCAGGTGCGTCGATCATCGCGAAGCGTCGCTGCCAACATCGCAGAAGGATTTCGTAAGCGGCGTTATCCGGCCGCATTTGTTAGCAAACTGACTGACTCCGACGCAGAATGTGCAGAGACCCAAGTCCATTTGGCCTTTGCCCGCGATTGCGGCTATTCGACCGAAGAGTTTGTGCAACGGATTTGCGAAAGCTACGAGCAAGTCGGAAGAATGCTTGGAAAAATGATGTCCAAACCGGAAAGTTTCATGCCGCAATAGTTCTCTTCATCCGCCTTCCGTCTTCCGCCTTCCGCCTTCCGCCTTCCGCCTTCCGCCTTCCGCCTTCCGCTTTCCGCCTTCCGCCTTCCGCCTTCCGCTTTCCGCCTTCCGCCTTCCGCCTTCCGCCTTCCGCCTTCCGCTTTCCGCTTTCCGCTTTCCGCCTTCTGCTTTCCGCCTTCCGCCTTCCGCCTTCCGCCTTCCGCCTTCCGCTTTCCGCCTTCCGCCTTCCGCCTTCCGCCTTCCGCCTTCTGCCTTCCGCCTTCCGCCTTCCGCTTTCCGCTTTCCGCCTTCCGCCTTCCGCTTCATCCCTGCTTCGCTTGCCGTTTCTTGCGTGATCGTGCCGGCTTCGACGTCAAAATCGGCTGCACCTGTTGGGCGGCTTCCGGCAAGCGGCGTTGCGCGTTCAGCGCCGCCAGCTCCAGGAAGCGCTCCTGGCTGCGCAGCGCCGGCTGGTTGGTTTCGCGCGTCACCCGGCGATAACTTCCATCCGTGAGCAACTCGCGCGCTTTGACATTATCGGCCAGACTCGTCGCCAGCACTTCCTTGATGAGGCGATTCTTCAGCTCCGGCGTTTCCACCGGGAACACCACTTCGACGCGCCGGCTCAGGTTGCGATCCATCCAATCCGCCGAGCCGAGGTACACCTGTGGATCGCCGGCGTTGTGGAAGTAGAACACCCGGCTGTGTTCGAGGAATCGGTCCACGATCGAGGTGACGCGGATATTCTCGCTGACGCCGGCCAACTGCGGTCGCAGCGCGCAGATGCCGCGACAAATCAGGTCGATCTTCACGCCTGCCTGGCTCGCACGGTACAGCGCCTGGATGATGGCCGGCTCCAAGAGGCCGTTGATCTTGGCGATGATGCGTCCGGTCTTGCCCGCTTGCTGGTTGGCGGTCTCTTGCTGAATCTTCTCCAGCATGAACGACTGCATCCGGCTCGGCGCCACGATCAGCTTGCGCCATTGCGGCAGCTCGCAGTAGCCGGTGAGGTAATTGAACAAGGCCGAGGCGTCGTCGGCGAAGTCGGTGTTGCAGGTGAAGAAGCCGAAGTCGGAGTAGATGCGTGCCGTCTGCGGATTGTAGTTGCCGGTAGCGAGGTGGACATAGCGGCGGATGCCGTCTTCTTCCCGGCGCACCACGAGCGAAACTTTGCAGTGCGTCTTGAGCCCGACGAAGCCGTAAACGACGTGGACGCCGCCTTTTTCCAATTCGCGCGCCCAGAGGATGTTGCGTTCCTCGTCGAGGCGGGCCTTGAGTTCGATGACGGCGGTGACTTGCTTGCCATTGTCCGCCGCTTGCTGCAGCGCCTTGACGACCGGCGAATCGCTGCTGGTGCGGTAAAGGGTTTGCTTGATGGCCAGCACCCGGTCGTCGGCCGCGGCGGATTCGATGAAATCGACGACGTGCCCGAACGTCTCATACGGATGGTGCACCAGGATATTGCGGGCCTTGATGGCGGCGAAGACGTTCGGGGCGGCGGCGAACTCGGGGACGAGCTGCGGTACGAACTGCGGATCGCGCAGATGCGGAAACCCAGGCAGGCCGTGGATCTGGAAGAACCCCGTGAAATCGAGGAAATCCGGCACGGCATAGACGTCGCTCGCATCGAGATCGAGCGCCTGCATCAAAAAGTTGCCCACTTCCGGCGGCGCGTCGGCTTCGATCTCCAGGCGGACCGCGAACCCGCGGCGGCGCTTGCGGATTTCCTCCTCAATGGCCTTGATCAAGTCTTCGACTTCGTCGTCATCGATCTCATATTCGCTGTTGCGCGTCACGCGGAACAGCGTGGCGCTCTCGAGCTGCATGCCGGGGAACAGGTCGGGCAAGTGTAGTCGGATCACGGTCTCCAGCGACACCAGCGACACCCCCCTCGGTCCCCCCTTATCAAGGGGGGAAGAGAGACTTGTCCCCCCCTTATCAAGGGAGGAAGAGAGACTTGTCCCCCCCTTGTCAAGGGGGGAAGACATACTCGGTCCCGCCTGAGGGGATGCAGGGGGGTCCGGCAACGACACAAAACGCGGCAGCACCGCCGGCACCTGCACCACCGCAAACAGCCGATCCGGGTTCTTGGGCCGCTTGAGCAGCACCGCCAGGTTCTGCGACTTGTTGAGCAAATGCGGAAACGGATGGCCCTGATCGATGGCCAGCGGCGTCAGCACCGGGAAGATCTCGCGGCGAAAGACTTCGGTGAGTTGCTTGCGATGTTCGTCCGTCAGGTCCTTGGCCGTGCGGATGAAAATGCCCTCTTTCTCCAGTGCGGGCAACAGCTCCGCGCGCCAGCAACGATAACCATCCGTAAAGAGTTGGCGCACGATCTGGCTGATGCGGTCGAGCTGTTCGCGCGGCGGCATGCGGTCGGCGCCGGACCCGACGCCGATGCCCGCCATCACTTTTTGTTGCAGGCCGCCGACGCGGACCATGAAGAATTCGTCGAGGTTCGCGCTGAAGATTGCCAGAAACTTAAGCCGTTCCAGCAGCGGCACCGCGGCGTCCATCGCCTCTTCGAGAACGCGCCGATTGAACTCCAGCCAACTCAACTCGCGATTGATGTACAGCGACGGATCGTCGAGCGGCACCCCCTTTTGTCCCGCCTTCTCAACGGGGGATGCAGAGGGGTACGGCAGAATCGTAGCGGCTTCCAGCATGGCGCGACTCCGAGCCGGTTCGCCCGCTCGCCCCTCGGGGGTGAGGGGTTGGGGGTGAGGGATAGGGGAAAGGAAGGTTCATTATAGCAGTCGCCCAGCGCCGGCCAACGGCGTCCAGGGCGGAGTTTCGGCCCAGAAACCCGGTTTCCTCCGAGAAACCGGCTTTCTTTGCTTCGAACTGTACCACTACCGACGGCCCGCGACGCTTGCCAAACCTTCGGCGTTTGTCAAGACTTTTGCAGCAACGTGTCGTAAATCGACTTCATGCGGCCGTAACATTCGCAAGCAGCCCTTTCCAGGCCCTTACGGTCGAGGATTGCCATTTTGCCGCGGCTATATCGGATCAATCCATCCCGCTGAAATCGCCGCGCAATCGGTGTAATGCTCATGCGCCGAACTCCCAACATTCCAGCCATCGATTCCTGCGTGAGCGTGAATTGATCGACACCGATACGATCGTGGGTCATCAGCAGCCACCGGCAGTAGCGTTTGCTCAAGTGATGGAGGCGATTGCAGGCCGCGGACAGGGAAACTTGAGCCATGAAAGCCGCGGCGAACCGAAGAAGAATACTGTGGAACATCTGGCCAGGTTGGACATGCGCCTTGAATTTCTCGGCTGACATTCTCAGTGCCTGTCCAGGGTTCTGGACTACCGCATGGAACGGCGTCGTATCCAGTTTCAAAAAAAGGCAAAGGGGAACCATTCCTTCATTGCCGATCATGCCGGCTTCCATTTGCGCGCCGTTTTCCATCTGCACAATCTTGGTGACGACGCCGCTGCTGGGAAAAAACACCCAGGCGATCTTCCCGCGGTCGAGAAGCACTTGCCCTACCTCCAGGGAAACCGGTTCGAGGAGCGGAACAAGCCAGCGGACCTCGCTGGCCGGGAGAATTCCGATGAGTTTGTTCGCCAGGGCAGCGCTGGACAATCGGGTCTTTGCCACGGGCACCTCCAAGTCATGACAAGCGCCGTTGAACGGCAAGGCGCACAACCTTGAGTCGGGCAATGAAAAAAAAGTTTTTCTGATGATTACTCTTGCGATTATGTTCGATTGCGAACATAATCGGCAGGTTTTCCCGAATCCGCAAGGATGTGACCCCTGAGAGTATCGGCGAAGTCGCCAACTTTCCACCGAAAAATCGAAAGCGCCGCCTAGCGCTCTGTCAGGCGTGACTTGAGGGGTCTGTGGCCGGGGCTGAGGTACTCCGAAGCCCCGGATTCTTCACCGGGGCTTCGGAGTACCTCGGCCCTGGCCACCCATCATTCGACGCGTGACAGAGCCTAGTGCTTTGTCACGCGTCGGATGATGGATGACGGAGCCGCGCACGTAGTAAGCGTTTGGGCCAGCCGCTTACTTCGTGCGCGGCTCTTCATCGCATTTGCCCATCCATCAGTTAACGTGTGACAATGCACTAGCGACCGTGACCGTGCACGCAGGAGGGCAGCCGATGTCCCCCGAGGCTGAGCGAGAGTTGCGCGGCAACGAATTGCGCTTCCGGGCCCTGGTAGAACACGGTTCGGATGCCATGGCTCTGCTCGACGCGCGCGGAACCGTCGTCTACATCGGACCTACCACCGAGCGGCTCTTCGGCTTTTCACCCCGTGAGACTCTTGGCCGGAGCGCTATGGAGTTTATTCACCCGGACGATCAGCCGCTGATCCGGAATCGCCTCGAAGACTTGACGCGGCAACCGGGAACCACTGTGGCCGCGGAATACCGCGGCTTGCACAAGAACGGTTCGTGGCGGTGGGTCGAGGCGATTGGCAGGAATCTGCTCGCCGAGCCTGATTTGCAAGCGATTGTTGTCAATTACCACGACATCACGGAGCGCAAACAGGCGGAGGCAGCTCTCCGCGAAAGTGAGGCGCGTTATCGGGCCTTGCTGGAAACTGCCGCGGACGGCATTGTGGTCATCAACGCGGCAGGCCAGATCGTGCTCGTCAACCCCGAAGCGGAACGGATGTTCGGTTACCAAGCGGGCGAATTGCTGGGCCAACCCGTGGAAATCCTGGTGCCGGATCGTGTGCAAGAAGCCCATGTCGCCTACCGGACCGCTTACTTCGCAGCGCCGCAGATCCGGTCATTGGCGGGCCGCCGCGACCTTGTCGGGCGCAAGCAAGATGGCCGCGAATTTCCGGTGGAAATCAGCCTCAGCCCCTTCCAGACCGCAGCGGGACTTCTGGTGACGAGCATTATCCGGGACGTGACTGAGCGCCAGCAAGCGCGCACTGCCCTGGAACAGGCCGAAGAGAAATACCGCGGCATTTTCGAGAACGCCGTCGAGGGCATTTTCCAAACGACCCCCGAGGGGCGCTTCCTGACGGCGAACCCAGCCCTCGTGCGCATGCTGCGCTATGGTTCCCAAGAAGAACTGATCGAACAGGTCCAGGACATCGCGCGGCAACTCTATGCAGATCCCGAACGGCGCGCGGAGTATCAGCGACTCCTGGAGGAACGAGGCTTCCTGCAGGACTTTGAGTGCCGGTTCATTCGCAAGGACAGCAGTGTCATCTGGGTTTCGTTGAGCGCCCGTGCCGTGCGCGCGCCAGGCGCCGGCGCCATTCGGTTTTACGAAGGCACGATGCAGGACATCACGGAACGCAGGCAACTGGAAGAACAGTTTCGTCAATCCCAGAAAATGGAGGCGATTGGCCAGCTTGCCGGCGGAGTGGCTCATGATTTCAACAATCTGCTCACCATCATTACCGGCTACACCGAGCTTCTGCAGACCAAGCTTGCGCGCGACGATCCCAACCACGGTCCACTCCGCGAAGTCCAGAAGGCCGGTGAAAGAGCAGCCTCGCTGACCCGTCAGCTCTTGGCTTTCAGCCGCAAACAAGTGCTGGCGCCCAAGGTCTTGGACCTCAATGGAATTGTTGCCGACACCGAGAAGATGTTGCGTCGCTTGATCGGCGAGGATATCCATTTGGTCACGGTTTTGGACCCAGCATTGGGGCACGTCCAGGTCGATCCAGGGCAAATGGAACAGGTGATCCTCAACCTGGCTGTCAACGCACGTGACGCGATGCCCCAGGGCGGCAAACTGCACATCGAGACGCGCAACCTCTCGTTGCGCGGGACTTTCGTGCAAGCGCATCCGGATATTCCACCCGGGTCTTATGTCGTTCTGACCATCCGCGATACCGGCTGCGGCATGGATGAAGCGACGCGCGCCCGCATCTTCGAACCCTTTTTCACGACCAAAGGGCCAGGACAAGGCACCGGCTTGGGCTTGGCCACCGTTTACGGGATCGTCAAGCAAAGTGAGGGCTACATCCACGTTGACACCGCCTTGGGTAAGGGAACGACCTTCACGATGCTCTTTCCCCAGGCAAGCGGGCCCGTCACTTCCGGGAAAACACTGTCCGGTTTGTCGAAGCCTCAGAACGGATCAGAAACGAATGGCACTGCCGGGGTTGCGTGCTTGCGGCGGCGCGGAGGGCGGACGCCAACACGCATCCGTGCTTGCAAAAGATGCCGCTGGGGACGAAAAGCGGCAGCTGCTCTTGGCCTGGAACCTTCCTTGACCTACAATTCCCGACCATCGAGACCTTCCTTG
>Ga0080064_1006930_pt1 | contig 11837 bp, 9 predicted proteins | sample Subgrocontami54m_FD_69260 | JGI IMG/M metagenome (GOLD analysis project Ga0080064, IMG submission 69260) | Subsurface groundwater microbial communities from S. Glens Falls, New York, USA - GMW46 contaminated, 5.4 m (SPADES assembly) (version 2) ...
TCATGCACTTGTGGTAATTATAGTCCTTCAATATACAAGTACTGCTGTAGTACATCAGGAGCTGACCAAGCTTGTACTACCGCTGGAGTTCCCCAAGATAACTTTTCTCCCCCTGAAGGACAGTGTCCAGGAGGTTCTGTGGTTGGAGATTCTAACAGTTCTGGTTATGTTAGTGGCTCTCCTTGCCAACCTAATGCTCCACCACCCCCTCCTACTACTGAGCTTTTTTGTGGAGATGGAGTTTGTAATAACGGAGAAACCCAGCAAAGCTGTCCCCAGGACTGTGGATCTCCCCCACCTCCTCCCCCCATATTTACTTGTGGAGAATTAATTAATGGCAGTTTAAGCCAACCCACTTCTGGCAGCAATGTTTCCTCTCCTGTAACTTTCTCTGGCCAATACTGGCACCAGGAAGGTAAGTGTGTAAGTTTTGAAGTCCACCCAACAGATTCCTATATAGCTGTAGATGAAGGGTCTTCCACTCAGCTTCACTTTAATTTTGCTGCCTCAGACATGAATAATGGCTTTTTTAACAAATCTGTAAATCTTTCTCCAGGAAATCATAATGTTTTTGTACATATAGAAGGCTGGTGCCCTCCTGAAGGAAGAAATGGTTATGTCAGGCTTCCAATCCAAGGAGCCAGCTGTGGATCTGAAACTATCACAGTTACTCAAGCAAACCAACCTCCTACCTGTAATATATCTACTGACCCTACTCCCCAAGCACCACAGGGTACTATTGTGGCAATTAGTGTTACTGGCACAGATACAACAAAAGTCCAAACCATCCAGACTACTTTCCCAGGTGGTGGCCATACATTTACCAATACTGGCTCTCCAACCTCATATACTATTGAGGACAGCTGGAATACGACTGGTGTTGCTCCTGCTGATTACTCAGTTTCTGCCATAGTTACAGATAATAATGGCTCTGCAACTTCCTGCAGCAAAACTTTCAAAGTTACCCAGCCTGGTCAGTGGGTACCTCCTTTTTGTAATGGCCAAACTTTTGTAGGTTGTACTCAGCAAGGAGGAGACAGATGTTCTGATTGGGGAAATCCTGCTGATTCCGACTGGGCTGTTTGTCAAAATGCCTGCAACAGAACAAACCCAAATACTTACTGTGACATTAGCAAAGTAAGTGGCAGTGCCCAATGTTCAGGCACTGACTCCCAAATTTCCTGGAGTTGGCAAGGTGGCTCAACTGGAAAATATAAGAGAGTTATTTTGCACAATGACACTTTAGGCGACACCCCAGTACCATTTGACGTACAACCAACCCAAACTTCCTTAGTTACAGGACAACTGCCTGAAGAAAATAAGCTGTGGTTGGAGGTTTATGATAGTAATAATACTTTCATAGGCTCATCTACTATAGTTACCTCTCTTAAGTGTAGTAGTACAACTCCAGGTGTAGGTGGATCGGTTCCAGGCTGCACCAAATGTGCCACTAGCGCTGCTGCTGCTGGAACTGGATGTAATTATGCTTTTAATAGCTCTTTAGACAATGCCTGCAGCCAGGCTAATGGTGTCAGTAGTGGTTATTATTGCTATCTTTGTTCCCAGTCCAATGCTCCTCCTCCGGAAAGTCCTGGTTATATTACTGTCAAAGTAAGTGCAATTGAGGACCAGGCAGATAAACCATCTCCTTACCCTGTGTGTAACTATCCTATGGGCAATGTAGATGGTAGTAGTGGCACAACTAACAATAACCAATCCTGCCTTTATACTGACCTTTCTCCCCGTTCCAGTAAAGGGGTGGCCGGAGCAAATATTCAAATTGTTTGTCAGTATGCAAACCGTAGTTCAGGTGGAAGTACGGGAATAACAGGAAGTGACGGTGCAGTTTACCTGCAAGTTTACAGGCCATATGAAGGAAGTAAACCTGCAGAGCAACCCAAGATGACTTGCAGTATATCTGTGGTGGCACCTCAAGATTATAGCTCCTCTTATGCCACCTGCAGAAAACAATATACTTACCGGGGTTATGATGGATTTACAGGGGCTTATGACCAAAGCCCTTCCCAACAAATAACTATGATCGCAGGAGATTCCTGTCTGGACTTTTTTGAAAGTGAAAATCATAGTGCTCCAAACGGGCCTGATGCGGGTTTTACCGCTAAAACCTTTACTGATCCCCCTGCAGCTATCTTTGTACTTAGGAAAATACCTGGTGCCTGGATTCAAACAACTGGTGGAGATGTTCATTCCAATACCAGAATTGATACCCCAGGAGGACCACCATGAAGTTCAATTATTTGCTAGCTAGAATGTGTATCTGGATGAGTTTCAGTCTGTCCAAGATCAACCGCAAGTAAAATTTAATAAACAAGGCTTTTTTTACTTCTCTGAAAGGGAAAATCTTATTGCTAGTTTTAGTAATTTTATTGATGATCTAATGACAGAAGAAGATCCTGTTGATAACTTTACGCTTATTTAGTAAAATCAACACAACTATGTTAAGAGAATCACAAGAAAAACTTGTTTTTGTTACTCAAAATTTAAATAAGGTTGAAGATGCTCAAAAGTTGATGCCTGATTTCTATATAGAACACATAGATTTTGAGGTTCCAGAAATACAATCTATGGATCCTCGTCAGATTGTGGAATACAAAATTAAATTTGCTTACGATAGAGTTCAAAAGCCCTGTTTTGTGATGGACGCCTCCTTATTTTTGGATTGTTTAAATGGATTTCCTGGACCATTTATTAAATGGTACTACAACAATACAGTAGGAGCTGAAAAAACCTGTAGAATAGCAAATCTTTTCCAAGAACCTGGATGCAAATGGACCACTGTATTAGGCTATTACGACGGCCAAAATACTCACTTTCTTGAAGAGGATGTTAAGGGGAAAGTGCCTCCTGCTCCAATTGGTACAAATGGCTATGATTGGGATGTAATTTTTATTCCAGAAGGCGAAACAAGAACTTTTGCCCAAATGACCTTTGAAGAAAAACAGCAATATGCCGTTACTAAAAAACTCTTAACAAGATTTAGTAGACTCCTAAGAGGGGAAGAACCTCAAAAACCTGCACAATAACTCCATAAAGGAAATCATGTCTACGGAAAACGACATCATTAGCAAAATTATTCGAACTACCCAACAGCACCCAAAAGTAGCTATTCTTATGTCAGGAAAAGGAAGTAACGCTGATGTTATTCTTACTAACCGAAATATGTACCCAAATTTTGAATTCAATATGGTGTTTACTGACCAACCCCAAAGTAATGCCCAAAAAATCGCTGAAAAATATGGCTTGGACTATCAAACAATAGAATTTGACAAATCAGTTAGGCTTAGAACAGCTTATTTTCAAAGAGTATCAGACCTTCTTCGACACAAAGAAATTGATTTTCTTGTCTATGCCGGTTTTATGAGAATTGCTTCTGATTTTTTTGTACGTGAATTCCCAGGGATAAATATGCATCCTGCTGATTTAACAATTAAAGGAGACAATGGCAAACCTAAATATCGAGGTATGGATGCCTTACCAATGGCTATTAGCGCCGGCGAAGGCTATGTAGCGAGTACTGTTTATGTAGTTGATGTGGATGTTGATTGTGGTTTTCCTATTGCCGTCTCTAAACCCTACCCAACTACGCAAGAAGATTTATTAGATATTCCAGCTTTACATGAGCGCTTGAAAGTTGAGAGAGAACATATTCTGTACCCGCAAATACTATCATTATTGTCACAAGGAAGGATTTCTATTCATGATATTCCATTATCACAAGTAGATGTAGAAGGGCTATTGTTTTAATTATGGAAGCATATCGAATATGCTAAAAGAGGTATTCGGAAGTACTTAAGTGGTCAAATCAACGTAGCTTTTCAATTTCCAGATAGTAATTTTCAGAATCTAATTAGCGAATTCCAAGAATCAACTAGGTTAGTTAAAGATTCTTCCAATTTACAGGAGGTCTTGGAAATATATAGGAACTGCATAGGTAGTATCAATAGTTTTATAGATAGTTTAACAGATAACCAGTATTTGTTACCCCATCAAAGAGTCGTTTACAAACTTGGTGTTCCCCGCTTTCCTCCAATATTTCTGAGCTATGATAAGCCACAAACTGCATATCTTCCACTGGATGAATCTTCGGCCCAAATATTTGCTGGCTCATTAATCAGAGAAGATTCTGGAATAGCTAAAAAGTCAATACCAGATAGATTAAAAAATGATTTTTTACGGCTCACCTCTAGCGAATAGAACAAATACTGTGTTGAAAAAAGACAGTCCGAAGTTAAAAAAAATTAATATTGGCTGTATTGCTCTGTTATATATTCTCGTTGTGCTGGAAATCTTGAAACCAGCTGTTTTAAACAAATAGAAGAGGGCGTATCCGAAGAACCACCTAAATCAAATCCAAGATCAGAAAAAAAGAACTTCTTTTTGTCATCATCGAATATGACATCATCAATAAACCCTAACGGTATGAATCCGCCTCTGTCTAGTTTTGCTCCAATCTCTATTAATTGATTTAAATATCTACGCTGCTCATGACTCAACTGATCAGCCTGTGTTAAATCTTTTACTACTCTAGCTGTTCCATCATTTAAAATATAATCTCTATATAAAGTTGCTCCCCTTACACCGTATAATTTAGGTTGAAGAATACCTAACGCTTCTAGTTCATCATATCTTTTTTGAAGCTCACGGGCTCTTTCAGCACATCCAGCCATCGAGATTACATGGTACTCTTTTAAGTATCTATTAATAAGGTTCCCGTCACTATCCATTGATGCAATTCTATTTCCATAAATATAGCTTTCTCCCCTCATACCACTATCATGAATTCTTTCAACAAATATAAAGTGCTCTGCTGGTGGTAAGAAACCAAGATCTTGTACTAATTCATCTGAAGGAAGAGTTTTAGCATTTTGTTTTAGTTGAGCTGAAGTTTCAGTTAAAATATCTGCAACTAACCCAATTTCGCGTTTTGCTTCTTCAATTGAACCGCTTCCATGAACTAGATTATTAGGCAACATCTCCTGTACAGCATGCCTACCTCTGATTGAGTTTTTAGCTGCTTGGCCTGGTTGAGTATTTCCCATGCGATTTCTCCACCATTGAACTGCTTCACTATCTTCATCGTGAAGAAGCATTATTGATAATGGACCAGATGGTGCAAAGTTATACAATGATTCCCATATACTGTTTCCAATTGGTGTCATAACATCCTGATATTGCTCTTTAATAAGTGCATAAAAAACTTCTGTTTGTGCATGAGTAAATTTATAGGAAAAATTAAATACAACTTTTGACGGATCTACTTCCTGTAAAAGAACCCTTGCTGCTTCATCATCATTTACGGGTAAGCCAAGTGCAGTTCCAACTTGTGGCTTAATCATACCTAGTGTAATTTTTCCGCTTTCCACTAGATCTTCTACATCTGGACTTTTGAGTATATCTACGATAATAGCTAGTTTAGTCGCTTCTTGTTGACTGATAGCAACATTACCTCCATAGATACCATCTACAGCTTTACCAGCTACCGAACGTCGTGAAAATATATATGGGACATCTCCAAGTACTTTTGTAATTTCAGAATCTATCATATGTTAATTTTAAGCCTAAAACAGAGTGATTATAGCGAATGATAATTTAATTTGCAAGATATATTGACCACTGTAACTTGACCAATACTAAATAAAACTCTACCATAGAGTAATGGATGAGTTTCAGTCTGTCCAGGCTACTCTACAGATGCAGTTTAATCAGAAGCTTAAAAAAGAGGTGAGCCAATGAGCAAATTAATAGTTAATAGTTTAATCCTATTTTTCATTCTATTAACTATTAACTATTACCTATTACCTATTACCCACGCCCAATCTACTAGCTGTTCTGGAGGATCTTCTATCCCGAGAGCTGATGGTTTAGTCACCACCCCTTCACTTTCTGGGATTTTTAACACTTCCTCAGGTAGATGCATTACCAATGAGCAAAGAGCAGCTTTTGTTTCCTTTAAAATCCCCTCTTATGAAGATTTAAAGGCAATTTATTACACAAGCAGCAAAAGCAGTTCAACTACCACAAAGCATGACAGTGTTGCATCTATTGCAAATCTTCCTCAAGGCAAAATAGACCTGGGAGGAAATACTGACCATCTTTACCTATTTACAGATAATGTGGTGATATCTTCCCCTTCAGATACCACTGGTAATAATACTGGGGTGATTTTTATAGAGAAAGATTTAACAATTGGACCAATTTCTTCTAATAAATTCCAACAAGGAGGTAAAGATTCTGGTGTAGTATTTGTGGTAAAAGGAGATGTAATTATAGATCCAACTGTTACCCAGATAGATGCGGTAATTATTGCCTCAGGAACCATTTATACTGCCGGAACTGGCTGTGGCACAAGTTCACAAACTACCAGTCAGCTTGTTGTAAATGGCTCGCTTATTGCCTTAAATGACCAAAAACCAGTCAAGTTTTGTAGAAAACTGACAAATAACTTGATACAACCCTCTGAAAAGGTTATTTTCCAGCCCAAATATTTAAGTATTCTAAAAGATATTTTTGCAGATTCTTTGCAAAAATGGTCAGAAATAACTGGAGAAGTTAATATCCCCTCCTCAGGTGGCACCCCACAGCCATCACCAACACCCCCATCAGCTACTTTATATGTAGATGGAGATAAAGATGGATATGGGGCAGGAGCAGCCCTAGCAAGTTGTCCTAATGGAAAAGATTGCGTGACTAACAGTAGTGATTGTTATGATAATAATAAAGACGCTTTCCCTGGCCAAACTCAATATTTTGATAAAGACAGGGGTGATGGCAGCTTTGATTATGATTGCAGCGGGGCTATTACATTGGAGTATGCTTCAGCTGATCCCAGCAATAATAATTGTAATGGCTCTTCCCCCAGTTATACCAACAGCAGTTGTTCAGGCCAGACATACATAAACAGCAATTTCAGCACCCTTCAGGCATCAAGTTGCGGAGCTTCTGTAGGTAAGTTATTGTCTACAGAAACTCCACACACCATTAATGTTTACTACGGTGGTTGTGACGGAGATGATTGTTCATGTAATGGACCCAACCCAACTACCGGAGTCATTCAGTGTACTAGAGATACAAGCTATACTCTAAGATGCAAATGATGAAAAAAAATAACGGTCTTACCATGATTGAAATACTGGTTGCTATGAGTATAGTGGCAATACTTTCTACATTTGGTTTAATAAATTATCAAACAGCCTCAGCCAAAGCAAGAGATGGTGTCAGGAAAAATCATCTAAGCCAACTCTCAACAGCTCTAGGAATATATTTTCAAAAAAATAACAAATATATCCCTGGATCTGGTAACTGCGACAGTGATACCCCTGCTCTTTATACTGGCATTGCAAGCTATATGTCCAACCAAGCAGTGCCAAGAGATCCTGTGACTAATGCTGCCTATTGTTATATATCTGATCAGATGGGTTCATCCTACCGTTTATTTGCTAAATTGGAAAAGTGTTCTGATCCTAGCAATAGTTTATGTCCATACATCCAGTATAACTATAGCGTAGTATCTGATAATCTGACTATCGAACCTGCTCCTGGAGATACAACTGCTGCTTCCCAATCCCATCTTTTTTCAGGTACATCAATTTTTTCTCTATTTCCTACTCCAACACAACCTGTTTGGACAGAAAACTGGGACAGTATGAGTAGTGTACAAAACCGCTGGGATAATATAGGCAGTCCTTGTTATTCCATTCCCCAACCAGGAATTTTAGACATGGTTTGCCAAAGTAATGGCTTAGCTAGCAAGCAGTACTGGGATAAAACTAAAGAAATAGAAGTAACAGGCCGTGTCAGAGCTGAGCCAGCCCCAGGTTCTACTACTGATGCTTACTGGGGCGGACTGACTTTATACAATAATAATGGAGCTGATAATAATTATGGAGAGTTAGCTTCCCAAAGAAATGTTCCTCCATTTGGAGGAGACCACACTGCCAAGGTAGTAACTTTAACCAATGATATTGGAGCAACTATCACACCAGAATCTCCCTGGAGTTGGCATGATTTTAAGATAAAGTATTCAAATGGTAGTTATGATTACTTTGTGGATGGAAATCTGGTCAAAACTGTTAATAATGTTCCTTTAACTGCGGATCCTGATATTTTTGTTCTTTGTGTATCAGTAGGAACAGGAACTCCAAATGATGGTTCATCTTCCCATTGCCAATTTGGACCAATTACAGTTGCAGGTACCCAAGCCCAACCACCACCTCCACCATCACTCAAAAAGGTTTTTGTCAGTAAAAATTGGGTCAGTGGCAATATGGGTGGTCTTGCTGGTGCAGACAGTTGGTGCCAGAATCAAGCCAATCAAGCATCCCTAGGTGGCAGCTTTAAAGCTTGGCTATCTAACTCTTCTACTTCTGCCTCCTCCCGCCTTTCCCATGCCAGTGTACCCTATAAATTGGTTGATGATACAACTGTTGTAAATAACTGGAATGATCTTGTTGACGGGACGTTATCTAACAAAATTAATAAAGATCAGTTTGGTGCTCTGGCTGATGGTATTGTAACTTGGACTAATACCAAGCCAGATGGCAGTATAGAAAATACTAATAGTTGTAATAATTGGTCCAGTGTCAGTGGTTCCAGTAACACTGGCCACAGTGGATTTACAGATACTCAGTGGACCCAATTTGGATCAGATAATTGTGGTAGTTATAAAGCTCTATATTGCTTCGAGCAGTAATTAAGCTCCAAAATTTCTAGCTTGGTTTTGGAACCAGATAATTGCTTTTTCTAACTGCTTTTTATCAAAATCTGGCCAGTAAAGATCTGTAAAATACCACTCAGCATAGGTTCCCTGCCAGATTAAAAACCCAGAGGTTCTAATTTTTCCACCTGATCTAACAATTAAATCAGGATCAGGATGAGGATAGGTATAAAGATGCTTTTCTACTTGTGCCTCATCAACTTTTCCTCCCTCTTTTACCATTCTTTTAATAGCATGGATAAGTTCTTTTTTACCTCCATAATTAAAAGCTATATTTAAATAAATTTTAGGGTTACTGACTACAGTTTTTTGAATTTTATTAATAGTTTTTTTTATATCTAAAGGTATTCCAGTACTTTCTCCCATAATCCTAACTTGGACTCCATTTTTCATCATCCTGGGGAAATCTTTATTAAAACCAAGCCTAATTAGCTTAAATAACCCTAAAAGCTCACTTTTCTCTCTTTCCTTAATATTATCTGTAGATAAAGCCCAGAAAGTGACATATTTGACTCCTAAATCCATTGCAGCTTTAACAGTTGCCTCAATATTAGCATAGCCTTTTTTATGGCCTTCAAACTTACTCTTGCCCTTCTGCTTTGCCCATCTTCTATTGCCGTCCATGATGAAAGCAATATGTTGAGGAATGTTAGATCTGTCAAGAGTATTCATTTATTTTGGTACTGTTTGATTATACCTAAAAGAGTTTCTGGTGCAATATCTGGAAATCTATAATAACAATTAATCCAAGATGCTTTGGCTGTTAGTCCTGGTAAAAAGGTCTTAATTGGTGCAACATCCCTGGCAGTGCCTGTGTTGACTACTAAATCAATTAGGGGAAGATCATCATTCAGCTGTGTATTATATTCATAGTCCAAAAAATCATATTCCATAACCAGATTAAACCTATATGCTCTATTGGCAGCTGTATCTACTTCTAAAAACGTGAGCTCTGTATCAAATTCTGCATTTATATTTTGTTTTGATCCAATATGGGTAAATCTGGTTCCACTTTTCAAAAGATACTCTTCAAAACTTTCATCTGACAAAAATGCTGCTAGTTCATCATTATGAAATCTTTTATCGCGTATCTCACCACTAAAACCATACTTACCGACAGAGCTAATCCCTAATGTTAGATTAGGAATTCCCCAATCTCTACAAACCCTAGCTATTCCCAACGCAGTATCACAAGAAACAGTATATCCAAATTTGCCATCGAGTCCTCTATTACTGGCTGCATTCCTTCTACCATTTTCAATAATTGCTAGGTGGCCCAGGGTATCTGGATTAACTTGCAACCCGGGGATTTTTAGATATCTTTGGTTTATCCATTCCGCCCAATTTCTTACCTCTGGTGGATGTTCCCTAAGTCTTTCGTCTCTTAACATGAAAGCTATTATAGCTTAAAAATCCAGAATTTAAACAGCTAAGCCTAAGCTATCTAGTAAAGTGATTAAGAAATAAATTACAGCTACACCTAACAAAAGCATTATTGTTTCCCAAAAAGCCATTTTCTGATCTTCTCTGGAGTGAATTTCAGGAATTAAATTGGTTAAAGCTATATAGATAAAAAATCCAGAAGTTAATCCTAAAACTGCTGGTAGCAAGCCTTGGATAGAATCGTGTGCCTGGTAAGTTAAGACTGCACCTAACATTGCAGCCATAGCTGACCAAAAGTTAATCCACAAAACTTTACTTTTCTTAACACCTTTATGCAGCATCAATCCAAAATCCCCTATTTCCTGAGGGATTTCATGAGCTGCTACAGCCAAAGATGTCACAATTCCCAAAGGAATACTAATTAAAAAAGTTCCAGCCATCGCTACTCCATCTATAAAGTTGTGAATTGTATCCCCAATTACAATTAAAGGAACTACTGTTTTTTTCTCATTTAGGTTTTGTGTTTGTCCCGCTTCGCTGCGAGGCGAGTCATGGTGATGGATAAATCTTTCTAAGAGAAAAAAGCCTAAAACTCCAATTAAAGTCCACAAAAATATATTTACTTCCCCAGCATCTGCCAAAGCCTCAGGCAAAAGGTCAAAAAAAGCTGTGCCTAAAAGAGCCCCTCCAGCAAATGCTGCTAAAAAGTGGGAAATTCTAAGGGCAAATTTCTCATTTGTTAAAAGAAGTACTCCTCCAATTAAGGAGACCACACTCCCCAAAAAACTAAAAAGTAAAATATATCCTAAAAGTGACATTGTTTCCATTGTAAATGCAAACTAGTTGCATTGTCAATACTTTACTTAGAACATTGTATAATGCTTCTTATATTGCCTCCAGAAAACATTAATTATGTATAATAAAGATCATGGATGTGGCAAAACAGCTTTTAGCTGATCTAAAATCCCAAGGTTTTAAAAATACCAAAGTCAGAACATCTATTATTGAGGCTTTGATAAAAAGCCCTACTCCCCTTTCTATAGCTGAAATTATGGAAAACTTGGGGAAAAAAGGATTACACCCAAATAAAACCACTGTTTATAGAGAAATTACTTTTTTAAAAAACCTTGATAGTTTGCAGGAAGTTGATTTTGGTGAGGGTAAAAAATTGTATGAGATTTCTTCTGATCACCATCACCATATTAGATGTATAAAATGCAATAAAATCTCTGACGTGCCAATGGATAAGGATTTAAACAGTAAAGAACAAGCAATTCTTAAAAAAATGGGGTTTAAACCAATTGGGCATTCACTAGAATTTTTTGGACTTTGTCAGGATTGCCAATAGTTTATGGCTCATTAGTTTGCTCAGGCCCGTTATCACGGAAAGCATTAATAAACTCTTTAATTTTTGCCTGATCTACAAAGGCTAATTTCTCCATTCTGCCCCAGGCAGTTAAAATTATAGGAGAATCCATCCCCACTCTTGGCATAATAATTAATTTATGCTGGTTACCCCGATAAAGAGATTTTAAATCACTCTTTAACTGGTCACAGGATCCATCTGAAAAAGCTTTTGGCATATCAGATAGCTTTGCAGAAGGAGTACCTTCAGAGCCTTGTGTCATATTTGCTTGAGCATAAGCATTAATTGAAAATTGAAAATTGAAAATTGAAAATTTCTTAGTGCAATCATACCAAACAATAATATAACCATGCT
>Ga0080064_1006934_pt1 | contig 11834 bp, 7 predicted proteins | sample Subgrocontami54m_FD_69260 | JGI IMG/M metagenome (GOLD analysis project Ga0080064, IMG submission 69260) | Subsurface groundwater microbial communities from S. Glens Falls, New York, USA - GMW46 contaminated, 5.4 m (SPADES assembly) (version 2) ...
GGCTCGCGTTCGGCCTCCACGCCCTGGCGCGGGCAAGCGCGGACGGCGCCGGCTCGGTGGAGGTCGCGGTCATCCAGCCGTCGATCGAGCAGACGATCAAGTGGGATCCGGCGCGCCACGCGCAGATCCTCGACATTTACGAGCGCCTCACCCGCGAGGCCGCGCGCGCCCGGCCCGCCGTCGTGCTCTGGCCGGAGACCGCGACGACCATCTTCCTGCGCGGCGATCCGGTGCTGCTCGAGCGTCTGAGCCGCCTGGCCGAGGAGGTCGGCACGCCGATCCTGGTGGGCTCGATCGACCGCCGGGACGGGCCCCGCGGCCAGTTCCTGAACAGCGCTTTTCTGCTGACCGGACAAGGGATTACGGCCAAGTATGATAAGATTCACCTGGTTCCGTTCGGGGAGTACGTCCCGCTCGCGGGTCTGCTCGGCTGGGTCAAGGGCTGGGCGGAGTTCATCTCGGAATTCGGCACCGGTGACACCGAGACCGTCTTTCCGCTGCCGGGCGCGCCCTTCGGAACCGTGATCTGCTACGAGGTCATCTTCCCCGAGCTGTTCCGGGGATTCGTGGTCCGCGGAGCGGCGTTCATGGCCAATATCACCAACGACGCGTGGTTCGGGGAGACGAGCGGCCCCTGGCAGCACCTGGGGACGCTACCGCTCCGCGCCGTCGAGCACCGCGTGGCCATCGCGCGCGCCGCCAACACCGGCGTCTCGGCCTTCGTGGAGCCCACCGGGCGGATCGGCCCGATGCGGCCGCTGCTCGAGCGCGGCGTCCTCCACCGCCGCATCCCGCTGCGCGATCGCACCACGCTCTACACGCGATTCGGCGACTGGCTCGTCTATGCCTGCGCCGGGCTGGGGGCGGCGGGAGTCGCCCTCGCCCTCTTCCGGAGGTCACCCGCGTCATGCTAGGGGAGCTCAAGCGTGACGTGGCCGAGCTGGACAAGCGGCTCGACGACCTCCGAGGGCATCTTTGACCTCCCCGCCAAGGAGACCCGCCTCGGCCTGATCGACGCCGAGATGTCCTCGCCCAGCTTCTGGGAGGACACTCGCAAGGCGCAGGCCCTCGTGCAGGAGCGCGCCGAGCTGGCGCGCACCGTCACCACCTTCAAGGACCTGGCCGGCCGCGCGGAAGAGACGCGCCTGCTTTGGGAGATGGCCACCGAGGCCGGCGACGAGAGCGTGACCGCGGAGATCCAGGACAGTCTCACGCAGCTCGGGGCAGAGGTGGAAGCCTTCGAGCTGAAGGTCATCCTCTCGCGGCCTCAGGATCGGAAGAACGCCATCCTGTCCATTCACCCCGGGGCGGGCGGGACCGAGTCGCAGGACTGGGCCCAGATGCTCATGCGCATGTACCTGCGCTGGGCAGAGCGCGCCGGCTTCAAGGCGGAGGTCGTGGACCTGCTCGCGGGTGAGGAGGCGGGCATCAAGTCGGCCACCATCGAGATGAGCGGGGAGTACGCCTACGGGCACCTGAAGGGCGAGACGGGCGTGCACCGGCTGATCCGCATCTCGCCCTTCGACGCTTCCCGGCGCCGGCACACCTCCTTCGCGTCCGTCGCGGTCATCCCGGAGGTCGAGGACGTCGAGGTGGTCGTCCGCGACGAGGATCTCCGGGTCGACGTCTACCGCTCCTCGGGGCCGGGCGGGCAGGGGGTGAACACGGCGGACTCCGCGGTGCGCATCACCCATCTGCCGAGCGGCCTCGTGGTGGCCTGCCAGAACGAGCGCTCCCAGCTCCGCAACCGCGACACCGCCATGCGCATCCTCAAGTCGCGCCTCTTCCAGATCTACGAGCAGAAGCAGAAGCAGGAGCTGGCCGACCTGACCGGTGAGAAGAAGGAGATCGCCTTCGGCAGCCAGATCCGCACCTATACCTTCGCGCCCTACCAGATCATCAAGGACCACCGGACCGGGATCGAGGTGGGCAACGTGGAGGCGGTGATGGACGGCGGGCTCGACCCCTTCATCCGCGCCTACCTGACCATGGCCCGGCCCACGCCCCCGGCGTGATCCCGCGCGCATGACGACGTCACCCGGACTGCCGCCCGACACCAACGAACAGATCCGCCGCCGCCGGGAGAAGCTCGAGACCTGGCGGGCCCGCGGGGTCAACCCGTTCGGCGCGCGCTTCCCGGTCACCCACTGGGCGGGCACGCTGCAGGCGCGCTTCAAGGACGCGGACGAGGCCGGCCTGCAGAGCGCGGGCGCGGTCGCGCTGGCCGGCCGGGTGATGGCGATGCGCCACCACGGCAAGACCTGCTTCGCGGTGCTGCGCGACCAGTCGGGCCAGATCCAGGTCTACGCCCGCGCCGACGTGCTCGGCGACGCCTACCCGGCCTTCGTGGATCTCGACGTCGGCGACTTCATCGGCGTCACCGGCGAGCTCTTCCGCACCCGCACCAACGAGCTGACGGTGGCGGTGAAGCAGTTCGAGTTCCTCGCGAAGGCCCTGCGCCCGCTGCCCGAGAAATGGCACGGACTCAAGGACGTGGAGACGCGCTACCGGCGGCGCTACGTGGACCTGATCGTCAATCCCCAGGTCCGCGAGGCCTTCGTGATGAAGAGCCGGCTCATCGCGGCGATGCGCGCCTTCTTCGACGCGCGCCGCTTCCTGGAGGTGGAGACCCCCATGATGCAGCCGATCCCGGGGGGCGCCGCCGCCAAGCCGTTCGTCACGCACCACAACGCGCTCGACATGCCGCTCTACCTGCGCATCGCCCCCGAGCTGTATCTCAAGCGCCTCGTGGTGGGCGGCCTCGAGCGCGTGTACGAGATCAACCGCAACTTCCGCAACGAGGGGATGTCGACCCAGCACAACCCCGAGTTCACGATGCTGGAGTTCTACCAGGCCTACGCCGACTACCAGGACCTCATGCAGCTCACCGAAGAGCTCTTCCTCCACTTAGGCCAGACCCTGCTGGGCCGGGACGAGCTCACGTACCAGGGGGAGACGATCCGCCTGGCCCCGCCGTGGCGCCGCCTGCCCTTCTTCGAGGGGCTCGGCGAGGCGCTCGGCAGCCCGGTCACGCCCGAGACCGACGCGCGCGCGCTCGGGGAGGCGGCGACGCGCCGGGGCGGGTTCGCGACCGATCGCAAGACCCAGGCGGTGCTGCGCGGCGAGCACGGCGCGATCGCGCTGTGGAAGGAGATCTTCGACACGCTCGTCGAGCCCACCCTGGTGCAGCCCACCTTCGTGGTGGACTTCCCGATCGAGCTCTCGCCGCTCTCCAAGCAGAAACAGGGGCAGCCGCGTCTGGTGGACCGGTTCGAGCTCTACGTCAGCCGGCGCGAGCTCGCCAACGCCTACTCCGAGCTCAACGACCCGATCGACCAGCGCCGGCGCTTCGAGGAGCAGGCGGCGGAGCGCGAGCGCGGCGACGAGGAGGCGCACTGGATGGACGAGGACTTCGTGCGCGCGCTCGAGTACGGCCTGCCCCCCACCGCGGGGGAGGGCATCGGCATCGACCGGCTCGCCATGCTGTTCACGGACACCGCGTCCATCCGGGACGTGATCCTCTTCCCGCACCTCCGGCCCGAGCGGAGCGGCGCGGAGGACAGCGACGCGGCCGAGGAGGCCGGCGCCTGATGCTCCGGCACATGCCCTTCGAGGTGTTCCTCGGGCTCCGCTACCTGCGGGCGCGCGGCCACCGGACCAACCTCTCGCTCTTCGTCTGGATCGGCATCGGGGGCGTCTTCCTCGGGGTCAGCGCGCTCATCGTGGTGCTCGCGGTGATGACCGGCTTCCAGGACGGCATCCGGGACAAGATCATCTCGGCCAACCCGCACGTGCTGATCATGGAAGCGGGCGGGCGCGGGGTGGCCGACGGGGGCGCCCTCGCCGAGCGGGTGGCCCCGGTCCCCGGCGTCGTCTCCGCCACGCCTTTCGTGCTCCAGCAGGCGCTGTTCACGTCGCCGAATGGAGGCGCCACCGGCGGGCTCCTGCGTGGGGTCGACCTCGCCACCCCGGCGGTGCGTGACGCGATCGCCTCGCAGGTCCGCTTCGGCAGCATCGAGCCGGTGCTCAAGGGGTCGGAGCCCGCCGTCCTCCTGGGCCGCGAGCTGGCGCGAAGCCTCGGGGTCGCGCCGGGCGACCATGTCACGGTGATCTCGCCGCAGGGGGCCATGACCGCGGTCGGGCTCGTGCCCAAGATGCGGCGCTTCCTGGTGGCCGGCTGGGTCGAGGTCGGCATGTACGAGTACGACGCCTCGCTCGCCTACACGTCACTGGCCTCGGCCCAGGAGTTCGCCGGCCTGGGCGACCGCGTGACGGGCGTGGAGGTGAAGCTCGCCAATCCCTTCGACGCCAAGGACGTGGGGCGGACGATCGCGGCCCGCCTCAAGGGCGCCTACTGGATCCGCGACTGGATGGACATGAACCGCAACCTCTTCGCGGCGCTCCAGCTCGAGAAGCTGGCCCTGTTCGTCATCGTCACCATTATCGTGCTGGTGGCGGCCTTCGCCATCATCGGCCACCTCGTCCTGCTGGTGGCCGAGAAGCGGAAGGAGATCGGGATCCTCAAGGCGATGGGGGCCGGGGCGGGGAGCATCGGGGCCGTGTTCCTGGTGGCCGGGATGCTGATCGGGGTGGGGGGCACCGTGGCGGGCAGCGCCTTCGGGCTGTTGCTGATCTGGGTCCAGAACACCTACAAGATCATCCGGCTGGCCGGCGACGTGTACCAGATCAGCCACCTGCCGATGAAGCTGACCGGCTCGGACTTTGCCATGATCGTCGGCTCTACTCTCGTCATCTCCTTCCTCGCGACCCTGTCGCCGGCCCGCCGGGCCGCGCGCATGGATCCGATCGAAGTGCTCCGCTATGAGTGAGCCGCTGGTCGTCGCGGAGGAGCTCGAGCGCGAGTACCGCATGGGGCCGGAGCCGGTCCGGGTCCTGCGCGGGGTCAGCCTGACCGTCAACGCGGGCGAGAGCGTTGCCATCATCGGCGCCTCCGGGGTGGGCAAGTCCACCCTGCTCCACCTGCTGGGCACGCTCGACCGGCCGACCAGCGGGCGCGTCCTCTTCGACGGCGAGGACGTGTCTACTCGCACAGACGCGGCTCTGGCGCGGCTGCGCCGCACCGAGGTCGGCTTCATCTTCCAGTTCTACAACCTGCTCGGCGAGATGACCGCGCTCGAGAACGCCATGCTGCCGGCCCTGCTGCAGCGGGCCAGCGTGCCGGAAGCCCGCGAGCGGGCCGCGGCGGCGCTGCACGAGGTCGGGCTCGGCGACCGGCGGGGGCATCGACCTGGGGAGCTGTCGGGGGGCGAGCAGCAGCGCGTGGCGATCGCCCGCGCGCTCGTGGGCCGCCCACGGCTGATCCTGGCCGACGAGCCTACCGGCAACCTGGATCCGAAGACGAGCGAGGTCATCTGGGATCTGTTCCTCCGGCTCCAGGCGGAGCGCCACCTGGCGTTCGTGATCGCCACCCACAATCACGAGCTGGCTCGGAAGGCGGACCGGGGCTACCGGCTGGTGGACGGTCGGGCGGTGCCCTGGCCGTGAGTCCACGAGTTTCAAGGGGTTACGGGGAGATGACCGAAGGCGTCACAAGAAAGGGCTAGGCCAGCGGCGCCGGAAGGCATATACTCATCGCAGGTTTAGGGAGCATCGGGGTGGAGTAAGGGCCCCCGGCGAGCCATAACCCGAATTCAGAAAGGCGCGAGGTCACCCACAGTGTTCGAGCGATTCACGGAGCGGGCGCGTCGGGTCATCATCCTGGCCAGGGAAGAGGCAGGGCGGTTCCGTCACGATTTCGTTGGGACCGAGCACATCCTCCTCGGGCTCATCCGCGACGGTGAAGGCATCGCGACCGCGGTGTTGCAGCGGCTGGGGTTGCGCCTCGAAACGGTGAAGGCGGAAGTCGAGCGGGCGCTGGCCGGCTTCCCCAAGACGCTCACGTTCGGTGAAGTGCCGTTCACTCCGCAGGCCAAGCGGGTCCTCGAGCTGTCCATCGAGGAAGCGCGCCAGCTCGGGCACAACTACATCGGGACGGAACACCTGCTCCTCGGCCTGATGAAGGAAGGCCAGTCGATCGCGGCCAAGATCCTCGAGTCCCTCGGCGCCCGCCTGGACGAGGTGCGCCAGGAGACGCTGGCCCTGCTCGGCGACCAGTACTACCCGCGCCCGAAGAAGCGCTCCCAGACCCCCGTCCTCGACGAGTTCGCCCGCGATCTCACCCAGCTCGCGCGGGAGAGCAAGCTCGACCCGGTCATCGGCCGCGAGACCGAGATCGAGCGGGTCATCCAGATCCTGGCCCGCCGGACCAAGAACAACCCCGTCCTGATCGGCGAGCCCGGCGTGGGCAAGACCGCCATCGTGGAGGGGCTGGCCCAGCGGATCGTCGGGCACGAGGTGCCGGACGTGCTGGCCCAGAAGCGCCTGCTGCAGCTCGACCTGGGCGCGCTGGTGGCCGGGACAAAGTACCGCGGCCAGTTCGAGGAGCGGCTCAAGGCGGTCATGAAGGAGATCCGGCAGTCCGAGAACGTGGTCCTGTTCCTGGACGAGCTGCACACCCTGATCGGGGCCGGCGCCGCCGAGGGGGCCATCGACGCCTCCAACATGCTGAAGCCCGCCCTGTCCCGCGGCGAGATCCAGACCATCGGCGCCACCACGCTCGACGAGTACCGCAAGTACATCGAGAAGGACGGCGCGCTCGAGCGGCGCTTCCAGCCCGTCATCGTCCGGGCGCCCTCGGTGAGCGAGGCGGTCGAGATCATCAAGGGCCTCCGCCACAAGTACGAGGCGCATCACCGGGTGAAGATCACCGATCGGGCCATCGACGCCGCGGTGAAGCTGGCCGACCGCTACATCACCGACCGGCAGCTCCCCGACAAGGCCATCGACGTGATCGACGAGGCCTCGTCTCGGACGCGCCTGATGGCCCTGACCCCGCCTCCCGAGATCAAGGAGCTGGGCAAGGAAGTCGAGCGGGTGGTGCGCGAGAAGGACATGTACCTCGAGGCCCAGGAATTCGAGAAGGCGGCGTCTCTTCGAGAGAAAGAGAAGTTGCTGCGCGGGCGTGACGAGGACATGAAGCGCGAGTGGGACAAGCGCAAGGGCAAGGGCCCCCAGACGGTGAGCGAGGAGGACATCGAGTACATCGTCTCCCGCTGGACCGGCATCCCGCTCTCCAAGCTCGAGGAGAAGGAGTCCGCCAAGCTGGCCCGGATGGAAGAGGCGCTGCACGGCCGCATCGTGGGCCAGGACGACGCGGTGGCCGCGGTATCGCGGGCCATCCGGCGCTCCCGGGCCGGCCTCAAGGACAGCCGCCGCCCGGTGGGCTCGTTCATCTTCCTGGGCCCCACCGGCGTCGGCAAGACCGAGCTGGCCCGCACCCTCGCCGAGTACCTCTTCGGTGACGAGAACGCCCTGATCCGGGTGGACATGTCCGAGTACATGGAGAAGTTCTCGGTGTCGCGGCTCCTCGGGGCGCCTCCCGGCTACGTGGGCTACGAAGAGGGCGGGTTCCTGACCGAGAAGGTCCGCCGGCGCCCGTACTCGGTGGTCCTGTTCGACGAGATCGAGAAGGCGCACCCGGACGTCTTCAACATGCTGCTCCAGGTCCTGGACGACGGCCGTCTCACCGACTCGGTCGGCCACGTGGTCGACTTCAAGAACACGATCCTGATCATGACCTCCAACCTCGGCACCAGCTTCATCGGCAAGCGCCTGTCGCCCGGCTTCCTGCCCGAGGGGGACGACCGCACCCACGACAAGATGAAGGAGCGCGTCCTCGATGAGCTGAAGCGGGCGTTCCGTCCCGAGTTCATCAACCGCATCGACGACACCATCGTCTTCCATGCCTTGAGCAAGGAGGACATCACGAAGATCGTCCGGGTGATGATCAGCCGGATCAACACCCAGCTGGGCGAGAAGAGCATCCAGATCGAGCCCACCGAGGCCGCCCTCGACCTCCTGGTCGAGAAGGGGTACGATGCGACCTACGGAGCCCGGCAGCTCCGCCGCACGATCCAGAAGCACGTCGAGGATCCGCTGGCCGAAGCCATCGTGCGCGGGCAGTTCGGCGACGGGGCCCGGATCGAAGTAGATGCGCAGGGGCAGGATCTCGTCTTCCGGGAAGTCCAGGTCGTGGAGCCCCGGCTGGCGCTCGCGGAACACTGAACCCAGGCACACGAACGCACGTCCTTGATGACCGCTCGGGGGAGATGCGCTCTCTCCATTTTTTTTGCCCTGCTCCTGGGGCCTCTCCCGGCGCTTGCGCAAGCTCCCACCCCTCCCCCCGAACGGCCGATCCTCGTCAAGGAGATCGCGGTCCAGGGTAACCGCCGGGTCCAGGAGGCGGTGATCCTGGGGCGGGCGAGCCTCAAGATCGGCAACCCGTTCGTGGCCAACCGCACCGCCGAAGACATCCGGGCCATCTTCTCCCTCGGCTTCTTCGACGACGTCCAGGTCCGGGTGGAGGACTTCGAGGGCGGCGTCAAGCTCACCTACGTGGTGACGGAGCGGCCCTTCGTCCGCGACGTCCTCTTCTCGGGCAACAAGAAGCAGGATGCGTCCACCCTGCTCGAGAAGATCGACCTCAAGCTGGGCACCGTGTACAACCCGGTCGAGGTCAACCGGGCCGCCGACAAGCTCAAGGAGTTCTACGAGCAGGAGGGCTACTTCGAGGTCGGCATCACCCCGGAGGTCGAGAAGCTCGCGGACGGCGACGTGACCGTCACCTTCAAGATCGCGGAAGGGCGCCGCATCAACATCGAGCAGATCGCGATCGAGGGGACGCAGGGGCTCACCCCCAAGCAGGTCCGGGGCGCGATGGAGACCCAGGAGCGGGAGTTCTACGTCTTGCGGGGGACCGTCCAGCGGCAGCGCCTGGACGACGACATCGACCGCATCATCCAGCTCTACAACGATCACGGCTACGTGCAGGCGCGGGTCGAGAAGTCGGAGATCGACGTGGACCGGGAGAAGGCCCGGGCCACCATCCGCATCGTGGTGGTGGAAGGGCCCCAGTTCAAGGTCGGCGGGGTGGACGTGACCGGCAACTCGCTCCTGCCCCAGGAGGAGATCCGGAAGCGCATCCAGCTCAAGTCGGGGGACGTCTTCTCGCGGAGCAGGCTCCGGGACAGCGTCACCGGCATCACCGACCTCTACAGCGCGATCGGACGGGCCTCCGCCGACGTGAGCCCCAACACGATGCAGGACACCCCGAACCGGCTCGTCAACATGGTGTTCGAGATCGTGGAGGGCCCCGAGACCTACGTCGAGCGCATCAACATCTCGGGCAACACCCGCAGCGAGGAGAAGATCCTGCGCCGTGAGCTCCCGATGGCGGAGGGCGACCTCTTCACGAGCCAGAAGCTCACGCGGGCCAAGCAGCGGCTGACCAACCTCAACTACTTCGACAAGGTCGAGGCCAAGACCGCTCCCGGGTCGTCCAAGGACAAGGTCGTCGTCAACATCGACGTGACCGAGAAGCCCACCGGCCTCTTCTCGATCGGCGGCGGTTACAGCTCCCAGGACGGCGTCCTCGGCACCCTCGATCTCTCGCAGCGCAACTTCCTCGGCAAGGGCTGGGAGGTGTTCCTCCGCCTGCGCGGCGGCGAGCGGCTGCAGACCGGCACCATCGGCTTCACCGAGCCCTGGCTCTTCGACCGGCCCCTCGCGGCCGGCTTCGACATCTTCAACACCCGGCGCGTCCTGCCCGACTACACGGTCAACTCGCTGGGCGGCGACATCCGGCTCGGCCACCCCATCGGGGAGTACTCCCGCTGGAACGCGATGTACCGGGTGAGCCAGGACCGCATCAGCGACGTCAACGAGCTGGGCAGCCCGCAGCTGCTCTCGCAGGAGGGCACCCACCTCACGTCCCTGATCGGGCTGAGCCTCAGCCGCGACACCCGCGACAACATCTTCGACCCGACCCGGGGCAGCACGGTCTCGATCGGCCTGGACTTCGCGGGGGTGGGGTTCGGCGAGCGCTTCGTCCGGAGCGTGTTCACCACGACCTACTTCCAGCCGACGCCCTGGCTGGATCACGTGCTGAGCTTCCGACTCATGGGCGGCTACGCGATCGGCTGGGACAAGGACCCGGTACCGCTGTTCGAGCGCTTCTACCTGGGCGGCTCCAACTCGCTCCGGCAGTTCAAGTCGCTCCAGGTCTCCCCCCGTGACAGCTCGGGGACCCGTGTCGGAGGCAACGCCGAGCTCCTGGGCACCATCGAATACCAGATCCCGCTTTTCTTCGGGATCAAGGCCGCCATCTTCTACGATGTAGGTAACGTGTGGGGCCCCGACATCGCGGGCGGCACCAAGATCGATCCCACGGACCTCCGGCACGGGGTAGGGGCGGGCTTCAGATGGAACTCGCCGTTTGGCCCCATCCGGGTGGACTATGGGATCAAACTCGACAGGAAGAACGGCGAGAGCCTCGGGAGCTTCAACTTCTCGGCGGGTTCCTCGTTCTAGCTGAGGAGGGGGAATGATGCGACGCACCGCAGCGTGGTGGACGGCCGCCGGCCTGGCCCTCGTGACGGGCGTCGGGGGATCGGGCTGGGCGCAGGCCCAGGCACCCGCGACGACCTCGAGCGGGCGGGTGGCCATCGTGGACATCCAGCGGATCCTGGCGCGCTCGGTGGCGGGAGCGGCCGCGCGCGAGCAGCTCGAGAAGGACAAGGCGGCGATGCAGCGCCAGCTCGACGGGCAGAAGACCGAGCTGGAGAAGATGCGCGACGAGCTGGAGAAGAAGGGCCAGCTCCTCTCCGCCGACGCGCGCCGCGAGAAGCAGGACGCGATGGAGCGCAAGGTCCGGGACGTGCGCCGGCTCGTGGACGACCTCCAGGCGCAGCTGCAGAAGAAGGAGGACGCGCTGCTCCAGAAGGTGCTCCAGGACGTGGCGGGCTTGATCCAGCGGCTGGGCAAGGACCGCGGGTTCGCGGTCGTCCTCGAGCGGCAGCGCGCGGGCGTGCTCTACAACTCGAACGACGCCGACCTCACCGACGAAGTCCTCAAGGCCTACGACGACCAGACCAAGAAGGCCACGAAGTAAGTGAGCGACGGCGCCTCGTTCACGCTCGGCCGGCTCGCCGACGCGCTCGGGGCGTCGCTCTTGGGCGACGCGGCCCGCGTGGTGACCGGGGTGGCGCCGCTCGAGACGGCCGGCCCCGAGCACGTGTCCTTCCTGACCAACCGCAAGTACCTCAAGCAGGCGCAAGGCAGCCGCGCGGGGGCCTTCGTGGTGGCCCGAGACGTGGCCGGCCTGCCCGGCGCGCTCCTGCAGGTCGATCACCCGCAGCGGGCCCTGATCGCCCTGCTCGAGCTCTTCCATCCCGAGGCGCCGGCCCCGCCCGGGTCGCACCCGGCCGCCTGCGTGGCCGAGGGCGCACGGATCGACCGGACCGCTTCGGTGGGCCCGCTCGCGGTCGTGGAGGCGGGGGCGGTGGTCGGCCCGCGCAGCCGGGTGGGGTCGCTGTCGTTCGTGGGCGCGGGGGCCGTGCTCGGGGAGGACGTACGCCTCTATCCCCGAGTCGTCGTGCGCGAGGGCGTCCGCCTCGGCAACCGGGTCATCGTCCACTCCGGCGCGGTGCTGGGGGCCGACGGCTTCGGCTACGCCTTCGACGGGCGCGCCCACCGCAAGATCCCGCAGGTGGGCGGGCTCCGTATCGAGGACGACGTGGAGATCGGCGCCAACACCGCGATCGACCGCGCCGCCCTCGGCGACACGGTGGTGCGGCGGGGCACCAAGATCGACAACCTGGTCCAGATCGGCCACAACTGCGACGTCGGCGAGGACGTGATCCTGGTGGCCCAGGTGGGAATCGCCGGGTCTTCTCGGGTGGGCGATCGAGCGATGCTGGCGGGGCAGGTGGGTGTCG
>Ga0080064_1006936_pt1 | contig 11833 bp, 11 predicted proteins | sample Subgrocontami54m_FD_69260 | JGI IMG/M metagenome (GOLD analysis project Ga0080064, IMG submission 69260) | Subsurface groundwater microbial communities from S. Glens Falls, New York, USA - GMW46 contaminated, 5.4 m (SPADES assembly) (version 2) ...
GCCCGCTACGCGGCGGATCACCTGTTCAGCGAGATCGACGAACTGGGCGTCCGCGACGGCGCCAACCTGACCGTCGCCGGCTACGACTTCGCCCCGTCGTTCAGCATCTGGACCACGATCGAGGAGTGCCTCAACCCACCGGTGATCTGGGAGGAGGGTCGGGGCTGGTACACGACCGCGCCATTCAGCGAGCCCGAGGTGTTCGACTTCCCCGAGGGGATCGGCCCGGTCGAATGCGTCAACGTCGAGCACGAGGAGGTCCTCCTCATGCCGCGCTGGGTCAAGACCAAGCGGGCGACGTTCAAGTACGGCCTTGGCGACGAGTTCATCAACGTCCTCAAGGTCCTCCACCAGGTCGGTCTCGACCGAACGGACAAGGTCCGCGTCGGCGGGGTCGAGGTCTCGCCGCGGGACGTGGTGGCGGCCTGCCTCCCGGATCCGGCTACCCTGGGCGACCGGATGACCGGCAAGACGTGCGCCGGTCTGTGGGTCACTGGGCGGGGCAAGGACGGGGCGCCCCGCCAGGTCTACCTCTACCACGTGGTCGACAACGAGCAGACGATGCCCGAATACGGCTCGCAGGCGGTGGTCTGGCAGACGGCGATCAACCCGGTCGTAGCCCTCGAGCTGCTGGCCACGGGGGCCTGGTCCGGGACGGGCATCCTGGGCCCCGAGGCGTTCGATGCGGTCCCGTTCCTGGACCTGTTGACGGCCTATGGCTCGCCCTGGGGGATGGACGACCGGACGGGCCGGTAGACCGCATATCGACTCCTGTCAACGCCCGGACGCCCTCCCAGCGCACCCGTCCCCCCCGGACCATGGCCCTCCGCGCGGACCAACGGGCGAACCTCGCCTGACCTTCGGGCCGTACCGGTCCAGTGACCTCGACGGGGACGATGGCCGTGTCATCCGACCGCCGAGGGACCCGATGCTCGTCGACTTCACCGGCTTCGCCGGGGATTGCCTGATCACCGGCCAGCTCGACCTCCGGGCCGAGCGTCTGACCGACCAGCTCAACACCGAGACCGAACTCCACCTGGTGGACGTTCTGCTCGAGGGGTTGCTGGATGGCCGCCAGGTCACGACCCCCACCTTCACGATCGGTCGGGCCGACCTGTGCGCGGTCAAGGCCGGGCCGCCGCGCGGGTCCCGCCGGCTGTGGACCGCCACCGAGCCACACCGACTCCAGGCCCAGATCGGGCCATATACGGTGCTTGGCCGGCTCCACACCCCGCCGGGCACCGAGGCGCTGCCGTCGATCGAGGGCCGTGAGGTCATGGTCCCGCTGACCGGCGCTACGATCGCCTACCTGATCGCCGGGATCCTCGAAGTGCGCGACGCGGCGACCCTGATCATCAATCGCGAGCTGGCCAGCTGGATGCGCGACGCCGACGAGGACCCCGTCGGACCGCCGACCCTGGCGCCCGTGGAGAGCAGTCCCGCCTGACCTGGGACGGTCAGATGCCGCCGATCGAGCGGATCGCCATGCGCGGACCACGGCGCGCTGGCCCGAGTCCACTGAGCTCGATCAAGCGGACCACCCGTCCCCGCTGACCGCGGTACGGCTCGAGCAGCTCGAGCATCCGGGCATCGTCGGCGTGGTGCTCCCCGGCCAGGGCGAAGGCGACCTGGCTTGGCAGGTGGTAGTCGCCAACGCTGACCGCGTCCGGGTCGCCCAACGCGACCCGGGTCACCTCGCCGATCGTCCAGGGGCCGATCCCGACGACGCTGGCCAGACGCCGCCGCCCGTCCTCCGCCGGCAACCCGACGATCGCCTCGAGACGGGTGGCCAGGCCGCCGATCCGGCGCAGCGTCTCGGCCCGCCGGCGCTCGAGGCCCAGCGGGTGATAGGCGTGGTAGGGGAGTCCAGCCAGACGTTCCGCCGACGGCTGGAGGCGGAGCCCGAAGGGACCCGGGGCCGGCTCGCCATACGCCCGAACCAGCGCCCGATAGACCCGCCGCGCCTCTTCTCCGGTGATCTTCTGCTCGAGGACGGCAGGCACGAGCGTCTCGACCACCCGCCGGCTGCGGGGCAGTCGAACGCCGGCAAACCGCCGCGCCAGCTCGGCCACCAGTCGATGCGGCAGTTCCATGGCCTCGAGCGCGTTCGGGTCGTCGGTCAGACCGGCCAGCTCAGCCGCGCCGGCGAGCACCCATCCGGCGCCCGTGCCCCAGCCGCGAACCACCAGGTCGCCTCCGGTGTCGACGATCTCGAGGGTCGCCGGGCCGTCGGGCGTCCGGGTGGCCAGCCTCGCCCGCCCGGGCTCGATCCGGATCGTCGGGTCGCCCAGACCGTGACGCAGCGGGGCAAGCGTCCGGACGAGGTCGTAGCGCTCCGGCCGCTCGAGTCGGACCTCGAGGTCGGGGCCGCCGCCGACGATCACCCGGGGTCTGCCTGCCGGTCCGGTTGCCAACCCTCCGGGGCGAGCTCGAACCCGTCGAAGCTGAACGCCGGCGCCACGGTGCACCCGACGAGCGTCCACGCCCCCAGCGTTCGGGCCGACTGCCAGGCTCCGGCCGGGACCACGATCTGGGGCCGCTGGCCGGCGGGAATGTCGTCGCCGAGGCGGTCGCGGGTGGTCGTGCTCTCGCCGGCCGCAATGGCCAGCTCGAGTGGCGCGCCGGCGTAGTGATGCCAGATCTCGGTGGCGTCGATCCGGTGCCATTGGGAAACCTCGCCGCGACGGAGCAGGAACAGGATCGCGCTCCCCGCTCCCCGCGACCCGTCGGTCGGGATGTCGCGCCAGGTCTCGACGTACCGCCCGCCCTCGGGATGGGGGACGAGACGGAGCGTCCGGATCAGGGCTTCCGCGGCCGCCTCGGTCATTGACGCGGCCATCGTCAGGCGGCGATCGGCGCGAAGGTCGCGGTGAAGTGGCGCAGTGCCGGTGGCTCGTTGACGATCCGGTATCCGCGCAGGTCCTTGGCCGACGCCGCGACCGCACGGACCACCTCGATGACGTAGTCGATGTGGCTCTGGGTATAGGTCCGGCGCGGGATCGCCAGTCGGACGAGGTCCATCGGCGCCGGGGTCTCGGTTCCGTCGGGGTGTCGGCCGAACATGACCGTCCCGATCTCGCAGCCCCGGATCCCGCCCGCCTCGTACAGAGCGACCGCCAGGGCCTGGCCGGGATACTCGAGCGACGGGATGTGGGGGAGCATCGCCCGGGCATCGATGTACACGGCGTGTCCGCCGATCGGCCGGACGACCGGGACGCCCGCCGCGTGGATCGCGTCCCCGAGGTAAGCGGTCGACCGGATCCGATAGCGCAGGTAGTCCTCGTCGACCACCTCGCGAAGGCCCTGGGCGATCGCCTCGAGATCCCGCCCGGCCAGCCCACCGTAGGTCGGGAATCCCTCGGTCAGGATGAGCAGGTTGCGGCAGCGCTCGGCCAGGGCGTCGTCGTTGAGCGCCAGCCAGCCGCCGATGTTGGCCAGGCCATCCTTCTTGGCGCTCATCGTCATCCCATCGGCCAGCGAGGCGATCTCGCGGACGATGTCCGGGATCGACCGATCGGCCTGCCCCGGCTCACGGGTCTTGATGAACCAGGCGTTCTCGGCGAACCGGCAGGCATCGAGGAAGAGGGGGATCCCGAACCGGTCGCACAGCGCCCGCACGCCGCGAAGGTTGGCCAGGCTGACCGGCTGGCCGCCACCGCTGTTGTTGGTGATCGTCACGAAGACCACGGGGACCGTCGCCGGTCCCCGCTCGCCGAGAAATCGCTCGAGCGCGTCGAGGTCCATGTTGCCCTTGAAGGGATGCTCGAACGATGGCTGGCGACCTTCGGCGATCACGAGATCGACGGCTTCCGCCCCGGTCGACTCGACGTTCGCCCGGGTGGTGTCGAAGTGGGTGTTGTTCGGGATCGCCCGGCCCGGTCCGCCGATCGCGCTGAACAGGATCTTCTCGGCCGCCCGGCCCTGGTGGGTCGGGATGACGTGCTTGAACGGGAAGAGCGCCTGGACGGCCTCGAGAAAGGTGAACCACGACGGCGAGCCAGCATACGACTCGTCGCCGCGCTGGATCCCCGCCCACTGGTCGCGCGACATGGCGCCGGTCCCCGAGTCGGTCAGCAGGTCGATCAGGACGTCCGTGGAGTGGACCGCGAACAGGTTGTAGCCGGCGGCCCGGATCGCCGCTCGCCGCTCGTCCGCGGTGGTGATCCGGAGCGGCTCGACGGAGTGGATCCGGAACGGCTCGATGATCGTGCGGAAGGATTCGGGCATCGTGGCCGACGATAGCACGGGCATGCGCCGGCTCCGTGAGCGAGACCGTGGACCACCCGCCAGGCGCGATCCCGCTACCCTGTCGGCATGTGCCGAAGCATCAAGACGTTGCGCCGGGCGGAAGAGCCGGCGACCGACGAGGAGATCGCCGCCGCTGCGCTCCAGTTCGTCCGGAAGGTGAGCGGTTATCGCGCCCCGTCGCAGCGCAATCGCGGGGCGTTCGACGAGGCGGTCATCGAGATCGCGGCGGCATCGCGCCGGTTGCTCGACGAGATCGGGGCCGCCGCCCGATGACGCGCGGCCCCGCCTCGCCGGACCGATGACGCCCGGCGACGCGGCGGTCCGGGACCCGATGGCCGCCGCCGTTGCGTCGCGACCGCTCGATCGGCCGACCCTGCCCGCGTCTGCTCCGACCTGGTGGATCCGGCCGGGGCTCGAGCCCCGGGATGGGCGGCTGGTCATCGCCGGGCGCGATGCCGAGGCGCTGGCCCGCGAGAGCGGCACACCCTTGTTCGTGTACGACCTGGAACGCGTCGCCGAGAATGCCCGGGCGATCATGTCGGCGCTCGGCCGAAGCGGCGTTCACCACCGGGTCCGATTCGCGCTCAAGGCCAACCGCGAGCCGGAAGTGCTGGCGGTCCTGCGCGGGCTCGGGGCGCCCGGCTCGCCCCGTGCGATCGGGATCGACGCCTGCTCGCCGGGTGAGGTCGAGCACGCGCTCGCCCACGGCTGGCGAGCCGACGAGATCAGCTTTACCGGAACGAACGTGTCGGAGCGCGACCTCGACGTCCTTCTGCCGACGGGTGTCCACCTCAACCTCGACGCGATCAGCCAGATCGAGCGGGTCGGTCGCCGCGCGCCCGGTCGACGGATCGGGATCCGGGTCAACCCGGGCGCGGGCGCTGGCTATCACGAGGGTCTGGCCTACAGCGGCGAGCGGCCGACGAAGTTCGGGATCTATGCCGACCGGCTCGATGCCGCGGTCGAGGCCGCCCGGCGTCATGACCTGACGATCGACACGGTCCATTTCCATGCCGGCTCGGGTTGGTTGGCCGACGGCCTGCCGGCCTTCGCGGCGGCGTTCGCCTCGGCGGTCGGGATGCTCGACCGGCTGATCGAGCTGGGCTGCCCGATCGACGAGGTCAACGTCGGTGGCGGGCTCGGTGCGCCGGCCCGGTCCGAAGAGCGGCCGATCGATCTCGACGCCTACGCCACGGTCCTGGCCGGCGAGCTCGGGCCGCGCGGGGTGGCGGTCGCGGTGGAGCCCGGCGACTACCTGGTCAAGGACGCCGCGATCCTGCTCGGTGAGATCGTCACGATCGAGGATCGCGGCGGGACGCGCTTCGTCGGGCTCGATCTCGGCTGGAACATCGATTGCTCGTACTTCATCTACCGCTTTGCCCAGGAGGTCGTGGTCTGCCGAGCGGCCGATGAAGGGCGGACCCAGTCGGTCACGATCGCCGGCCACATCAACGAGGCGGGCGACATCTTCGCCGAGGAGTATCCGCTGCCCGACGTGCGCGAAGGCGACATCGTGGCCCTGCTCAATGCGGGCGGCTACAAGCAGGCGATGAGTTCCACGCATTGCCTCCGCCCGATGGCGCCGGCCCGCTTCCTGGAGCGCCGGTCGGGCTGATCCGCGGGGGTGGACCGATCGGGCGCACCGGCGAGGTGCATCGGGGCAACTCCTCCAGTCGTCGTAGGCACCCATCGGACGACCCGAGCGGTCGATGCTGACCTCCGGCGATTGGCGGCGCCCGGTGGCTGGGTCCATCGTCCAGTCGTGATCGCCGATCGCGTCCTCGGCGCCGCTTCACCCGCGCTCGTTCGGATCCCCGGGCGCCCGTTCTGGGGCCTGTTCGCGGTCGCCGGAGCGATCTTCCTGTTCGATGGGCTGACGACGATGCTCGTCCTGGCCGGCGTCCCGGGAGCCCGAGAGCTCAACCCGATCGCGGCCCTGGCCCTGGCCGCCGGGCCGTTGGCGGCTGCCAGTCTCAAGGCGGTCGTCCTCGGGGAGGTCGGGTTGAGCGCGCTGGCGCTTCGCCGACTCGACGCCGACGGGGCCGCGCGGATGCTCTTCTACGTGCTGGCCGCAGCCGGCGCCTGGGGCGTCGGCACGGCATTCGGCGTCGCCTTCGTGGCGGAGGTCACCTGAAGGTGAGCGCGGGACGCGCGGCTACACTCGGCGGGTGAGTCTCGAACCGACCCAGCCGGATCTGCCGGTTCGCCACGTGACGACGACCCGGGTGCTGGCCGTCCGCGGCGAGCTGGCCGAAACCCGGGACGACACCCTGGTCGGCGAGGAGCCGCTGGAGATCCGCGCGGTGGGTCCGGGGCAGGAGCCGGTCGCAGTGGCGGTGACGATGCGGACCCCGGGCTCCGAGGTGGAGTTGGCGGTCGGCTTTCTGCGGACCGAGGGACTCATCGGCGACCACGATGTCGCGGAAGTGACGTCGGGCGATGCGGAGCGACTGGCCCAGCCGGACGACACCGTGGTGGTTCACCTGCGACGACCGTTCGACGCCTCGGTCGTGGCCGAGCGCCATTTCGTGGCCACGGCGAGTTGCGGGATCTGCGGCAAGGCGTCGCTCGACGAGATCGCGGTCCACTGCGACCCGATCCCGGCCGGCGTCCCGATCGTGGATCGGGCGGTGATCCTCGGGCTGCCCGCCGCGCTGCGTGCGGCTCAGCGCGTATTCGAGGCCACCGGCGGCCTCCACGCGGCTGGCCTGTTCGAGCCGGATGGGTCGCTCGTTGCGGTCCGCGAGGACGTTGGTCGGCACAACGCGCTGGACAAGCTGGTCGGCTGGGCGGTGCTCGGCGGGCGGATGCCGCTCAACGGCCAGGTGTTGCTGGTCAGTGGCCGGGTCAGCCTCGAAATCGTCCAGAAGGCCGCGGTCGCGGGGATCGCGATCGTGTGCGCCGTGTCCGCCCCATCCGACCTCGCCGTCGAGGCCGCCACGCGATTCGGCCAGACCCTGATCGGCTTCCTCCGTGGCGACGGCTTCAACGTTTACACCGGGGCTGAGCGACTGCGGCTCTGAGGAAGCTTCGCCGGGCCGCGCCGGTTGCCCTCAGCCGCCCTTGGGGCCTCGGTTCTGGACGAACTGGAAGCCGAACCGGCCCTTGATGCACAGGTGGCCCTCGGTGACCGAGGCGTCGAGCGGCGAGGTCACCTTGACGATGTCGTTGTCCTGGACGTGGAGGGACAGGGTGCAGCCGACCCCGCAGTACGGGCAGATCGTGTCGGTCACGGTCTGGGCGGTCTCGTCCCAGGTGCCGGCCTCGCGCATCTCGTGCTCGGAGCGGAACATCAGGGCGCCGGTCGGACAGACGCCGATGCAGTTGCCGCAGTAGACACAGGCGCTGTCGGGCAGACCGACATTCCATTCGGTCGAGATCCGGGCGTCGAAGCCGCGCCCGGCAACCGCGATGGCAAACGTGTTCTGGGCATCGGTCCCGCACGCCTCGACGCACTTGTAGCAGAGGATGCAGCGCGAGTAATCGCGGACGTACAGCTCGTTGTCGATCTTGACCGGCTGGCCAACCGTCGCGGCCGACGCCTCGCCGGACGCGGCACGATGATGGCCGGCCTCGTGCGCGTCGCGCTCGCCGGCCGCAGAGGACGCGGCCGGTGGCCCGAACCGCGACGAGTCGGCACCATAGCGCGCGGCATAGGCGGCCAACGAGCCGTCCGGCGCCACCGGCCCGGCCAACCCGACATCGACCGACGACCCGAGCATCTCGATCACCAACCGCCGCGAATGGCGAACCCGCTCCGAGTCGGTCAGCACCTCCATCCCGGCCTCGACCCTGCGCGAGCAGGCCGGAGCGAGGACGCGGGCGCCCTTGACCTCGACGACGCACACCCGGCAGACGTTGACCGGGGTCAGGTTCTCGAGGTAGCACAGGGTCGGGGTGTCGATCCCCTCCGCACGGCAGGCGTCGAGGATCGTCGAGCCGGCCGGGACGCTGACGATCCGGCCATCGATCGTCAGTTCGATCGCCGCGATCTCGGGCGCCGATGGTGCTTCGGGCGGGCGGCTCGGTCGGGCCGGCGGGTTGAACAGGATCGGATCGACGCTCATACGCTGACCAACCCGGGCTGACGGAAGGCGCTCTCGATGGCCGAGCTGGCGGTCTGGCCAAGCCCGCAGATCGAGGCGTCGCGCATCGCCTGGCCCACGTCGCGCAGGAGGGCCAGCTCGTCGGCGGCGGAGCCGCGCGGACGACCGGCCGCGAGGCGGGCGAGGATCTCCTCCTGGCGGACCGAACCCACCCGACAGGGCACGCACTGGCCGCACGACTCGTCCCGGAAGAACGCGGCGATCCGGCGGAGGGCACCGACCAGGTCCGCGGTCTCGTCGAAGACCATCACGACCCCCGAGCCGAGGGTCGCGCCGATCGCCCGGGTGCCCTCGAAGGTCAACGGCGTATCGAGGACCTCCGGCCCGACGAAGACCCCGGCCGCGCCGCCAAGCAGGATCGTCTGGATCGCCCGGTCGCCGGGCACCCCGCCGCCGAGCTCGAGCAGCTCGCGCAGCGTGGTCCCGAACGGGACCTCGTAGATCCCCGGACGGACGACGTGCCCCGACAGGCAGAACAGCTTGGGGCCGGTCGAACCTTCGGTGCCGGTGGCCGCGAATGCCGCGCCACCGTCGAGGACGATGGCCGGGATGTTGGCCAGCGTCTCGACGTTGTTGACGGTCGTCGGCTTGCCGAACAGCCCGACCTCGACCGGGAACGGCGGCTTGTTGCGCGGCTCGCCACGCTTGCCCTCGATCGACTCGAAGAGCGCCGTCTCCTCGCCACAGATGTAGGCGCCAGCGCCGCGCCGGATCTCGATATCGAAGGCCACCCCGGCAGCGAGGATGTCGGCCCCCAGAAGACCGGCCTCACGCGCCCCGAGGATCGCGTTGGCCAGGCGCGCCTCCGCCAGTGGGTACTCGCCGCGGATGTACAGATAGCCCAGCTGCGCGCCGGTCGCGAAGCCCGCGATCGTCATCGCCTCGACGAGAGCGAAGGGATCCTCCTCGAGAAGCGCCCGGTCCTTGAACGTGCCCGGCTCCGACTCGTCCGCGTTGCACACGAGGTAGTGCGGACCGCTGGCCTGGGCCGCCACGGCGGCCCACTTGCGGCCGGTCGGGAACGCCGCACCGCCACGGCCAACGAGCCTCGAGGCGGTCACCTCCTCGATCACCCGGTCCGGTCCGAGCTCGAAAGCGCGGGCCAGGGCTCGGTAGCCGCCGTGGGCGCGGTAGTCGGACAGACTGGTCGGGTCGACACGACCGATCCGGGTGAGCAGACGGAGGCCGCCGTCGCCGGCCTGCGGGACGGATGTCCGGATGGCGGTCAGCCGTTGGGAGGAGGGGATCGAGGAACCTGGCTCCGCCACGCTCGACGGGTTCTCGAGCCGGCCAACCACCCCGGCCGCGTCGATCGGTGCCACGGCGACGTTCCGGGGCGACTCGCCGGCGATCGTGAACAGCGCCGCGGGCGCTCGTTCACACAGACCGAGGCACGGACTGCGCAACCAGGTGGCGCCGCCGTCGAGGGCTGGCTCCCCGGGATGCCCGAGCCGTCGTTGGAGCGTCCCGCACAGCTCCTCGGCGCCAGCCAGCCGACAGGCGATGTCGTCGCACACGTGAGCCACGACGGGTGGCCGCGGCGATGTCGCGAACAGCGCATAGAACGTGGCCACGCCGTACGCCTCGGCGGGCGGCACCGTCAGTCGTCGGCAGACGTAGGCCAGGGCCGGCTGGCTGATGAACCCGATCCGCGACTGGACCGCGTGGAGCGCCGGGAGCAGCAGATCCCGATGCGATCGCGCTTCGTGGCCACCGTGGGCAACATGACCGTCAGTCGCCATGTCCCGGACACCGCCCGCCCAACCGCTCGTCGGTGGCCCGATCAGCGGCGACAGCACGGCGTCGACGGCACCACGCTCGGCGGGCGACGCGAGTGGCGCGACCACGTGGAGGTCCATCGCGGCCAGTGTAGGAGTCCGGGCCCGGGCTCGTCGCCGGCGTCCCATCTCGAGCCGAATCGGTCGACCCCCGGCGCTACCTGACGAACTGGCTCAGCACCCGCTGGGCGAGGAACAGGCCAATCGGCAGGCAGATCGCGGTCACGAAGCCTCGGAACGTGCCGGTCGACCACGGCCAGGTCGGCAGCTTGGCCAGGACGTCGCGCTGCTGGAGCAGGCTCGACAAGGTCTTGTTGAGACCGTCGGCGCGTCCGAGATCGAGTCGCGCGGCGTCGGTGTTGAGCTCGACGAGGATGCCCTTGAGCCGTTCGTCCGCCTCGACCTGGAGCTGCTCCTTCACGTCGCGGAAGCGATTGTGCAAGCCGAGCAGCGGCACGATGAACACGACGATCGAAAAGGCGATGATCCCGACGTACCAGGCGAGGTAGAGAAGGCTTTGCGCCTGACCGCTCGGCGCCCCCGCCAGGGCGGCTGCCAGAAAACCGATGAGCGTCACCGCGATGCCACTGGTCAATCGGGAGAAGGCGTACAGCGGGCGCGGGTGGAACAGATCGATCCGCGTCACGTGGTCGAGGATCCGACTGACCAGCCGCAACTGGCGGACGGTCTGGGCGATGAAGGCGATCAGGACGGTGGACAGGAACGTCTCGGCCGTAGCGCGCATGGCGAACGTCAGCGGATGCAGGCCGGCGACACCCGACGCGACCGGGTCGCCAAGGTAGTACCCCAGGCTGACCAGGATGGACAGACCGATCGCCACGATCGCGGTCCGCGCCGGGATGACCGTGAGCTCGTAGCGCAGCCGGGACGCTTCGGAGTCTGAGAGCTGGGTCAGCGGTCGGACGGTGTCGAAGGACGAGCCAGCGATCCGGCTGAACACGTCGACCATCGCGACGACACCAAACACCAGCGCGCCCCAGATGAAGGGTACGAGGGAGAGCTGACCGACCGCCACGGTGCCGGCCAACCACCCTTGGATGTGCGTCCCCGTGACGCCGAGGACGATGAGGACGGCGTAGACCATCCAGGTTGACCCGGGCGCCCGTCCGATCCGCCCGATCAGGGCGTCGATCCAGCTCCGGGCATAGGGCAGGTCGCCAGGCGTGGCCGCCGTGGCCAGATCCGCGCGGACGGCGTCGGTCGCCATGGCCGCGAGTGTACCGGGCGAACGTGCCGGTGCAAGACCCCAACCGCCTCAGGCCGGGACGGGCGTCTCGAGCTTCTCGATCCGGATCGCGGTGGCCTTGAATTCGGCGGTTCCGGACTTGGGATCGGTGGCGTCGATGGTCAGGAGATTGACCGCCACGTCGTCCTGGAAGTGCATCGTCATGAAGGTCAGACCCGGCCGCAGCGATGGGTCGATCCGGATCGGGACCTCGACCTGGCCGCGCCGCGAGACGACCCGAACTCGTTGGCCGTCGGTCAGCCCGTAGGTCGCCACGTCCTCGGGCGAGATGTCGAGCGATTCGCCGCGCCGCAGGGGCGAGGTGTAGCCGCCGGTCTGGACCCCCGTGTTGTACGAGTCGAGTCGGCGCCCCGTGGTCAACCGGATCGGGAAGTCGGCGTCCAGGCGATCGACCGGCGGGGGGGGGGGGGCCGGCGCCGCCCGCCCCCGCCGGC
>Ga0080064_1006938_pt1 | contig 11831 bp, 9 predicted proteins | sample Subgrocontami54m_FD_69260 | JGI IMG/M metagenome (GOLD analysis project Ga0080064, IMG submission 69260) | Subsurface groundwater microbial communities from S. Glens Falls, New York, USA - GMW46 contaminated, 5.4 m (SPADES assembly) (version 2) ...
TGTGCTATTAGGTAATGTCTTTGGAAAGCAGGCCATGGCGGTGGATACCCATGTTTTTCGTGTTGCTCACCGTTTAGAACTTGCCAAATCTAACGATCCCGATAAGGTCGAATTGGAGCTATGCAGGATCATTCCTCAAGAAAAATGGACAAGGTCTTGCCTTGTCATTGGGACACACGGACGGCGTACCTGTGTTGCGCGAAAGCCGCTCTGTGACGTATGCGTAGTGGAAAAATTGTGTAACGCTCCGGATAAGACTTATAGCAGTAAATAATGTTCACTATTCCCGTATTTTCGAGTTTTTATGATTTGAATCATACATAAAACAAGAAAAACATTTTATGTTAGAGGCAATTCAATAACAAAGGTTGCTCCTGCACCGAGCTCACTTTTGGCGTAAACCCTGCCATTGTGCTGGTGAACAATACTATGTGCAACAGACAGTCCCAATCCAGCTCCCTTGCTTTTTTTGAATTCCCTACTAGTAAAGAATGGCTCAAATATCTTTGCGAGATGTTCTTTAGGTATTCCAGGACCTGTGTCCGATATGGTTATCGTTACTCCTTCTTTATTTCCCTCTGTTTTAACAGTTAAACACTTACCACCTTCTAATCCTTCCATAGAAGAAGAGGCATTTTCTATTATATTCAAAAATACTCGCCTTATTTGATGTTTATCTACAAAAACCTCAGGTATTTTTTCATCTATCAATGTAACGACTCTAATATTTGAATGGTCAAATTGATTGGCCTTTTGCCTCAGAATGTCTTCAATAATTTCGTTAATATTAACATGTTCTTTTGACAGCGTATAATTTCCTGTAAAGGTCAGCAGGCTTTTAATTACACCCTGTATTTGGTCGGTCTCTTTTTGAATTCTGCCCAGATACTTCTTTGCCTTTTCACTAATCGAGGGGTCATTCACCACAAGATCCGTGCAAAGCTGAATACCTGCCAGCGGGTTATTTAATTCATGGGCTGCTCCTGCTATTAAGTTGCTTATCGCATACAGCTTTTCTGATTTTATTACTTGGTACTGTAGCTGATATTCTCGTGTTACATCCCTTAGAACAATAACAACACCTGTATTTTCTTCTGCAAAGCCGGTTACAGCAGAAGCAATAATAACAAAGTATTTTTCGCTATCCCCTTTCGTATTTATCTCAAATGAAATATAACGCTGTTTTTTAATAAATATTTCATCATAAATTTCTTTCGTATTGACGTTATTTATACTTATTATTGAATCATCGTCGGCTTTTTTTATATCCAAACACTTCAGGATCTCTTTTCCCGCCTTGTTCACTAAGGTTGGCCTACCTTTAGTATCCATAAGTATGACACCGTCAACCATCCCATCTACCATGGAAAGTAATTTTAACTCCACATCACCCTCACGTTTATGCATGAGGTTTATATTATACCTTCTTAAAGCATCTTCACAAATGTCAGAAACAACCTTAATATCGAACGGTTTTATGATGTAATCGCTTGCGCCTGCCTTCAGCAACTCAACCGCCATGAATTCTGAACCATGCGCTATCATTACAACAACAACTATTTCTGGTATAGTTTCCTTTATCCATTTGAGTATATCTCTTCCGCTTAATTTTGGTATATCACAATTCAAAAAAAGAATTTGGGGTTTTTCAACCCCTAGCATATGAATAGATTCTTGCCCATCCTGTGCAACAGAAACCTCATATCCTTCCGCATTAATGGAATCTTTTAATGCTCTCACGGTCTCAGGATCGTCATCTGCAATCATTATCTTTGCCTTATATTTTAATGCCTTGGCCTTGTCTACAGGAATTCTTTCGGGATACAATTTGTTATAAATCAGAAATAAAAGGTCATCTACAGCAAAAGGTGCATGGAGTATTCCATAGGCGCCAACGGATTTGGCCAATTCGGATGCCATACTGGTTCTATAAGTTTCTGACAATAAAACGACAGGAATATTTTCACATTGCTTGAATTCAGCAGACTTCATTAATTTACACAACTGAAATCCATCCAATATCGGCAAATTTGCGTCGAGGATAGCAAAATCAGGCATAGAGGTCTTAAGATGTTTTAATACCTCATTTCCTTCGGTGGCAGTCATTATGCAGGAAAACCCATTTTTCCCCAAATGACCGACTATGTCTCCATATTTTTCCAATTTATCTGCTGCAAATAATATTTTCGTATCCATTGTATTTATTGACATACCTTATTTCAGCCTCCCGAACTTTGTAAGGTGCTACTTCCTGGCATAAACATTTGATCGTAAACTAAATAACTCCGATGTCGTCTTCATTAAAATACAAAAAAAGATTTTAGTATTTTAATATATGTCCTATTAATTTGGTTTTCAACTTTTAAAATATTATCGGTTGAATGGGTATATGCCCTCTTTGCTACAACCAGCGAAAGTGCTTCTTCCTGACTGTTTCTTCGTCTCTCAGGTAGTCCCGCACAAGTTTAAGACATGCCTCTTTGCCGCTGACGGTGTCCATATTGATATAATTCGCCTGATCTTTATTTGCTTCTACCCAACTCAGCACAATCTCCATTTCTCCCATTTCAAGATCAGTAAGGACATTATGGTTTTGGATATTTGTATCTAAAATTCTTTCAACCCCGGAAAAATTTACAGCATCCCTTAGAATCTCGTATCGTTGTAATGGCAATTCATCCTTCACAAAAAACAACTCCAAACTTTCCTCTATCGAAGAAGGTAATATCACGATGAAATTTTTCAAGTTCCCGTATCGTGTCGTTCTTTCATGTACTTCAAGTTGCTGGTTTAATTTTGGCTGGTATTGTTGTATCAGCCGATACTCCATTAACATTGCTGCAAGTTCAGAACCTGTAATTTCATATTCAATCGTATACATCTGGTCCAGCAAATCGGTAATCTTTTGTAACCGATCTGCAGTATTCCAGAAATAGGAATTTAGGCGTACTTTTAGGTTCTTTGCCTTGCCTACGTAAATGACATCGCCGCTTTTATTCTTCATTTTATAGACACCGGGCTTCTGAGGGATTACCCACAGAAAGGCCTTGTCAAAGGCATATTTGCTAAAATCGACAGAGTCGATATCGGGGTATTGAAACGCTAAGACCTCTTCTACGGTACTGAATCCCTGTTCTTGTAACAGTTCTCTGCACCGGGAAAAGATTTCAGCGGCAGTACAAACCTCTCTTTCCGTACGCCGTGTATCTACCGTGGAAAGTTTAAAGAATGCCGCTATGTCATTGATTGATTTCGGCTGAAGGTTGGAAATGAGTCTCTTTGCTAAAAACTTCAAGCATAAGGGCGGATTTTCAATCATTTCATTTGACTTGCTCAAAACCGCATTCAGTTGATCCATGGAGGAGTGGACATCATACCCAATCAGAATACCATCCCCAACAAAGTCATAGAAAAGACGCACGGCCTTTTCGAGAGGGACTCCGCCTTTCACTTCCTGTGCGAAATCTTCAGGCAAAAGCATCGTTTGTACTTTTAACGAACCAGGGTTTACGAGGGTATGGAACCTGTTTACTACCTTGTCGTCCCTTAATTTTTGTGCGCTGATTTCAACGATTATTCTGGATTTTTCGGGTGTGTCTATTGTCAGAAGGCTGAGGAAAACAAACTCTGCCGCCGAAAGAGGCGTGCCGCCTTTTTCAATAATCTTCCAGAGGCGGTGTTCATCTACGGCAAATCTGCGGTCTCCTGCAATAGCAGTCTGTATCAATTTTTCGCTGATATGTGGTGAGGCGCCTTTTATCTTCAATACCTGCTCGACAAGCTCCTTGCTGGTAGCACCCGCTTTTTGCGACGTCAGATATGCATATATTTTATCCCGCATGGTATAATTTATTATTATAATGGGGAGGTCCAAAAAGCGATATTGGGAATTCCGCTTTTTGGGCACACTCAACAAAAGTACAGGAATACCTTGATTTCCCCATCTAGAAAGAGGGGACTTCGTCGTGAGCGCTCAGTCGAACGATAAAAGAGGTGTGTGGTCTGTTCTTAACACACATCCTGCCCCCCTTGATAGAGGGGGTATTCCCGTCGCTGCTTTTTGGACAAGTCCCTATATGTTTCTACCAATAAAAAAAGAGGGTTTCATCCCTCTTCCTATTCACAGTACGTAATTTGGCGTGTAAAAAACCGTTCGGTTGATAGCGTGTAATAAAATTTATTTCTTACATTCCCCTACTAATTTTTGATAGGTCGAAAACTCTCTTTGCGCCTCTTCTTTCATACCCTTTCTCTCATAAATGATACTTAAACCATAATGTGCCTTTGCAAAATTCGGGTCGATTCTGATTGTCTCCTCAAGCGCACTGGCAGCCTCATCCAAAATCCTATTCTGCGAATATGCGCTGCCAAGATCAAAGTATACGGCCGGGTTGTAAGGATTTACCTCAATAGCCTTTTGTAATGAGGTAATTGCATCATCAAGAACCCTTTTGTCAGAATACGGATTCTGAATATTGTAATGAGCTGCCGCTGCCTTTTGAACTGAAGCAATAGCCCTGGCAAGCACCTTTTTGTCGGCATACGCCTTACCCAGTCTATAATGGGCTGCTGCATTGCCGGGATCAAGCCGCACAACGGCACTGAATTCTTCGACGGCTTCGTCAAATAATCTCACATCAGAACACACGACTCCAAGATCATAATGTACATTGGGGTTTTTCGGATCAATCTCTATCGACTTCTTATAAGCATCGATAGCATTGGCCACATCGCCTTTAGCATAATAGGTCAGACCAAGATGGTAATGCGCCAGGGCATGATGTGGATTGATATTGGTAATTTTTTTGAATTCAGTCACTGCTTCGTCGAGCAGCTTCTTGCCCAGATATATCTGGCCTAAACCAAAATGAGCGTCCGTATAATTTGGATTAATCTCAATAGCCTTCGTAAATGCACGGATTGCTTCGTCTCTCTGATTTCCTTCGATAGAAGCTACTCCCATATTATATTGAGATACGGCGTCTTTGGGATTGAGCTCCGATGCCTTTTTATATTCAGACACAGCGTCGTAAAACATCTTTCTGGATTTATAAATATCTCCAAGCTTGCTGTGCGCCAGGGCATTCCCGGGGTCTAGTCGCACTACGGATTTCAGTGCAGTTGCTGCGTCGTCCCAGAGACCATTTTCTGCGTAAAGCAGTCCCAGTTGAAAAAGTGCATCTTTATAGTTTGGATCAATCTCCACAGACTTCTTTAGCGCTTCAATAGCCTCGTTCGACATAGTTTGATTACGGTATGCCATGCCCAGATTATAATGTGCTTCCGCCAAAGCGGGATTAATTCGAATCGCCCTCTGGTATGCGCTTATAACCTCATCAGGCATATCAACCTTAGAACATCCGTATATACCTCCAGAAACTAATACTGCCATTAACATCGATATTTTGAATGGCGATACTAGATTCTTTATCATTATCGGGTCTCCCAATAAAACTGTTATTGATAAATAAATTTATCTAAAACGGATTTCTCTTTGATATTACGGTAGAATCCAGTAATTTTAAGGGAAATATATCAAATAGGTTGTATATTGTCAAATGTTTATTTAATAGATATTTAGATAATCTAAAGCCGATTACTCCCAGCCAAGTTTCCGAATCTCCTTAAGAGACCTTGCAACCTCATCGGAAACCTTCGTAACCGATGCCTCGTCCTTGAACCTCACGTTTATATTGTAGACGACTTCGTTCTGGACGAGATTTCTTTCAAAACTGTATTGCTGCAATTCCATAGAGTTCCTCTTGAGTATCTCCGTAATAGCCGTAAAATCTGGTTCTGAGCCGGAAACGCACAACTTCAGTGTTTTATATATATCCCGTTTGATATTGCGTTCAAACAGAGGTAACAGCAATAACGCAAAAATGGCCAGCAGGGTTGTAAAGAGAGCTGGTATGTAACAGTTGCTTCCAACCGCCAAACCAATACCTGCCACGACCCATAAAGAAGCGGCGGTTGTCAAGCCTCTTACGGTTGTTCTCATTCTCATAATAGTGCCTGCGCCTAAGAAACCGATCCCTGTCACTACCTGTGCGGCAATCCTGGCCGGGTCAACCCGTATAATAGAATCGGCAGCAAATGTTTTGTATTTTTCGAAGATATGCTCGGATACCACCATCATCAAGGTAACACCCACACATACCAGGATGTGTGTCCTCAACCCTGCCGGCCTCCCGCGCCGTTCCCTTTCCCACCCGATAACCCCGCCTAAAACGGCCGCCAGCAGAAGTTTTCCCATAGCGTTATCAAAGCCTCCTACAATGCTTAAAAGATGAAACATATTTACTCCTTGTATGAATATTAAATTTATAACACCGATAACATATTTTATTTAGAAGACTTACGTTGGTGATGAAGTATAACGGAGTCAATAATCAATGTCAAACATTTATCCGGCAATTTTAAAACGCAGAATATTCAGGGCACGCAAGGCAATAAGCAGCATTCAGATTTTCTGCAACTTCTTAAAAAGAATCACCGTCGCAGTTTTCATCTGAATAATTGCTACAATCAGATCGCTTCGCTCATAAAACTATATAATGATAAACAATTTTATATTGACATTTCAAAATTGCATGTTTAAATGAGCAATAATTCTGAACAAAAATCCTTTCCAATAATCATCTTTAGGGAGGTACGAACCATGCATTATAAACAAATCTTCCTCACCGTATTTACGATTACCATTGGATTAGCGCTGACAGCTTATACTGCATACGGCGCAAACCCAGAAGTAACCAACGTCCAGGCATCACAGCGCACTGACGGTTCACTGTTGGTGGATATTTCTTACGACGTTTCAGATGAAGACGGCGATTCCGTTACGATTTCCGTGAGTGTCTCAGACGATGATGGTCTTTCTTACGATGTCAATGCGACGAGTTTTATCGGTGATACTGGCGCTGAAATAACACCCGGCACAGGAAAGGCCATTGTGTGGGATGCAGGCACCGACCTTCCCGGTGTATATGGTACGGAATACAGGGTGAAAGTAATTGCCGATGATGGAAAGGGTGATGAAAGTACGCCAAGCTATAAAGCCAGCGTCGTCCTTAGTAAGGCGCTAAAGTATAGCGCGTTCAGCAGTAAAAATTCTACCTATAAAAGCAGTTCGGCAGCTGGCAATATTCCCAGTCAAAGTATGATTGTCAAAATAGTAGATAAGGTCGTAAAGACTCTCGATCGCGTATTCCAGACAAAACCAAAACAAAAGTTGAATGCTGCTTATCCGAATTACACTCCATACGGCACAGGATATCCGAGTTATACCCCTTACGGGACAGGATATCCAAATTATACCCCTTATGGTACGGGATACCCATATAACACCCCCTATCCAACGGGAGGAAGTGGAGGCATAGAGGGATTTACCTATAATGGTGACGGCACTTTCACAGGTACGCCTGAAGAAGGGACAACCATCACACTCAGCTTTTATAAGTCTGACGGCACACAAATAACCGTTGATATGACCGATTACACAAATTATCTTGAGGGTGGAGCGCTTTATGGCGAAGACACAAGCACCTTCTTATTCCAGAGTGAAGCTACGATAAGTATTCAAGAAAGCTCCACTACCGTCAATATGCATATGACTTCTGAAAAAGAGCAAATAAATGTCGGCGGTTGTCCTGAGGAGGTGAACATGTCGGGCACCGGCACCTTTGAATTCGAAAACATTGGAACAGGCGAGGCGACTAATATAACCGTAACGGTAAAAGAATGTGGTGATGACATCACGGGACATGCTGATATTTCAATAACGATCGATGGTACGGATTGCGTGATTTCTCATGATTTCGATAAGGACGGATGCCAGGGAGGACCCATTACCTGCGGAGGCGTCCAGACAGGAGAAGTAACAAGGGACGACGATGGGAATCTGTATTATTGCGAACCTGACTGCAGCACAGGCGAAAAAACCCTTATAGATGAAAGTGTCGTCTTCGGTTCCGGCAGCTGAATTCTTCGTACTGCTTCAACTGTAATAACTATTATGAAATAAGAAATTTTTACTGCGTAATAACAGGAGGATATAAAGATGCGTATCCAGACTAAAATATTCGGGCTGATTTTTATTATGTTCGTTACGGCAGTATTCCTGACAAAGAACACTTTTGCAGGCACAGGATTTGGCGTCTCGAATAAGTTTACTTTAAATACAGGAGGGACACCATCAACCCCGGAGCCCGGTGTATCACCAACCCCCGCAACGGAAGCAACACCGACCGTAATCAATGTTACCGTCCGCATTAAACCCAAAGTAATCAACCTGAAAAGTAAGGGAAAGTTTACCGCCTTTGCAACATTTACGAGTGAATACGATGTATCGGATATTGATGAAGGCACTATCGAATGTGAAGGAGCTACAGCCACGAAAACCCGCATCTTCCCCAAGAAAAATATGTTCAAATCCACATTCAAAATCAAAGATTTGAAAGACGTTTCTCCGGGCAATTCAGTCACGTTCACGGTGACCGGCAGTCTTATTACCGGTGAGGATTTTGAAGGCAACGCCCTGGTCAGGGTGATAAGTCCGGGGAAAAATTAATAAGCATTGCAGGCATGTTTTTGTAAGGGTTCGGCCGTCAGCAGTCAGTATGAAGCTTATACTTTGTTACTGATCGCTGACTGCACACCTTTTTAATCGTATGTGTTTTTAATATATTTTCACTTCTTCAACCTCGAACCGATTTTCTCCTCTTTTAAGATAACCCATCCGGACCTTTGGATCATGTTGAAAAATCAAGAGCCAGCGCTCTTCAAATGCCTGCTTTAATACCTTCTTCTTATTTTCCAGCGTTTCCAATGGAAATAGATCATATCCACTAATGTAAGGATACTGCAAATGAGCAACCGTGGGCACCAGATCGGCCAGGAAAAAGGCCACCTGCCCCTCTGATTCGATTTTTACACATTGATGATGGCGCGTGTGACCTCCAATCTTTACGAGAGAGACTCCCTTATCCACTTCTACAACTTCATCGTCTACGAGACAGAGATACTGTGGGTCGCCGATAGGCAAAAAGTCTTCTGTTCTGTAACTCGCCTTAGTCCGTTCGTTGGGATGTAAGGCAACCTCTAACTCTCCCTTCTGAATGAAGTATTTTGCCTTTGGAAATGCAGGTACAATCTCCCCCCATTCATTAAAGGTCGTGTTCCCACCGGCATGGTCAAAGTGAAGATGTGTGTTGATAACAAGATCAATATTTTTGGGTTGATAACCGAACCGGTACAAGGTCTCCAGGAGATTAGACTTCTTTTCGACACCATACATTTTGCAAAACTTCTCGTCGTGTTTTGTCCCAATCCCTGTATCGATCAGGATATTGTATTTCTTTGTCACAACCAATGGGCAGTGGAGGGACAGTTGAATTCTGTTTCTTTCATCGGGCTGGTATATCTTCTCCCACAGGACCTTTGGTACAATCCCAAACACTGCCCCGCCGTCCAGGCATATGGAACCATCGGTTACAGGATAGATTTCGAACTTGCCGAGTTTCATTTCTCACATCCCGGTAGCATAATTAGTCTCAATATCATTATACTGTCTTTGAATTATTATACAAAAAACCACAAAAGATTACCATATTCTCAAAACGATTATTGTCACCACAGGCATCAGTACACGAAATTTATTAGACAAAATTTTATTGAAAAATGAACTTATATTGTGTAGTTATAATCACACATGCACAGTAGTGGCGAAGCATTTGTTTGAACTAGTATGGGAAAGTTCTGATGCTTGGCAACAAATGCTTCGCCACTACATGGCAAATACATTGATAATTTGCAAAAAACTAAATTCATACCAGATTTTTAATAAGAGAAAGGACGGTAACCATGAAGACTATTATGAAATCCGTACTTTGCCTTGTATTAATTGCAGCAGCTTTTGGCAGTTTGCCTGCAAAGACTCTGTTTGCATGGTCAAGCGGCCCGCCTGCATACAGGACAGGCGCGCCAGGAGATGAGGGTACTTGTAACGCAGACGGTTGTCATAATTCTTTTCCCATCGATTCGGGGAGCGCTAAATTTTCCATTAGCGGTTCCTCTGCTTATACGCCGGGCAAAGCCGCAAAAATTGAAGTCTCATTTAGTGATTCCGGCGGAAAGCTGCATGGATTTGAGATGACAGCCGTGGATGCGGATGGCAACAGGGTCGGGAAATTTAAAAATATCGGGAGTACCACCAGGGTGATTTCTCCTAATGACCCTGCCAGAGGGCTTGAAAAAAAGGATAAGGGTAAATATATAGAGCATACGATCAAGGGCAGCAAAAAGAAAAGTTGGAAAGTTAAATGGACGCCTCCTGTCAGCGCTACAGGAACAATAACGTTTTATGCCGCTGGAAACGACGCAAACGGTGATGGTGCATATTCCGGTGATTACATTTACACAACCACGCTGGAAATCCCTGCGGCATCGGGGCAATAAATTGTGGCATCCGGTTAGCTTTTTGAAATCGCTAATAGCCAAATATGTCTTTTTAAAGAATGTGACGAGTGACGCGTGGCGCGGGTTACAGGTAATATTACCCCCGTCACCCGCCACTCGTCACGTATTCAAGGATTCCTATGAACTGGGTTGCTATAGACTTTGAAACAGCAAACGCAAAGCATTCGAGCGCCTGTGCACTGGGAATTGCGATGGTTGAGGATGGTAGAATTATAAAAAGGGCTTCCTGGTTAATAAGACCCCGCGAGCTTTATTTTAATTATTATAACACCTATATCCACGGCATTACGAAAGAGGACGTAAAGGACAAGCCTCAATTTAACGAACTCTGGAATGAATTTAGACCATTTCTCGAGGGAAAGACGGTTATTGCACACAATGCAGGTTTTGATATAGGTGTTTTACGGCAACTCCTCGATGAATCTGGAATCCCGTACCCGGAGCTTCATTATTTCTGTACGCGTGTGCTTGCGAAAAAGGTTTGGCCAACTTTAAATAGTTACAGGCTCAATATGATTTCTGCACATTTAGGCATCAGCCTTAAACACCACGATGCGGAGGAAGATGCTGTAGCATGCGCAGAAATTTCGTTGCGCTGCTGTGATGAAATGGGTGTAAACAGATTGGAAGACCTTGCAATGAAGTTCGGCATCGCGAAGGGATGTCTGTATACGGATAGTCGAAAGCCATCCAATACAAAACATGGAAAAACAGTAATAATTTAGTTTTTTGAAAACATCAATACTTGAAAACCATGTGTAGCAGTATGTAGGGGCAATTCATGAATTGCCCCTACATTGCATAATAAACGCATTATTGCCTGAATTTTTCAAAAAATTAAACTGTTACAGAAAAACATAATTTAAAACTTCTGTACATCAATAATATGCTGAGTAATTTTTCTCTCTTAAAACTTGTTGCAATTCCTTCTTTATGTATCGCCTTGTTTTGTACCGTACTTTTTGCTCAAACAGATAATACCGGCAATACCATAACGGGTTTAACAGAGTCAAGCGGTTTTACCTATAATAATTTTGTCTCTGGCAATTTTAAGGCCCAATATGAAGGCCGCTGGGCAGAAGGTGAAAACGACCATGACATGTATGAATACCTGCGTTTTAAGACAAAAGATTTTTTTAACAATAAAGTAACTATCGCCGGTTCCGGAAGATTATCGGAAGACCTTGATGGGCATGAGTCGAAAGACGGGGCATTTCGGGATATCCTCGATACGTACGACCGCAGTTACAACGGTCGCCTTTACTATTTGTATGCGGATATCAAGAATCCGTTTATTGAGCAATCCAATCTCCGTTTGGGACGGCAGTATCAATACTCTGTCGAAACCATTCTCT
>Ga0080064_1006940_pt1 | contig 11829 bp, 9 predicted proteins | sample Subgrocontami54m_FD_69260 | JGI IMG/M metagenome (GOLD analysis project Ga0080064, IMG submission 69260) | Subsurface groundwater microbial communities from S. Glens Falls, New York, USA - GMW46 contaminated, 5.4 m (SPADES assembly) (version 2) ...
CCTGATGCTCATCCGGAACTTCTGGCTCACCGCCTGGCTGGCCCCGCCCGGCGTGCTGCCCCGCCGGCTCGAGGCGCTCCACGACGAACTCGCCCTGCTCCTCTTGCCGCCGCGCCGGCCGCAGCGGCGCTTCCCGCGCGCGGTGAAGATCAAGATGAGCAACTACCCCCTCAAGCGGTCGCGGCCCAGGAGACGTCATGTTATCTAAACGGCATTGGGCCTAGCCCGACTTCCACGGTCTGAAGAGTGGAGTGCTGAGATTCCAGGACGTTAGCGCGCGTCAATAAATAAACTTTACATATAATTCTGAGCGTGCCACAGTGGAAGGATCAAAACACTCCACGCCCTCAAGCGAAAGTTCGCACGCATCTGGCAGCACTTGGATGAGCGCAGCCGGCGAATGATGGCGGCGAACGAGGCATTGCATGACGGCTATGGGGGTATCTCGCGGATCAGCCGCGCCTGTGGATTGTCCCGCGTCACCATCACCAAGGGCGTCCGCGAATTGGATGAGGACCCGGTCGCGGCCGGACGGATCCGGCGTCCCGGCGCGGGACGCCACACGCTCCGGGTTCGCGACCCCGAGTTGCCGCGGGCGCTGGAGACCTTGGTGGAGCCGCTGGCGCGGGGCGACCCGCAGTCCCCGCTGCGCTGGACCTGCAAGAGCACGCGGACGCTGGCGGCGGAGCTCGCGCGCCAACACCATCCGGTCAGCCATGAGCAGGTCGCGCAGCTCCTTCGCGAGATGGACTACAGCCTGCAGGGGAACCGGAAGACCGAGGAAGGCAGAGATCATCCCGACCGCGACGCGCAGTTCCAGTTCATCAACGCTCACGTACGCCGGGCGTTGGCCGCGGGCCGACCGGTCATCTCCGTGGACACGAAGAAGAAGGAGCTGATTGGGAATTACGAGAACACGGGCCGGCAATGGCGAAAGAGCAAGTCGCCCGAGCTCGTGAATGGTCATGATTTCCCCGATCCCTCCGTGCCGCGGGCCTATCCCTACGGCGTGTATGACCTGGCCCGCAACAAAGGGTTCGTGAACGTGGGGACGGACCACGACACGGGCGCCTTTGCGGTGGCCTCGATCCGGGGCTGGTGGCGGTTTGAGGGCACGCGGCTCTATCCCCGTGCGCGGCGATTACTGATCACGGCGGATGGCGGGGGCAGCAACGGCTATCGCCTGCGCGTGTGGAAGCTCGAGTTACAGAAGCTCGCGGACGCCACCATGCTGGCCATCGAGGTGTGCCACTTTCCACCGGGCACCAGCAAGTGGAATAAGGTGGAGCACCGGTTGTTCTCGTTCATCTCCTCGAACTGGCGCGGCGAACCGCTTCGGGACTACGAGACGATCGTGCGCTTGATCTCGGGCACGACCACCGCCAAGGGGTTAGCCGTCTCCTGCCGCCTCGACCGTCGCAAGTATCCATCAGGGCGCAAAGTGACGGACGAGGAGATGAAGAAGATCCGCATCACCCCGCAGGCGTTTCATGGTGAATGGAACTATGTCATCCGACCCCGGCGAGTGTAGAGTTGTATATGTTATTTATTGACGCGCGCTTACGCGCGCGTTGCGTCACTATCGACTGGTCGTCCAGGTCTTCACGGGCTTCATGACCTCGGGCGGCACCTGCAGGACGCGATAGATCTCCCGGTGGACGTCATCCGGGGTAGACGCCTTGCGGATCTTGAGGATGCGGCCGTCGATCGCGGGCAGGACCACGGTGGCCACCTGATGGGTCGACAGTTGCTCCCGCAGCGTGGCCCACGAGGTATGCCAACCGTGGTCGAGACAGCGCTTCTCGATGGCGACGAGCAGGTGGTAGGCGAGCACGCAGAGGAAGATGTGGGTCTGGACTCGGTGCTCGAGGTGGTGGAAGATCGGGCGCTCCATCAGCGGGCTCTTCAGGGCGCGGAACGCGGCCTCCACGCGCGTGAGCAGGGTGTAGAGGCGCCAGACCTCGTCGTCGGCGAGGTCCTGCCGATCGGTCTTGAGCAGATAGGTGCCGTCGAGGGCGCTGGCCGCGGCCTTTTTCTCCGCCTGTTCAGTCCAGCGCACGGCGCCCGTCGCCGCGTCGGAGGTGATGACGTAGTATCGCGCCACGCGCGAGTACCGCTCTTTGAGCCGGCCGATCGCCTCCTGGACCTTGCCGGCGTCGCGCAGGCGCCCCCGCGCGACGCGCGCCTGGAGTTTGCGGAGATCGGTGAGCAGCCGCTGCTCGTGCGTGTCGCGGATCGCTCGATCCTTCTCGATGCGCGCCTCGCTGCGGCAGAGGATGTGCACCTCGTCCCCGACCGTCTGCCGCTTAACGACCACAGGGGACTTCTTCTGCCCCGGATTGCGCGGCGAGGGCACGCGCACCACCTCGCTCCAGTCCGCGTCAGCGGCGAACGCGTCCTGGTGGGCGCCGCGCTCCGGGTGCCGCGCCGCCACGAGGTAGTGATGGCCGCGCGCCCGGATCTGGGCCAGGTTCTCCGCGAAGGCCATGCCCCGATCCACCACGACGGTCGCCCCGCCCCGGCACCCCGTGCGTGCCTCCAGGCGTGTGAGCATGTCGGCCACGGTGGTCCGATCTTGGCGATTGCCGTCGAAGACCTCGTGGGCTTTCGGGAAGCCGTCGCGGTCCAGGACCAGCCCGATCACCACCTGCTTGCAGTCCGGGCGGTGATCGCGCGAATAGCCGCGCTTGGCCTGCGGGTTGCGCGGGCACTGCCCCTCGAAGTACGTCGACGTCAGGTCGTAGAGGTAGAGGGTGTCGTCCAGGTTGAACAGCGTGCGCTCGCGGGCGGCCAGCGCCTGTTCGATCTGGGCGCGCTGCGGATGCAACCGGTCGAGATTCCGATACAACGCCTCGTCGCTGAGCCCGGTGAAGTCCGTGTCCAGGATGTCGGCCAGCGCCGTGCGCCGGATCCAGTCGGGCATGGCGTGTTCCGCGGCCGGCTGCACCAACCGGTTCAGCGTCATCACTTCGCTCAGGCGCTGCGCGCGCCGACTCAACCCGGCGTCGGCGAGGATCGTGTCCAGCTGCAGCACACGCCACATCTGATGCCCCACGTGCACCGGCCCGGCTTCCCGTTCGTCTTCGAACGTGACCCGGTCAGGATCGATCGTGAGGCCCGGGCCGCGGGGGCGCGGGGGACGCGCGCGGGCGGCGAGCGCCTCGACCGTGGCATCGGACACGAGGGCCGTCTGCCCCGCGAGCGCGGCCTGCAGCCGCCGCGCCGTGCCGAGCCACTCGTCCTTCGGCCCCGGCGCCAAGGCGCCGAGCGAGCAGATGACGCGCTGGCGGGGACCTTTCGGGGTCGCGACCGATTCGACGAGCAGATAGTTGTGGTAGGTCTTGTCGCCGACGCGCCGGGTAGTGCGGCGAAGATACATGCTACCGGCAGCGTGTCACTATCGAGCCAGACTCGTCAAGGGGAATCGTCTGAAGAATTAGTCACTATTTTGGCCCCGCGCGTGGGTCACCCACGACGTCACGCACACTTACGGTGCGGCGACAGCGGGAATCGGCCGTTTCGTCGTCGGCGCCCGTGGAAGTCGGGCTAGCGGAAACCGTACCTGTCGAAGATCGGCTTGAGATCCGAGCGGATTCGTTCCTCGGTGAGGTAGAACTCCTCGAGAGAGTAGTTCGTGTGCTCCCGCTGGTAGCCTCGCGTGGCCGCGCCCGTCGCGTCGATTCTCGCCTGGAGCTCCCGGCTGATCTCGATCCCGGTGAACGCGACGATTTTCCGGATCGTGCCCCGCAGGTCCCGCGTCTGCTCGTCGTAGGTGATCTCCAGGAACTGGTCGTCTGGGATCTCGTGTCTCTCGATCAGCTCGTGCATGTACATGTACCAGCGGACCGACACGCGATACTTGCGCTCGAAGAAGAACCGTTTGTGCGCCTCGGACAGCCGGTCCAGGCCCCACAGCCGCTGGATCCCGTTCCGATGCAGCGAGAGAAAAGACGGAATCACTTCCAATGGAGAACGTGCCAGATAGATGATCCTGGCATCGGGAAAGACCTTGAGCAGGGTCTTCGTCCGCAGGGCCGATGGCGGGAGCTTGGAGATCAACTGGGATCGCCCTGTGTGGAGGATCTGACGCTGCCACACCGTCCGGAAGAAGCGCACCCCGCGCTCCTCGTGGGGCTGCTGGTCGTGGAAGAGCAGCCGGTCTAACGCCTGGTCCACGAATCCGATCGGGGAAATCGTCGTGATCATCTCCGTGTCGAGGAGATGAAAGAACAGCGCCTCATCCTCGTCAATCTCCGTCATCCGGACCTGATGGCCGACCTCGGCCGCGACCACCACACCCTTCCCGCGACCGGCGAGGCGATGGACGAGCGGCGCGATCAGTCTCCGGGCCGTCAGCGCGGGGAAGGCCAGCTCCCAGGCCTCGAACGCCGCGAAGTCGCGAGTGTGCGTCAGCAGGCGATGCAGGAAGGTGGTGCCGCTCCGGGGATGGCCCAGGATGAAGATCGGCGACTTGACCGCGACGCGGCGGTACGCAGGAAAGACGAACCGGTCTATCAGCAACGTCAACCGGGTGAAGCAGGCGTACACCGGCACGAGGAACAGCCAGATCCACAAGGCCTTGCGCGCGCCCCGCACCGCCAGGCAGGACGCCAGAATCCGCCCGTACATCTTGAGCGTGAAGCGAATCATTCCGATCACCCCGAATGGCGCGTCTTCAAGTGCCATGTTCACATGACGTGTCGTTGCCCGGCTGCAGCGCCGGAGTCCCGATCGCCTCAGGGGACGAAAGGAACGGTCGGCACGGCCGCGGCGATGGACCGTGTTCCACCGACGGGTGGGAGCGTCACCCGTCGGAGCTTGCCGTTGTCCCAGACCAGGAACCGGTAGGTCGGATCGTCGAGGCTGCGGTTGAAGCGCAGCCGCACCGTGCGGATCCCCGCGGGTTCGCTCTCGATCACGGTCGCCGTGAACTCGCCCGCCGTGAACGTGCTCCCGGGTGATGGCAGCGACTTCGCCGTATAGAAGATCCTCTCGTACCGATGGGACAGGAGGGGCGGCGAGCCAAAAGTCACGAGGGCGGTCTCGTCGGTCTCGCGCCGCCACTCCACCGACCGGCGCCCAACCTGGAGAAAGGTGATGCGATGTCCGGGATCGTCGTGGAGAACCCCCCACGTGGGATACATGCTCATGGCAAGTAGGGCGGAGGGCGCGGTGATCACCAGCACGGTCTCCCGCCCGCCTACCCCTCGCTCGATCTCCGCGGTCGCGATCGCCTCGCGATCCTTGCTTGCCATCGTCGTAAACATCGAGGTCCGTATGCCGGTCACCGGGATCGACAACACGATGCCAACGCCGATGACCAACGCCGCTGCCGTCAGCCGCCCATACTGACGCTGCCGGATCAGGTCTCTGAGCGCGCCGTTCTCAGCCAGGAAGATCCCGAGCAGCAAGGTCGTTCCCACCGAGGCGTCCATCAGGTGCCGGTCCGACAGGTCAGCCGCTCCCAGTGGGAGCACCATGAGCACGGCCCAGCCCGCGGCAAAGAGCGCGAGGGAATTCGAGCGCAGTCGCCACCAGAGCAGGCCCGCGAGCAGGCCGAGCATGGGAAGGCTCAGTGCGAACATCGGGCCGAGCAGATGGGGACGCAGGTAGACCAAATCGGTCGGCATGTGGAAGAACAAGCTAGCGAGGACCAGCGGCACCCGCATAGCCACTTGCATGACGAAGGCGGCCGGTTCATCCCACGGCGTCACGTACAGTCCCGGTGCGTTGCCGCTACCCGGGCTCATGCCCAGGTAAAGGGCCAGATAGGCGCCGGCGGCAACCCCGAACATCCAGAACGTTCGGCACCGCAGGACCCGGATGCACCCGCGCCACGTCGGCTCGCTCGGCACGGCGCGGTCAATCAACAACAGGTACCATCCCACCAGGGGCCATCCGATGAGGCCAGACTCCCTCGCGCCGCAGCCCAGCAGGAAGGATACCAGGGAGACGACGAGCCATCCCCGGCTCTGTCGCTGGCGATGACGATGCACGGCCCATACGGTCAACACGAGGAACAGGCTCGCGAGCAAGGTATTGCGGTTCGCGATCCACCCCACCGGCAACACATGCGTGTCGTTGACAGCGAGAAGCGCCAGCCCCCAGCACGCGGCCTTCGGGGATGCGCCGAGCGATCGGAACAGCACAAAGGCGAGAGTCAGGAACACCGTGTAGAGGCCCAGACTGGTGAGGTGGTACCCCGGAGCCCATCCACCAAAGAGTTGGTAGTCGAGCCAAATGGTCAGGCTGGCGACTGGCCGGAAGAAATAGAAGCGAAAGTCCGGCGACGTCCACCAAGGATACACGCCCAAGCCCCGGGCCGAGAACTCGGCGTCCCCGCCGCTTCCAAGATCATAGAGGTTCCACGGGGCTCGGTGGATCGCGACAGCGCCAAAACGAAGGTAGGCCTGGTGGAAGAAATCGTCATAGAAAAATCCCCACGTGACGGTTGACGCATGTAGCCCTACTCCCGCCAGGATCAGCAACAGGACTGCGATCGAGAGCAGGCGGCTGGCCGTCTTCCCTGTCCTTCCTATGCGCGCGTCAAGAAATAACTTATACAACTCTACACTCGCCGGGGTCGGATGACATAGTTCCATTCACCATGAAAGGCCTGAGGGGTAATGCGGATCATCTTCATCTCCTCGTCCGTCACTGTTCGCCCTGATGGTGTAAAGGATATCTAGTGACGCGTGCTAAGGGAATCGAACCTCGGACCTCTCCACACGATCGAACTTTTCGAGTATAAGGGATATGGTCGCCGCCAGCTACCCGAGCCCCGAAGACGGCGGAGGGGAACGGGGCCTCCTGGTAGTTCTCGAGCGCCGCTACGAAAGTGAGACGTGACCCGTGACGTCACAGACGCCTCGCGGGGGTTCATCAGGGCGAGAGACAGGAGTCTCTGGTTGATGCCGGGAGTCCGACTTAGTGCATGCGTGGGGATGGGCGGCGTTTCCACGCGCTGAGCAGATCCTTCGTCCACACGTAGTGCAAGATGCCGGCGAAGTTTGTGTACCAGTAGCCGAGGATGGTGGCGGGTGCGAACAGGCCCCAAGGAGGAGAACCGGGAATGGAGAAGAAACCCCTGCGCAGAAAGACGCCCATGTGGAACAGGCGATACACCAGCCAACCAAGAATCAGAACGAGGAGAATCGAGCCAGTGTAACGATCCGGTTTGTACCACAGACCGGCGTGATCTCGTTCGAACTTCGCTGTGAATATCCCCGCAAGGCTCAGGACCACACCGAAGATAGTACCGACGGCGACGCCGGACAGATGGGCTGGGTCATGGATGACTGCCACGATGAGACGCAGTGTAGGAAACACGCCCAGCACTGCGACGATTATTGACTCTCGCATAAAGAATGGATATCTCTAGGCGCGTGGCCATGGCAGATCGGACGCGTGGATGCAGGACCACAGCAATCGCTGGGACCCGCGAATGCGGTGGATAGAACGGCGCAGCTGCGTCCCAAGCTGGGGGATGTCGTGTGGCGCACCATTGGATAGAGCGTGCTTGGCCTTGGTCCAGACAAACTCGTCCGGGTTGAGCTCCGGGGCGTAGGACGGGAACCGATAGACGTGAAGCCGTGTGTGCGTGCGCAGGAAGTCTTGGACGATGACGCGCGTGTGGATGGTGCCGCCATCCCACAGGAGCACCACCGGTCCACGCAGATGCCGGAGAAGGTGGCGCAAGAACCTGATAACCTCCACGCCGGTGATGTTGATCGCGTGGAAACGAAAGTACAGCCCGAGATGCCGCCCGGATGGGGACACGGTGATACTGGAGATGACGGATATGCGATCCCGTCGATAGCTGTGTCTGAACAGCGGGGTCTGTCCGATCGGCGCCCAGGTCTTGCGGACGTTAGGGATGAGGAGGAAGCCGCTTTCGTCGAGGAAGACGAGATGGGCCCCAAGTCTTTGGGCTTTTTTTTATCCGCGGCCACGCCTGTGTCTTCCAGCGCGCGATGGCGTTCTCGTCCCGTTGCAGCGCCCGCCGCTCCGGCTTCTGACACGTCCAGCCCAAGCCCCGCATCACCCGCCACACATGGCCTGGATGATAGCGTGTCCCAAAATGTTTCCTGATCAGCGTGGCGATGCGCGGCAGGGTCCACAGGTCTGTCGTATATCCTTCGGACAGGGGCCCCTTGACCAGCAACTGCAACAAGCGGCGCTTCTGTCGCGGTGTCAGCATCGGCGGACGCCCAGGCGCAGGCTTGGGCCGGAGCGCTTTCACGCCACCCTTGCGATGCACTTGCGCCCAGCGCACCACCGAACTGATTGACGCATTCAGGGTTGCGGCTATTGATTGATAGGTCTTGCCGGACTGAAGCAGGGCGACGGCGCGCACCCTTCGCGTCTGGAGCTGCTCCGGGGTTCCTGGGGGTCTCATGCCCCATAGGATAGCGAAGTCTCCAATGAATATCCATTAGTTATGCGAGAGTCAATATCACCACACTGTCCCGCACCACGTTCTTGAGTTCGATCCCAAGCTGTCGGCCCTCGGCAAGGGCGAGAAGCCCGGGCTCGACGGCAACCTTATTATCGAGGGCGACAACCTCGTCGCTCTGAAGGCCCTGCTCCCCACCCACGCCGGCCGAATCAAGTGCATCTACATCGATCCGCCGTACAACACGGGGAACGAAGGCTGGGTCTACAACGACAACCTGACGCAGCCCCAATTCAAAGAGTGGATCGGGCAGACGGTCGGTAAGGAAGGTGAAGACGCCACGCGCCACGACAAGTGGTGCTGCATGATGTATCCACGGCTCCAACTCCTCAAAGAACTCTTGCGGGACGATGGTGCAATTTTCGTCTCAATTGACGACAACGAGATCAATCACCTTCGACTCCTCATGGATGAGGTGTTCGGCCCGGACAATTTCATAACAGCCATTGTGTGGAAGACAAGGAACACAGACAACCGTCTCAAGACGATGCTCTCTGTCGACCACGAGTACGTCCTTGTCTATTCCATGAACAAGTCACCCCTCCGTGGGCGCTTGATTGATCGATCGGACTTTTCTAATCCCGACAAAGATCCACGTGGAGCCTACGTCACTGACCCCCTCACCGGGAAGGCAACTGCTGACGAGCGGCCAAATCTCCACTTCAACGTCGTGAATCGGACCACGGGCGACGTTTACAAGCCCGATCCTGCGCGCGGGTGGATCACGGACAAGACCGGAATCAGCGACCTTCTCAAACAGGACCGCATTTGGTGGCCTCCGAATCCGAGGACGGGAAAGCCCCGCAAGAAGCGCTTTCTATCTGAGACAAGTGAACGAATGCCTGCGTCCAGCTTCTGGCCCGACATCAAGGGACAATCGGGTGCAGACGAAGTGGATCAGATCCTGGGAGAGCGCCTATTTGCCTTCCCTAAGTCTCTCGAGTTCATGCAGGCGATACTCGATCTTGGCGCCGGCCCACAGAACATCATCCTAGATCCCACGGCAGGATCCGGCACCACAGCGCACGCTATTCTCGCTCAGAATGCTGCTGACGGAGGCAGTCGGAAGTTTATCCTGATACAGATGCCATACGACACAAAGGATAACGAACGCACCAAGTTCAACATCTGCAGAAACATTACGGCCGAGCGCGTAAAACGAATCATTCACGGATATACCCTTACGAAACGTGATCCCGAACGGGGTGAAAGAACTCAGAGTGTTGCGGGTCTGAGAGGAACGTATACCTATGCTCAGACTGGCAAACCACTCTTCGGCGAGTATCGGGACTTTGGCGATGCACCGCCAGCCTACGCTGAGCTTGCCAAGTACATCTTCTATACGGAAACTAGTCGAGACTTTGATGTTAGGGTAATGGACGAGCACACCGGAAAAATCGGAGAGTACAACGGCACGAGCTACTATTTGCTCTACACGTCCGATGGGAAGAAGGATCGCGCCTTGGATGTGGAGTGGCTTACGGCCGTGGACAAAGCGGAGAAGAACCACCGCATCGTCGTCTACTGCGAGAAGATCTGGGTCCATCGTGACGATTTAGGGAAGTATGAGGCCGAGACCAAACGCACCGTCAGGCCCATGCTGGTTCCGTTTGCGTTGAAATAGGAGAATTTCATGGCGACTACTAGTTACACGGCAATCCTCGAGAAGGAAGGCGACCTCTACGTGGCCCTGTGTCCCGAGCTCGATGTAGCAAGTCAGGGGGGCACCGTCGAGGAAGCCACGGCCAATTTGAAGGAGGCCGTCGAGCTCTTCTTGGAGTCCGCCGACCCCAAGGAAATCAAACACAGGCTACACAGCGAGGTGTTCGTCACGCGCTTCGACGCGGCGCATGGGTAGGCTTCGAGTCCTTTCTGGACGCGAAGTCTGCGAGCTTCTTGAGCACCATGGGTTCGTGGAAGTCCGGCGGCGGGGAAGTCACATGGTGATGCAGCGATGGACCCCAGAGAGAACCGTGACGGTTCCTGTACCGGATCATCCCGAGTTGAAGATCGGCACCCTCTTGTCCATCATCAGACAAAGTGGCGTCCCTCGGGCAGCGTTCGAATCGTAGGGCGCTGACCCGATGCCGCTCAAGCGATATCAGGAACGCGTCCTTCGAGAGGTGGCGATCTTCCTCGAAGCGCTCGCTTCCCAGCAGGCCGCAGGAAACGCTCGGCACGGAGCCTTTGACGCCTGGGACGCAGCCAAGAAGCAGTTTCATCTTCCGGGGCAATATCAGCCGAGACGGAACGGTCTTGAGAAGGACTTGCCCACCTTCTGCATCAAGGTGCCAACAGGCGGCGGGAAGACGCTCCTTGCTGCCGAGATCCTAGGTGTTATCCATCGGACGATCTTGAAGGACCGCAACGGAGCTGGCCTCGTCCTCTGGGTAGTCCCAAGCGACCAGATCTATAAGGACACGCTCAAGGCCTTGCGCGATCGGCGGCACCCCTACCGCGAGTCACTCGAATTCGCCCTGTCCCGCCGGATCGAAGTCTGGGAAAAGCACGAGATTGCCCGGCTGACACCTGGCCAACTACACAGCAACCTCAACATCTTGATGCTCAAGCTGGCGAGCACTAACCGGGAGACTCAGGAACAGCTCAAGTTCTTCCGCGACAGCGGCGGCAACATCGTCCAGCATTTTCCGCCCGAGGACGAGCCCGAACGGCACAAGACGCTGAAGGCAAGGATCCCAAACCTCGATATGCTGGCCGAGGACGAGACTCGGGGCGAATACTTGGTGAAGACTTCGCTCGCCAACCTGGTTCGGATCTGTGAGCCAGCAGTGATTCTCGACGAGGGCCACAAGGCGACCAGCGGCCTCGCCCGGAAGACTATCGAGGGATTCAATGCTTCGATCGTCGTGGAGCTGTCCGCCACTCCTCCAAAAGACGCCAACAACTTGGTGCGCGTCTCGGGGAAGGAACTTCTCGAGGAGCACATGATCAAGCTTCCGATCAACATCGCTAACTCCAATCAGAAGTCCTGGAGAGAGTGCCTGACCCAGGCGCGGGACAGGCGGGGCGAGTTGGCAAAGCTGGCGGCGCAGCAATTCAAGACGAGCGGCAGGACTCTCCGCCCGATAGTGTTGGTCCAGGTCGAGCGGACGGGCAAGGACCAGCGGGACGTTGGATTCGTCCACAGCGAGGACGTCAAGGCCCACCTCGTGCGACTGGGGGTTCACGAGTCGGCCATCGCCATCAAGACTTCGGAAACAGACGACATCGAGGGCATCGACCTGCTCGCCGACGGCTGTCCCGTCGAGTGGATCATCACCAAGTCGGCGCTCCAGGAGGGCTGGGACTGCCCCTTCGCCTACGTCCTTGTCTCCCTCAACAACACCGGCAGCCAGCAGAGCATGACCCAGCTC
>Ga0080064_1004380_pt2 | contig 11812 bp, 7 predicted proteins | sample Subgrocontami54m_FD_69260 | JGI IMG/M metagenome (GOLD analysis project Ga0080064, IMG submission 69260) | Subsurface groundwater microbial communities from S. Glens Falls, New York, USA - GMW46 contaminated, 5.4 m (SPADES assembly) (version 2) ...
ACACAGCGATTGGATGCGAGCTCAACCCACTTAATCCGGTTTGTTTGTGCTTCAAAAAAATCCCGCAAATTTTCTGCGTAGCGCTTTAAAGTTTCGCTCTTAAGCTCGCCGTGCGCTCGGCTAAGTTTATCAGCAAAATTAGCCGCTGCTTTTTTTACTTTGGCATAATTTTCAGAAACTTCTGCTGCTTCGTCTATTTTATAATAAGAAAAGCCTTCTTGTCCGTTTTTTAAAAGGCCGTTAGACAGACCAAAGAACAAGTCTGCAGCCCCCAGCAGTTCCAAAACTTTTTCTTTCTTGGAAGCCTCTCCCAAAGAAAGCTCGGGGTTGTAAATATTTTTTAAAGCATAAAGCACCTGACCCCAGCCGACCCTAATTCCTATATTCAAACTACAGGCTTGCTCAAACTCGCTTAAGCCAAAGACGCACAAAACTCTGTCCTTATATGATCGTTTTTGGGAAAGTTCCAAAAAGGTTTTTTGGTCAACACAAAGCATCTGTGGCACTTTGTGGGCTTTAAATTCGCCGCCGGAAATTAATTCCCTAAACTGGCCGCCAAAAAAAGACAAATTCAAATCCAAAATTGTTTTTGTCTGCCAATTTGTAGACTGCCAGACTAAGATTTTAAGCAAAAATTTTACCTCTTCAAAAGTTAAAATTTCTTTTTTCAAAGCCGCGCCAAATTTTTCCTCGTTAAATAACAACTCACCCGGAAACACAGGCTCTCCGGTACCTTTTTTCCATAAACCCATTACTTGGCGCAAAGTTGGCACAACCAACAATATTTTTTCTTTTTGTCCGCTTAAAGCTTGCGCCAAACCAAGAAGGCAATCGCTCCCTAATGGCAAAGTATAAAGCTTTTTATTCTGCAATTTGAGTTTAAAATTTTCTGAATCAGATACCGCTTTTAGATTATTACTTTGAAGCTTGAAGGAGGGAATTGTTATTTCAAACAAATCCTTTAAAGGTCCCGGACTTTTTTTCAATAATTTTTGCGCTTCAATTTTTAGTTTAAGCGGAAACCCGGCGTAAACTCCCAAAAATTTTTCTAAAAGCACAATTGTCGCTTTGGCGTCCGGCAAGGCCCGGTGGGCCTCTTTATGCTTAATGCCAAAAGTATGCATCAAATTTTCCAAATTATAGCTGTGATGAGTGGGCAAAATAAATTGCACTAAGTCCAGAGTATCAATTGAGCCTCCGAAAAATTTCAAACCAAAAGCTTCCAAAAACTTGATGTCAAAACTTACGTTATGCCCCACAATAACCGCGCCGCCCAATTTCTTTTGAATGAAGTCGCGATGTTCACTAAAAGACGGCGCGCTGTCCAATTCCGGCTGGCTGATTCCTGTCAAACCCAAAATCTGCGGAGCCACTTCTTTAGTCGGTTTAAAAACCTGCGTCCATTCTTCTAAAATTTTCGCACCTTTCTGGGTCATTTCAAAAAACGCGAACCCCACTTCCAAAATTTCGTTTGTAAGAGGGTCAAAACCGCTGGTTTCAATATCTAAACTACAATATACTTTTTCTGATGTTTTCATTGCCTGCTCATTCTAACATAAGCCCTCAAAGTGGGAAAATCGATAAATTTAAAATGCCTCCGTCATTGACGAAAGCATTTAATAAGATTTTACTCTGCGCTTTCAGCTTCTTCTTCCGGCGGCTTGCCCGGCAGGACAGCGTCGCCGGCTTTGACTTTGTCGCGCACGGCTTTATCTATGTCTTTAAAAACTTTAGCATTTTCTTTCAAAAAAGTTTTGGCTGTTTCTCTGCCCACTCCCAACTTAACCTCGCCGAACAAAAAGGTGTTGCCGCTTTTTTCTATTGTCCCCACGAGCACTCCCGTGTCCAGCAAATCACCGGCAGCGGAAATTCCTTCATTGTACATAATGTCAAACTCGCAGGTCTTAAACGGCGGCGCGACTTTATTTTTGACAATTTTTACTTTTACGCGGTTGCCCACAATCTTCTCGCCGTTCTTAATTTGCGCGCTGCGCCTGACTTCTATGCGCACACTGGCGTAAAATTTTAAAGCATTGCCGCCGGTGGTGGTTTCCGGGTTACCGAACATTACGCCAATCTTCATTCTAATCTGGTTAATAAAAACTACAGTGGTTTGGGTTTTGGAAATAATCGCCGTGAGTTTACGCAAAGCCTGCGACATTAGCCGCGCGTGCAATCCCATATGGCTGTCGCCCATTTCGCCTTCAATTTCGTTGCGCGGAGTTAGCGCGGCCACAGAGTCAATTACAATCAAATCCAGGCCATTGCTCCGGACCAATGTTTCAACAATATCCAAAGCCTGTTCGCCGTTGTCCGGCTGGGAAATAAGCAAATCTTCCAGCTTGACTCCAATCCGTTTGGCATATTCCGGGTCAAGCGCGTGCTCGGCGTCAATAAACGCGGCTAATCCCCCGCGCTTTTGCACTTCGGCTATCATATGCAAAGTCAAAGTGGTTTTACCCGAGCTTTCCGGGCCATAAATTTCCAGTACCCTGCCTTTAGGAAACCCGCCGACCCCTAAAGCTAAATCCAAACTAATGCTACCGGTTGGAATCGCCGCTACGTCCAAAGCTTTAGTGTCAGAAAGCTTCATAATGCTGCCGTCGCCGAATTTTTCTTTAATTTGCCCCAAGGCGGACTCAACGGCTTTCCATTTGCCCGTCTCAGCAGGCGCATTTTTTGCTGTTTTGCTCATAATTGATACTTTTATTTCTGCGTACTTCCCTACCTGCCGGCAGGTAGGCGCGTTAATTTCCCCTATTATTATTTAATATTACCAGATTCAGGAAAAAAAGGAATATTTTCCAGTTTTTCGCCCGCCCGCCCCATCGCGCCCAAGCTATTCCCGTTAAGCACCGCTTTGGTGGCTCCGGCGTCGGAAACTGAAACGACAATTTTTTTGTTAGCGACAAGCATCTTAAAATCTCCGGCATGAAAATTTAAAGTTTGGTTTGGTTGGCCGTCCAAACTGTAAGACAAAACCACAGGGCCGGAAAAACTAAGCCTTAGTTCCAGTTTAGCTGTCGGGATTTTCGGCTGATCCTCCCCAATCACAATTAAAGTCTTAGAAACACTCTTCTCAAAACGGTTCTTTGCAATAATGACCAACTCCTTGGGCCCAAGCGATATCCCGACTTGAGCTTTAAATTTGCCGTCCTTCTCCACAAAAACATTTTCCCCGTTGACCGTAACTGTCATGCCTGGGTCCGTCTTGCCGTTTATTTGAACTGAGGAACCGACTATGGCCTGCTGGTCCTTTGGCTGAAATATTTCCAAAGAGGGTGTGCGGTTAATGGAAACAACCTGCCAGATAATATAAACAATTGTCGCTGCTACAAACAAAATACCCAAAGCTATGCTCAAAAATTTCGGGGTAATAATAATTTTGCTCAAAAATTTCTTTCCGAAAGAATTCTGGTTAAAGGAACTTTTTTTAATTTGTTCTAAAATATTCAGCTCTTTTTTATACTGGCCTATAAGAATATTCGTCTCCACTTTGTACAAACGGCCGAGCTGTTCCAAAAAACCGTTAACATAAACCGGCGGCGGCAATTTCGCGAATTCGCCGGCTTCCAGCGCCTTTATAAATTTGGGAGCGATGCTTGTTTTTTTGGCAGTCTCCTCCAGGGCCAGGCCCAAATTTTTTCTGACCTCAAACAAATATTCGCCCAAAGTTTCTATCTGAATTTTTTTCTTTTCAAACATTTTGTCCACGAATGCACTAATATACACGAATAACACTAATACTTAGTTCGTGAGATTAGTGTTGATTCGTGAATTAGTGGATAAAAAAATTAATTTTGCTCATTATCATCAATTCCATACTCCGCCTTCTCCTCCGGTGGAATTACGCCGTACACTTCCCGCGGCTTAGCCCCCTCCCCCGGCCCAATAATGCCTTTCTGTTCTAAAATATCCAAAACTCTGGCGGCTCTGGCGTAGCCAATCCTGAGGCGCCGCTGAAGCAAAGAAGCAGAAGCCTTGCCCGCCCTCTTGACTTCTTCTATGGCTTCTTCCAAAAGCGGCTCATCGTCGCCCTCTTCTCCGCCCTCAAACCCGGGCACCCCTAAACCTCGCTTTTTCGGTTTCTCTATAATTTGTTCGTTATAAATTACCGCGCCGGCCTGATTTTTGAAAAAATCCACCACTCTCCTTACTTCTTTTTCTCCTATGAACGCTCCCTGAATGCGCTTGGGCTTGCTGAATTCCGCTGTGGTAAACAGCATGTCGCCGTTACCCAAAAGTTTTTCCGCGCCCGAAGCGTCCAAGATTGTCCGGCTGTCAATTTGGCTGGCCACCGCGAAAGCAATGCGCGAAGTAATATTGGCTTTAATTAGTCCCGTTATAATATCCACGCTGGGGCGCTGCGTGGCCACAACAAGATGGATGCCCACGGCTCTGGCCATCTGCGCCAACCTCACAATAGTGGCTTCCACGTCCGCTTGGGCCACAGCCATTAAGTCCGCAAGCTCGTCTACCAAAATTACAATGTAAGGCAAGGCCAATCCGGAGGATTCATTGTATTCAACAATATTCCTTTTATTGGCTTCGGAAAGAAGTTTGTATCTGCGATCCATTTCCGCCACCGCCCACTTTAAAGAGTTAACCGCTTTTTCGTGGTCAATAATAACCGGCGTCAACAAATGCGGAATGCCGTTGTATAAATTCAGCTCCACCCTTTTCGGGTCAATGACAATAAACTTTACGTCCTGCGGCGTGTTGCGGTAAAGCAGAGAAATAAACAAGCTGTTAATGGCAACGCTCTTGCCCGTGCCCGTGGCGCCCGCAATCAGCAAGTGCGGCATCTTGGCCAAATCCGTAACCATGGCTTTGCCCGCTACGTCGCGGCCCAGAGCCAAAACCAGTTTAGACTTATGGTCAATAAACTCGTGAGTCTGCATAACTTCCCGCACGCGCACAATGGCCGTGGCTTTGTTAGGCACCTCAATTCCGACTAAAGCCTTGCCCGGAATTGGCAGCTCCATGCGAATGCTGTGAGCGGACAGAGCCAGCGCCAAATCATTTTGCAAAGCGGAAATCTGCACCAGCTTTACCCCAATGGCCGGACGCAAAGTGTATTGAGTAACGGTCGGACCTACGTTAACCTCTCCCATTTCCACTTCAATGCCAAAATCCGACAAAGTTTTTTTAATGATCATTACATTAGCTTCAATATTTCCGCTGTCCACTGGCGTCTGGTTGTCGTCCAGCAAGTCAAAACCCGGCAATTTCCAGTCTTTGCGGTCCTCTATAACAATGGCGTCTAATTTAATTTCGCGATTCGACGCGGGATGGTTAACCACAGACTCAGGCTTGATAGCTTCTTGTTCTTCCGCTTCCGGTTTTATTTTCTGATTTTTATCTACAACTTTTTCCGAAATAAAACCTTCCTTGCCCATGCTGTTAATCTTTACCAGTTCCGGCTGATGCTTGCCAACATCCTTCTGTTCCCCTTCGCTGGAATCAGAGGCCGGCCACAAAGCTCCAAGCGGGATGTTAAAAATTACCAAAATCGCAATCACCAACAAAGCAGCCAATACCAGGGAAGCAGCCCAAAAACCCAAATAAGTAGAAGCCGGAGCGCCAAATATGGCTCCTAAAAAACCGCCCGCCTTGCCGGTCTTGGCCAAGTCCAGGGCCATACCGCCGCTCTTTATATAAAAAACATCAACCAAGCCGGCGATGCTCCCAATCAACAGCAAAGCGCCCAAATAAATCCGCCAGTAAAAACTATTTTTGGCTTCAATGGATCCGTCTTCAGATTTCGGCAATTTTTGCTTAGCCAGTAAAATAGCTACCAAAAACAAAACAAAAGGCACAATGTAAGCCAAAACTCCAAAGCTCCAAGAAAGGAGGCTGAATAAAAACTGGCCGAAACTGCCGGCCAAATTAAAAGCGCTTAAAAAAAATACCAAACCCAAAACCACAAACAGCACCACAGCCACCCCGCGTTTGGTTTCAGTAGATAAGTTTAATTTTGGCGCACTAAACTTCGGCTCCCTGTCTCTATTTTGATATTTATCTTTATACTTTTCTTTTTTGTGTCTGCTCATAATAGGTTTCTATTTACCTTCTCCCAGAGGGAGAAGGTGTCCCGCCCAAAAAGCGGGACGGATGAGGGTTTAGGACGAATCGATGATTCTAGCTCTCCTATTTTACCACTTTTCCCCCTAACTTAAAACCCCGTCCCGATTTATCGGGACGGGGTTACTAGAAGCTAATTCCCAATAAGCTAATTACAGGCCTTTTACTTTTACCTTCTTGGTCTTGGCCTTGGCGGCTTTGGGGACAATTACGGTCAGAATTCCATCTTTCAAATCCGCTTCAATGTCTTCGCTTTCAATGTCCACCGGAATAATTACGCTTCTAGAGAAGCTACCCCAGTAGCATTCCTGGTAAAAATAATCGTCTGCGTGAATACTTTCTTCTTTTTTGCGGCTGCCTTTTATAGTCACCATGTCATTGGCAACCGTTATATCTATATCTTCGGGGCGCACGCCGGCAATGGTTGATTTAATAATCACATTGTCCTTGGTTTGGTACATGTCTATATTCAACTGGCCTTCGTAGTCATTCATCCAGTCTTCATTACCAGCCTTTTCCTTTGTCGGCACGACCACTTCCTCTTCCTCCATGACCACCAACTGCTCCTCTGCCGAATCGTCACTGCCCAATTCTTCCGCTTCCAAAGCAGATTGCTGCTGTGAAACACTGTTAGAAACGGATACGTTTTCAGCTACGTCGCCCCCCATAATTTTGCCGAAAAACGAAGTTTTTTCTTTTCTGGCCATACATTTATATCTTCAATCCCCGCGTTTCCCTGTAACGCCATATTGGAGGATTATTAGTATTTAATCTACCTCCATAATAAATGATTCTAAATATTCCGTCAAACACTGTGAAGCAACGAAAAAATAGCATCTACAGCCCCCTGTCCTTCCTGAACCAAAGTTTTAACTTCTAAAGAACCGGTCAATTTTTTTCTTAGATTTGCTGTCTTTAATTCCTCTTCCACTAAAAACTTTAAATTTGCGGGTTTGGAAATTATTAACGCGCGCTTTTGCAAATATTCAATATTTAACTGTTCCCCGCCCGGTAAAAAGTGGGTAACAACTAAAGGCAAGTTCCACCTTAGCGCTTCGGCTGTGGTAAGTCCGCCGGGCTTGGTAATAAAAATATTTGTAATGGCATACAGTTCGTCCATAGGGGTGTAGAAACCCAAAACTTTTACGTTAAGATTCTTTTCAAATTTTTTACGGAGGTCTTCAAAAAGAATTTGGTTATTACCGCATACGATAATAATTTTTGCGTTATTGATGGACACAAGTTCGTCTAAAGTATCTAAATGCAAACCAATGCCCAAAGAGCCGGCGCCCACTAGAATTACTTTTTGTCCTTGTCCAATGCCAAATTTTTCTTTTACTGCCAACAAATTAACGTCAACTTTTGGTTTTAGCGTAATCCCGCAGACTACGATTTTATTTTCCTCTATTCCCAAGCCCAGCATTTCCTGTTTTTGTTCTTCGGTATTAACTAAATATAAATCACAGCCCTTATGGATCCAGTATCGGTGCAGATGAAAGTCGCTGAAGGCAATTGCAAACTTGCCAGAGTATAAATTATCCTTGATTAAATAGGAAACCACGGCGGAAGGAATGTTGTTGGTGCTTAAAATTAAATCGGGCTGAAATTCCTTAATCAGCGACAAGGCCTGATGGTAGTTTCTGCCGGCAAGAGGCACCCTAAAAGGCAAAGTTAAAAATGCCAATACTCCTTTATTGGCGCTGTTATAAATCCAGGCCCAAAAATGGGGAAACTTTTCGTTGCAAAAAAGATAAAACTTTTGAAAATACTTAATCAGTTTACTGGATTCTTTAGCCTGAACTTTTAAAATATCTTTCAGCCTAATGATAAAGCCGGCCTTTTGCAGGGCAAAACCCAAATTCTCCGCAATACTCTTATGCCCAAGCCCGACGGAAGTATATAAAATTAGAATCTTTTTATTCATCCCTGATGAAAATTCCTTACGACAGTGTCAAATTCCTTATTGCTCAAAAGTTTTTGCCCCACCACGACTTCGCGCAAAGTTTTGCCCGTGGCAACGGCAGTTTTTACAGCCTGGGCCATGGTGTCGTAGCCTAAAATTGGCGTTAAAGATGCGGCATAGGCCGTGGAAATTTCCAAAAGCTCTTTGCATCTTTTTTTATTGGCTTTAAGTTTTACCACGCAAAGTTTCGTGAACTGGCCAATGACCTGGCTGGTGAGTTTAAGGCTTTGCAAAAGACGGTCGGCAATTAACGGGAACATTACGCCTAATTCCATTTGCGCGGCGTGGGCGCAGTGTTCAATGCTTAAATTATTTCCGGAAATCAAAAAATACAGCTGGCTCACGGTCTCCGGCAAAACCGGATTCACTTTTCCCGGCATAATGGACGAACCTTTTTGCAATTCCGCCAAAGTTATTTCGCCAATTCCTCCCCGTGGGCCACTAGCCATAAATCTTAAGTCATTGGCAATTTTGGACAAATCCACGCAAAGAGCCGTGACGGCCTGGGAAATGGCCAAAAAATCCGTCTGGCTGGAAGTCTGGGACATTAGATTTTTTGCCGGCCTAAAATGTTGGCGCGTATTTTTATTCAACTCTTTATAGACATTCGAAATATACTTCGGGCTGGCGTTGACCGAATTGCCAATGGCCGTGCCGCCCAAATTCAATTCCTGGCAATAGACCACCACGCGATTAATTTTTTCCTGGTGCCAGCGGATAATTGCCGCGTAAGAAGCAAATTCCGCGCCCAAGGTGGTGGGCACCGCGTCCTGTAAATGCGTCCTGGCTAATTTAGGCACATTTTTAAACGCTTTAGCCTTTGCTTCCAAAGCTTTTACAAACAATTCCAGAGTTTTTTGCAAATTTTGGGTTAGGCTAATGGAGGCAATTTTAATGGCAGAAGGATTTACGTCATTTGTGGACTGGCTACGGTTAACATGGTCATTGGGATGCACCACGGATTTCTTTCCTTGCTTTGCCAGAATTTCCGTAGCCCTGTTTGCCAGCACCTCGTTAACGTTCATGTTGATGGATGTCCCGGCTCCGCCCTGAAGCGCTTTGAGCGGAAACTGGTCCCTGAATTTTCCGGACAAAATTTCGGCCGCGGCTTTTACAATGGCATTTTTAATATCGCGGCCGAAATTTCCGGCCGCAAAATTTGCCGAAGCCGCAGCTTTTTTGATTTGCACCAGCGCCTCTATAAATTCCTTGTGTACCCTATAGGTATCAAAGGCAAAATTCTTTATGGCTTTTTCAGTCTGCGTTCCGTAATATTTTTTGGTCATAAAATTTATTTCATTCTTGGCAATCGTCTAAATTACTAATTTATAGTACACTTTGCTGGCAAAAGATTCAATGCTGTTATTTATAACTACTTGTAGCGTGCCCATTTATGGGCCGATGAATCGGCGCGCTACGATTTTTAAATCATCTTAATGCGATTATTTAATAGCCGACGCAACGGCCCTTGCCGCTCCCCTGTCAAAAGGGTCCGGCAAAATATGTGAAGGGGACAAATTTTTGGTACAGCCCGCTAAATTGTTCGCCGCGCGCATTAACATTTTTTGGCTGATGTGCCTAACATTATTATCCAGTGCGCCGCGGAAGATGCCGGGAAAAGCCAAAACATTATTGAGCTGGTTCGGGAAGTCCGACCTGCCGGTTGCAACAATAAAAGCGCCGGCTTTTTTTGCCAAAATGGGATTTATTTCTGGCACGGGGTTTGCCAGGGCAAAAATTACCGGTTTTTCGTTCATAGTTTTTACCATCTTTTCAGTTAAGATATTTTTTACGCTCACTCCTATAAAAATATCCGCCTTTTTTAAACAATCCGCCAAACAGCCTGCAAAACAATTTTTGTTGGTAAGTTTACCCAGGCGAATTTTATGCCCAGCCAGGCCTTTACGGTTTTTGTGAATCGCTCCCTGGCTGTCGCAAACTACAAGATACTTAAATCCATAAACTTTTAAAAGCTCAACAATACCCATGCCGGCCGCGCCCGCTCCGCTTAATACAATTTTGGCTTTTTCTTTAGAAAGTTTTTTTAGTTTCAACGAATTAATTAAAGCGGCCAAAACCACCACCGCAGTGCCGTGCTGATCGTCGTGCAAAACCGGAATGCCCAGTTCCTGTTTTAACCTTGTTTCAATTTCAAAACAGCGCGGCGCGGAAATGTCTTCCAAATTTATTCCGCCAAATACGGGGGCGATGTTCTTAACTGTTTCGATAATGCTCTCGGTATCTTGAGTGTCCAAACAAATCGGCCAGGCATCCACCCCCGCGAATTCTTTAAACAACACACATTTGCCTTCCATAATCGGCAAAGCCGCCAAGGGACCCAAATTGCCCAAACCCAAAACCGCGCTGCCATCTGTAACCACAGCCACACTGTTTTTTTTAATGGTGTAAATGTCAGCCAAAGACCTATCTCTATAAATTTCCCTGGCAACCTCTGCCACACCCGGAGTATAAGCCAAAGAAAGGTCCCGCCTATTCCTAAGCGGCACCTTACTTTTAATCTCCATCTTGCCGCGAAATTTTTTATGCAATTTTAGAGATTGACTGTTAATATCGCCTGTCCTGTTAGGCATATTTGATAAGATACTTAATTTTAAACCAAATGTTTATTCCGAAAAGCTTGTCCAGATCCGGTTTTCAAATAATTTTCAAACCTCCGAGTCTCCAGCCTATTCGGAAATACACAATACCAAATTAGTTTCAAAGGTCTCAGATTTTTGGTTGACTCGCATTCCCCGTTTTGATGCTCTTTATATCTAACCTTAATGTCAGGCGTTGAACCGGTGTAGATTGGACTATTCTTTAATTTTAATAGATAAACATAGTACATAATTTTACTGTCACCCTTCGCATTAAGCTATGGGTGGACAAAGGCCACCCGAAGCCTTGGCGTAGGGTGGCGGAGAGGGAGGGAGTCGAACCCTCGAACCCCTTGCGAGGTTACTGGTTTTCGAAACCAGCGCACTAGACCACTATGCGACCTCTCCATGTTTATCTTAAATTTAAGATATCTCTATATTGCTGCCTTAACAAACGCCTTCCTTCTGTAGTCTTTAAAAATCTCTCTCTTCTTAACGCATCAGATTTCAAAAAATAGGCTTCGTATCCAATAAGATTAAAAGGTCTATAATTCTTTGTGGAACTAACTTGCCCTTTTTGATGTTCTTCAATCCTTTTTTTAAATTCTCCGAAAAACCTTTATAAATTTTTTTATTACTTAATAATAACAAATATACGTAGAACATATATTTTATAGTATGTGCCGGGTCATTCGACCCGGTCAGGTCGGATGACCTGACGACCTCTCCGTGATCTATGTATCAGATGCCCCCATATTATAATCAAACCTGGAAGTTCCCGCAAAGAAACTACTCTTTTTTTACCCAACAAATGCCCAAATACTTGCATCCAAACCAAGTTCATTGTAAATTGAAGTAATCAAACAAACTAAGTATTATGCTAAAAGGCGACTCCGAAGAACAAATCAACAGACTAGAACAGGCTAGAGAGGAATCTCGGCAAAAATTAGCCCCATACCGAGACCGGATTGACGGGATTACCAAAAAAGCCGATGACCTGCTAGTAAAGGAACTGATGAGAGACATCAGCAGGTTTACCAGAGAAATGGCACAAAACCAAGACCGCTTTCTCTCCGGTGCCTATAAAGACGCCTACACAGCAGACAAAAAAGGCTTCAGAGAAAGAGAAAAAATAGAAGCATTCCGGGGAACTGATATTGTAAACATG
>Ga0080064_1006950_pt1 | contig 11810 bp, 11 predicted proteins | sample Subgrocontami54m_FD_69260 | JGI IMG/M metagenome (GOLD analysis project Ga0080064, IMG submission 69260) | Subsurface groundwater microbial communities from S. Glens Falls, New York, USA - GMW46 contaminated, 5.4 m (SPADES assembly) (version 2) ...
GGATCCGCGGCGGGTCTACTCGGCCCTCGTCTTCTTTCCCCTTTTCTATGTCCTAGTCCGCCACCTGCCGGCGGCGGCATTCTCCGCGTTCGTCGCGATCGGCATCCTGCTCGCCCAGTATGAGTACTATCGCTTTCATTTCCCGGGCCCCTGCCTCCCCATGGGCCTCGGGCTCGCGCTGGGGCTTCTGGTCTCGGCGGGCTTCGCCGTTCCCGGCCTTCTGGCCGAACCCGCGACCATCACCTTCATCGTCATGGCGGTTCTGCTGAGCCACGTCCTGGCGGGACGGGAGCTCAAGACCGGGCTGCTGGACACGGCCGTCCTCGCATTCGGCGTCTTCTACGTGGCCTGGCTGCTCGGCCACCTGATCCTCATCCGGCAGATGGCCGATGGCTCCCTCCTGATTTTCTTCCTGTTCCTGGTGACCTGGGCCAACGACACCGCGGCGTACTACGTCGGCACCTTCATGGGACGGCATCAGATGGCCCCGCGCATCAGCCCCCAAAAGACCTGGGAAGGCGCGGTGGGTGGGCTGGCCGGATCGGTCGCCGCCGCGTTCGCCTGCCGGGCCTGGTTCCTGGCGTCACTCGACGCGCGCGACGCCGCCGCGCTCGGCCTGCTGGCGGGCGTCGCGGCCCCGCTCGGCGATCTCTGCGAGTCGGTCCTGAAGCGCAGCGCCGGTGTGAAGGACTCCGGCGGGATCATCCCCGGCCACGGCGGCGTGCTCGACCGTGTGGACAGCTTGATCTTCACGGCGCCGGTGCTCTACTATTACCTCCTCACTGTGCAGACCCACTGATCGTATGAAAAAGATCGTCATCCTGGGCTCCACCGGCTCCATCGGCACGAACACGCTCGACATCATCGCCAAGTTCCCCGACAAGTTCCAGGCAGTCGGGCTCACGGCGGGTACCAACGTCGAGAAGCTCGAAGAGCAGGTCCGGACCTTCTCGCCGGCCGCCGTCGCCATGGCCGATGAAACCGCCGCGGAGCGCCTGCGCGCGCGCTGCAAGGGGCTCACAACCACTATCCTGAGCGGCGCAGACGGGCTCCGGCAGGTCGCGACGATGCCGGAGGCCGACCTCATCATCTCGGCCATCGTCGGCGGCGCCGGCCTCGTACCCACGCTCGCCGCGATCAAGGCCGGCAAGTTCATTGCCCTGGCCAACAAGGAACCGATGGTGATGGCCGGGCGGCTCATGCAGGACGAGGCCCGCAAACACGGCGTCCGGATCTTCCCGGTGGACAGCGAGCACAGCGCGCTCTTCCAGTCCATGGAGGGGCACCGGGTCGAGGACATCCTGCGGCTGATCCTGACCGCGTCCGGCGGCCCCCTCTGGAACATGACGAAGGAACAACTGCGTCACGTCACGGTCGAGCAGGCCCTCAAGCACCCGAACTGGAAGATGGGCGACAAGATCACGATTGATTCGGCCACGCTGATGAACAAGGGCCTGGAGGTCGTGGAGGCCCGGTGGCTCTTCGACATCCCCGCCTCGAAGATCGAGGTGGTGGTGCATCGCGAAAGCATCATCCATTCGCTCGTCGAGTACCAGGACCGCTCGGTGATCGCCCAGCTCGGCCTCCCCGACATGCGGACGCCGATCGCCTACGCCATGAACTACCCGGAGCGCATCCCGCTGGACCTCCCCTCGCTCAATCTGGCTCAGATCGGCACGCTGACGTTCTTCGATCCCGACCACGACAAGTTCCCCTGCCTCGGGTTCGGGTACGAAGCCCTGCGCACCGGCGGCACGATGCCCGCCGTGCTGAACGCCGCCAACGAAGTGGCCGTGCAGGCCTTCCTCGACCGCAGGATCGGCTTCCTCGGCATCGCCGAGACGATCCGCCGGACGATGGACGCGCACACACCGGTGGAAGTCTCGACGCTCGAAGACGCGCTGGGCACGGACACGTGGGCGCGCGCGAAGGCCGGCGAGATCGTGGGCTCCCTTTCTACGTCCCCTTCTGTGGTACACTAGGAGTATTATGCAAGCCATCCAGCATTACGGATTCTATACCCTCGCGTTCGTGGTCGCGCTCGGCGCGCTCGTGGCCTTCCACGAGTTCGGCCACTTCTGGGTCGCCCGCCGCTCCGGCGTCAAGATCCTGAAGTTCTCCATCGGCTTCGGACCAAAGCTGATGGGACGGCAGTACGGCGAGACCGAGTATGTCATTTCGGCGATCCCTCTCGGCGGCTACGTCAAGATGCTCGGCGAGGACCTGAGCGATCCCGAAGTGAGCGAGGAAGACAAAACGCGTTCGTTCGCCCATGCACCGCTCCTCAAGCGCATCATGATCGTGGCGGCCGGCCCCGTCTTCAACCTGCTGCTGGCCTATCTCATCTTCACTGTCTGGTTGGCCACCGGCGCGCCGCTCTTCGTCCCCTCTTTCGCCGACCTGACGTCGAACGTGGAAACGGTCGTCCCTGGCTCTCCGGCTGAAGCCGGGGGCGTGCGTAGCGGCGACCGGGTCGTCCAGATCGGCGACAAGCGCATCGGCACCTGGCAGGAGATGACGGACATCGTCAAGCGCAGTCCCGGCGCGCCGCTAAAGATCGTCGTCGAGCGCGACGGGCGGCCCCAGACCCTTACGGTCACGCCGGCCCCGCGCAAGGAGAAGCTGGCCGACGGGACCGAGATCGAAGTCGGGCAGATGGGCATCACCAAGGCGAACAAGGCCGTCGTCAGGAGCGACAACGTCCTCATGGCGCCGATTGACGGGCTGGACGCCACGTGGGGCTGGATCAAGCTGACCGTGGTGGGCATCGCCAAGATGATCACCCGCGAAATCTCGGCCGACAACATCGGCGGCCCGCTGACGATCGCCAAGATTTCCGGCGACGCCGCGACGCAGGGCTTCTCGAACTATCTCTTCCTCATCGCCATCCTCAGCATCAACCTCGGCGTGCTGAACCTGCTGCCGATCCCGATCCTCGACGGCGGCCATCTGGCGTTCTTCGCGATCGAGGCGATCAAGCGCCGGCCCCTGAGCATCCGCAGCCGCGAGCTGGCCCAGCAGGTCGGGCTCGTCCTGCTGATCGGCCTCATGCTCTTCGCCTTCCGCAACGACATCGTCAACCTCTGGCTTAAATAATGCGCCAGTCCGGGCTCCTGATTCCCACCCTTCGGGACGATCCGGGGGAAGCGGAGATCGTCAGCCACAAGCTGATGCTGCGCGCCGGCCTGATCCGCAAGGTCGCCGCGGGCGTGTACACGTACCTGCCGCTGGGCCTGCGCGTGATCCGCAAGGTCGAGCGCATCATCCGCAAGGAGCTGAACCGGGCGGGCGCGCAGGAAGTCCTCATGCCGATCGCCTCGCCAGCGGAGCTCTGGCAGGAGACCGGCCGCTGGGACTTCTACGGCAAGGAGCTCTTCCGCCTCAAGGACCGCCACGAGCGGGACTTCTGCCTGGGGCCGACGCACGAGGAAATCATCACCGACCTCGTCCGGCGCGAGGTTCGCTCGTACCGGCAACTACCGGTGAACTTCTATCAGATCCAGACCAAGTTCCGGGACGAGATCCGGCCACGGTTCGGGCTGATGCGCGGGCGCGAATTCATCATGAAAGACGCCTATTCGTTCGACGCGGATGAAACCGGCGCGAAGGAGAGCTACCGGAAGATGTACGAAGCGTACAAAGCGATTTTCACGCGCTGCGGGCTCACCTTCCGGCCGGTGGAGGCCGACACGGGCCTGATCGGTGGCACGTCCTCGCACGAGTTCATGGTGCTGGCGGACACCGGTGAGGAAGGCATCGCCGTCTGCGACGCCTGCGAGTACGCCGCCAACGTGGAGCGCGCCGAGCTGCAGGGGCACGCGCACAAGGCCCCGCCGGAGACTCTGCGTGAAAAGCGGCGGGTTCCGACGCCGGGGAAAAAGACCGTGGAGGACGTCACGGCCTTCCTGAAGGTGCCGGCCACTCAACTGGTGAAGACGCTCCTCTACCGGGCCGATGGCAAGACGGTCGCCGTCCTGGTGCGGGGCGACCACGACGTCAATGAGATCAAGCTGAAGAAGGCGCTGGGCGCAACGGAACTGGCGATGGCCGATCCGGCCATGGTGGAGAAAGCCACGGGCGCGCCGGTGGGATTCGCTGGGCCCGTCGGACTATCGGGCGTGATGATGATTGCGGACCTGGCTGTGAAGACTCTCGCCAACATCGTCGTGGGCGGCAACGCCGCCGATACGCACTGGGTGGACGTGACACCGGGCCGCGACTTCACGCCGGAGCGCTACGCGGACCTCCGCAATGCCACAGCCGGCGACACCTGCCCCCGCTGCGCCAAGCCGATGCGGATCGCGCGCGGGATCGAGGTCGGCCACGTCTTCATGCTAGGGACCAAGTACAGCGAGAAGATGAAGGCCGTCTATCTCGACAAGCAGGGCCAGGAGCAGGTCATCGTGATGGGCTGTTACGGGATCGGTGTGGGACGCACCGCCGCCGCCGCCATCGAGCAGAACCACGACGCGAAGGGGATCATCTGGCCGGCGCCGATCGCGCCATTCCACGTTCACGTCCTGCCGCTGACCGGCAAACCGGGCGCCGTCTTGGACGCCGCCTGCGCGCTGGAAGTGGAACTGGAGAAGGCCGGGATTGATGTGCTGCTGGACGACCGGGACGAGCGCCCCGGCGTGAAGTTCAACGACGCCGACCTGATCGGCTGCCCCTACCACGTGGTGATCGGCGAGAAGGGTTTGAAGGAAGGCCAGATCGAACTCAAGGAGCGCCGCACTGGCACCGTCACCAAGCTCGCCCCCGCCGACGTCGCCTCACGGCTGAAAGAACTGCTCGGACCGATTCTTCGCTGAACGACCCTTCTCGCCTGCTCTTCTACTCTTTGCTGAATGCCGGTTTTCCTTTGATGCCGAGGACTCGCCGGATGCCGTGTTCCACAGTTTCCCAGCTTTGAGACGGCAGGGCGCCGATACGTTTTTTCAAGCGGGATTTTTGAAGGGGGCCCACCGACTCACACTTGGCGTAACTGGTGGTCCGCAGGCCGGTCTCTTCCGGCTTCTCCGGAAGCTGCACGCGAAGCGCGCCAGGAACAGAGGTGATCGGAACGATCAGCACATCCGGCCACTCAGATTCATTCAGCGCGTTGATGCTGATGACCAGAACCGGACGTGGCTTGGGGTGTGCCGGCGGCACGACGGTCCATATCTCGCCGCGTCTTATTCCTCCTTCCATGCCGCCTCCTCCATCAGGTCCCGCAAGGCAGCATGAGCACGCTGCTCCTCCTCTGGATCCTTGTGCGCGGCCAACGCGCGTCGAAGCTCCAAGTCTTCGGACACTTCCTTGAAACGGCGCAGGACCTGCTCCAGCTTCTGGGAGCGCGAATCCCCGGGGAGCGAATCGAGGAACTGCACCAGCGGACGATCCACCGTCACAGATAGTTTCTCTTTCATCGCCGATCCTCCTATGAGTAGGATACTTGATAGGATATGCTATCGGATTTTAAAGGGGCCATCAAGCCATATCGACTTCTTGACATATGCATCGACAATGCATACACTTGATGCATATCAATAGGGGCTACCAATGCGAACCACGCTGAACCTGGACGATGACCTCATCCAAGAGCTGATGCAGGCCACGCGGGCCAGAACCAAGACCGACGCCATTCACCAGGCCATTTCGGACATGATCCGTCGCAGAAAGCTCGACAAGCTGAAGGCATTGAGCGGGAAGATCCGGATCAGCCTGGATTGGCAAAAGCAGGAGGATGTCGAGATCAGGCATCAGAAAAAGCTGGCCAGCCGGTGGCATGGTCATCGTTGACACCTCAGCCTGGATTCCTTTTTTCAACCGTCCGGAGTCTACAGAAAAACAGATTATTGAAGAGTTGATCGACCAAGGCGACGCCGCCATTGTGGGCGTGGTCCTGGCCGAACTGCTTCAGGGGTGTCGGTCCCGAGAGGAACGGGAGGAACTACAGGAAGCCTTGCTGGCGCTTCCCTATCTGGGAGTATCCCAGGCAACGTGGATCGCCGCGGGGGAGATTTCCGCAGGCCTTCTTCGAAAAGGCATCACCCTGCCGCTAACCGATCTGGTGATCGCCGCCGCCGCGATCGAGCATCGGTGTTCCGTCTACAGCCTGGACACCCACTTTCAGAAAATCCCAGGCTTGCTCCGATACTCACCAGCCAGATAGCTCGGTCAAAGAGCGCAGCACCGTCACCAAACTCGCGCCCGCCGACCTCGCCTCACGACTCAAGGAACTGCTCGGGCCGATCCTGAATTAGTCTACTTCCGCAGAGCGAACTTTCCTTTTAACTTTTCCGGATCGGGAGTCAGGCTGGGGGTCTGCGCCACATTTAACAGCTTGGCTTCGTCCTCCACCTGCGGCTTGATAGTGCTGTAAATCTCCGCAAGGTCCCTCTTGCCGTCCTTGATGGCCTTCAGGAAATAGTACGTCAGAATGCCGTGTCCCTTGTCGGGCGAGGACGTGCTGATCTGGGCGCCTGCCGTCGCGGCCAGGACGGCCATGTTCGGGGTCAGTCTCGGACCTTCGGCCACGACGACAAGAGGGCGCGCCCCTTTGGCCAGCACGCTCCGCCCTCCGGCCCCTGAGAAGCACGCATCCAGTACGACCACGATCTCCCCTGCTGGCAAGGCCCCCAGCTTTTCGTAGAGGACTTTGAGCGGATAGCCGGTCGTGGACAAATAATTCGCATCCCCGTCATGCGGCACGAGATACGCCTCGCCGGTGGCGGGATCGGGCGCTCCGTGGCCGGAGTAATAGACGAAGACCTTACTGTCCTTCTTCACTCGATTCGGGAGCCACGATTCGAGCGATTTTCTGATGCTTGACTGCGTCGCCCGTTCGTTCACCAGCAATTCAATATTACGCTCCCGAACGCCCAGCGACACTAGATACTCTTTGACCAGCTTGGCATCGCGAGAAGAGAAATCCGACGCCGGTAGGTCCTGATATTTCTCCACGCCGATCACCACCGCGACATCCTGCTCGCCCATGAGCTTTGCCGTAGCCTCGAAGGATGGGTTGTCAATGTCGGAGGGGATCACTCTTGCAGCAGGCCCAACAGCAGCCGGAGGAGCCTGCGGCTTTGAGGTAACCATTGTGGATGTCTTTGTTGCGGACTTGCTAAATTCGGCCAGCTTCACCGAACTACTTATAGCAGCTTCCAATTTCCTGATAGCGTCGCGTGAAACGATTTGAATATTATCAGCAACTCTCGCCGACCATGAAAAGGTCGAAACACTTTCAGCCGTGGCTACGTCGATTTGCGTGTTGTCAGTTGTCAAAAACTTTGCGCCCAAATTAATTCGGACATTATCCGCAGGATTAGATGGAGATGGCAACTCAAGGTAAACATCCAAAACAGCCACTAAGTCAACATTATGGGCTTTAGCATCCTCCACCTTTTCAATTTTGACCACTGTTTTGAATTGTCTCAGGAACATGGCAAAAATATCTTCAAACACCTTCCCCGCTGCGTCCACCGCCAAAGTATGGCGCTGATAAGTTTGAGAATATTGCTCTGCATGCTGCACCGCGTTCTTAGCATTGTCCGATAAAATTAGCCCGAGTGCCAAATCTTTATCTTTGTGCGTAGGATTCATCGCGGTTGGTAACGCGAAGGGCTCACGGCGCGCTTGAGGCAGAGGATTAGAGAAGCAACCCGACAACAGCGCCACCGTCCCGATCAACAGAATCAAAATAAAGCGATTCATCGCAGTTCCAGCAGCCGCCCGCCGCCTTTTTTTAGCAGGTCGGGGCTGGCGAGCAACTGCGGCGTCTGCTCGTTGTTGTACTGCTTGCGCGCCACGCGCTGCACGTTCGGCTTGATATATTCGTAAAGCTCCGCCATTTCGATGGCGCCGTCCTTGTTGAGGTCGCCTTCGCCCTGCAAGCCTTTTAAAAAGTAGTAAGTCAACAGCCCGTGGCCCTTCTCCTCATAGGTGCTGGAAACCTGATCTCCGGAACTCGCCGCCAGCACAACGGCCTTGCCGATTGCGATGATTGGGTTCTCGACCGAGATCACCATCGGGCGTAAACCTTTGGCGATGACCGACCGCCCCCCGGCACCGGAGAAACAGGAGTCCAGCACGACCATGATTTCCTTGGCGGGCAGCTTCTCCAGCGCCGCATAGAGCCGCTTCACGGGATAGCCGGTGGACTCGATAAAGGTGGGATCTCCATCGTACGGCACGAGGTACGCGTCGCCGGTCTTCGTGTTGGGCGCGCCATGGCCGGAATAATAAATGAAGACCGACCCGCCGGCCTCCACGTTGTTGCGCAGCCATTCATCGAAATACTTCACCAGATCATTGCCCGTCGCCTTGTCATTGAGCCGGACCACCACATTCTCTTCCGGATACCCCAGCACCTTGGTCAGGTACTCGCCCATCAGCTTCGCATCGCGATCTGCAAAGTCAGCCTTCGGCAGTTTCTCCCGGTACTGCTCAATGCCGATTACGACGGCATAGGCATTCTTCTTTTGCTTCGCTGTGGCGGAGGGAAGCGTATCTACATCGCTGGTAGGAATCACGGGAGTCGCCGGAGTAGCAGGAGCGGCGAGCGGTTTTAGCTTGGCAAGGGCCTGACGTTCACTGATTCTCCTATCCAACTTCAATACAAATTCCGAATACCGCTGCCAGTTATACAGTCCACTCGTTAATGAATCATTGCATTTCTCTTGAACTTCAACTTTTGTTCTGCCCGGCTCCTGGCGTTCCAAATACACCGCAATATACTTTGCGCCACAGCGCATGATATCCCCTTTCTCGCCTAGAACCTCTCCTCTCTCGGGATCTTCCCGCTGAATTTGATATTCAAGAGCCCTCAAAGCGTCTTTGGCGCTTTGATACACATCCTCATAAGTCGCATCATAGACTTTGACCTTCTCGCCAGCTTCGCCTGGTTTGAGATCGTCCATCGTCGCGCACCCAGTCAATGTCACGACGCCGATCAGCACTGTCAGGACAACGGTTTTCATTTCTTATAAATCGTGAACGCCTGGGCGTCTTCGACCCACTCCGTCTGTGTGGCTTGCAGTTTGTGCATCAGGTTCAGGAACGTGCCCGTGCCGAGGGATTCACTCGTGGAGTGGGTGCCCTTCTGCGTCTCGTCCCTGGCGGCCGGGTCAAGGAGCGATGACGGCAGGGGTTCCTTGGACGCGATCACCCGGATCATCTCGGCGGACACTGTCGCGCCGGCCGGCAGCCTGGCCTTGACCCGCACCCCCCGCTTCTTCAGATCCTCGCTGGGAAAAATGAGGGCCTGTCCCGCTTTCACATGATTGTCGGCGACAAAGTCGTTGGGGAACAGCATCGCCGCGTTCCAGTCCACGTCTACGCTGTAGATATAGAGGTAGGCGTCGCGGGTGGTGGTCACCTGGATTAGCCCCTCGTCCCCGTCCACAAACCTCGTGCGACTCAACGTCACGTCCACCTTGAAGCCCTTGTCGCTGTGATCCGCGAGCGGCACGATGCAGGCGCGAATGTGCGCGGCATAGCGGCAGCCCGCGCAATCGCCGGCATCCCTCGGACCATGCCCGATCACGACTTCCTTGAGAATGCGGCCCAACTGCGTCACGCGGAGCAGGCTCTCCGTCAGACCCACCTGTCCTCTGAGAGTGCTCTCCTGCTGAAAATTGATGAACCGGTCCTGGACCTTGACCCCCAGGAACCCCTCGATGGCCTTGGCCCGCGCCTCGGAGATCGCCTGCGCCATCGCCTGGTGCTTAGTGTCGTGCTGGCCGAAATCCACACCGGCCCTGGCTTCCACCCAAGTGCAGCCGTCGGGATCGGCCTGCAGGACCTGCACATCCGGATCGCCCGCCGCGAACACCACGGCGCTCATCCAAACTAAAACCAACATTGCAAAAACGACATGTCGCTTCAATGGTCTGTTCATGTTGAGCTCAAATGAAGCTATCCCTGCGCAGAAACATTGTCAACTAACTTCCCCTCGAAATGCCGTCGCACCAACGCTTCCACCGACGGCAGATACCGCTCCGGCAGGTTCTTGAATCGGCGCCGAAAGACCGCCAGCGCCTCGTCGGCTGATTGATGTCGAGCCGCCAGGTCACGCAGGTTGTCGTAATAGCCGTCCAGCTTGACCTGCGCGACGAGCACCAGGGACGGCTCACCGGCTAACGCCGCGGGCGGCCTTCGCCCGATCGCCCTGGTGCTCGACCAGTGCACGAAAACACATCCCCTTGAGGCGCTGCATCACGGTGCTCCGATCCCAGCCGAGCGCCTGCGCGGTCTCCTGCATGTCGAACCGATGCTGCCGCAGGCAGGTCAGGACCGCCGTGTCCCTAGCGACATCCGATTCCGCGGCGGCGGCGCCGGCCACCGCTACGCTGGGCGCACCCAGATCCACTTGCAGATCCTTTTCCGTAATCAACTTGCCTTCGGCCAGAATGACCGCCCGCTCCAGACAGTTTTTCAGCTCGCGGATATTACCTTTCCACTGTCCACGTTTGAGCAGTTCGAGCGCGCCCTGCGACAAGGCCAGCCCTTCCCGCCCCGCCTTCGTCGCAGCCTCCCGCACAAACTGCTCCGCAAGAAGAGCCAGGTCGTCCCCTCGCTCGCGGAGCGGCGGTAACCGGAACTCGAACCCGCGCAGACGAAAATACAGATCCTCCCGGAACCACCCCTGCGCCACACCCTGCCACAGGTCCTTGTTCGTAGCCGCCACGACCCGGACGTCTATCTGCGTGAGATTGGTCGCGCCAACGCGGTAGAACATCTTTTCCTGAAGCACGCGCAGCGCCTTCGCCTGCGTTTCCGGGCGCAGATCGCCGATCTCGTCCAGAAAGATCGTCCCATGGTGCGCCTGCTCAAAGCAGCCCATGTGGTCCCGGTCGGCCCCGGTGAACGCACCCTTCACGTGGCCGAAGAGCTGGCTCTCCACAAGCTCCGGCGACATCGCCGCGACATTGACGGCGATGAACGGCCCATGCGCGCGCGGGCTCAGCGCGTGGGCCGCCCGCGCCACCAGCTCCTTGCCGGTCCCCGTCTCCCCCAGGATCAGAATCGGCCCCAGCGCCTGCGCCGCCTTCTTTAAGTCACGGAACAGGCCCAGCAGGGCGGGATCGCGCGTGACCATCCCCAACGCCTCGCTCTCCCGACGCAACTGCTCCGACTCCGCATCCGAGAGCTGGACCGGCTGGACCGCCGCCGCCGTCAGCCCGGCCAGCTTCGCTTCGAGCTTGCGCACCTCACACCGCGTCGCTTCGACCTGCACCTGCGCCGCCGCCGCCTGCCGCTCCAACCCTTCGGCATATCGCGTCAGCTCTTGTTTCTTCTCCGCCGAGACCCCGGCCTCTGCCTTAACTGCTTCCAGTTCTTCCTCCAACCGCTCCGCCAGGGACTCCCGCCGCGCCAGGGATTCCTGGATCGCGCTGAGCGCGCGGTGCGACACCAGCAGGTCGGCTTCCAGGCGGCTGACCCGGCCCGTGACCAGCCAAGTGGTCCACACAAGCGCGCCGCCGGAGGCCACACGACCAGACCGAACAACGGCGGCAGCACAGGCCACACCAGCCCCGCCTTCGCAAAGGAGGCCTGCGCCGCAGCGGCATAGACCATCGCAAGCACGGCAGCGAGGCCAAGCCCCCTCCACCCGCCGAACGAGAGCACCAGCCAGGCCGCGAGCAGCGCCGGCGCGACCGTCAACAGCGCGCGCGCGACGGGCGCCGCCTCCCGCAACGCGCTGTGCGTCAGAATCGTGTTTGTCACGTTGGCGTGAATGAACCCGCCCGGCGTCTTCACCTCGAGCGGCGTGCGCCGCTTGTCCGCCTCCAGCGAGGCGTGCACTATCAGCACAATCTTCCCTT
>Ga0080064_1002936_pt1 | contig 11809 bp, 9 predicted proteins | sample Subgrocontami54m_FD_69260 | JGI IMG/M metagenome (GOLD analysis project Ga0080064, IMG submission 69260) | Subsurface groundwater microbial communities from S. Glens Falls, New York, USA - GMW46 contaminated, 5.4 m (SPADES assembly) (version 2) ...
GTCGATACGCTGGCTTACCCGCTGAAGGATCTGATTCAGCAAATACTGTCGTTGACTCAATCAACGCATCTGACATCTGAGAAGAAATTGCTCGTCGCCAGATAAGTTCATATAACTTGGCGAACTCACGCCCGAGATCTTTCTCAACGACATCCATTGTACGTTCAATCTTCGTCGGACGTATTCCTTCATGTGCTTCTTGGGCCAGTTTTTGTTTGGTTGTATAAACACGTGGCTTCTCAGGAATGTACTTCTCTCCATACGTTTTCTCAATATATTTCCGCATCGTCGAAACAGCTTGTGTAGAGAGAATTACCGAATCGGTTCTATGATAGGTAATATAGCCTTCTTCATAGAGTTTCTGTGCCAGACTCATGGTGCGCTTTCCCGTCAGACCTAAACGTCGTGCTGCATCTTGTTGGAGGGTGGAAGTAATATACGGAGCATACGGACTACGACGACTCTCACGCTGTGCTACGTCAGAGATCGTGTACTGCCTCGTCCTCATATCACTGACTATCTTCTCTGCCTGTTCTGCTGTTTCAATCGTGGTCTTCGTGATCTTATACTCCCCATCATAGAGACTAAATTGACGCTGCGCTTCAATCTTTCCCCCATTTACCTCAATCAACTCAAAAGGAATCGGATCATTTTTGAGATTTGCATCTTGAGGTTTTAGCTTTGCGAGCATGGCAATAACGGTGTAGTATCCCTCTCTCTTAAACTTCTCTATCTCTCGCTCTCTTTCAACTATTAGTCGAAGGGCTACACTTTGCACCCGTCCTGCCGATAGTCCCCGTCTCACCTTTTGCCAAAGCAGCGGTGAAAGCTGATAACCGACTAATCTATCAAGTACTCGTCTTGCTGTCTGGGCATTCACCAAATTTGTATCAACATCGCGTGGATGAAGTAATGCTTCCTTTACTGCGTCTTCCGTAATCTCATGAAAGACAATTCGTTGAAATCGAGGCGAGCTCAGTGAACCTGAAGAGATAGATACATCAGATCCTGCTTCTTTCGCTTCTTTTTTTTTGCTTCCTTTGCTAGCCTTCGTTGTTTTTTTTCCTTTAATAGCTCCCAGTATTTCTGCTATTTGGTATGAGATGGCCTCCCCTTCACGGTCCGGGTCGGTCGCGAGTATAATCAGTTCAGCATCTTTCGCAGCAATCTTTAACTCGGTAATTATTTTTTGCTTATCAGGAATCACTTCGTACTGCGGAGTAAAATCGTTATTCACATCAACACTTAACTTACTCTTCGGCAAATCAATAATATGCCCCATCGAGTATTTAATATCGTAGTCCTTCCCTAAGAAACGGCCAATGGTCTTTGCCTTGGTCGGCGATTCAACAATAACTAAATTTTTCATAATAAAAAACCATTGCTTCATTGTTTTGTCTACTACATCGTTTTTGCTAAAACAACGAAATAAACAAAGGGCAGCAACGTAACAATGGCCGCTTAAAGTGTATCGTCTATTATACAGGGAGTGTCAAGTAGCAACCGTATAAAATCCTTGCGCAGTTTGACGAATCAGCCCTTTTACCTCCATCATTGAGAGGAGCGACCCGAGCACAACTGTATCAATTTTTACTTTTTTTCCTATCTCATCAAAATGAAGTGACTCGTTTTCGAGTATAGCAATAATGACTTGCTCTTCCTTCGTCTCTCCCTTTGGCCTACCGGAGCTAAGGCGAGGGTGACCTAATCCTTTCAATCCCAGCTCTTTAAGCATTTCGTTCCCGCTTGTTACCAACTTCGCACCTTGCCCGATCATCTTATATGGTCCCTGAGATAGCCTGGATGTAATCGGTCCGGGAACTGCAAAGATCTTTCTTCCTATCTTCAAACCCTCCATAGCAGTAATGATCGAGCCGCTGTCTTCCCCACCTTCAGTAACGAGAATCGCTTCCGAAAGTCCGGCAATAATTCTATTTCGTGCAGGAAATGAGCCTCTGGAAGGACTCATTTTGAGTGTGTACTCAGAAACGATCAACCCTCCGGATCTGAGTATCTCTCGGTAAAGTGATGTATTACTTGCCGGATAACAACATTCTATGCCACAACCTAACACAGCAATCGTCTTTCCTTGCGTATCAAGGGCAGTCATATGGGCAACCGCATCCACTCCTAATGCAAGCCCTGAAACGATCGTAAAGCCTGCTCCGGTTAAGGAGTCGGTAAATAACCGAGTCACTTCTCGTCCATACTCGGTTACCATCCTGGTTCCGACGACTGCTACGTTTCGATATGATGCGTCGAGTAATGAACTATCACCCTTATAAAAAAGAACAAATGGCGGTTTTTCTATTTCTTTCAGGCTTGGTGGGTATTCCTTTTCAGAAAACGTAACAAAGGAAATAGTGAGCTTCTGAAGTTCTTGAACATACTCTTGAAGAGAGAATGTCGATCTAAAATGAAGAAACTTTTCTGTTAGACTACGCCCTATTGTGGCTTGTAATGTTTTTTCCGAAGCTACCCATGCCTTCTCTGCTGAACCACATGTTTGTAATAGGTCGCCAAATCGGCCAGGCCCTATACCAGGAAACGCGGCAAATCCTGCCCAATAGACTCTCTCTTCCATAACTCTATCCTAACAAATACAAGACAGTTTCTCTCTTGACAAACTCTAGCCTTCATTTTATAGTCGAGGTACATGTTTGTCATCCCGCTTCTTATTATCGGTATTATTCTTTTCTTCATGTGTGTGAAGGTCGTTCAAGAATACGACCGGGGTGTGATCTTTTTCTTAGGTCGCTGCACGGGCATTCGTGGGCCAGGCCTTATCCTCCTTATTCCCGTTCTTGAACGAATGGTGAAGGTCAGTCTTCGCACGGTAACCCAGGGAATCCCTGCACAAAAAATTATAACGAAAGACAATGTATCAATTGATATAGCGGCAGTTAACTACTTCCATATTGTTGATCCAAAAAAATCCGTTATCGCAATTGAAGATGTTTACAATGCAGTCAATCAAATTAGTCAGACAACAGTCAGAAATGTAGTGGGTCAATTCACCCTTGATCAGCTTCTCTCAAAGACAGTTGATATAAACCATAAGATAAAAACCGTCATAGATACCCATACTGAACCATGGGGTGTTCAAGTAACCGCCGTTGAGATAAAAGACATCAATTTACCAGAGAATATGCAACGAGCAATGGCCAAAGAGGCCGAGGCGGAACGTGAAAGACGAGCAAAAATTGTCGCTGCTGAGGGCGAATACCAAGCGGCAGAAAAACTTGGTCAAGCAGCAGATCTTATTGCAAAACACCCTGTCGCTTTGCAACTTCGAACCCTTCAGACAATGGCAGAAATCTCAGTAGAGAAAAACTCAACAATCATCTTCCCGGCCCAATTTATGACGACAGTACAAGAAGCGATTAAAACGATTACTTCAGAAATGAAAGGCCGCTAAACTTCCTCTCTGATTGACAGTCAAACCTCTCCCATGAAATACTAGTTCTATGGATTCTGAGAAAACGCTGCCCAAGCCACAAAAAGACTTACCCCTCCCTGAGAAAGAACTAGAACAACCCCATGATATGTTGCTTCGTAAACCAACACTTTTTGAGAAATTCACCTTTCCACGGTGGATTCTAGCCTTCATCCTGCTTATTATTGCAATCGCAATGACTGCGTATGCATTTACTTTGGGGTCAAATACACAAACCGGCGAAGAGAAAAAAATGACAGCAATGATAACGCCGACAGCCCCAGTAACACCAACGAAAACGGTAAAAAATACGTCTACTTCTCCTTCATCCGTGATATCTCCACAGCCGCCAAGTACAGTTCCTAGTCCAACGAAGGTTGCAAATAATCAACCAAGTCTTACCCCTACACCACCCTGTGTTTCTGACGCTACAAAAAGTTACTACACTATTCAAGGTAGCTACGTTGATGCGAATAATGCGCCACTGGTACTTTCAGGACAAAGAATAACGGTAACAAATATTTGTACCGGAGAAGCACGGACATCTGAAGCATCTCCATCATGGTCATTTCAAAATCTTCCAAAGTCTTCTTATCGGGTCACAGCTCAAGAAATTGGCGGCTATACTGTTTCATCAAATCTTTGTGGTGGATGTAGTTTTCACCCTAACTTTGGTGGACCTGTAACAACAAGTGTCGATTTTAATCTAAATCCTCAGCACTCATACGAAGATGTGGGCTACCAATATCTCAAACAATAATCTCTCTTAGTGCTGAGTAAAATACGCTTCAAGAACTTTTCTGGCCACGGGTGCTGCAATATTACTTCCTTCTCCCGATGATTCGGCAAGAACAGTTACAACGATCTGAGGATTATATGCCGGAGCAAAAAGCGTAATCCAAGCATGTGGCAGCGTGTGCTCATCGCCATGCTGGGCTGTTCCTGTTTTACATGCGACTGTCACTTTTCGAAAGTCTTTAAGATCGCTCGCTTGCCCTGAGCTTGCCGAATGGGTTGCTTGTGGTGATGCAAGAATATTTTTCCCGTCGACCCGAAGAGCAGCATTCTTGACTTTAAAATCAAAAAATGGCCAAGCTACTCCTCCCGTACTACAACTTTTTATCATCCCTTCATGAATAAGTGCAGTATTCTGAGCATGCAATAAATTCTTCTTTTCGATTTCCGGTCGAAGCTGCTTCAAAAAATGTGGCTTGTAGAGCGTGCCACCATTGGCAACAGCTTGGGTGAAGACATTTACTTGCAACGGCGTGGTCAGTAAAAATCCTTGACCGATACCATAGATAAAAGTATCGCCTAAATACCATCCCTCACCAACATTCTCCTTTTTCCATGTTTTCGTCGGAAGTACACCCTTCTCTTCTCCAGAAAGATCGATTCCAAGTACTCGTCCTATCCCAAAATCTCCTGCAGTGTGAGATAAACGATCGACATTGATCATCTCTGCTGCTTTATAGAAAAAGGTGTCATTTGATCTTGAAATTGCTTTCACAATATCTACTTCTCCTTCTGTCCTCCCATACTGCGTGTAGTACCAGTTAGAGAATGAATACTCCCCAATATGCAAAATGCCTGTATCGTTTACGGTGAAGTTTTTATCAAAAACACGATTCTCAAGTCCTGAGGCTGCGGTAACAATCTTAAAGGTCGATCCTGGTGGATAGACACCACCGATGGCACGATTCAGTAATGGCTGATTCTGTCCGTCAAGAAGAATCGCTTCCAAATTTTGGTAGCTACTACTGCTGGCTTTATACGTCGTTCCCATGGTAAAGAGGTTCGGATCAAACGTGGGTTTGGAAACCATCGCTAGTATTTGACCATCAGGAGTTGAGGCAATAACGACCCCTTTTTTTATATCAGCAAGTGCCGTATAGGCTGCCTGCTGCAGCACCGAATCTACCGTAAGCGTCACATCCTGCCCTGCAAGAGGATCTGTCTGCCCTAACTTCCGCATCTCTTTTCCTGAAACATCAACCTCAAAAAGTTGCTTTCCGTCGACACCTTTTAACAGTCGTTCATACTGTTCCTCTATACCACTTTTCCCAACAATATCGGTAAACCGATAGTCTCTATAGAGAGATGTGCGTAACTGCTCGGGGGAAACCTGTCCGACATATCCTAAGATATGTGCTGCTGCTTCTTTCAGAGGATACTGACGCAAGGAGTCAATCTCAATATTCTTCTCCCCTTTTGCAATACCAGCAAGCGCTTTCTCCTGCGTCAACAGCGTGGTTTTTTTACCAACTGTTTGCCTATACCCTGGCACGTTATAGACGAGTGGCTTATTATTCCGATCAAAAATCACCCCTCGCGGCGCGTGGATAATACTGGTTCTAATTCGATTTGAGTCAGAAAGACTACGATAATAAGAACCCTTAAACATCTGGAGTGTAACTAAACGAAGTAACAAGATAATACCGGTGATAAAAATGAGCAGTGGGAAAATATACGCTCGAAATCGAAAACCGTCATAGCTTCGACCACCTCGTTTAGGAATTTTTTCTGTCTTAATATGATCGCCGAAGGCAACTCCTGGTTTCATAGAGGTAGACACCGAAGGAACTTTTATGTTTTCCTCACGGTAAAAAATCGTGCATCAGTATCATTCTTTCGCTTATTCATATGCTTTCCAACAACAAATACTACCACCGCAAGACACATGACGACAAGGGCTTGCAGAAAAATGCTACTTAATCCGAACAAGACAAGATACAAGAGGGATCCAAAAAAAGAAGCAAAAGCGACAAAATAAAGTGTGTCAATTTCATATTTTTTCTGATACAACAAAATAATAAAAACAAAACAGACAAAAAATAAACTGGATACACCCAGGGATTGAACAGTAAGTAGGTCATACAAGAGACCTACAAAGAAAGCAATAGCTAACACAGACCCATCCCTTTTTTCTATACTCAATAGGAGTAATATGACTAACAGAACAGGCACCGTCGTCAGAGACGATTGGAGAAACAATATGATACTTAACAATCCATAGATCATTCTATTTTCATAACAACAAAAACAGTAGCTATATGACGCATATCGACGACACTTTGAACCTCAGCAGACTGAAAAAGACTACTTGGTTTTTTGTCGACAGAAACAACCTTCCCGATAATCAGATTTGCCGGAACTCCTGTTCCTGAAATATCGATATCGCCTTTTGTTATAACGACATCGCCACGATTTAACTTCTCCGACAAAACGACATTGGTAAAAAGCATCTTCCCTGATCCTTGACCTTTGATAATACCTTGCGCATTTGTTTGTAATGTCTTTCCGGTAAAAGATGTCTGTTTATTCCCAACGATCTGAACGATAGATAACTTTGATGAAACTCGGGTAATAATACCTACTAAGTTGTCTTTTAAAACGACAGCATACCCACTTTTTACTCCATCACTACTGCCAACATCGATAGTAAATGACTCCGGATCTGAGACTCCAGGGATAAATCCTTTGGCTGCGAGAATATGTGACGGAAGAAGAGTACTGCTTTTCGGGCTCAAGGTCTGAAACTGATCACGAAGTGCAGCATTTTCCTTTTTCATTGTCTCGCTTACCAGCTTTTGTGCCGTTTCCTGCTGTTGCTTGGTAGATTCAGTACTATTTGAACCGGAAAGACGGATAGATGCCGCGTATGTCTGACTTCGAAGTGATGAAACCACCCAGGCAATTATTCCCCCGGGCTGTGAATCGTTCCCCCGAAACAGTAAAAAAGATATGAGGGATAGAAGAAAAAAAATAACAAAGAGTGAGAAAAATCCTCCTCGTTTACGCATTGTGACATTGTAACGTCTTTATGAGGAGAAGACAAGAATCCTATAAAGGTACGTTAACTGCTTGCATGAAACCATCGATAAGCCATTTCGTTATTTCAAGCCGATACAGCTTCGTTTTTTCGGTTGGTTCAATGTCCTTCGGAGCATTTATCATGACCGGAGTAAAATCAAACGGCATCCCGAGACGCTTTCCCAAAACATAGAGATACGCTTCAATTCCCCATCCTATCTCCCCTTTAATATGATCCATATAGGAAACAAGTGATGCCGGGTAGATCTTCGGTCCCGCAAAGTAGTCTTCGACAATACCGACATAATCGCTGACAAAAAAATTGAGAAATGCTTCTTGTATTTTCTGGTATGCAGGGTATGTTTGAATACTTTCTTTCGTTCGAGACGGAATACAGAAACCTTTTTTTTCAAGACTACTATAGAAATGCATTATTCTGAGCACGTCTGTTTTTACAAAATCATACTTATCTGTTTGGGTGTAAAAAAGATACTTGCCCAGCTTCGCTGCTTCCCTGTTCGCCTGAATAATTTGTCCAACGGTAGTTGTGTCCGAAGACTCAAAAAAATGAATGTTTGGAAAATTCCGAATGCGCTCTTTTGCCTCAGCAGGAGAACCACGATCGACGATAACAACAGGAGCACTAAATGATGAGAGCGTTTGTATTGTTTCTAAAACCAACTCCTCTTCATCTTTTGTACGAATCCATGACCCACCGACTAAAACAATATCGTTCATTTTAATCCGCCTGTGATTGCGACTTTTTTCAGCACCTCTTCATCTTCCAGCACCTTCCCTGTTCCTCGAACAACTGCAGTCAATGGATCATGAGCGAGAACCACCGGCATGTGTGTTCGTTCGACAATCAGTTGATCAATCCCTGCAAGAAGCGCACCGCCACCTGTTAGTAAAATACCGTGTTCTAATATATCGTTAATTAACTCCGGAGGTGCCTCTTCGAGTAAATCAGCAACATTATCGATAATCTTTGTGATCGTCGGTGCAAGCGCTTCTCGCACTTCAGTTTCTCCGACTCGTATACTTCGCGGAAGGCCTGTCTCGATATCACGTCCTCGAACAATTGAGAGCCGTTCTCCCTTCTCGATAATGAGTTTCTCCTCTTCCAGCTGTCCCGGCTCCTTTTTCTCTTCAACTTTCTTTTCACCCTCAGGACTAAGTTTCACTATTTTCGCTTTACGCTTCTCGTTTTTCAGATATGCGCTGCCTATTTTTATTTTTAATTCTTCTGCTGTTCTTTCACCAAGTAGTAACCCATGACGAAGCCTGATGTAATGCAGAATCGCTTGATCCATCTCGTCTCCTGCAACCTTCAGCGATCGACTCATAACAATACCGCCGAGTGAAATTATCGCAATCTCAGTCGTTCCTCCTCCTATATCCACAACCATAATCCCTGTTGACTGTGTCACTGAAATACCCTCTCCTATCGCTCCTGCCATCGGTTCTTCGATAAGAAACGCCTCTCTTGCTCCCGCGGCTAAGGCTGCTTCCCAGACAGCACGACGTTCGACTTCGGTCACTGCCGACGGAATACCGATGACGACACGGGGTCGTGCAAAAAATGTCGGCAAAACACTTCCGAATTCATGAATTTGTTGAATGTAGTAAGCGATCATGGCTTGTGTCGCATCAAAGTCTGAGATAACACCACCACGGAGTGGCCGAACAGTAATAATCGATGCAGGTGTCTTTCCTATCATTTTCTTCGCTTCTGCTCCTATGGCAATAATTTTTTTCGTTTTTTTATGCATCGCCACGACCGATGGCTCACGAACAACGACACCTTTTCCTTTTACCCAAACGAGTGTATTTGCTGTTCCGAGATCAATACCGATATCCTGGGAGAAAAAACTGAACAACTTATTGAACATACAACGATTCTAACACCTGCAGTACTCATTTGTTAACTAGGAACTAACTACTCGTTACTAGTAACTAGTTAATAGTTGCCAGTTCATATGCTAGAATAGTTTGTGATGTCGATTACTGATATGTGCGATAGAATCATCCGATACTCTTTCTACGCGCTTTTTTTCTGCGTTCCGCTCTTCTTCGCAAACGATACCTCTGAATTATTCGAACTGAATAAAATGTGGCTGACCTGGGGACTCGCTCTTGTTATCGCTACTGCCTGGGTTACCAAGATGCTGGCCACAAAAACTGTTAACTTCCAGAGAACACCTTTAGATCCATTTATAGCTCTCTTCCTGCTTTCGCAAATTATCTCAACGATTTTTTCTCTCGATAGTCGTATTTCTTTCTGGGGTTACTATTCTCGCTTTAATGGCGGCCTTCTCTCCCTCATAACGTATGCTTTTCTCTACTATGCATTCGTCAGTAACCTTCGGCTGAAGGAAGTGTGGAGATCTCTGATCATCACACTCACTTCTGGGGTTGTTGTCAGTTTGTGGGGGCTCCCTTCGCACTTCGGCAAAGATCCGACCTGTCTTCTGTTCAGAGGAACCTTTGACGTCAGTTGCTGGACCGAGGCATTCCACCCGACTGTTCGCATCTTCTCAACACTCGGACAGCCTGCCTGGATGGCTGCATATCTGGCCTGCTTACTCCCACTCGCCATGTCGTTTCTCGTAGCGAACCCAGTACATTCCGGGAAAGTGACAAAACAGCTCTTTGGCAGTTTTCTCTTTTTCTGGATTGCCTCTATCACTCTTTTCTTCGTCCCTAAACAATCAGGACCTATCCTTCTCTATCTTCTCTTTCTCATCGGTGCTACTGCCGCAGTTCTTATTCGATTTGGCAAAGAGAGAACGTTTTTAAAGCTCTTCGGGATTTCATTTCTTATACAGCTTTTTTATCTCGATCTCCTTTTTGCAAATACCCGTGGAGGATTTATCGCTTTTTGGCTAGCAAACATAACCTTCTGGGGAATACTTCTGTTACGACGTGTTCTCCCTCTTCGCCAACTCCTCCATTACGCAGCGGTTTGTAATATCACCTTTCTTCTCTTTATGTTCTTCTGGGGTACATCATTCAATCAAATAAATACCTTTACCTTTCCACAAATTGCCTCAAAACTTACGGCAAAACCGGCTCCGGTACAACCGAAAACGATCGCCCAACAATCCTCCCAAGAGGACACACCGATCGGAACAGGCATTACTGAGTCAGGAAATATTCGTAAAATAGTCTGGCAAGGTGCACTCGATGCTTGGAAGGAAAAACCTCTCTTCGGCAGTGGTGTGGAGACGTTTGCCTTTGCCTACTACAAACATCGACCGGTAGAACATAATATGACTTCGGAGTGGGACTACTTATATAATAAAGCCCACAATGAGTACCTGAATTACCTCACAACAACAGGTATTGTCGGACTCGGAACCCATGGTGTAATGCTTGCCGTATTCATCTTGCTCTGCTTGAAGTTCATTTTTTCTCAACGCTCCTCTGTCTCCCAAACACAAGAGAAACAGATGATGCAGATGCCGCATTCTGATCCTGCTACGACGACCATCTTCATCATAGGACTTCTCTCTTCATACGTCAGTATTATTATTTCAAACTTTTTCGGATTTTCAGTCGTCATGATCAATATTTTTCTCTTTCTCATTCCTGCTTGGATGCTTTCTCTCTCCGGACACATTCCACAAGCAGCAACTTCTGCAAATTTGCAGAAAAAGCATCGTGTCGGTTCAGAAATCAGTGCAATGGCCTGGACAGGGATTATCGTCATTACCCTGTTTTCTCTCTTTTTACTTTTTCTCCTTTTTCGATTTAGAGAAGCAGATAAAGCATATGGATTAGGCTATAACTTAGACCGAGTCAATGAATATCCACAAGCCTATCTCAAACTTATTGAAGCAACCGATGGACGATCAGAGCCTGTCTTTAAAGACGAACTTTCAGTCAATAAGGGTACCCTAGCCGCGATGTACTTCATCCAAAAAGACGCAACGCGAGCTCAGGAACTCGCCAAGGAAGCAATCTTATTAAGTGATGAGGTCGTCACGACGCACCCAAATAATATCGTCTTTTGGAAAACGCGTGTTCGGATGTTCTATGCCCTAGCCCAGGTAGACCAACGCTATCTAGGGCTGGCTCTTGAAAGCATTAAAAAAGCTCATGAGTTAGCACCGACGGATGCAAAAATCTCCTATAATCTCGGGGTTCTTTATGGCCAAACAGGAGAAATAGATAAGGCGATAAGCATCTTGCGCGAAACAGTGAAATTGAAACCTGATTACTCTGATGCTTACTATGGTCTGGCGCTTTTTTATCGAATGAAAGCCACCGACAATACGCCTACCATCAAAGATCCCAAAGCCCAAGAACAGGCTGAAGCGATTATCAAAGACTATCTCCGCACAGTCAATCCGAAAGACACCAGAATGAAAGAACTTTTAAAGAGTTGGGGTGTAGCATCATAAATTACGCTTATTGACTTCAGATCCTCTACAACTCTACTATTAAACCATGGATACAAAACCTCCGAAGAACGAATCGTCAACAGAAATTCCTCTTCGTGAAGTCAAAAAGTACTTTGAGAAAAAACGGATCTCTGGCAAACTGATCGGCATTATT
>Ga0080064_1006953_pt1 | contig 11804 bp, 6 predicted proteins | sample Subgrocontami54m_FD_69260 | JGI IMG/M metagenome (GOLD analysis project Ga0080064, IMG submission 69260) | Subsurface groundwater microbial communities from S. Glens Falls, New York, USA - GMW46 contaminated, 5.4 m (SPADES assembly) (version 2) ...
GAGCGGCACATTCAAACCGGGGACAATATATTATTATCGATTAAAGGCAAATGATAATCCAGACCCGCTCCAGGCCGATACGATTGAAACCAATGATTTGCAGTTCCGGACGAGTACGAATTCCAACGATCATACTTTTTCAACGGGTGGTTGCACCTTGGCCGATGGTTCAACAATTCCGATCGGCAGTTGCGGTCCGGGCGGATTCTACTGCCCGAGCGGCGGCGGAATAGCCGTCCAGGACTGCACCCAAAGTTGTGGGTTTACCTGCCCGGTCTCAAGTACCTGTCGGACGAACGGAAACTGCGAAGCCGATCCGCCGCTGACCGGTTCGCCGTTTCAATGCAACAATACAACAACTGGAACGTCAGGTTGCTTTGACGATAACGGCGAGATCATCAATCCTGCACCGGCCGGTTGTTATACAACCTGGGGGAAGTGCAACGCCAACACGATTCTCAAGGTCCAGAAAGACCGGGGGTGCAATCTCTGGTTAACCTGCGCGACCAGCGTCCAAACGGAGGCCAAACAAGGATTACCGGCCGAAAATTTATGCTTGACGCTAGCCGCCTGCAATTCACTCAACCAGGAAGGACAGTGTAATAGCTACCTGCCGCAAGGCCAGTGCGATAACGATCCGTTACGCTTCTGCGCGACCGATGCTGATTGTTCAGCCGGCGGGACGTGCAATCTGCCCAATGCCAATCAACCTACCCAAGCCCTCAAAGATTTAACCTATGCAACTCCATCCGCGGTTAAACAGATTGCCAATCTCTCCGGGAATGTCATCACCGGATTAGACTGGAATCAGCTCGGCGGCACAACAGTCATTCAGGGCAATTTGCCCTGGCAACTCATGCGCCAGGCCGGCGGTGACAGCCAAATTACCAACGGCGACTTCGAGTCCAATCCGCCGAACGCCGATCCGTGGGTCTATACACCGCCAACGGCGCCGACCGGAAATATGAGTGTTGAATTTGAGGATCAAAGTAACAGCATCAACCACGTCCTTCATATTTCGTTCGTGACGATGCAAAATGATCAGATCACGGCGGTCAATTTTTCCGGCGCCACCAGCAAAGAATTCAATGCTGAACCAAGCGAGTTTTATTACGCCGAAGTCCGGATTCGAGCGGCCGCCAAAACGCCAACCGTCCGAGTTCAATTTGGATATGCTGGGTATACCCGTTTTACTGTTCCGGGGACGAATGGCGGCGTGACGCCTACCTATGTTGATGTCGTCGCCAGGAGCGCTTGGCAACGAGTCACCCTCGGCCCGATTAAGGGGATGTCCGGATCGACGCGCCTAGCCGTCGTCTGCGCCGATAACGCCACCTGCGACGGCGCCGAGATTTTTGTTGATGACGTTCAGGTCAAACCGGTCCTTCAGGTGAACACCAATCCATCCTATTTGACCCCGTCCTGTCGGCTCTATCCGAAAGACGACTCGCCGGCCTGCGATTATTTTGACCAGAGCGGGATTTTGTACAAGGGTTGGAAAGGGTACTGCCTGGAAACTGATTCGGTTACCGGGACCTGCTTGTCATGGTGGCCGGTTGATATTCTGCAAGGCGAGTCGAGCCTCTTCGGTTCAAATACCCAGGTCGGGTATGACGACCGGACGCCACTTTATCTCTGCGCCGAGGCGGCCGGCAACAATAAAGGCGGTGCTTTTTCCTCCGACCCGTATGTCTTATCGTCAAAGCATGATTCTGATTACCCCGGTAGTCCGTGTAATCCGATGGGAAATGCTTGCGCTTTTGATAAAGCGGTCTTCGCGGTAGACTCAACGATTGCGATCTGCGATACGGCCTTCTCTTCGGCCTGCGTAACCACTCTGGCGCCACCGAATACGGACTATCATATTCGAGAGGACGAAATTACGAGGATGATTTGGAATCCCTCCGGATGGTTGTATAACGGCACGCTGTATCCTGATACCGTCAATCCCACGATCATATTCAACAATACATCCGATTTTCAAAGCTCGAGCTCGGCCAACCCAGTCGAAAGCGGCTGTGACGATAATGATCGGGTCTGTCATATTATGTATCGCAATGATAACGATAATGGCTTCATTACTTGGAATTATATAAATACGGTGTGCTCGGGAGGCGAGCTGAATCGAAACTGTATTACCGCTCAAGCGGTCTTCAACAAAACCACCGGGGAGCTTCTTCGGTATACGTTGATGGAAAATGATCAAACGAGTGATTACACCGAAGGAGTGGGGTACAAGGTACTGGTGTATGCCAAAGAAGCCTGCAACAAACTGGTTGAAGTGGTCAAACCCGATGGGGCCAACCAAGCCTATGCCAGCCGGGTTAAATCATCAGCTTATACTGTTCCGGACCTCGGCCATAAACAGTCCAGCGACTTGGCCCCGTTCGGCGGAGCTCTCGGTCCGTTGTCGGGCGGGTTGAGCCCGGCCACCTGGCCGCTCTTAACGATTGAACAGCAAAACCTGACCCGGTTCGATTTACCTGGCCAGGCGCGCGGCGGCCAGCCCTATGCGTGTAATGGTCCGTGCACGCCATTTGTGTGCAGTTGGAACCCGGCCTTGAGCTGTTTGAACGCTGACGGCACGGTCAATGTGACGGCGGCTCGTCAATGCGAGTCTAAAGATCTTGATGGCGATGGTGAAGGTGACGGCATTTGCACTGGCGGAAAAATCTCCGTTGGCAGCGCCGTCGGTGCCCAATCCTTCGATCCGGCCCATCCGCCGACGGCCGTCAGCCCAACGACCGACAAAGCTTTCTTCGCTCAGGAACGAATTCGCCGAGTCTTTACCCAAGGCTACAGTCTCTGGTCATGGTCGAATGGGGTGTATAGCCAAAGCCTGACCTCCGGGGGCGCGCCATTTATCCCGTGGAACAGTCCCGACACGATTTGTTTGGATAATCCCGCGACCGGGAAACCAGCCAGAAACATTCCGCCATCTCCAGGTTTTACCGGCACCATGTACCCGAATGACTACTGCGCGGTACCTCCTTCAATCGTGGCCGGTTCAGCGCAATTTCTCAGCGGCGGCGGCACCACCGCGACGATTAGAGGCGGCAGCGGTAGCATTGGATTAAAATTCAACACCGAGGCGGATCCGGAACAAGTCCCGTTGCAGGGCTTCACCATCGATTGGGGCGACAGCAGTAATGCCTACGCCTATCCGTACGCGCCGAAAAACGATCCGGCCAATCCGCATATCTTCTCCCACGTTTACAATAATACCGGTCCGACCTACGGTGGATCGCAGACGACCAACTGTTGCACCATCCAAAACGGCCGGAAGAGCTGCACCTACAAGATCCAAATCCAGGTGAAGGATAACTGGGGCTGGTGCAATAACGCCGTTACCGGCAATAAGTGTCCGACGACACTCTCCGCGCCGAATGACACCGGCCTGATCGTTCAGGTCCAACCGTAATATGGATCGCTTTCTGAACCGGTTGTCCACCTTCAAGCAGTCGCTGTCCGCTTGGCTGTTGCGGCGGCTAGATTTTTTTACGCCGCGTCGAACCATCGGTTTGGGCGCTGGGTTATTGGCGGCTTTTGTCGTGATGGTCTTGCTGACTGCCCAAGCCCAAGCGTTGCTTCCAACCACCGATGATATTGCCAACGGGGCATTTATCGTCCTGAACACGATTCTGTTCGGGGTGGTTCAAGCCATCGGGGAAATTGTCTCATTGGTCGTTTCCCTGCTGGTCGCGGTCGCCCAGTTCAATAAATTCTCAACCATCCGGGTGGTTGATATCGGCTGGACGATCGTCAAAGACGTTTCGAACATGCTCTTTATCATCGCCCTGCTGGTGATCGCCGCCGGGACGGTCTTGCGGCTGGAAAATTACCGGTATAACCGCCTGCTGTCGAACCTGATCATCATGGCGTTCCTGACGAACTTCTCGAAGTTCATCGCCGCCTTTTTTATCCAGGGCGCCCAGGTCCTGATGCTGACGTTCGTCAATGCCTTCCGGGAAGCGCTCTTCGGAAACTTCGTGGCGGCTTTCGGACTCGATAAAATATTACAGTTCAGCCAAACCGCGTCCGCCTCCCAGCTTTCCCAGGGAGAAATTTTCGGCAATCTCTTGGCCGGATTGATTCTGATCGTGATTGCGATGATTATTACCGCGGCAATCCTGATCGTTCTGGTGGTCCGGATCGTGGCTTTGTGGATATTGGTCATTCTTTCGCCCTTGGCTTTTGCCATGCAGATACTGCCGAACACCAAGAGTTTTGCCACCCGCTGGTGGAGTGAATTTGGAAAATACGTGACCCAGGGGCCAATCCTCGCCTTTTTCCTCTGGTTAGCCTTGGCCATTGTTTCGGTTGGGAGCGGGGCAGGAAGCAGTACCACGGAAATTGCCAATACCGTCAATGCCACCCGGCCGGGACCCGTATTTTTCGCCTCGGCCGCCTTTGATTTTGATAGCCTGCTGACCTTCCTGATTTCCGGCGCGTTTCTGATGTTCGGCCTCCAATACGCGACCAGTTCCTCGGGCGTGGCCGGGAAGTGGGCCGGGAAAGTCGCGACCGCCGGATTCGGCGCCGCGGCAACGGTCAGCGGCATTAATGCCATTCGCGACCGGACGGTCGCGCCGGTGCAGGGCTGGATTAAAAATCGCAACGCCGCCCGTCAGTCGGCGATTCAGGAACGGACGCAGACCCTTGAAGCGGCCGGCGACCGGGTGCGAGCGAGTATGCCGAGAATGACAATTCCAGGCACTGATTTTGGCCCGTTGAGTCAGAGGGGTAAGGAAAAAGCTCAGGCCTCGGCTAATGTCTATGAACGGCAACGGACCCAGCGCTTAGCCCAAGAGCGTGGCTATGGGGATATGGATGAGGCTGCGCTTCACACCCGGGCTCAAAATTCCAAAAATCCGCGTGAGCGCCTTGCCGCCTTGACCGAGTTACAACAGCGCGGGAAGTATAATCTGCGTGATCCACTACAAGATGCCGCCTTCAACCAGATCATGGCCCAGAATCGGATTCCGGAGGGTGAACAGAGAAAATTACGCCAAAGCATTCTCAAATCGAATGTCGATGCGATCGTTGAACAAGGGCCGCAAGGTGAGGCGAGAATCCGTCAGGATTTGGCCCGCTCAACCGACCGAGACGAGCGAATTATTTTAGCGCAGGCGTTAGATCGTCGAAAAGCCCTTGACGCGAGCAATCTCGGTGATGTGGGCATCACCAACCAGCTCCTGAGTGATCTCAATGACTCGCCGGAGGCTTTGAAACAATACCTAGACACTCTCAGGCGCAACAATCATGAGATGGCGGTCCAAACGATCTACGGTGGGCTAGGTCAACAGGCCGAAGCAGCCGAACGGGCAAATCCAAACCGAACCCCCCAATCACAGGCCCAAGCGCTGGCCAGCGCCCAAGAATCAATCGGTCGGTACACGGCCGATGTCCAACAAGGTCTTGTTTCGACTCGGCCGCTCACCAGCCGCCGCCAAGCGGAGGTCCAAAACACCCTGACGAATCTTGGCATGGCTCAGCCAGAAGCCCAAAACTACCTGGTCCGGAACATCGTCCATAATGCCCGGACGAGAGAGGATATGGACCGGGCTATCTCAGGTATGGACACTGATTCGCAGAATACCTTGCTGGACGGTGCCCGTCTTGAATACGTTGATCGTGCGACCGGGGTTCGACATGAATTGGATGACGATAAGAGGCTAGCCCTCGCTGAACGACACTTCTATGACGAAGCCTTTACCCGGTTAAATGCCGCCGGCGGATATGACTTTGATGAAAATGCCGCCCAACAATATGCGACCCTTAACCAAGAGAAAATTAGGGAAGGATACCGAACGCGTAAACTTTCCAACAGCACTTTGCAAAACCACGATCTGATGGAAATGTATGATGGTCTTGGGGCGGTCCTTGAAGATGATGTGAAGAACCTGACCTTAGATGAACGCAAGCGAGGCTTTTATGGCCGGACAAAGATTGATCAGGTCCGTGGAATGAAACAGCGCGGCGAAGACTTTGATGTCACCACCCGACCTGGTCGTGAGAACCTCAAGCAGGCGAGGTTCTTGGCCGTGGCCGGTCGCGGCGGCGACCTCGAAGATGCTGGAGGCCGTAACGTGAACAGTCTTGAAGAGGCGTTTGGCAACGTACCCAATCAAGCACTGACACGCAATGGTAATATTGTTGGGCAACTGAATGACGCATTTCAACAGTTTGTTCGTACCAATGGCTCTCAATTGACGCGGTTGGACTTTGGAAATCTCAACCCCAACTACCAGCAAACTATTGTGAACAACATCAATGTCCGCGACCTTGCGTCAATTCACGACCAGAACACTCAATCAGTCATTGATATTATCAGACAAATGCGGACGGATTTTGCAGCCATGACGGCAGCTGGCGCTGATCCTAACACCGACCCCGCATATCGCCGCTTAGTGAATTTATTAAATACGACGAACGGCAAAATTAATAATAGTGACATTTTGTCAGGGTACTAACTATGGCCACCACCATAAAAAAAGCATTTAACCCGTTCCAAAAACTTCCTGATCTCATGAAGCAGGTTTTGTTGCATGACGAGAATACGGAAATTAATATCGCGATCAAAGAAAAAAACAATTTGACGAACGATCAGCGCGACAAAATGATGGGGATTATCCGGAAGATTATTTTGCAAACGATTGAACCGAGTGCGTTAGTGAGCACGGTACAACGCGACCTGGGTTTCGACGAATCCCGGGCAAAAAAACTCGCCCTCGATCTTCTCGGCGAACGATTCTTGCCGATGGAATTCCACATCGGATCAGTCCGTCCAATAATTGAGCAGCTTGGAGGTAATGTCAACGAGTACCTAGTCCAGGCGCGCCAACGGTACCCGGAAGTCTATGCGCCGAAATTAGCTCAGGCATCCGCCGATACGGGTGCGTCAGGTGAACATCCTCTCCTCCGTAATTTCGAAAACAAACTAGAAACGCCGCGCGGCCGGGCTGACGTTTTGCTTCGCCTGGCCGGGCTGGCCGGTCAGATCGACGATCTGATGAAAAACGAGAAACTGAACCAGACTCTCGGCGAAGAGTTATTGCGCAGTCTTGACACCTTGAGCTTCGCGGTCAACACTCAAGATTTGAATCCGCTGGAAGTGCAGTCATTGAAGCGGCGTTTGCGGAAAGTCTTAACTCGTTTGCCGGACAATGGTCATCCGGCTACCTGATTCCGGCCAGCCGGTCGTCAAAGTCCTGCGGCGCATTGGGTACGCGCCATTTGTTGACCCGAAGACCGGCGAGGAATCGTTTGTCCGCCGCCTCGGGACGTATTTTTATCCGCGGTTTCACGTTTATCCGGAAATTGTACAAGGGGAATTGCTTGTCAATCTCCACCTTGACCAAAAAAAAGCTTCGTATCCGGGTTTTCGTAAGCATAGCGGCGAGTACGACGGCCCGACGGTTGAAGCGGAGGCTGATCGGATTTATCGGGGGTTAACCGAGTAATAACCCTCGCGGTTATAACAACGCACCGCCCCTCGACCGGGTCGAGTGATGGTTGTATTTCCTCATCGACATTTTTCATTGGCGAGAATGAGGAGAAACAACAACCCCTCCTTCGCAAGGAGGGGTAGGGGCCGAAGCCGCTTGATTTGGATTATCTACCAGTTGTTGCACTTACTCATTGAACTCACGCCAGATTGTTTTGCAAATGAGCCTGTTTTGTGCTATAATAATGCAACACAAACAAACCCACATGGTCCCGTTAGAGATCACAACGCACCGACTTTTCAAGGGAATCAACAGTTCTGGGCACTTTGACGAAACCTTCGGGGCAATTCTTAACAAACTGAAAAATCTCTAACGGGATGGACGATCTCTGGCAGCAATTTCATCGCCTTCCGAAGACCATTCGGGACGCCGTCGCGCGTCCGGAAGCCTTAGCGGCGGTGGATAGCTTGGAACAACGCTACCCCAGCCTCGATCTGGCCAGTTTTGTGATGCGCGTCGTGATCAAAGAATTCCCGGTCAGCGACATACCGAAACGCCTGATTGACGAGTTCCACCTTGATCAAGCGTCGGCGGAATCCGTCGATGCCGAGTTGCGGCAAACGGTTTTTTCAGGACTGCAGGACTATCTTGGTCCATTGCAAAAGGCTCCCCTGCCGCCAGTTGAGGCAATTATCCGCCCGGTGCCGCCGCGTCCGCCACACTCATCCTCAACCCTCCGCTCAGTGCCGCCGGCCGCTGCTGAAGGCGCGCTCGAGCATCTCGCTGTACCGCGACATGAAAAAGCAGAAGCAGAAATAGACCGCCGCGGTGACGACATAGGCTTCGGTGGCGAAGCCCTGCCACGCGGCGTCCGTCAAGGCCGCGTTGGCTGTACCGAGCAGGTCGAACAGGCCGATGATGATGACCAGGGAGGTGTTCTTGAAGGCGCCGATGAAATTGTTGACGAGCGGCGGGATCACCACCGCCAGGGCCTGCGGCAATACGATCAGCCGGGTGGTGCGCCAGTAGCCGAGTCCCAGCGAATCGGCCGCCTCGATCTGGCCTTTCGGGATGGCCTGCAAGCCGCCGCGCACGACCTCGGCGAGATAGGCCGCGGCGAACAGGATGAACGCGACCTGCGCGCGCAACAATTTGTCGATCGTGAAGCCGGTCGGCAGGAACAAGGGCAGCATGACCGACGCCATGAACAGGACGGTGATCAGCGGCACGCCGCGCACCAACTCGATATAGGCGACGCTGATCATCCGCACCGCCGGCAATTGGCTGCGCCGTCCCAGCGCCAGCAGGATCGCGAACGGGAACGCGAACACCATGCCGACCACCGCCAGGATCAGGGTCAGCGGCAGGCCGCTCCACAGCGATGTATCGACATAGGTCATGCCGAGCACGCCGCCCCACATCAAGACGCCGTTGACCGCCAGCGCGGCCAGCCACAGCAACACCAGGCGCGCGCCCCACAGCCGCCGGTCGCAGCTCGCCAGGATCACGCCGATGAAAATGACGACGACGAACAGCGGCCGCCAATGCTCGGCATAGGGAAAGCGGCCGAACAGGATAAAGCGCAATTTCTCGGCGACGAACGCCCAGCAGGCGCCCCCCTCCTGACCGGCAGCGGCACGGCAGGCCTGGCCGTTGGGCGCATTCCAGATCGCGTCGATCAGCGTCCAGCGGACCGCCGGCGGGATCGTCACGACCAGAAAATACACCGCGATCAGGGTCAGGATCGTGTTGAAGGCGCTGTTGAACAGATTGGCTCGCAGCCAGCCGAGGACGCCGGTCGAGACAGCCGGCGGACGCTGCGCCGGCAACGGGATATCGTGCGCGAGATCGGCCATCGTCAGCGCTCCACCAGCGCGACGGAGCGGTTGTAGAGATTCATCGCCAGCGAGATCAGCAGACTGATCACCAGATAGACCAGCATGATCATCGCGATACCCTCGACCGCCTGGCCGGTCTGGTTGATCGTCGTGTTGGCGATCGACACGAGATCGGGAAAGCCGATGATCACGGCCAGCGAACTGTTCTTTGTCAGGCTCAGATATTCGCTGGTCATCGGCGGCACGATTACGCGCAGGGCCTGCGGCAACACGACGAGTCGCATGCGCTGGCCGGATTTGAGGCCGAGCGCCATCGCCGCCTCGCTCTGGCCCCAGTTGACCGACAGAATGCCGGCCCGCACGATCTCGGCGATAAAACTGCCGGTATAAATCACCAACCCGAGCAGCAGCGCGGTGAATTCCGGCGAGATCGCGACACCGCCGGCGAAGTTGAAGCCCTTGAGCTGCGGCCAGTCGAGGCTGTGCGGCGCGCCACCGGCGGCAAACGCCGCCAGCGGCAAGCCGAGGACGAGGCCCAGCCCGACCCAGCCGGTCGGGAACTGCCGGCCGCTCGCTTCCTGTCGTCGCCGCGCCCAACGCCGGACCGCCACGGTTGCAAAGATGCCGAATACCACCGCCAGCAGCATCCAGAAATGCACCGGGTCTTCCTGCGGCACCGGGAACAGGATGCCGCGGTTGCTGACGAACACGCCGGGCAAGGGCTGCCAAGCCTGGCGCGGCGCCGGCGCACCCTCGCGCAACAGGCCCCACCAGAACAGCAATTGCAGCGCCAGCGGGATGTTGCGGAACGTCTCGACATAGACCAGCGCCAATTTGGCGACCAGCCAGTTGCTCGACAGCCGCGCCAGCCCCATCACGGTGCCGAGGATCGTCGCCAATACGACGCCGATCGCGGCAACGTAGAGCGTATTGGTCAATCCGACGAGAAAGGCGCGCGCGTAGCTGTCGGCCGGCGAATAGGCGATCACCGACTCGCCGATGCCGAACGCCGCCTCGCGTTCGAGAAAGCCGAACCCGGTCGCGATGTTCTGCCGGCGCAGATTGGCGAACGTATTGTAAGCCAGGAAGGCGATCAGACCGGCGACTGCGGCGACGAACAATACCTGGATCGCGATCGCCCGCACCGCCGGGTCGCGCCACGGCGGCGGCCGAGTCGGGCGCGGCGCGGCGGCTGCGTTGACGCTCGCCACGACCGAAGCCCTCGGATCGGCCCGATCAGCGGATCGGGACGGCGTAAATCAGCCCACCCTTGGTCCACAGATTATTGTAGCCGCGCTCGAGCTTGAGCGGCGACGCCATGCCGAGATGCTTGTCGAATATCTCGCCGTAATTGCCGACCGCCTTGATCGCGTTATAGGCCCATTTCTCGTCGAGCCCGAGCGCCTTGCCCATGCCGGGCGTGGTTCCGAGCATGCGTTTGATGTCGGGTGCCTCGCTCTTCGACATCTCCTCGACGTTCTTCTGGGTGATGCCTTTTTCTTCGGCCTCGATCAGCGCATAGACGACCCAGGAGACGACGTCGCGCCATTCCTCGTCGCCGTGCCGCACGGCCGGAGCCAGCGGCTCTTTCGAAATCCGCTCTGTCAGGATGACGTAGTCGCCTGGGTTCGCCGCTCGGCCGGTACGCTGCGCCGCCAACGCCGAGGCGTCGGTCGTATAGACGTCGCAGCGACCCGAAAAGAACGCGGCGACCAGCTCATCGACCTTTTCGATGACGACCGGCTTGAACTCCATCTTGTTGGCGCGGAAATAGTCCGCCAGGTTCAATTCGGTGGTGGTGCCGGGTGCCACACAGATCGTGGCGCCGTTCAATTCCTTGGCGGTTTTGACGCCGGATTTCTTCGTCACCATGAAGCCCTGGCCGTCGTAGAACACGACCGGCGCGAAATTCAGGCCGAGCTGGGTGTCGCGCTGCAAGGTCCACGTCGTGTTGTTCGACAGGAGGTCCACCTCGCCCGACTGCAGCGCGGTAAAGCGCTGCTGGGCGGTCAGCGGCACGTATTTGACCTTGTCAGGATCGCCCCACAATGCTGCCGAAATGGCGCGGCAGATGTCGATGTTAAAGCCGCTGTATTTGCCCTGGCTGTCGGGCTGGCCGAAGCCGGGGGTACCGGTCTGCACGCCGCAGCTCAACGAGCCGGCTTGCTTGACCTTGTCGAGCGTCGGCCCGGCCTGGGCCGCACCCGCCATCGCGGCGGTGAAGGCCTCGATCTTCGACCCGGCGCGCATCGGCGACGCCCCCGTGCGCGTCCGCATCCGCATCCCCGTCACCTTCCGCCTCGTGTATTGAGGCTCAAGGAGAGATAAGATGAGTGACGTGAAGAGCACCAATATCGTGTGGCATCACGGGAAATTGACGCCGGAGCAACGGGTGAGGAAACTCGGGCAGAAGGGCGCGGTGGTCTGGTTTACCGGCCTGTCCGGTTCCGGCAAGTCCACGGTGGCGCGGGAAGTCGAGCTCGCGCTCGTGGAGAACGGCATCAACGCCGCGGTGCTG
>Ga0080064_1006954_pt1 | contig 11804 bp, 13 predicted proteins | sample Subgrocontami54m_FD_69260 | JGI IMG/M metagenome (GOLD analysis project Ga0080064, IMG submission 69260) | Subsurface groundwater microbial communities from S. Glens Falls, New York, USA - GMW46 contaminated, 5.4 m (SPADES assembly) (version 2) ...
GAGTGGTTGAAGGCGCACGCTTGGAAAGCGTGTATAGGGGAAACTCTATCGAGGGTTCGAATCCCTCTCTCTCCGCCAGTTTCCCGGGCACCCCCCGGAACTATTCAAGACCAACCTGTGATTGTCGATGAGTGGGAAGAGGGGACTTTCCACCACAGTGCCGGAAGAAAAACCATCGCCGCTGGAGGCGCGGCTCTCGGAGATTTTGCAAGAGCGAGACTTTCCCGCGCTGGCCGAGCACGTGCAGGAACTCCTGCTCAAAGTGCAGGATGAGGAAAGCACGCTACGGCAGGTGACCAACATCATTCTGAAAGATGTGGGGCTGTCGCTGCGTGTGCTGCGCACGGCCAATTCGTCCCAATACAATCGTTCCGGGAGGCCAATCCTGACGCTGGGCCACGCGGTGGCACTGATGGGGCTGGACTCGATCCGCGACATCGCGGCGAGCCTGCTGCTGTTCCGCCACTTCCACAAATGCCCGCCGGCGGTCCGGCAGTTGATGGCGCTCTCGCTGTTCAACGCCAACCATGCGCGGATTACGGCGATGATGTGCCATTACCCGCGTTTTGAGGAAGCCTACTTGTGCGGGATGTTCCGCAACCTGGGTGAAGTGCTCATCGCGTGCTACTTTCCGAAGGACTATGCGGCCGTCCTCACTGAGATCAAGGACCGGCGGACGCTGGAGCGGGCGGCGTGCCGGAAAGTGCTCGGGTTCAGTTATGAGGAGTTGGGGCAAGCCATCATCCCGCGCTGGAATCTTCCGGACCGCGTGGCGCAGAGCATGCGGCCGGAAACCTACGGGCCGCCGCGCGATGAAGCGCACCTGCTGCAGGCCATCACCTGTTTCAGTCATGAGTTGACCACAGCCGTGCACCGGGACGAGCCGGACCGGCTGCGCGCCGGGCTGCGGCGGCTGGTGGACACGCACGGGCCACTGCTCGAGCTGCGTCTTGCCGACATGAAGGAGATCGCGGAGCAGGCCATGGCGGAAACCCGATCGACTCTCCAGCACTTGAATATCCCATTGGATGAGCTGCGGCTGGAGGCGCAGATGGAGCATGCGCTCGAAACGCTGCATGCGGAGCCGGCTCCGGAAGGGTGCCTCATGGAGCAGATGGCGCAGGAGGTGAAATCGGCGGTGAAGTCCGGCACATTTGATCTGAACATCGTTCTGATGATGATCCTGGAGACCATACACCGGAGCGCGGGCTACTCGCACGTGCTGTTTTGCCTGGTGAGCGACGACCATAAGGAGGTACAAGCGCGGTTGGGAATTGGCGACGGGGTGGAGGACCTGATTCCAAAATTCCAGTTCCAGATTTCCGCCGATGGCGGACCGCTGGAGGCGGCAATGCGGAACCGGATGGACGTTTGGGCGGACGAGGGGCCGGAGGCAGAATCCAGTTTTGCCCGCACGCTGGGCGCGGGGCGATTTGGACTTCTGCCGGTGGTGGTAGGCCAGGTGGTGGCCGGGTGTTTCTACTGCGGTGGGCAGGAGCCAGCGCCACCAATCAGCCGGACCCAACTGGACCTGGTAGAGGAAATGAGGGATCTGGCGGCGGCGGCGATCGGGCGGATACGAGCCAGTTAGGTGACACGGCTCAAGACTTTCCGATTCGGTCCGATATGAAACTGGTGGAAACGGCACTCACGACCCCGGAAGCGAAACTGCCAGCAGGGGGGCAAGCGGATCATGGGCTCCGCGAAAAGGCGATGCAGAGCCTGAGCAAACTGCCGCCCTTCTCTCCCATTCTCAACAAACTGGTGGCGAGCCTGTCGGACGAGGATGTGTCCTTTTCCCAGCTTTCGGACCTGATTGAGAAGGATACGGTACTGGCCGGCAATGTATTGCGGCTGGTGAATTCAGCGCTGTATGGGCGCAACGGTACGGTGAATTCGGTTCGCCGCGCCGTCTCGCTCATCGGGTTGGCCAAGTTGCGGAACGTCGCCATGAGCGTGTCGTTGACGCGGTTGTGGAATTCCAGCGGAGCGAGCGGATGGTCTCCGGCCCCGTTCAACGAGCATGCCGTGGCCGCGGCGATCCTGGCCGATCTATTGGCGGCCGAGTTGCCGGTGGAATATCCGGAGGGCGCTTTTACGGCTGGACTGCTGGAAAATCTGGGCATGATGCTGATTGCGCTTGGGCTGCCAGAACAACGAAGCAAGATACAGCAGAGCTACTCGGTGGGCACGGCCCCGCTGGCGGATTGCGAACGGGAGGTGCTCGGCTTTGACCACGCCGCACTGTCCTCTGATGTGTTGCGCCAGTGGAACCTGCCGAAGCCGATACAAGAGGCCGTAGGGCAGCACGAGAGCCCGGGTCCGGCGCCCGGCGCGATGGGATTGGGTCATCTGCTCTATCAAGTGGACTTGATCGCGGCACAACTGGGAATCGTGGCGCAGCCCTGGCTCCGCCCCGCCGATGGAAGTCCACAGGAGACGCTGGAATCGCTGGGGGTTTCCGGGAGCGTACTAGAGAGTTTCAAAATCGAATACGAGACAATTCGGGGGATGTTTCACTCCTAAGTAACAGCCCGCAAAACGGAACTCGTCCCGGCGGGTTTCCCGGCTGGTGCTCACGTGTATCGAGGGCCGGGACGGCCCTTTGCGGGCTTACTAATCGAGCGCTTCGCGCGCTTCCTGCGCAGTGTTGCAGTGAATGGTCACGGTGTCTTCCACACGCTCGGCATAGCCTCCGGCGAGCGTCACCACCACCGGGATCTTGCGCTGTAACGCAAATCGAAACACGAGCTGATCTCTTGCCCGCAGTCCCGTCATCGTCAACGACAATCCGCCCAGTTGATCCTCCTGATAGGGATCGGCCCCGGCCACGTAGAACACGATGTCCGGGGCGAATCCGTGCACGGCAAACTCATAGCTGATGCGGAGGCGCCGCAGATACTCCTGGTCGCCGATGCCGTCCTCCAGATGCAGATCCAAGGTGGAGGGAGGTTTCAGGGTGGGGTAGTTGTTTCCCTGGTGGAGCGACATGGTAAACACCGATGCATCTCCCGCAAAAATGGCCGCGGTGCCGTTTCCCTGATGCACGTCGCAATCGATCACCAACGCCCGCCCGATACGGCCTCGTTTCTGGAGGGCGCGGATGGCGACGGCCACGTCATGGATGGCGCAGAACCCCTCGCCATGGCCTGGAAAGGCGTGATGGAATCCGCCCCCGATGTTGAACCCGATACGGTCCCGAAGCGCGCATTCGCCAGCCAGAAGAGTGCCCCCGGCGGCAAGCCAGAAGGCCTCCACCATGCGGCGGGAATAGGGGATCTCCAACTGGACAATCTCCTCATAGCGCAACGTTCCGTTCTTGAGACGCTGGATCCAGCCCTGCTCGTGCACCAGGAGGAGATCTTCATCGGCGATGGGGGCGGGGGCCAGAAAATCCTGCTCGCCGGCAAAGCCCTGCCCGATCAGGCGTTCGCGAATGAGACGGTACTTGACGGAAGGGAAGACGTGCGCGCCAAGATTGAGATCGTAACCGTCGTGGTAGATCAGCCGGAAGGGCAACACGGGCGCTAGCGTTGCTCCGCCTGCAGCGCGGTGACGAGCGCGACTCCGTAGATATCGCCCGCCGAGCAGCCGCGCGAGAGGTCATTGGCCGGCTTGGCGAGGCCTTGCAGAAATGGCCCGAAGGCGGCAGCGCCGCCCAGCCGTTCGACGAGCTTGTAGCCGATGTTGGCGGAGTTCAGATCGGGGAAGATGAGCGTGTTGGCCCGGCCGGCCACGGTGGAGCCTTTCGCCTTGGACTGACCCACGGAAGGCACCAGGGCGGCATCGGCCTGCAGCTCGCCGTCGACGTGCAGGTTTGCATCGCGGGCGCGAATGATGCGCAGGGCTTCCTGGATTCGGGCTACTTCCTTGTGCTTGCCGCTGCCTTTGGTTGAAAAACTCAGCAGCGCCACGACGGGCTCAATCGCGAGGAGGGCGCGGAGGCTTGCCGAAGTGGCCAGAGCGATGTCGGCGAGTTCGACCGAGGTCGGCTCAATCACCATGGCGGTGTCGGCGAGGGCCAACAGCCCGTGATGGCCAAAGGAGCGGTCGCGCACGCACAGGATCATGATGGTGGAAACCGTGCGGACGGCCGCGCCGGCGCCGATGCATTGGAGAGCGGCGCGGACGGTTTCGGCCGTGCTGTTCGACGCGCCTCCCACAAATCCGTCGGCGTCGCCGGCGTTCACCATCAAAGCGGCAAAGTAGAGCGGACGCAAGGCAACCTGGGAGGCCTCGGTCTGTGTCACGCCCTTGGCGCGCCGCCGTTCGAAATAGATACTGGCGTATTTGGGCCTGGAGGAGCACTGGGCCGGGTCCACAAACTCCACGCCGGCGGGCGCGGCCGCCGGTTTGGGGCCGAGCAAAATGGGATGAACCAAGGATTCCGCGGCGAGCCGCCCGGCGGCCTCCAGGACGCGGGCGTCGCCGCCTTCGGGGAAGACAATCCGTTTTTTCAGTTTGAGCCGGCGTACGCGCCGGGCTTGTTCATCGAGAAATTCGATGGCCGATTCAGGCAAGGACATAGAATGAGTTCATTGTACCGTTTTCACATTTTTGTCTATTGTCGGCTGGTGAGCTTGGATGCCGAATGCCGCCCGCGATTAGGCATGGTGAGGAAGGCGTGATTGGTGTAGACTGTCTCAAGGTTCGCCACCTAATAAGGAGACTTACGAATGTTTTGCCACCACTGTGGTACCGCGGTTGCTCCTGATACGAAGTTTTGCCAGTCCTGTGGCCAGGCCTTAGGCGCCCAAGCCACACCCGGCGGCCCGGCTCCGACTCCTCCATCCGCCGCGCCGTTCACTCCGAGCGGGGAAGTAAAGGCGCGGACCGGCGCCTGGATCTCAGAAGGCTGGGCCATCGTGAAATCCGACATGGGGACGTTTGCGCTGATGTCGCTGGTGATGGTGGTGCTGTCGTCCTCGGTGCCGGTTATTCTGCAGGGTCCGCTCACGGCCGGGTTTCAGGTAGCGATCCTGCATCGCATCCTGCGGGGCCGGGTGGAGTTCGGCGATCTCTTCAAGGGATTCAATTTTTTCCTACCGGCGATGCTGGCGAGCCTGGTGATGGCGGCCTTCACCTTCCTCGGGATGCTGGCTTGCCTGATCCCGGCACTGGTGGTGCAGGCAATGTATTTCTTCACCTACCTATTTATCGTCGACCGCAAGATGGAGTTCTGGCCGGCCATGCAGGCCAGTCATCAGATTGTGAAGAATGACTATTTCGGGTTTACCTTGCTGCTGCTGGCGTTCATAGGCCTGCATATATTAGGAGCATTGTGCTGCTTGGTGGGGCTGCTGTGGACCATTCCGCTGCAATACGCCGCGATCACCATCGCGTATAAGGAAATCGTTGGCTTCCAATCCCCGAGCATCGACTAAGGGACGAGGAACTGCGGTCCGCCAGGCCCTTTGCGCTATAGAGGAAACCGCGCAAAACGGAGCCACGGCGCGGCTGGGTTCGCGTGCGCCTTTCAGTCTTGATGGCCCGCGCCGAGCCCTTTGCGCTATAGAGGAAACCGCGCAAAACGGAGCCACGGCGCGGCTGGGTTCGGGTGCGCCTTTCGGTCTTGATGGCCCGCGCCGGGCCCTTTGCGCTATAGAGGAAACCGCGCAAAACGGAGCCACGGCGCGGCTGGGTTCGCGTGCGCCTTTCGCTCTTGATGGCCCGCGCCGGGCCCTTTGCTCCATTGATAAAACCGCGCAAAACGGAGCCACGGCGCGGCTGGGTTCGGGTGCGCCTTTCAGTCTTGATGGCCCGCGCCGGGCACTTTGCGCTGTTGAGGCGGCGCTGGCCGGGGCGGCGTTGCTGTTCTTCCGGCTCTGGCCAGCGCCTGCGACGCCGGCGTTTCGCGCGTGCCCCTTCTACTGGCTTACGGCGCTGCCGTGTCCGCTTTGCGGACTCACCCGCGGACTCGCCGCCGCCGCCAAGGGCGAATGGGCGCAAGCCATGGAATTCCACGCGCTGAGTCCGGGGTTCCTGATCATTTTGCTCATCTGGCTCGCGGTAAGTATTGGGCGGATTGGGGGCATTGACTTGTGGCCAAGCCGGTGGACACGGTGGCGGGAAGGCGCGGCAGTGGTGTTGGCTTATGGGGTGCTGCGCGTGGCCGAGCGTACGCTATAATCACCTGTTACGTCCGAAATCTTATTTGTTTGAGGCATCCATGAGAAAGAAAGTTACAGTTGTCGGAGCCGGCAATGTCGGCGCGAATGTTGCCTTGCGCATCGCCGATCAGGAGCTGGCTGACGTCGTCCTGGTGGACGTTGTGGAAGGCGTTCCGCAAGGCAAAGGATTGGACATTCTGGAGTCCGGCCCGGTGCAAGGCTACGACGTCAACATCACCGGATCGAACGATTACGAGCCAACGGCCAATTCCGACATCGTCGTGATCACGGCCGGATTTCCGCGCAAGCCGGGCATGAGCCGGGATGATCTGCTGATCGCCAATCACGAGATCGTGAAAGCGGCCACCGAACAAGCCGTCAAGTATTCCCCCAACGCGATTCTGATCCTGGTGACCAATCCGCTGGATGCAATGTGCTGGACCGCCTACAAGGTATCCGGCTTCTCGAAGAATCGCGTTGTCGGCATGGCGGGCGTGCTGGATACGGCGCGCTACCGGACCTTCATTGCGCAGGAACTGAACGTATCGGTGGAAAACATTGCGGCAATGGTTTTGGGAGGACATGGCGATACGATGGTGCCGCTGGTGCGGCTGACCAGCGTGGCGGGGATTCCGCTCACCGAGTTGCTGCCGCAGGAGGCAATTGACCGGCTGGTGCAGCGCACGCGGGACGGGGGCGCTGAGATCGTAAAGTATCTGAAGACCGGAAGCGCCTACTATGCTCCTTCGGCGGCCACCGTGGAGATGGTGGAATCCATCCTGAAGGATAAGAAGAAAGTTTTGCCGTGCGCGGCGCTGCTGGAGGGCGAATACGGGGTGAACGGAATGTTTGTCGGCGTCCCGGTGAAACTCGGTTCGCGCGGCATCGAGAAGATCTACGAGTTGCAGTTGTCGCCGGAAGAAAAAGCGATGCTCAGCAAGAGCGTGACAGCGGTGGAGGAATTGGTAGGCGTGTTACAAAAGAAGATGGCCGGCGCCTAGTGGGCCGGTGGTCATAAGGGTGGAAGGAAAACAATGGATCAACAAACGGTTCAGATTGTAAGCGCAGTCCTTGCCGTCGCCTGCGTGGTGATCATCGTGATGAGGCGGAAGAAGAAGCCAAAGTCCGGCGACGAAGATTTTTAGCCCTCTGATTGCAAAACAAACCTCATCTAGACCCTGATTCCTGTAGTTTTCGTCTCCGGCTCGACCACTCTTCCATTCACAGGTGGGGGGTGTTTGCGCAGGAACGCATTCCGAAGAACCGCAAAGTGATTGAGTACACGGGGGAACGGATCAGCCGCCGTGAAGCCAAACGCCGGAGTGACTCGGCCGAGCACGTCTACTTGTTCACCGTGGATAACTACTGGTGCAAAGATGGCGCCGTGGGAGGCAGCGGCGCGGAATACATCAACCATTCCTGCGAACCCAATCTGCGGGTGGTGGTGACCAAGGGCCATATTCTCTACTACAGCATTGGTGAGATTGGGCCCGGTGAGGAACTCACGGTCGATTACAACTTCGGCAAACATGTCGAAAAACATTTCTGCCGGTGCGGCGCGGCCAACTGCCGCGGCACTATGAACCAAAGATAGCGGCAGCGCCCGGATAGGCGAGGCCCGAGTCCGCCTCTATCTCCAGCAGCCGGTTGTATTTGGCCAACCGCTCGCTTCTGGTGATGGAACCGATCTTGATCTGTCCGGCGCCACTGGCCACGGCCAGATCCGCGAGGAAGCCGTCCTCGGTCTCCCCGCTGCGGGCCGACACCACGGCTTTCCATCCGGCGTTCCGGGCCAGATCGATGACAGAAAATGTCTCCGTCAGAGTGCCGATCTGGTTCATCTTGACGAGCACGGCGTTGGCGGCCTTTTCGCGGATGCCGCGGCGCAGGCGGTCAGGATTGGTGGTGAAGAAATCATCCCCGACCAATTGGACGCGGTCGCCGAGGCGGGCCTGAAGCAAGGCCCAGCCATCCCAATCGTCCTCATTGAGACCGTCCTCGATGGAGACCACTGGATAGCGGTGGCACAAAGCGGCGAGTTGATCCCTCATTCCGGCGGCATCGAGGCTCCGGTTCTCGGTACGCAGATGGTACATGCCGCCGCGGAAGAAGTGAGTACTGGCCACATCGATGGCAATGGAGATCTGACTGCCAGGCACGTAGCCGGCCTTTTGGATGGCCTCGGTGAGAAGGGCCAAGGCCTCCTCGTTTGAACGCAATGCCGGACCCCACCCGCCTTCGTCGGCCACGCCGGTGAGCACGAACCCGTGTTGGGTGATGATGTCCCGCGCCACCGCGTGCAGCCGGACGACCGCTTCCAGAGCGCCGGAATAGCTGGGGAAGCCGTGCGGGATGGCGAGGAAGTCCTGAAACTCGATATTGCCGCCGGCGTGCAGGCCGCCCGAGAAGATGTTCACCATCGGGACGGGAAATACCGGTTTGCGCCCGCCGGCCAGGTACTGCCACAGGGGCAGGCCCCGCGCGAGGGCCGCAGCCCGGGCCACGGCGCAGGAGACTCCGAGGAGCGCGTTGGCGCCAAGGCGGGACTTGTCCGGCGTCCCATCCAAGGCGATCATGGCGGCATCGACACCGGCCTGGTCCTGGGCCGAATGACCGCGCAGAGCCTTGAGAATTTCCCCACTCACATGGCGGGCGGCGCGCTGCACTCCCTTGCCTTCATAGCGCGCCACGTCAGTATCGCGCAGCTCCACGGCTTCATGGCGGCCGGTGGACGCCCCGGATGGCACCTGGGCCGAGGCACGGACTCCATTGGCCAGTGCCGCGGTCACTTGCAGGGTGGGGCGTCCCCGCGAGTCGAGTATCTCCAGCGCGCTTAGATCAGCAATATGCATCGAAGATCTCCTCCACCCGAGGCGGCGGTGACCCGATCAGAGCCAGCGCGTTCCGCCTCACCTGTTCGCGTTCGGAAGGGGTCAAGTACTCCGCGGGAGACTTGCCGTCCACGCGCGCCAAATGGAGGCAACCGAGATGGCGAATGGTCCAGAAGGTAAACTCATCCCGGCTGCCGGGAAAGCTGTTCAGTAGCGATTGCCAGTAAACCGCGGCGAGTTCAGCAAAGGCGCGTGCGCGCAGGGGGAGGTGCGCCGCTTTGAGCAGGAGGTGGTTGAGGAGGAAGGCGGCATCGAAGGCGGGGTCGCCAAAGTGGATCACCTCGAAATCAATCACCATCACGCGGCTGTCCCGCACCAGCAGGTTCTTGGGACTGAAGTCGCCGTGTACCAAGGACTGGCGGCGTGTTTGGCAGGCCTCCATGCACTGTGCGAAACGATCCGCAAGCTGCGGATGCCTGGCAGCGGTGAAGCGATAGTAGGGGTCCAGCCGCAGTTGACCAAAGCAGGTTTGATCGCCGTATTCCTTTTCCCAGTCGCTGGACCGCCAGGAACTGGTAATCAGCGCCGCGTGAATTTCCGCCGCCTGGCACGCCACCAGCGGATGGACGGCGCCCTTTGGGCTTTTGAGGAACTCGCGCAAAACGGAGCTGCCGTCCGCACCGGTAACCCGCGTGTTTCTGGCCCGTTTGGTGGCGCGGACGGCGCCCTTTGCGCTATTGAGCAACAGGGACTTCCAATCCTCGGCTCCCTCCGGGGCTGCTTCCATGGCGTACACGCAGTTGCGGCGGTCCTCAAATAGAATGGCCGGCACGGAGTGGCGGGGCAGGTGGGGTACGAGGGCAGCCATGGCCGCGCATTCGCGATGGATGCGGGTGCGGTCCGCGAACCATTCCTGCTCCACGCGGAGCCGGCCCAGGGACTGTTTCAGCACAAAGCGAGTCAGCGGCGTGCGGACGAGCAAGACGAGGTTGGAAACTCCGCCACCCAGCGATTGGGCTTGCCAGGGTCCGGCGGGAGCGCCGGGCTGGGAAGATAGGTAGCCAGAGGCATTTTCCGGGGTCAGTTCGAACAAGCGACTCCCTTATTGTTGACTTGCGAATTGTGGTGTAGAATATGGATCTTATAGTACTCGCCGCGAAGTAAGCGGAAAAGGGAGATAGTATGGCATACGTAATTGCGGAACCATGCATTGGAACGAAAGACACAGCGTGCGTGGACGCATGCCCGGTGGATTGCATCCACCCGAAGAAAGATGAACCTGCTTACGAAACCGAGGAAATGCTGTATATCGACCCGGTGGAGTGCATTGATTGCGGCGCCTGTGTTCCCGTGTGCCCCGTTTCGGCCATCTTCGCCCTGGATGATCTGCCGGAGAAATGGGCCGACTTCACCCCGCGCAACGCGGCCTATTACGGCAAATAAGTTCTCGCCCATATTCATTTTGTCTGAGGGGGACGGTACACGGCCACGGATGTGTCTGTCTCCCAAACTCTCACCTGGGACACACGCGCGATCGCCGGCGGATTACCCTGCCGCTCCATTCCGCTTTGCACCTGCTGATAGAAATAGAGGGCGATGTTTTCGGCGGACGGATTCCAGTCGTCAAACGGCGGCATCTCATTCAGGAACGTGTGGTCCAGGCGGTCCACGACCTCCTTCATGAGATGCTTGATATCGACGAAGTCGGCCACCAGGCCGATATTGTTTAGCTCCTCTCCTTCCACGGTCACTTCCACTTTGTAGTTGTGTCCATGCAGGTTCTCGCACTTGCCTTTGTAGTTACGCAGCTGGTGCGCGGCGGCAAAAGATTGGGTCACAGAAACTTCAAACATCGAAAAACCTCGCTACATCGGTTGGTTCCATAGTAAAGGCATAGTCGGGAAGACTATCAAAGAAAATCTGGCCATAGCGCTGCCGGGTGATCCGGTTATCGAGCAGCGCCAATACGCCGCGGTCCGAGCGGCTGCGGATGAGGCGGCCAAAGCCCTGCTTCAAGGCCAAGGCAGCCTCGGGCACCTGGTAGTCGAAAAACGGGTTACCGCCGGCCTCGCGAATGACGCGCACGCGCGACTCCACCACCGGATCAGTGGGGACGGCAAAGGGGAGCCGGTCAATGATGACGCAGCTGAGCTGTTCGCCGGGCACGTCGACACCCTGCCAAAAGCTGGCGGTGGCAAACAGAACGCAGTTCGGAGTGCGGCGGAACTCATCGAGGAGCGCGTGATTGGGCCCGGTGCCCTGGAGCAGCACCGGGAAATCGATCTCCAATGAAATCCGCTCATGGAAGGCGCGCATCTGCTGATAACTGGTGAAGAGGACAAAGGCGCGTCCACGGGAATAGTCGAGGAGCCGGATCACCTCCTGGGAGGCTTTCTCGGTAAAGGCAGGCGTGCGCGGGTCCGGCAGATCCTGAGGAACATAGAGCAGCGCCTGGGCTGGATAATCAAACAGGCCAGGCACGATCAAGGTGCGTGGGGAACGCACGCCGAGCCGCGACTTGACGTAATCGAAGCCGCCCGAGACGGCCAGAGTGGCTGAAGTCATCACGACGGTGTCCACTTTTTCAAACAGCTTTTCGTGGAGGAGTGAAGAGACATCGATCGGGGTGGCCTCCAGATACACGCCTCGCCCGCGCCGCTCCATCCAATAGACGAAGTCGCTGTCATCGCTCTCCATCCAGAACTTCAGGGTGCCGGACAACTCCTCCACGCGCCGGAACAGCGGGATGATTTCGTCCGTTGCGCCGTGCACCAGTTGCAGGTGCGCGCCGATCAGCTCGAGCACGCGCAGCAGATCCAGGTAGACCAGTTCGCAGGATTCGCGGAACTCCAGCCGGTCCGGA
>Ga0080064_1006955_pt1 | contig 11804 bp, 8 predicted proteins | sample Subgrocontami54m_FD_69260 | JGI IMG/M metagenome (GOLD analysis project Ga0080064, IMG submission 69260) | Subsurface groundwater microbial communities from S. Glens Falls, New York, USA - GMW46 contaminated, 5.4 m (SPADES assembly) (version 2) ...
CACTGGCAACATAGGTCGAAATCTTCCGCTGGCGGGAGTCGCAAACCAAATTACTCGCGTCGAAACAAATCCTGATCCAACTCAACCGGCGATCGTCGTGCGCCAGTTCGATATCGTACGTAGCGGCCAGGTCTTCAAACCATTCGGCGAGTTTTTCTTTCGAACCAGTGACGGACACAGCTCCTATAATGGCTTTACGCTTAAGGCGGCACGAATAGATAAGCTTACGGTAATAGAGACCCTCAGCGCGCAGTACACACTTAGCCGAAACGTTGGAAACGTCAGCGGAGCTGTCGCCAGCAACCCTCTGAGTTTCGATTCTGACCTTGGCTACAACGCTGCCGATATTCGCCACAGCTTTAGTCTCTTTGAGTCCTATAACATCTATCAGGCTCTGAAGCCCGATCAAAATCACGTTAGTCCTCTCTGGCGTTGGCGGATAGCATCAAAAATATCGGCTAGCAGCGGAGCACCGCTGATCGTGCGGCTTGACAGACCGGATGTAGTTTACGTGGATGCGAATGGAACGGTTTTCTCCTCGCCGGCGGCGGGGAGGAGGGCTGTTCTTAATGTGCCGGGCGGCGGAGCGGCCGGCAGTGGGGCGGCCGCCACTGTAGAGGTTGTAGGCGACGGTGCCGGTCGCGTTGAGGTTGTCGATGCGGCCCGGGCGATTGAAATCCAGGCCGAAGTTGAACGCGCGCTGATTGAGGATCGAGCCGAACGCCATCATCGGGCTGTTGGTGTCGGTGTAACGCCCGCTGAGATTCACCTGCGGTCGCCAGGCGCTGTCGGCTTGTTGCACCAGCGCGTGCGCTCCTTCGACCCGCGTGCGCGCGATGCGAGCGTCGGGGCTGTGCTCGAGCGCCACGGAAACCGCGCGCGTCAGCGTCCACGGTTCTGCGGCCGTGGCGCGAGCGGTGAGGGCAATGGCGACGAGGACGATCGCCGCTTGGCGGGCAGCACGCATGGGGTCAGGTGTTCCGGCCCAGCGTGAGAACGAGGCCGAGGAACGCGCCGTAGAGCGCGCCCCGCCACCAGGTGGAGGTGAGCGGGCACGTGCCGGACGTGCACTGGCCGAAGTAACCGAGCAACGCGCCGACGATACTCGCGGCGCCGATGATGAGGAGAGAACGGGTGGCGGGAAGAGACATGGCCTAGTGAGTGATCGACGGTTTCGTGCCGCCCCAGTGGATCACCCCGTCGCGATCCACCCAGCCGAGTTTGGTCAACAGCAGGGTGGGCGGGCAAAAGCCAGTAAACGCGGATTGCAGCAGATTCGCACCGATAAAGCCCGGAAGCAACAGCCACCAGGGGTTGACGCGCCAGGCGAGGACGGTCCCAACCAGGACCAGGGAGCCGGCGAGGGCACGGATGAACGCATCGGTTTTCATAATGAGGTTGACACTATATACGCATACAATCATGTATGGCTTCTCATGTCAAGCCCTGATCCCGCCCTCGCGCTGCCTCGACGGACCGGGCGCAAATCGGCCCGGCGGTGCGCGGCGCTGGGGCGATGTTCCGGGGAGGTCGCGCGGGCCGGGAAACCGGTGCCGACCGGCGCAGCGCTCGAACTGATCGGGCGCCGCTTCGCCGTGCTCGCGGAGCCCATGCGGCTGCGGCTGCTTCAGGCGCTGTTCACCGGCGAGAAGAACGTAAACGCGCTGGTGGAGGCGACGGGTGGCACGCAGGCGAATGTTTCGCGTCACTTGCAGACGCTGACGCTGGCGCACGTGCTCAAGCGGCGGAAGGAGGGCTTGCAGGTGTTCTATTCGATCGGCGATGCCTCGATTTTGACGCTCTGCGAGGTGGTTTGCGGCAGCCTGGAAAAACAGCTGGCAAAACAGGCGGGAATCTTCGGCTGACGGATGAGGCTTCGCCTCGGACCAAGGACCGAGGAGCAGAGACCAGAGACCAGAGACGAAGGACCAAGGACCAAGGACCAGGCCGAAGCACGCAGAGCCCTCGGGTTCCACGGTTTGCATCGATGTGGACGGAAACCGGCCCGTACCGTGCGCGTGGCCGTTGACTCGAAGCTCGGCGACCGTACGGTCCCGCCCGATGCGTTCCCACCCCCTGCGCGCCGGCGTCCTGGCGCTCGTATCGCTCTGCTTTTGCCTGGTTCGCGGCGCCGACGATCCGGCCGCCATGGCGCGCGGACAGGCGTTGTTTCTCGCCAACTGCGCGATGTGCCACGGGGCGACCGGCGACGGGATCAAGGATGTCTATCCGCCTCTGGCCAAATCGGATTTCATCGCCGGCGATCGCCAGGCGATGGTCCGCGCGGTTGTCGCCGGGTTGAGTGGCGACGTCACCGTCAACGGCCACACCTATCGCGGTCAGATGCCGCCGATCATGCTGGACGACGCGCCGGCAGCGGAGGTCCTCACCTTCGTGCTGAATTCGTGGGGCAATCCCGGCGGGCGCGTGACGGCCGCCGATGTGAAGGCGATTCGCGCGATGACCGGGTTTCGCACTTATGCGGAATTGCAGGCGGCGGCCGATTTCCAGCCGCTGCCGCCGGCGCCGGCCGGCTTCACCCTCCGCGAACTCGTGCGGCTGCCGGATTTCGGCGTCCGGCTCGCGAGCGATCCCGGGCGCAACCGGCTGTATGTGCTGGGCAAGGACGGCGGCGTGTGGCGATTCGACGTCGTGTCCGGCGCGATGAAACAAATCATCTGGCCGGCGGATTTCACCGGTCGCAAGCCCGGCGGAATTTCCACGCTGGGTTTCGTGCGCGACGAGCAGGGCCGGCTCTGGATCACGGTAAACCAGCGGGTCGACGCGCGACCGTGGGTCCTGAACGAGTGCGGGATTTACCGCACGAGCGCCTTCGACGCGGAAGGCGATCCGATCGCCCCGCGGCCGTGGCTGCAGACGAACTACCCGTGGGGCATCGGCCCCTATAATCACGGGCTGTCGGATATCCGGTTCGGGCCCGATGGCCTGCTCTACGTGAGCAGCGGATCACGAACCGATGCGGGCGAGACCGGCCAGCTGCCGTGGCTCGGCGCGATGGGCGAGGTGGACATCACGGCGACGATGTGGCGGCTCGACCCGCGGGCGACCGAACCGAAGATCGAGATCATCGCGCGCGGCATTCGCAACGCGTTCAGTTTCGCGTGGGATGGCGCGGGCCATCTGTTCACCGTTGCCAATGGCCCCGATGCGCATGCGCCGGAAGAGATGGACTTCGTCCTTCCGCCGCGGCCGGGCGAGCCGCCGCGGCATCACGGTTTCCCGTACCAGTTTGGCGATGCGCCCGCGGATCGGAAATGGTACGCGCACACGCCGGTGCCGCCGGCGCCGGCGGGCGTTTCCTTTGTGCTGCCGGTGCTGAATGTCGGCCCGGCCGGGCTGATGGACGGCAAGCCCACGAGCACCTTCAACGCGCACAGCTCGCCGACGGGGCTCACGTGGCTGGGGCCCGACTGGCCCGAATCCGTGCGCAACGGTTTTCTGATGGGCCGGCTCGGCAGTTTTCTCCTCGGGCCGGACGAAAAAGAGGAACACGGGTTCGATGTGCTGCACCTGCGCATGGAACGCCGCGGCGACGGCTGGGTCGCGCACACGACCACGTTTCTCGCGCCGCTCGGCCGGCCGATCGACATTCACATTCCCGCGCCGGGAAAGCTCTACATTCTCGAATACACGCGGCCGACTCAGTTGAGGAACGGCGCGGGCTGGCTGCCGGGGAGGATCCTGGAGCTATCGACAAAGATGTAGGGCGGGGTCGCCTGACCCCGCCGAACGGCTCGTATATCCACGCACATGACGGGCGGCGTCGGGCGGCGGGGGCGGGTGACCCCGCCCTACATCGTCCGGCTCAGAAATCCCACGTCGTCTGCAGCGTGTACTTCCGCGGCTCCGGAATCCGAATCGTGTTCGGCACCTGAATCTGCGGGTTCGCCGCCAGGCCGCCGACGCGGTAGGTCGAGAAGTTGTTGTAGATCAGTTTGTCGCTATCGAGCACGTTGCTGACGTTGAGCTGGAACCGCAGGTTCAGGTGACGGCTGAAGCGGTGGCGGTACACGGCGTGCGCCGAGACGATGGAGTAGCTGTTGGCATACAGGTACTGGTACGGGCTGCCCAGCGTGCTCGCGATTTTCGATTTTCCGCGGAGGTTCGCCCCGGCGCCGACCGCCAGTGTTTTCAGCATGCCGTTGGGAATCGTGTACGTGGCGTAGATATTGCCGGTGTACTTGAACGTGTTGTTCAGCGGAGTGCCCGGCGTGAGCGAGGCGACCGCATTGCGGATCGTGGTGATGTCGTTGTTGACCTGGTTGGGATTCAGCGAGGTTGCCGCGGCCGCCTGCCACTCGGCGACGTGCGCGTTGTAGTAGCCCACCAGGCCCGGCTGCAGGTTCACCGCGGCGGTCTTCGGCAGCGCGAGATTCGTCGTGAAGCGCAGGTTGCGCGTCGGGTTCGCGGCAATGTCCATTTCGTAGCCGTCGCCCTTTTGGTCCTGCGTGTCGCGGTAGGCCAGCGTCGCCAGGTCGGCGCGGCTGAGATTCGTCCAGATGCGATTGATCTCCGTCGTGTTCGCGCCGGTGATCAGCAGCCCCTTCTGCTCCGAGGTGTAGTAGCTGATCGAGCCCGCGATGCGGCCCTCGAGCAATTCGAGCTTGAAGCCGAAGTCCTGGCCCTTGCTCTTCGAAATCGGCGGCGTCGTGCCGTCGATCAGATTGTTGCCGTTGTTCGGCGCGGCAAAGGTCTCGGAGTAGTTGGCGAACACGCCGATCCACGGACGGATGAAGTAGACCGCGCCGGCATTCCGGCTGACCGGCGCGAACTCGCCGACGGTTTTCGCCCCAATCACCGGAATCGCCGCGTTCGCGGAATTGATCAACACCGCCCCGAGCCGCGGCAGTCCCGTCACGGGATCGGTGGGAATGCCGGTGGTTGTCTGCTGCGTGTTCGTCACGGCGTCGCGGCGGACGCCGAGCATGACGGCGAGCCGATCGTTGAAGAACCGGCTCGTCGACGCGACCTGCGCATAGTCGAGGTTTTTCCGCTGGTGGCTGATCGCCGTGGGAATGTAGTCCAGCTGCACGCCGGGAATCTGCGGGATATTGCCGAGCTGCTGGTTGACCTGATCCCAGTAGCGCCGTTCCCGGAACTGGTTCGCGGCGACGGTGAGGTTGGGGTTCGGGCCGTTGGTCCGGCGCAGCACGCGCGTCCAGGAGTCGAAGCGATCGAGCCGCGAGCCCGCGATGAGGCTGAAGCTCTGCTTGAGCCAGCGCACGTCGAACCGCCAGTTCGCGAGCGCCCGCACGTCGTGCACGATGTTGCCCTGCAGACTTTTCGTCCGCTCCTGGTCCGTGAACGGCTTCCCGTAATTGGGATTCGGCGCGAGCGAGCCGGGGAGCACCGTGTTCACGTCGACGCGGTACGAGCTGAAAAGGTTCTGGTTGCCGTGCGAGTGCCGGTCGTTCCGCAGCCGGTTGTAGGCGACTTCGACGAAGAGGTTGTCGTTGAATCGATGATCCAGATACAGCGAGTAGGTGTAATAGTAGAGCCGCGCGACCGAGTCCGGCGGCTGGAAGTTGAATTTCTTTCCGGGCAGCCGCGGGGCGTTTGGGAGATCGGACCGGGTCTCGCCGGTGGGCAGGATGCCGAGTCCCGTGCCGTTGGTCTGGTAGAATGGTCCCCAGTCGTTCAGTCCGCTGTTCGCGGTGCCCGGGATGTACAGGAAGAAGTTGTTCGTGCTGATCCGGCCCACGCCGGTCCCGTTCGTGCTCGGCGCGGTCACGCCGCTGTAGTTCGTCGTGCCGTTCCAGTACGAGGCATTCTCCGCGTAGTAGTTGGGATAGAGCGTGCGATCCTGCACGCCAAACTCGCCCTCGAAGCGGAACTGGTTGCGGCGCGTGAGCCGGTAAATCCCGGCCAGGTGCGCGCCCTGCCGCTCGTTGTGGGTGTACTTGCGGTAGCTCGGCGCGTTTTCGGCGAAGGCATTCAGCCGCAGCGCGAGGTGCTTGCTCACCGGCCGGTTGAAATCGATCGAGCCGCGGTAGCCGCCGTAGCTGTCGACGCGCGTGTTGGCACTGTAGGCCGGCCGATCGAATCGCGGGCGCTTGGTCCACGTGGTGGAAATGCCGCCGGGACCGCCATCGCCGAACAGCACGCCGTTGGGCCCCCGCGCGAACTCGTAGCGTTCGGTGTTGTACGAGTCGCTCTCGACGTACCACAGGAAGTAGTTCCGGCTCGCGAACGTGCTCCCCATGTTGCGGTAGTTGATGCCGAAACCGCCCGCCACGCTCGTGTTCACATCCGGCTGCGGCACCCAGTTCAGCGACCATTCGCCCGCGGTGCGGAAATTCGTCGCGGCGATGTCCTCGAGAAACTGGCTCGTCATCACCGAAATCGCGGCGGACGTCAGCTTCAGCGGCGCATCGGTGCGGCCGCCGGCCAGCGCGCTGGCGGCGGTGTAGCCGACGTCGCCATCCGTCCGCACTTCGAACGGCGAGAGCATGATGGTTTCCTCCGCCGCGCCGGGCGGCGGGGTTGAGGGGGACTGGCCGTGCGCAACGGCAGTCGCGGTGGTGAAGGCGAACGCGACAAACGCGCCGCGGGTTGATCGGCGAAGCGAGGGTTGCATGGCGGGGGGGCAGAGAGGGTGGGCTCCGGTCTACGCCTTCCGCCACGCCAACTCAAACCGGGATTGGAACGGAATCGGCCCAGGCCTGTCGGGCCCGCCGCGTCGTGGCGGCCGCCGGATGTCCACTCGCTCACGCTCGTGGCTACGGGGCAGGTAAGACGGCTCGCAGCTGCAGGCGTCGGCGAGTGGCAGCTTGCTCAGCGCGGGAAGACCGCGCGGTGGATCGGCGTCGGGTACGGCTCGTCGCCTTTCGCGACAGACCAGAGAATCCGGTTCAACTCATCCTCCGGCGCGCGGTCGTACTCCGCGAAATCCATCCGCGACGATTCGCGCCAGAAAGCCGACGAGCGCGTGTTCCTTTCCTGCAGGTCGATCTGCGGCTGGAGCACGTGGTAGGGCGCGACGACCGGGCTGGCCTGGAAGCAGTTGAACATCGGCGTGGCGGCCGCGTCGTACTGCGTCAGCGGCGGCAGCCCCAGGATGAGTTCGATCGTCCGGATGAGGCTCGCGGTCGTGTACAGCGTGGAGTCGACGTAGCCACGTTTCACATACGGGCTGATCACGAACCCGACCGTGCGGTGCGCGTCGATGTGGTCCGGCCCGTTCTGCGTGTCGTCCTCGATGACGAAGATGGCCATTTCCGACCAGAATCTGCTCCGGCTGGCCGCGGCCACGATCTTGCCCAGGCCGACATCGTTGCTGCCCACGCTGGCGTTGGGCGAAAACTGGCCGGGCGTCGTGCCGGACGTGTGATCTTCGCCGAGCGACATGATGGTGAACCGCGGCAGCTCCACGCCGCGCTGTTCCGCCTGCTGCAGATCCTCGATCCAGTAGTTCACCAGGTCCATGTCGCGTTTGATCCGCCGGTTGCCCCAGCGGCCGCGATTCTGCGAGGGCACGCGCTGCGCGCCTTCGCCGTAGTTGCGATACGTCACGCCGTGGCGGCGGCAAAGATCCCAGAGATAACCGTTCGCCGGGTTCTCCATTTCCTCGTTGCCCGGCAGCTTGCCGTGCCGCGAATAGCTCATGATCCACGAACGCTGGTTGAAGTCCGTCGCGATCGCCGCGTCGCACCAGCTGTGACCGTCGACGCTCACCTCGCTGTTCGAGTAGAGATTGTCGAGCGTCACATACTCGCGGGCGAGCTGATGGTGATTGGGCGTCACCTTTTCGCCGAAAATCGCGAGCCGCGGATCGCCGTTGCCGATCGGTTTGCCATTCACGTCCTGCAGGTCGCCCAGCACCTGATCGTACGTGCGGTTCTCCTTGATGATGTAGAGCACGTACTTGATCGGGCTGGGAGCGCCGACCTGCTGTGGCACGACGGAATTGCCGGGCAGCGGCGCGCGCTGCAGCGACTCCGGCGTGTAGGGCGAATTCTTCCGCACCTGCTCGGTGTACGCCGCCATCTGCCGCGCGTCGGGCCGCGCGATGGCGGAGATCGATCCTTCGAAAATCCGCCCGTTGTAGTCGTACGGTACCTGGCTGTTCGAGGTGCGCGGATCCGTCGTGCGCGCCGGCACGTTGGCCCGCGACATCAGCCCTTTGCCGTTCGCGACGAACAGAGTCTGGTTGTCGGGGCTCACGGCCACTGCGGTCGGATACCAGCCGACGGGAATGAAGCCTTCGACAATCGAAATCATCTCACCGCGGTCGCGCGCCTCCTCGTTCAGCCGGTTCGAAATGTCGATCACGCAGACGTCGTTGTTGTCGGCATTCACCACGAAGAGCGTCCGGCTATCGGAGGAAACGGCCACGCCGCAGGGCGTGCTGCCTTCGAGGCCCTGCGGGTAAAGCGAGGTGGCGATGACCTCGCGCGTGCCTTCCCAGAGCCGGCGCGCGGGACTGGCGGCTTCGCCCACTTCCTCGAGGCGCCGCGTGGTGATGACCTGCACGGTGTTGTCGCCGGCGCACGCGACAAACAGCCGGCCGTCGGGTGCGACCGTCATGTCGTTCGGGCGGAGGCCGACGGTGATGTCGCGCACGCGGCGGTTCGTCTCCGTGTCGACGATGCTCACGGTCCGGCTGCCCCAGTTGCTCACGTAAAGGTGCCGGCGGTCCGCGCCGAAGACGCACGAGTGCGGATGCAGCCCCACCGGCACGACCGCCTCGCGCGCGAGCGTGTCGGCGTTGAGCACCCAGATCTCGTGGTTGCCTTCGTTGCAAACGTACACCTTGCCCGTGCGCGGATGCACCGCGATGCCCGCGAGAAAGAGCCCGCTGCCGTCGGGCTTGAACGGCGTGGCGGGCGCCGCGGGCGTGGCCTTGCCGTTCGCGTACTTGAACGTGTGGAGCAGGCCGGAGTCGCCGCCGGAAACGAGGATCCGTTTGCCATCGCGGCTGAACGCGACGCCGTTCCAGGCCTGCTTCAGCGGCAGGAACTGCGAGAGCAGCTGTGCCTGCACGTCGATCAGGCTGAGGCCGGTGTTGCTGAAGCCGCCGCTCACCGCGACCAGCATCTTCTTGTCCGGCGAGATAATCATCTTCAGCGGCATGTCGCTCACGCGAACATGCTTTCCGGCGGGCGTGACGCCCCAGCCCGTGTGCAGCAGATGCTCGGACGGCAACATGGCCGGCCGCGTGCGGACGGCGGGGTCGTTGAGATCCTCGTGGGGCTGGCGGGTGATCCGGGGCGGGGACTGGGCGAACAGCGTGGCGGCCGCGGCCGTCGCGATGAGTTGGGCAAGAAAGGTGAAAGAGCGGCGGTGCATGGAGAGGGCGTTCCTCCATCGTATCGGCCGGGAGCGCCGGGCCCAAGCAGCATTTTTGGAACGCGGCGGCCAACGGCGCAAATCCCGGTTGTCGGCGGGCAAGTAGCGCCGGCTTCCAGCCGGCTCCAGCGAATGCCGGCAAGATGCCGGCGCTACACCCAGGCAAGTTCACTACCACAACCGTCAACCGAGAGATGCGCCCGGAGGTCGGTGCGAATTGAGCGCGTGCGGGACACGCTCCGTCGCGCGGTGGGCTGAGTTTCGTCGCAAACGGAGGATGGTTCATCCGGAGCGAGTTGCGTTTTGCCGCCGCCCTTTGCAACGGTGGGGGATGCGAAAAGTCGGTTACTTCCTGTTTTCGCTCGCCCTCGGGGCGGCGAACATCGGTGCGTTGCGCGCAGCCGATGAGATGATTCCGCTCTCGTTCAGCGTGGAGCTCATGGACAAGTCCGTGGACCCGCGCGTGGACTTCGCCAAATACGCCTGGGGCGCCTGGGCGGCGCAAACCGAGATTCCGGCGGACAAGTCGCGCTGGGGCGCGGGCGACATGCTCGGGCAAAACAACTGGACGCGAATCCGCGGACTGCTGGAGGACACGGCAGCCAATCCCGGCGCTGCCGGCACGCACCGGCAGAAGGTCGGCGACTTCTTCGCGTCGGCCATGGACACGAAGGCGATCGACGCCGCGGGGCTGAAACCGCTGCAGCCGGAACTCGACCGGATCGAGGCGATCAAGAACGTCGACGATTTGGTGCGCAGCGTGGCCGAGGCGCACGTACGCGTGGGGTCGCCGTTGTTCAACGGTTCGGTGTATGCGGATCTCAAGGACAACACCGTCATCCGCTTTTACCTCAGCCAGGGCGGCCTGAGCCTGCCCACGCGCGATTACTATTTCGACGAGAAGCACGCGAAGGCGCGCAGCGGCTTCCTGGAGCACGTGGCGAAGATGCTGGCCCTCGCGGGTGCCGAGGCCGCGGCCGCAAAGCAGCAGGCGGAAATCGTCCTGGCGCTGGAAACCAGGCTGGCGGAGGTCTCGAAGACGCCGACCGAGCTGCGCGATCCGCTGGCCAACTACCACAAGTTCACGGTCGACGAAGCCGCGGCGGGCATGGCCGGATTTCCGCTGCCGCTTTACCTGCGCGAGGCGCTGGTGCCCGCGAACCAGCGCGAACTCATCGTGCAGCAGCCGAAGTTTTTCGCGCGCGTCGGCGAATTGCTGAAGAGCGAGCCGCTCGCGACCTGGAAGATTTACCTGCGTTACCATGCGCTGAAGGACGCGGCGATTTATCTCGCGACGCCCTTCGAGGAGGAGCAGTTCCGGTTTTTCAGCAAGGAGCTGAACGGCGTGCCGCAACCGGAGCCGCGCTGGCAGCGCGTGGCCAAGCGACTGGATCCGCAGATTGGCTACGCCATCAGCGAGCTTTACGTCGCGAAATATTTTCCGCCGAACGTGAAGGCGCGGCTCGACGCGATGCTGGCGTTGATGAAGGACGTGCTGCGCGACCGGATCAAGGGTCTCGAGTGGATGAGCGAGCCGACGAAGCAGAAGGCGCTCGAGAAACTGGGCACGTTTCGCGTGATGGTCGGCGCGTCGCCCAAGTGGCGCGATTACTCGGCGCTGAACATTTCGCGGGGCAACTATTACGCGAACGTCCGCGCGGCGGCGGAGTTCGAGACGCGCCGCCAAATCGCGAAATTCGGGAAACCGTTCGATCGCGACGAATGGCTGCTGACGCCACATCAGGTCAACGCGTACAACCAGCCGTCCGCGAACCAGCTGGTGTTTCTCGCCGGCATCCTGCAGCCGCCGTACTTCGACGCGGCGATGGACGACGCGGTCAATTTCGGCGGAATCTGCGCCGTGATCGGCCACGAGATCACCCACGGGTTCGATGACAAGGGCCGGCTCTACGACGCGAAGGGCAACCTCGCGGAATGGTGGACGAAGGACGATGCGGCGGCGTTCACCGAGCGCGCGCAGAAGCTGGTGCAGCAGTACAACCGTTACTTCGCGCTGCCGGGACTGGCGATCAACGGCCAGCTCACGCTCGGCGAAAACATCGCCGACCTCGGCGGTGTTTCGATCGCCTACGAGGCGCTGGAGCGATCGCTGCGCGGCACGGAGCGGAAGCCAATCGACGGTTTCACGCCCGAGCAGCGCTTCTTTCTTTCCTGGGCGCAGGTCTGGCGAACGAGGACGCGCGAGGATCGGCTGAAGACACTGCTGCAGACCGACGTGCACTCGCCGGGCGAATTCCGCGCCTTCGCGCCGCTCGTGAATTTGCCGCAGTTCTTCGAAGCGTTCGGGATCAAGGAAGGCGACCCGATGTGGCGCGCACCGGAGCTGCGGGCGAAGATCTGGTGAGCGTGCCGGATGATCGGATGGCCGGATGATCGGATGATCAGATGATCGGATGGCCGGATGATCAGATGGCCGGATGATCAGTTAATCGGATGGTCGGTTGCCGGAGCCGGTCTTGGCCGACCATCCGACC
>Ga0080064_1006959_pt1 | contig 11797 bp, 7 predicted proteins | sample Subgrocontami54m_FD_69260 | JGI IMG/M metagenome (GOLD analysis project Ga0080064, IMG submission 69260) | Subsurface groundwater microbial communities from S. Glens Falls, New York, USA - GMW46 contaminated, 5.4 m (SPADES assembly) (version 2) ...
ACCCAGCATCACCGCTTCCGGCCAATCGGCGCCTTCCAGTATCCATTGCCTCAGCAACTGTTTCTCGGCCGCCGTCAAGGCCGGTCCGCCGGGCGGCATGGCGCGCGCCACGCCGGTGGGTAAAAGGGTCAGGGTATAGAGCAGGCTCTGGTCCGGCTTACCCGGCGCCAAAACGCGGCCCTTAAATGCTCCCTCAAACAGATGCTTGCGCGTGTGCAATTGGAGGCCGCCGTAGGATCTCTTTTCGCCGTGGCAATCAATGCACGCGGCTTCCAGCAGCGGCTTGATCTGCCGGATGAAGTCGACCGCCGCCCGGACTGGCATGGCGGAGAGCAGGGCGATCAGAGCCAGCGCGCGCATCAGAGAAACGGCGTGATCCCGGGCTGGGCCAGCGCGGTGGGCTCAAAGGCCTTTTCCCAGGAGATCTTCTCCGGACCCAGCCGCTCTTGTGACTGCATGGCCTGTTCCCAGGTGATCTGCTGTCCGGTGTAGGCCGCCATGCGGCCCATGATCGCGAGCATGGTGCTGTGCGCCATCCACGCGCCGTCGTTGAGCAGCTTGCCTTGCCGGATGGAAGCGAACAGCGCGTCATGCTCGGCTTGGTACATGTCGTTCTTGACGCCTTCAAAGGACCATTTCTTCTCGCCGGTGATGCGCGGCATGGGGCCGCGGCCGATGGTAACCTGGCCCTTGGTCCCGAGAATGTAATCCGAGTTCTCGTTGTAGCAGTGCTCGATCTGGCGGCACCCCAGGAAAGCGCGAACCCCATCCGGATACTGGTAGTTGACTTCGAAGTGATCGAAGATGTTGCCGCCTTCGGCAGGAATCTGACGGCCTCCCACGGCCACACAGCTCACCGGATCGGCGTCCTTCATCGCCAAGCCGATCTTGTCCACGCTATGCACGGCCTGTTCCACCAAGCCGTCACCGGAGAGCCAGGAAAAGTTATACCAGTTGCTGATCTGCCATTCGACATCGCTCATGCCCGCGGGCCTGCTGCCGGCCGGCGGCATCGGTTTGACCGGATTGGTGTAATAGGTGGCGTAGTAGGCGACAATGTCGCCGATGCTGCCCGATTCCACCTGTTCAAACGTGGCCCGTATATAGTTGCTGTAGCGCCAGCAGAAGCCGGACACCAGCGAGACGTTTTTCTGTTTGGCCAGCGCGGCCGTTTCGATGACGCTGCGCACTCCGGGTGCGTCCACGGCGATGGGTTTTTCGCAGAACACATGCTTACCCGCTTCGATGGCCGCGCGCAGGTGCTGCGGACGGAAGCCGGGCGGAGTGGCCAGAAGTACAACATCGACTCCGCTCTCAATCAACTTCTGAAAAGCATCCAGACCTGCGTACTGGTGCTGTTTCTCCACCTTCACCTTGGGACCGGCCGCGCGGCTCAGCCGCTGCAGGCAATCGTCAATGCGGTTTTGATAGACGTCGGCAACGGCAGTGAGTTCGGCGTAGTCATCGGCCTTGAGCGCCTGAGCAGCGGCCCCGGTACCACGGCCGCCACAGCCCACCAGCCCCACCTTGATCGGTTGAGCTGCCTGCCCGACCACGATGGCCGGAAAGCCCGCTTGGAGCGCCACCGCGCCCGTCTTCAGAAAGCTTCGGCGATCCGAAGCGTCTCCCGCTGTATGTTGCATATGCCTATTCTACAACTGAGCCGGGTGGGATCAGTGCAACATCGAGCCATTCGTGGTGTTGCTGGGCCAGTTCCGGACCACGAGGGGAGAGCTCGGTGGGATTCTGGATCCAGTGCTTTAATCCAGATCCGAGCCGGGTGGCATTGTATCCGAGATACAAGAAATTGGAACGAATGAAATCGTCGCGCATGGAGGCTAACAGGCGGGTAATTTTGCGTCCGTTGGGGACAGAAGGCGAAACGCCTTGAGGCTCAAAACAATCATTGAGCTGCACCACTGCCAGCTTGCCGTCGGTGACCGGCACTCTTGGGTTCCTGTTCCGCGCAGGCAGCGTACGGTCCAGCATCCCGGCGGCGTCCACGCAGCCTGTAAAGAGCAGATCATTCACCACTTTGGCTCGCTCATTGTCGATGTGCGGATCAATGACATGGGTAAACTTGGCCTGTCCCGTGCGAAACCGAATGCCGGTGTCCTCCGTGGCCGCGCTCACCCAGACATCCAATCCAGCCATCCCGGACCCGTTCAGCATTCCCGGCATGCGCCAAATGCGCAAGTGGTGGCGTTTGCTAAAGCTGTTGAGGCTCTTCTGATAGGAGATGTCGGCCTGCAATCCATCCAGTGTTAATGTGTTCATCGGCGCGCGGCTATAACCGCGGCGCTCAATGATGGACAAATAGGTGCGGAACAACGAGAGTGGGGACTTGCGATCCGTATCACTCCAGCCGGCCGCGGCAAAAGCACGCGCCAGTTGCTCCCGACGTCCTACCAGCACCAGGTTAATGAGATCAGAGGGAATGCCGGATCGATACTCTGCCTGCTGCGGGATCTTGCGTGCAGCCTGTTCGAGATGCCTGGCGAAGAGGCTTTCCAGCGACCGGGCCGGCGCGGACGCCGGCGCTGTTTCCGGGAGTTCCAGGTCCGCGGTGAGCCGCAAAAGGAATTCCGTTCCCGCGGGGAAATAGATCTCCGGATCCGGCGCGCGGGCAAAAGCAAACTTGGTGATCCAGACGGGGATCGCTGCCGCCGGCTGCAGGAAAAACACCCGCCAGGCATAGGTGGCTAAGCTGCTGGAAACATTGACAATAGGAGAGATGCCCGCAACTCTCCCCCCGGCATCGACGTTTTCCTTTGCCGTATCTACTAGTAGAAGTCTCGTCTGCACCGGGACGTCGCCGCCAGGCAGCGTCAATGTTTCAAAGCTGTATTCGATTGAAGCCCTTGCGTTGCGGAGACTCAGCCGTTGTAGGTGGCGGATGGTCCCCTTCAGCTTCACCCCGGCAGGCAGAAGCACCGCCGAATTCAACGCGATGGGCGCCAGCAGCACTGCCTCCACCTGGTCGCCGACCTTGGAGACGCGAGTCCCGGTGGGAGTTACAAGGCGAACTTCCAGCATCGAACCCGCCGGTACGGTGGCTCCGGGCAGGCACGAGGCCAACGCCATCCATGCCAAAACGAAGTATCTGGTTGGTACGGTAATAATGCGGCTATTATACTGCAAACCAATTGAAGCCATTGCTCTTGCAAAACGAACTGCCAATCTGGCCTAATCTGGCCTAGCGTGCCGCATCGGTTCGACAATCATTACTTGTGATGGGCCTCATTCAAGATTTCGATTTCCCTTCCCCCTTATCGCTTGCTATCGTGGATCCAGTAGGGCAAGTTCCTTTCCGGACCAAGTAGGTCCAACTGGCTGCAAACGCTACGCAAGCGTAACCGGGCTCAGTTTCTCCCCATTTCAACAAATTCAAGGGTACTCGTGTATCCAACAGGGTCACTTTCATTCTCATGAATGCAACGGGAAAAGTTTATCTGGTGGGCGCTGGGCCGGGGGATCCGGACCTGCTGACACGCAAAGCCGCTCGCCTGCTCGCCGAGGCCGAAGTAGTCCTGTATGACCGCCTGGTCAGCAACGCGATTCTGGAGCTGGCAAACCCGGCGGCCGAACTGGTCTTTGCCGGCAAGACGGAAGGGCAACAACACAAAGTTCAGGAAATGATTTTCGATTTGCTGGTGCGCTACGCCCGGGCCGGGAAGACTGTTGTCCGCCTGAAGGGTGGCGATCCGCTGGTGTTTGGGCGAGGCGCGGAGGAGTGGGCACTGCTGCGGGAGGCGGGGATCGATGTGGATCTGGTCCCTGGCATCTCCTCCTCCCTTGCGGTTCCCGCTCTGGCCGGAATTCCAGTCACCTATCGCGGCATCGCTCACGGATTCGCGGTCGCCACAGGCCACTGCATGGAGGGCTTGATCCAGGACTGGTCGCGCTATGCCGCTGTCGACACCCTGGTCGTCCTGATGGGCAGCCGCCAGCGCGTGCACATCGCACAATCACTCATCGATGCCGGACGCGACCCGCGCCAGCCTGTGGCCTTCATCGAGAATGGATCCACCCCGGAGGAACACGTCATTGAAGCCGAACTGGGCGAGGTGGCCGCCGGTCTGGTGGAGGCTCGCAACCCGGCGGTCTTCGTCATCGGTGAAGTAGTCCGGCTTCGCAGCCAACTCGCCCGCATTAGGGAGGAGATCCACGCATGACTCTTCCCCTGATCCAACGCGCCAAAGAGGACGGCATCACATTTCTCCTCACTCCAAAAACCAAGCCGTCCGGACTTCATCAGATCACCGCGCTGGCGCCGGCGCCGCGCATCCCCATTGGTCCGCCCGCCCCGGGCGAACAGTACCGGTTCCACTTCGACATGACAAAGTGTATCGGCTGCAAATGCTGCGTGGTGGCTTGCAACGAACAAAACGGCAACCCGGCCGCCATCAACTGGCGCAGGGTGGGAGAGATTGAAGGCGGCTGGTATCCCTACACACACCGGCTGTATCTGTCGATGGGTTGCAACCACTGCGTGGAGCCCAGTTGCCTGATCGGCTGCCCCACCGAGGCCTACACAAAGGACAACGCCACCGGCATCGTACAGCACAATGCCGACATGTGCATCGGATGCCAGTACTGCACCTGGAACTGCTCCTACGGCGTACCCCAATACAATGCCGAGCGGGGCGTGGTGGGCAAGTGCGACATGTGCTACGGCCGCCTGAGCGAAGGACAGGAGCCGGCTTGCGTGTTCGCCTGCCCCGAGGGCGCCATCACCATCGAAACCGTCAATATCGCGGATTGGAAGCTGGAGTATGGCCTGACCGCGAATGCGCCCGGCCTGCCCTCGGCCGACGATAGCCTCTCCACAACAAGGATCACTCTGCCGGACCGGCTTCCTCCGGACACCGCGCGTGTGGATGGGTATCGCGTCCGGCCGGAACGTCCGCACTGGCCGCTGGTCCTTATGCTGGTGCTCACTCATCTATCGGTGGGCGCATTCGCCACCATTTGGCTGCTGCACAAGTTCCACGCCGAGGCGCAACTTGAAATCGGAGCCATCGCCTCGTTCGTGGTCGGCGTGCTGGCGTTGGGAGCGTCGGCGCTGCACCTGGGCCGGCCCATCTACGCGTGGCGCGCGCTGAAGATGTGGAGACGATCGTGGTTGAGCCGTGAGGTCCTCGTCTTTACTCTGTTTGCGGCCGTGGCCAGCGCCTACGCGACGCTTCTCTGGCAGAACAGCCCGGCCTCCGGCTTGTTGGGCGCGCTGACCACCGCGTTCGGACTGCTCGGCGTCACCTGCAGCGCTTTTATCTACCTTGTACCCGCGCGGCCAGCCTGGAATACGCGACGGACCATTGCGGAGTTCCACTTGACCGGAGCGATCCTCGGTCCCCTGTTCGCCGCCGCCGCCGGAGTCAGCTCGAATCACTACTTGATTCGCTTTGCCGCCTGTGCCACAGCGCTGCAATTGATCAACCAGGCTTTCAAGTTCTTCGACATGATCCGGTCTGAGCGCTACGAGATGCAGGCCTCGGCGCGCCTTCTCTCCAGTGCCTTGAGGAACCATGTGCTCTGGCGCGTCACTCTCTTGATCTCCGGCGTCCTGATTCCGCTGCTCGCGAAAAACGCCGCCGGCGCCGCCGTTGGATTGCTGTTCGCCCTGGCCGGGGAGATCCTGGGCCGATATCTCTTCTTCGTGAGCGTGGTGCCAAAGAATATGGCCTCCGCCTACAACGTCTCGGAGGCCGCATGAGCGTTTGCGGCTTGTTACCGAGGACCCTGGCTCAGTTTCTCGGCCTGGACATCCTGGAGGAAAAGTACGCCTTTGCCAGTGACGGCGTCGCTGGTTATACCTCGGCGCAGAAGATACCGGATCGCTGGGTGGCTACCACCTGCGGCTACTGCTCGGTCGGCTGCGGCATGCACATCGGGGTAAAGGATGGACGCGCAGTGAGCGTGCGCGGCGATGAAAAGCACAAAGCCAGCTTCGGCAAACTCTGTCCGAAGGGATTGTCGGAACACTACACGCTGGAAGCGGAAAACCGGCTGCGATACCCCATGCTCCGCCGCAAAGGCCGGCTGGAACGCATTGGTTGGGACGAGGCCCTGGATGTCATGGCGCGGAAGTTCCTGGCGGTCCAGGAAAAGTACGGGCCGCAATCGCTCGGCGTCATTAGCACCGGACAGCTTGTAACGGAGGAATTCTACGCGCTCGGCAAGCTGGTCCAGTTAGGCCTGGGTACCAGCAACTACTGCGGCAACACCACGCTGTGCATGGCCACGGCGGTGGCCGGCTATAAACGCAGCTTCGGCAGCGACGGGCCTCCCGGCGCTTATGAAGATCTGGAAAAGGCCGACGTCATATTTCTGATTGGCGCCAACATCGCCGAAAACCACCCCATCCTGTTCCACCGGCTGGAGGCCAACCCAAACCGCACCCTGATCGTGGCTGACCCGCGCGTCACCAAGACGGCCATGATGGCGAATGTCTTTCTGCCGCTCAAGCCGCGCTCGGATCTCGCGCTGGTCAACGGCATCGCCCATATCCTGGTGAAGAACGGCCTCATCAACCGCGCCTACATCGACGCGCACACCACTGGCTTTGCCGAGTTTGAAACCTTCATCGAAAAGTACACGCCGGAGTACGTCAGCGCCATCTCGGGCCTGGACCAGGAACAGATCTACAAGACCGCTCTGCTGATCGGTCATGCCAAGGCCGCCTTCATCGGCTGGACCATGGGCGTGAACCACAGCACCAAAGGCACTGAGACGGTGAACGCGATTGTCAATCTGTCGCTCATCACCGGAAACGTTGGCCGCGCCGGTGCCGCGCCATTCTCCATCACCGGCCAGTGCAACGCCATGGGCACGCGCGAGGCCGGGTTTACATCCAGCCTCCCGGGCTACCGCAAGTTCGAAAGCAGGAAGGATCGGGAAGAGCTGGCCGGACTTTGGAACATGGACCCGGATCGCATCCCCAGCGCCCGCGGGCTCGCCTATCCCGACATCATTGAAGCCGCCGTGGCGCGCAAGATTCGCGCTCTCTGGATTCTGGGCACCAACCCGATGGTGTCCTATCCCAACGTGGATGTGCTCCGGCAGGGATTGCAGGATCTCGAATTCTTTGTGGTGCAGGACGGCTATCACCCGACGCCCACAACCGAACTGGCGGACCTGGTGCTGCCCGCCGCCATCTGGGGCGAAAAAGAGGGCACCTATACCAACTCCGAGCGCCGCGTGAGCAAAGTGAACAAGGCCGTGGAGCCGCCGGGCGAAGCCAGGTCCGACATGGATATCTTCCTGGCACTGGCGCGCAAGCTCGACTGTTACGACCAACTGTTCCCGGGCTGGACCGGGTCTCGCGATGCATTTGAAGAATGGAAGCGGGTCTCCGCCGGGCGCCTCTGCGACTATTCCGGCATGAGCTATGAACTGATCGAGGAGCACGGCGGACTGCAATGGCCGTTTCCCTCCGGCGCCAATCCCGGCCGGACCTCGCGACTGTACGGAGACGGGCGGTTCGAAACCCCGGACGCCAAGGCGAAGATCTGGTGCGCCGATTGGGAACCGTTTCCCGAACAGCCGGACAAACACTTCCCCCTTACCCTGAACACGGGCCGCACCGTCGAGCACTGGCACACGCGCACCAAGACCGGAAATGTGCCGATTCTGGAACACCTCTCGCCGCGCGCCTGGGTGGAAATGAATCCGGCCGATGCCAAGCGGCTGGCCATGAAACCGCATGAGAAGGTGGATATCGTCTCGCGCCGCGGCCGCGTGGAAAAGGTGGAACTCCGGATCACGGAAACCGTGGCCCCCGGACAGATCTTTATGCCGTTCCATTTCGCGGAATGGAATGTGAATCAAGTCACCCAAAGCGCGTTTGACCCTATTTCGCGCGAACCCAACTACAAGCAATGCGCCGTGCGTGTGCAAAGGGCAGGAGCTTAAATGGAAAAACTGGTTGTCATTGGAAATGGCATGGCGGGCGTGGCCTGCGTGGAGCAGATCCTCAAGCACGCCTCTAAGTTCGACATCACCATCTTTGGCGATGAGACGCATGTCAACTACAACCGCATTCTTCTTTCTTCGGTGCTGGCCGGCGAGAAGGAGATGGACGAGATCACCATCAACGGCCTGGAATGGTACCAGGGCAACAACATCAGCCTGCGCCTCGGCGTGCGCATCACTGGCATTGACGCCGCTGCGAAGACCATCACCGGCGACGATGGCAGCATCACCCCCTATGACAAGCTACTCATCGCCACCGGCAGCGCTCCGTTTATTCCTCCCGTGCCGGGCGTCAACAAGGAAGGCGTATTCTGTTTCCGTAATCTGGATGAGACCAAGGCGCTGCTGGAACGCGCCCGTCCCGGCACGAAAGCCGTTGTGATCGGCGGCGGCCTGCTCGGCCTGGAAGCCGCGCGCGGCTTGCAGGTGCAAGGGGCCGATGTCACAGTTGTCCATCTGATGGACCGCCTGATGGAGCGCCAGCTCGACCCGGTGGGCGGCCTCTACCTCAAACGCATGATCGAGGACCTGAACGTCAAGGTCCTGCTCAACAAGAGCACGGCCGAGGTGCTGGGCAACTGGCACGTGGAAGGTTTGCGCTTCAAGGACGGAGAAACCATTGAGGCGGACCTGCTGGTGATCGCGGCCGGTATCAGGCCGAGTGTCGAACTCGGCAGGACGGCCGGACTCACCATCAATCGCGGCATCGTCGTGAACGACTACATGGAGACCTCGGACCCGGACATTTTCGCCGTCGGCGAATGCGTCGAGCACAACGGCGTCGTGTACGGCCTGGTGGCGCCCCTGTATGAGCAAGGCAAGGTGCTGGCGGCCACCATCACCGGCAATCGCGGCCCCGTCTACGCGGGTTCCATTTCCGCGGCCAAGCTCAAAATCATGGGCGTGGACGTATACTCGGCCGGCTTCTTCGACGACACGGTGGCCGGTGTCGAGTGCATTCGCTACGAGGATCCGTCCATGGGCATCTACAAGAAACTGGTGCTGAAGGACGGCTGCCTGGCGGGAGTAATTCTTGTCGGCGACGTCAGCGACAGCCAGCGCTACACCGAATGGTTGAAGTCCGGCGCGGACCTTTCGAAGGATCGTAAGAACCTGCTGTTTCCCGGATCATCACCGGACAAGGGCTTTGATATCGCCGCCATGCCGGATACCGAGACCATTTGCGGCTGCAACGGCGTGACCAAGGGCGACATTGTATCGGCAGTTCATACCAAGGGCATACAGACGCTGGCGCAACTCAAGGAGTGCACACGAGCCTCCACCGGCTGTGGCAGTTGCACCGGACTGTGCCAGAACCTTCTGAAGGCTGTGGTTCCTGAATTTGAAGAGGAACAGAAGAAAGTATTGTGCGGCTGCGTGCCGTTCAGCCAGGAAAACCTCCGCGAGATGGTCCGCTCACAACAGCTCAAATCCGTGCAGGAGATTCTGGACATCTACGGCAACGGCGCGGGCTGCGAAGTGTGTAAGCCGGCGCTTAGTTACATGGTGGACATGGCCTGGTGCGGCGACCACGAAGAGGACCGCTCGGCACGCTTCATCAATGATCGCGTGCATGCCAACATTCAACGCGACGGCACCTTCTCCGTCATCCCGCGCATGCGCGGCGGCGTAACCACTCCGGCCGAGCTGCGGCGCATTGCCGACGTCGCCGAGAAGTACAACGTGCCAATGGTGAAGGTAACCGGCAGCCAGCGCATTGACCTGCTCGGAGTCAAGAAAGAGGATCTTCCCAAGATATGGGCTGAACTCGGCATGCCATCCGGTCAAGCCTATACCAAGGGCGTCCGCATGGTGAAGACCTGTGTCGGAACCACCTTCTGCCGCTTTGGCACGCAGGACTCTATCAGCACCGGTATCGAACTCGAACGGCGCCTGGAGAATCTGTTCACGCCGCACAAGACCAAGATGGGGGTGGTCGGCTGCCCCAGAAACTGCGCCGAATCCACCGTTAAGGACATCGGGCTCGTCGGCCAGGAAGGCAGTTGGCAGGTGGTGGTAGGAGGCGCGGCCGGCAAGAGCGTGCGGAAAGCGGATCTGCTCATCACCGTCGAGCAAACCGAGGACGCCCTGCGCTCGGCCGAGCTTTTCTTCCAGTACTACCGCGAGCATGCCAACTATCTCGAGCGCACATACGATTTTGTGGAGCGCCTCGGCATGGAGAAGATCCGCAAGGATACCGTCTACGCCCCGCCGCCAGTGCAAGAGGGGCTACTCTCGCGGCTGGCCAAGGCCAAGGCATTGTCCAAGGATGCCTGGAGTGAACGCGACGCCCCGTCCAACCCGACGCAGTTTGTTCAAATTCAACCCCTGGAGACGGTCACCCTATGAAATGGATTCGCATCACCGAGACTGGAAACATTCCTTTGCGGGAAGGCCGCAAGGTAGCGGTGGGCCAGCACGAGATCGCCATCTTCAATCTGGGTGACCGCTTCCTAGCCATTCAAAACCAGTGCCCGCATGGCCAGGGGCCGCTGGCCGACGGGATCATCTCCGGCAACTCGGTCGTCTGCCCATTGCACGGCTGGAAAACATGCCTCGAATCCGGCCAGGTCCAGCGCCCCAAGGACCGTACGGAATGTGTCCGCAGCTACCCGGTACGAGTAGAAGACGGAGTGGTGTTGGTCCAGATTGAGAACGGAACCGGAACAACCGGCGAACAGCCCGCTGAAAGGATGTGTACCGCTTGAAGGCCACGCGAATCGACCTCTTGAATTTTTCCACGCCGCAGATGCGCGCGTTTCATATGAGCTGGTGGGCATTCTTCCTATGCTTCATCGGATGGTTCGGGATCGCGCCGCTCATGGCCGTGGTACGCGAAGACCTGCACCTCACCAAGGCGCAGATCGGCAATACCGTGATCGCTTCGGTCGCCATCACTGTGATCGCCCGCCTGTTTACGGGCTGGGTGCTGGATCGGGTGGGTCCGCGCCGCACCTACACGGCTTTGCTGATTTTTGGAGCCCTGCCCGTCATGGGCATCGGCCTGGCCAACAGCTACGAATCGTTCCTGTTGTTCCGCCTCGCCATCGGCGCGGTGGGCGCCTCGTTTGTGATCACGCAGTATCACACCACGGTCATGTTCGCGCCCAACGTAGTAGGTACGGCCAACGCCGCCGCGGCCGGCTGGGGCAACCTCGGCGGTGGCGTGGCGCAGATCTTGATGCCCGTGCTGTTGGGCGTAATGGTTGGGTTTGGTGCGGATCAGTTTCTCGGCTGGCGGCTGGCCATGGTGGTTCCCGGTGTGGCGATGATCCTCACTGGCGTCGCCTACTACCTGCTTACCCAGGACACCCCGGACGGCCGGCCCATGGTGCCCAAGGCTGCCGCCGGCGGATTCCGGGAAGCCTGCTCGGACTACCGTGTCTGGCTCCTGTTCATCCTCTACGGGGCATCCTTCGGCGTCGAGATCACCGTGGACAACATCGCCGCCTTACACTTCAAGGATTATTACCACTTGAGTCTCCAGTCCGCGGGCCTGCTGGCTGGAGCCATCGGCATGATGAACGTCTTTGCCCGCGCGTTGGGTGGCTATGTGGGTGACTGGGCCGGCTTGCGGTGGGACATGCGCGGACGTACGGTCCTGTTAGGTTTGATGGTGCTCGGAGAAGGTCTCGCGCTGGTGCTGTTTTCGCAGCTCAAGGCGATCCTCCCGGCAAGCGCGGCCTTTCTCATCTTTGGACTGCTGGTGTGCATGGCATGTGGAGCAACCTACGCCATCACTCCATTCATTAACCGGCGCGCACAAGGCGCAGTGGCCGGCATCATCGGCGCAGGTGGTAACGTAGGCGCGGTAGTGGCGGGT
>Ga0080064_1006960_pt1 | contig 11797 bp, 9 predicted proteins | sample Subgrocontami54m_FD_69260 | JGI IMG/M metagenome (GOLD analysis project Ga0080064, IMG submission 69260) | Subsurface groundwater microbial communities from S. Glens Falls, New York, USA - GMW46 contaminated, 5.4 m (SPADES assembly) (version 2) ...
TCCATGCCAGTGCAGTAACTCGGGGAAAATATTACATCCGCGCTCCTCGTAGCCACGAGCGCCAGCGAGTGGAGGGGCCCGTCGGTCGACTCGCTGGCGCTCGTCGCTACGTTACTAAAACTGCGTGCCGCTGCAAAAGCCGTGGCCGACCCGGAGGCCGGCCCTCCATCGCCATGATCCTCGCGGCAGCGCTCGCGCTGTTTTCCTCGGTCACGGTGTTCGCGCAGTCGGTCGCGCTGCCGCCGAAGGAAAAATTTCACCTCTTCCTGCTCGTCGGCCAGTCGAACATGGCGGGCCGCGGCGTGGTGACGGCGGAGGACAAAACGCCCCACGCGCGGGTGTTGATGTTGAACAAGGCCGGCGAATGGGTGCCGGCGGTCGACCCGTTGCATTTCGACAAGCCGAACGCCGCGGGGGTGGGTCTCGGCCGCTCGTTTGCGGACGCGGTGGCCGAGGCGAATCCGGACATCACGGTCGGCCTGATTCCGTGCGCGGTCGGCGGGTCGCCGATCGATGCATGGAAGCCGGGCGAATATTACCAGCCGACGCAAAGTCATCCGTGGGACGATGCGATTCGCCGGGCGAAACTCGCGCAGCTTTCCGGCACGCTGCGGGGAATCCTGTGGCACCAGGGCGAGTCGGACGCGAACCAGAGGCTCGCCGGCAGCTATGAGACGAAGCTGCACGATCTGGTGGCGCGCTTCCGCCGCGAGCTGAACGCGCCGGCGGTGCCGTTCATCGTCGGGCAACTCGGCCAATTCGCCGGCGCGCCGTGGAACGAATTCAAGCGGCAGATCGACCAGGCGCACCGCGATCTGCCGCGGAAAGTGCCGCACACCGCGTGCGTGAGCTCGGAAGGGCTGACCGACAAGGGCGACAAAGTGCATTTCAACGCCAACTCCTATCACGAGTTTGGGCGGCGTTACGCCGAGGCTTACCGGAAACTCACGCGCGCAAAGTAATCCGCGCCACTGAATCTTGAAACCCCGCCCCGCCCTGCTTTGCGCCCTCGGCCTCGCGTTCGTTGCGTCCACCGCAGCGCGTCCCCTCACCGCTCTCGCGCCGACGCCGCCGATGGGCTGGAACAGCTGGAACTGGCACGGCAAAAAAGACATCACGGAAAAAATCGTCGAGGAGACGATGGACGCGATGGTCCGCGAGGGATTGCGCGACGCCGGTTATGTCTACGTCGTCGTCGACGGCGGCTGGCGCGACACGAAGCTGTCGCCGAAGGGCGAACTGCTCGCCCACCCGGCGAAATTTCCGAGCGGGATCAAGCACCTCGCCGACTACGCGCACGCGCGGGGGTTGAAGTTCGGCGTGCACTCCGTGCCCGGCACCCACGACTGTGGCGGCGACGCGGTCGGTGGCTTTGGCCGCGAGGAGGTGCACCTGAAGCAGTTCGTCGACTGGGGACTCGATTTTGTGAAACTCGACCAGTGCCGCTACGAGCCCGGTTGGACCGAGGCCGGGGTGAAGGCCACCTACGCGAAATGGGCCACCCTGCTCGCACATTCGGGGCGCGACATCGTTTTCAGCATCAGCGCCTATGAGTTTCGCGGCTGGTATCCGGAGGTCTGTCACATGGCGCGGACGACCTACGACATCGCCGCGCGCATTCACCAGACCCGCGCGATCTTCGACGACGACACGCCGCGCGATAATTTTCTGAGCGTGATGCAGTGCGCGGAAATCAACAACCGCGCCGCAGCGGCGGGCGGCAACGGCTACTGGAACGACGCGGAAATGATGGTCACGGGGGAGCAGGGGCTCACCGCGGAGGAGCAGAAGGCGCATTTCGCGCTGTGGTGCATCATGTCCGCCCCGTTGATCCTCGGAAACGATCCTCGTCACATGACCGCGGCCGAAAAAACCATCGTGCTCAATCGCGAGGCGATCGCGGTCGATCAGGCTCCGACCGAGCAGGGCCGCCGCGTCCGCGTGGACGGCAAGACGGAGATTTGGGTCAAGCGGCTCCGCGGCAATCGCGCCGCGGTGCTCCTGTTGAATCGCGATCCGAAGGCGGCGCGGCCCATCACACTCCGCGCGGAGGACGTGGGCGTGAAGGGCCGCGCGAACCTCCGCGATGTCTTCGGGCAGCGGGACCTCGGCACGCTCGACGGCACGTTCACGAAATCCACGCCGCCGCACGCCGGGTGGTTCTTGGTGGTGAGTCCGTAATGCCTCAGGGGTGGGGCCGGTTCTCCGAACCGGCCTGGAGTCGCACGTAATTCGCGTGCGCTGCGGCGTGGTCACGCCGAACTCAGGCCGGCTCGGAGAGCCAGCCCCACCGATTTCGAAGTCGTCGGAACATCCAATGCGACCTCGCCGATTTGAATACTCCCCCTCACTGCCACGCGGCGTCCGCGGTGTCGCGCTGCGACTCCATCTGCCGCACGACCATGTCGCGGTACGAACCGCGTGCGAGCATCAGTTCCTCGTGCGTGCCACGCTCGATGATTCGGCCCTCCTCTAGCAACAGGATCAAATCGGCTCGGCGGATGGTCGACAGCCGGTGCGCAATGACAAAGGTCGTGCGGCCCGCGAGCAGCTCGGCCATCGAGGCCTGAATCAGTTGTTCGCTCTCGGTGTCGAGATTGCTGGTGGCTTCGTCGAGAATGAGAATCTGGGGCCGCGCGAGGATCGCGCGGGCGATGGCGAGCCGTTGCTGCTGGCCGCCGGAAAGCTTCACGCCCCGCTCGCCAATCACCGTGCCGTATCCTTCCGGCAATTTGACGATGAACTCGTGCGCGTTCGCGCGGCGCGCGGCATCCTCGACCTCGTCGTCGCCGGCGTCGTGCCGGCCGTACGCGATGTTGTCGCGCACCGAGCCGTCGAACAGGAAGACGTCCTGCTGCACGATCGCGAGCAGGTCGCGGTAGGTGCCGAGTCGAAAATCGCGGATATCGGTTCCGTTGAGCAGAATTCGGCCGGTGCTCGGATCGTGGAAACGCGCGACCAGATCGGTCACCGTGGTCTTGCCGGCGCCGCTCCGGCCGACGAGCGCCACCACCGTCCCGCCCGGGACGATCACCTCGAAATTGCACACGACCGGCCGGCCCGGCCGATACTCGAAGCTCACGCCTTCGAACCGGATTTCGTTCACCACCCGCGGCGCCTCGCGCGCATCGGGCCGGTCGGGTTTGTCGGGCGGCAGCGCGAGAATCTCGAAGACGCGCTCCATCGCGGCCACCGAGCGCTGCATCTCCGAGAAGGAGTTCACGATCGACCAGACGGGATTCAGCAGGAGAAAGGTGTACCACTGGAAGGCCATGATGTCGCCGATCGAGGCGCGGCCCGCGATGTTCAGCCGGCCACCGTACCAGATGATCACGGCGCTCACGCCCGAGACGAGCAGGCCCCACGAGGTCCACAGCACCAGCTCGCGCCGATGCGCGAACATCTCCTTGCGCAGCACGGAGTGCCGGCCGGTCATGTAGTCGCGCAACTCGAGCAGCTCGCGGCGAAACGCCCGCACGACGCGGATGCCCGCGAAGGTTTCGCCGACGCGGCCGTCGAGCTGCTCCACGTCCTTGCGCACCGTGCGGTAAATCGGGCGCACGCGCCGCGCGAACACGAAGCTCATCAGCATCGCGCCGGGAATGATCGCCAGCGCAGTGAGCGCGAGCCGCCAGTTCAGCCAGAACAACACACCGATCGCGATGAGGAGCCGCAGCACCGACACGGCCGGTGACACCACCGCGAGCTGCAGCAGCCCGGTCGTCGTGTCGACGTCGCCCGTGAGCCGCGACAGGATGCCGCCGGTCTTCATGTCCCACACCTTCGGCAGCGGCAGGTGCAGCAGCCGGTGGAAGATCGCGCGGCGCAGCGAGAGCATGACGCGGACATTCAGCAGCCGCTGGCGGTAGTCCTTGAAGGCTTCGACCAGGTTCGAAAGCACGATGGTGCCCAGAAACGCCGCACCGGCAAGATGCAGCCACGTGAGCCGCGCCGATGCATCGAGCGCGGCGTTCAGCAGCACGCGGTCGATGATGAAGCGCATGAACAGCGGCTGGACCATCGTGAACCCCGCGGCCAGGAGCGCGAACAGGAAGACCACGATGATCGCGCGCCGGTGCGGACGCAGCCAGCGGATGTAATCGCGCACGTATTCCCGGCGTTTGCTGCGCCGCTCGCCGTCGGCGCCGGTGGCATGGGGTGCTTTCTCCCCCGACGGCGAATTCGACTCTTCATCGAGCCGGTGCTGGCGATACGCTTCGACGAACTTCAGGTAACGAGCGCGCGATGACCGTGGTTGGCGGCTCATGTGGGTCGGCGTACTGAACAGCGGCCGGGCGAAAGCGCGAACGCAAACCGCGGATTCCCTTGCTTCAGTTTCACGGCGTACCCGATGGCGAGCATCCGTGGGTCAACACGCCGCGCGAGCGCTTCGAAGAGCACATGGCGTGGCTGCACGGCGAAAAGTTCCGCGTGATCGCGCTGCGCGACCTCGCGCGCTACGTGGACGAGAAGGCTTTGCCGGCCGATCCGCTCGCCGTGATGGAGCGGCGGAAACAAGCGGCGAAGTAGCTGGACCGACGGCCCCCTCGGCTGGCTCGGGGCTCAAAGTCCCTCACTTCGCTCGGGACCCCAAGCTTGTCGAACGGGCTCCGTGTCGTCTTGGTCCTTGTCCCTCAAAGGCCGGCACGGAGGCCAGCCCTCCAAGAGACAGGCCTTGCTTCGGCCGGTCGCGGCTCAAACCTCCATTCATCTTCAGAGGGGGTGTAACGTATTACGTTACACTATAGCTCAACCGATCTTTGCGGGGGACCCAACGAGGCGGCGCTAGGGCGCCAACTTCCGCACGCGAATCTCGCGAATCGCCGCCTTCGTCTGGTACGCCGCGATGCCGAGCGGGAGCGACTGATCGATTTCGCCGTAGCGCAATCCGACCCGCCGGTCCTTCGTCTCGAGATCGATCACCTGCTCCTGGTCGATCCAGGCCTCGATTTTCGCATCGGTCACCCGCACGCGAAACGTGTACCAGCGGCCCACCTCGAAATTCTTCGTCGAGCTCGTCTCGTTGTCCGAGGCATCCGAGTCGTCGATACTGGACAAGCCGACGAGCGAACCACCCCACCCGCCGGCGATGAGCGTGCAGGCGGAGTCGCGCACGGGAAAAGTCAGCCCGCAGAAAAAATCGTAGCCTTCGACCTTCATCGCCTCGACCTCGACCTCGTAGTTGTTCCGCGGCAGTTCGGCGGCCGGGCCGCTCCAGGCGATCCCGGTGAGAAACGTGCCTTTCTCCAGGAGGATCGCCGGACCGCCGTCGCGAAACGCAGCCTCCACCTTCACCTCGCCCGGTTGATAGAAATCGGAGCGCTTCCAGCCCTTGAGCGTCGCGCCATCGAAGAGGCTCTTCCAGGGGGACGGTTTTGCCGCGTCGGCGGCAAAACCGATGGCCAGGCAGAGCCCGATCATGGACGCGCAGCGCAAGGCGCCACCGGGAAGAGCTGGCATCCGAAGAAGGCGAAGGTTGAGCGAAGTCATGATCGACGAGCTTGGCCGTCCGTCCTGCGGTAGCGGAAGCCGTGAGGCTTTCGCCGCCGACCGAAACGCTGCCGCGTTCCGCTGCGTGATTGCGCGATCGAATTCACCACAAAGCGAATCTCAAATCATGGATCGCATGAAGGCGAGCCGAACGTCAGTCTCGACTCGGCGCGCCAGCTTTACTCGTCTACCCGGCATGCGTACCCCGTTTCTCGCCCTCGCCTTCCTGCTTTCGATCGCGACCGCCCGCGCTGAATTTCGCGCGGCGGTGGTGAAGGTCGATATCACGCCGAAAACCCCGCAGTGGCTGATGGGCTACGGCGCGCGCAAGTCGACCGGCGTGCACGATCCGATTTTCCATCGCATCGCCGCGCTCGATGACGGCACCACGCAGGTCTTCATCGTCGCATCCGATCTCTGCCTGTTCTCACCGACCGTGTACGAGGAAGTCACGGCCCAGTTAAAAACCGAACTGGGGCTCGAGCCGCGTCAAGTGTGGTGGACGGTCACGCACAGCCATTCGACGCCCGAGGTCGGCCCGCCCGGCATGTACGACATCCTCTTGAAAGGTCGCTCCGAGCACCCGTGGGACCGCGAGTATCACGCCTTCGTGAAGGCGGCGCTCGTGCAGGGCGTAAAGGATGCGCGCGCGAAGCTCGCGCCGGCGCGAATCGCGATCGGCACGGGTTTCTCGCGCGCGAACATCAATCGCCGCGCCCGCGACGTCGACGGCAAGATTTCCCTCGGGCTCAACCCCGATGGCCCGGCCGACCGGCAGATCGGGTTGATCCGGCTCGAACGCACCGACGGCTCGCTGCTCGGCGTGATCGCCAACTACGCGATGCATGGCACCGTGCTCGCCGCCTCGATGCTCCAGATCAGCGGCGACGGGCCGGGCATCGTCAGTGCCTATCTCGAGGAAAAGCTCGGCGCGCCCGCACTCTACATCAATGGCGCCGCGGGCAACCTCGCGCCGATCTACACCGTGCAGGACCTCCCGCGCTCGCACCTCGGAGAGTTTCGCGTGCTGCTCGGCGACAAGATCCTCGAGGCGAACCGCACGCTCGGCCCCGGCGCCGCCGACGTGAAACTCACCCTGGCCGAAAAATGGATCGAGACGCCGCGCAAGGAGGGCCTCGACTGGACGGAGGAGATGAAGGCGTACGCCGCAAGGAGTCCCGCCGGCGTCGATCTGGTCCGGCTGCCCGTGCAGTTCTTGCGAATCAACGACACGGTCATCTGGACCAGCCCGGTCGAAATGTTCTGCGAGATGGCGCTGAAGATTCGCGCCGAATCGCCCTTCCGCTACAGCTTTTACTTTGGCTACTGCAACGGCTGGCTCGGCTACCTGCCGACCGCGGAGGCGTTTCGCGATGGCGGGTACGAGCCGAAAACCTCGCCGTTTTCGCCCCAGACGGAAAAGGACTACACGGAAGGCGTGAGCGCGTTTATCCAGGGCATGTCGCGACGGTGAACTTTCGCCGCGGCCGATCGCCGGCGGTTGCGTCGAACTGTCCATCGGTTGGTTCCGTTGTCAGACCGGCGCCGCGGCTTGACCGTGGGCGAATCCCGCGGACTCGATGAACACCCCCGACGGCAACCCACGACGATGAAGCCTTTTCGCCCCACCTGCGCCTCGCTCGCCCTCCTGCTGCTGTTCGGGTCCGCCCCCGAGGCGCCCGCCGCTCCGGCCACGGCGTGGCGATTCGCCTTCGACGACCGGCCGCCGACGGGCTTCACCCGCGTTTTGCCGGAAATGGCGTACGCGCCACAGCGTGGTTTCGGCTTCGAGGCGGGGACGAAGCCGGCGGGCCAGCAACCGTTCTTCTTTTCCGCCGACGTGCCGGAAGGAAACTATCGCGTCACCGCCGCGCTCGGCGACGAACGCGCCGCGTCGGACACCACGATCAAGGCCGAGTTGCGCCGGCTGATGATCGAGCACGTTGTGATCGCGGCCGGAAAAACGCAGACGGTGAGCTTCGTCGTGAACGTGCGGACGCCGAAAATCGGCGCGACCGGTGACCTCAAGGAAGGCGCGGTCAAGTTGAAGGCGCCGCGCGAAACCGAGCAGGAAGCGTGGGCCTGGGACGAGAAGCTCACGCTCGAGATCAACGGCGCGCGGCCGGCCTTGCGCACCCTCGAAATCCAGCGCGTCGACGGGCCGACGATTTTCCTGCTCGGTGACTCCACGGTATGCGACCAGCCGCGGGAACCGTTCGCGAGCTGGGGCCAGATGCTCCCGCGTTTCTTCAGGCCGGCGGTCGCGGTGGCCAATCACGGCGAGTCGGGCGAGAGCTACAGCGCGTCACTCGGTCGGCGCCGGATCGACAAAATTGTCAGCGCGCTGCAGCGGGGCGACGTGGTCGTGATGCAGTTCGGCCACAACGATCAGAAGGAGCGCGGCGAGGGCACGGGGCCGTTTCTGAACTACAAGCAGAACATCAAGCGGCACGTGACGATGATTCGGAGCCGCGGCGGGATTCCCGTCATCGTATCGCCGATGGAGCGCCGCGCGTTCGACGATCAGGGCAAGGTTCGCCGGTCGCTCGCCGACTACGCCGAAGCGGCGCGGCAGGCCGCGACCGAAAACGCCTGCGCGTTCATTGATCTCAACGCGATCAGCGTGCCGTTCTACGAGACGCTGGAGGCGCGCGGAAAGGACTTCTCGCGGCGGGCGTTTGCCGGGCAGGACAACACGCACCACAACAACTACGGCGCCTACGAACTCGCGAAGGGCATCGCGCAGGGCCTGCGCGACGCGAAGCTCGAAGTGGCGAAATACCTCGTCGATGACTTCCGCGGCTTCGATCCGCGCCACCCGGATCCGGTGGAGGCGTTCGCCCTGCCCGCGAGCCCCGGCCTGCAGGGAACACGACCGCTGGGAAATTGATTCCGGCGGATTGCCGGCCATTCTGCCCCACCCCACCGTCTGCTTCCCCCATGCGCAACACCTGTCCGCCGACGCGAAGGTCGAGGGCGCGTTTGGTCCGCGCGGCATGGGTGCGGGGCCCACCGGACTCGCGAGCATGGATCTGCGGACCGCAGGGCAGCCACAATGTCTACGAGCAGCTGAGCATGCACGACGGCATGGCGATCGGGATGTGGATCGGCAACGGCTCCGACAATCTCGTGGTGAACTGCGACGCGTATCGGAATTGGGACAGCGTTTCCGAAAACGGCCGGGGCGGAAATGTCGACGGCTTCGGGTATCACGGCCGCCCGGGCAGCGTGAACAACGTGTTTCGCGGCTGCCGCGCGTGGTTCAACAGCGACGATGGCTTCGACTTCATCAACTCCGCCGAAACCGCGACGGTCGAGAACTGCTGGGCGTTCTACAACGGTTACTCGACCACGTTCGCATCGCTCGGGGACGGCAACGGTTTCAAGGGCGGCGGGCACGCCGGCACGCCGCTCGCCCGGCTGCCGCAGCCGATTCCGCGGCATCGCATCAGCGGCAGCGTGGCGGTGCGCAACAAGGCCAACGGTTTTTATGCGAATCACCACACCGGCGGCATCGAGTGGCTGAACAACACCGCGTATCGGAATCGCGTGAACTTCAACCTGCGGGGTCGCGATCCGAAGGACAACCGCACGGTGATTCCCGGCCGCGGCCACCGGCTGAAGAACAACCTCGGATTCGACGGCGGCACGGAAGTCGCCGAGCTCGACGCGGGGGCCAGCGACGTGAGCGGAAACTATTTCACGCTCCCGGTGAAAATCACCGCCGACGATTTCGAGAGCCTCGACGAAGCGGAGCTGATGCAGCCGCGCCAACCCAACGGCGACTTGCCGAAGATTCGTTTTCTGCACCTGAAGCCGGCGAGCGGCGCGATCGATCGCGGCGTGGACGTGGGCCGACCCCACGCCGGCCAAGCGCCGGACTTGGGAGCGTTCGAGTTTCGGCCGTAAACCAGATTCTTGGAGGGAGGACCTCCGTGTCGCCCGCGGCCCGCGCAGAAGCGGGCCCTCCAAGCCATGCGCCAATAACAAAATCCTCACCCTCGCGGCACCGGCTTCGCGTACACCTCGATCCAATCCACGCGCGACGACGCGGGCGTGCCGCCGCCGGGCATCAGATCGGTCCAGCCGATCTCATCGACTTTGCCGAGGTCCGGCTTCTCGACCCAGCGGCCTTCGACGACTTTCTTCGGGTCGAACGTCCGCCACCGGAAGTCCGGCAGATTGAATTCGCGCACGCGCCAGTCCTCCGACGGCCCGTCCGCCTGGTCGCCGATCACCCATTTGCCGTCGGCGAGCTTCACGATGATCCGCAGCTGGCGAAAGCCGGTCTGCTTCGAACGCCACCGAATCTTCGCCTGGCCGGTCAGGTCGGCGAACGCATTGCGGTGCTTCAGCGCAATGGCCCAGTTGCCGGTGGCATCGCCCGACCAGATGTAGAACGGATCGTCGGCCGGCTTGTCGTGATGGCTCTTCTTGATCAGCGCCTCGGACGGACCGTAGCGCGTCACGATCAAGTCGGGGTTCGCGACGTGTTCCTGGCTCGCCGGCGTGGCCGCGGGCGTTTCCTTCCAGTCCTCGCGAAACAGCAGACCGGGGCGTTCCTGCGCGCGACCAGGCGCCGTCGCGAGCAGCCCGGCCATCGCCACCACTGGCGCGCACCTCAGGCGGAACCGGGTAGACATCGAGTTCATTGGAAAACGGGGCGACGGGTCACTCCAACCGCAGGTTCCGCCACAGCGCGTTGCCGGCGGTTCGGTTCGGGACCAGGACGCGTTGATACAAGCGCAAGGTCACGTCGCGGCCGGCGAACTCTTTCAAATCCAAATCGAACTTCCGCCAGCCGCCGGCGTCGCCGACGATGACCTGCTTCTCGAGCAGTGAGTTGTCGGCGTAGACGTCCAGCTCCCACGCGCGTCCCGGATCGCTGGCCGCCTCGAAACGCAGCCGCTGGCCCGGCGCGATTCTCGCCGTACGTCGCAGCAGGCAGCCGCGCACTTCATCGCGCGGATAGGTCGCCAGCACGTCGCCGGCGAGATGCGTGATGCCGCGAATTCCCGCCATTCCTCCGCCCGCGCCGCCGTGACCAGCCCGCTCGAGCGTCCAGTCCGGATTCCAGTAACGCATCAGATCGCCCAGCGCGAAAAGCTCGGCGGGCTGGGTAACAATGGGCTCCGGCGGAATCAGCAGTTCCCCGGCGATCCCGCGCGCCCCCGCCGCGAGGAGAATCTTCTCGCCGATCATCACGGTGCGGCGCGCGAGGCCGCTGATGCTCTCGTCGACGGGCGCGGGAAACTCCTTCACCGAGCCCATGCCCGTGCCGCGGATGTGATCGTCGAGTTGCGCGACGAGCGACGCCGGCAGCGCCTTCAGCCCGTGCATCGCGCCGATGACCGAAGCTGCGTTGGCTGCATTGCAGTCGGCGTCGGTGAAATCCGCGGCGCGCGCGATCAGGTTGACCGTCGGCCAGAATTGCCCTCCCCCGAACCACAGCCCGGCCGCGACGATCCCGCCATTCGCCACGGCGTTGTTCGTCGCCGGATACTCGATGTGCCAGCGATCTTCGACCGCGTTCACCACCTGTTCGAACGAGCGGCCGGCCTCGGCCAGCGTCACCACGAGTTCGATGCACTGCCGGTAAGGCGAACTCGGATCGAGCATCGTCAGCGCGCGCCGCACCACCGCCCGCGGGTCGTGCTCCGCGAAAGCCAGGCTGATCATGGTGGCGGTGAACACCGCGCCATCCGTGCCCTCGGCGTAGCCGTTGATGTGGCCAAATTCGCGCGCCATCCGGCCCGCCACATTCGGCCGCCCGGGCGCCAGCGCGCCGTAGACATCGCTGCTGAACTGCGGCCCGAGCGTGAACCACAGCTTGTTGTAACGCGGATGTCCGCAATCGGGCGCCTTGATCCCGCGCTCGAGGTTCAACCGCGCCTGTTCGCTCGAGCCCCAGGAACCGCAGCGATCCGCCAGCCACTGCTCGCCGAGCTGTTGCACCGTCAGTCCGATGCCATGGCGCTCGAAGGCCCGAATCGCCGACATCTCGTAATACCAGTCGTCATCCACCGGCGCGCACGTCGCCGGTTTGCCGCGCCACAACATCGGCCGCGTCTCCAGCGGCAGCACGCTCGCCGTCTTGTGCTCGTAGGGCATCGCCACCAGCACCGCGATGATTTGCCCCGCCCAGATGGCGTGCACACGGTCCACATAATCCGCCCGCGAGAGCCGTAGCTCGGCGGGCAGCGCCGTCGCGGCGCCCAGCGCCAGCGCGAGGCCGAACAGGCCGAGGCTCCGCGCCCGCGCGCCAGCCGGGGTGCAACGCGGATGATTCACGAGCCGATGTTGTCCT
>Ga0080064_1006962_pt1 | contig 11795 bp, 12 predicted proteins | sample Subgrocontami54m_FD_69260 | JGI IMG/M metagenome (GOLD analysis project Ga0080064, IMG submission 69260) | Subsurface groundwater microbial communities from S. Glens Falls, New York, USA - GMW46 contaminated, 5.4 m (SPADES assembly) (version 2) ...
GTGCTGGTGCTCACCAGCATCTCCGAGGGACTGCCCCTGGTGATCCTGGAGGCCGCCGCCGCCGGCATCCCGGTGGTCTCCACCGACGTGGGGGCCTGCCGTGAGCTCCTCGAGGGCAGCCAGCCCGCGGACCGGGCGCTGGGCGCGAGCGGGCTCGTGACCGGCCTCGCCGACCCGGGCGCGATCGCCCAGGCGATCCTGAGCCTCGCCCGCGACGCGGGCCTGCGCGAGGAGATGGGCCGGGCCGCGCGGGACCGGGTCCGCGCCCACTACCAGGAGTCCGACCTGATCCGTCGCTACCGGGAGATCTACACCGATCTGATCGGGCCGCGGGGGCGGTAGGCGCGGTGGCGGGCATCGGCTTCCGCCTCAAGCGCCTCATCGTCGAGGACACCGGCGGCGGCTGGCTGCGCGCGCACCTCTACGGCGCGGTCCTCTCGGCGGGCCCGTGGCTGCTCTCCATCTGCACGCTCGGGACCCTGGCCCTGCTCTCGCGCGACCTGATCGGCGAGGGGACCCACGCGCGCTTCCAGGCGATCGTGGTCTACACCTACACGTTCTCGCTGATCACCACCGGCGCCGCGCACATGGTGGTGACGCGCCAGCTCGCCGACGAGCTCTACGCGGGCCGCATCGGGACCCTGGTCGTCTCCTACCGCCTGACCGTCGGGGTGACCGCCCTCGCGCACCTGCTGCTCGGCGCGCTGTTCTATGCGCTGGCCCCCGGGCTCGAGCCGAGTCTGCGCGTGTTCGGGGTCATGCTGCTGGTGGTGGTGTCGTGCACCTGGATGGTGATGATCTACCTGGGCGCGGCCCAGGACTACGCGAGCGTGGTGGCCGCGTTCTTCGCGGGCAACGTGGTGAGCCTGCTCGCCGCCCTGGCGCTCGGCCGCGGGCTCGGCACGAGCGGGCACCTGGGCGGCTTCCTGCTCGGGCAGGCGGGCATCCTCTTCGTGCTGTGCGCGCGGGTGGAGCGCGAGCTCACCGCGGTGCGCGTGCCGGAGACGGTGGATCTCACCAGCGCCTTCGTCCGCTACCCGGACCTGGTCGCGGCGGGGGTCTTCTACAACGCGGCCATCGCGGTGGACCGCATCGCGTTCTGGGTCGCGCCGACCGGCCGCTCCATCGTGGGCTGGTTCCACGCGTCGCTCTACGACACCCCGATCTTCCTGTGCTACCTTTCGGTGGTGCCGTCGCTCGCCATCTTCCTCGTCAGCGTCGAGACCGACTTCTACGATCGCTACCGGGAGTACTACGGCGTGGCCACCAAGCACGGCACCCTGCGGCAGGTCCTCGAGGCCAAGCGGGCCATGACCGCCTGCCTGCGCGACGGCCTGCGCCGCCTGCTGGTGGTCCAGGGCCCGCTGACCCTGGTGCTCATGGTGCTGGCGCCGTGGATCGCGGCCGAGCTCAGGCTCGACGGGCTGCAGCTCGGGATCATGCGCTGCGGGCTCGTGGGTGCGCTGCTGCACGTGCTGTGTCTCTTCGGGGGGACCGTGCTGCTCTACTTCGATCGGCGCCGCGCGGCCGCCGAGGTCGCGGGCGTCTTCCTGGCCGCCAACCTGATCTTCACCGTGATCACCCTGCTGGTGGGCCCACGCAGCTACGGGCTCGGCTACCCGCTCGCCGCGCTGCTCGGAAGCGCGTGGGCCTACCACCGCCTCGAGCAGACCCTGGACGATCTGGAGTACCTGACGTTCGCGGCGCAGCCCATGGCGCCCGAGGCGTCGGCCGTCGAATCGAGCCCCCCCGCGTCCGCCTGATGGCACACCGCTCGGCGGGCGAAGCCACGCTGGTGGCGACCCTGCTGGCCCTGCTCGCGGCCGCCATCGTCTACCCGCTGCTCCAGGTGCTGTCGGTGGCGTTCCTCGACGGGGGCACGCCCACGCTGCGGCCGCTGCTGGCCTTCTTCGCGCGGCCGCTCTTCCGCGAGGCGTTCGTGAACACGCTGCTGGCCGGGGTGCTGGCGGTGGCGATCGGCAGCGTGATCGCGGTGCCGCTGGCGCTGCTCACCGTGCGCTACCGCTTCCCGGGGCGGGCCCTGGTCCCGGTGCTGGGCGTGCTCCCGCTGGTGATCCCGCCCTTCGTGGGCGCGGTGGCCTTGCAGCAGATCCTGGGACGGAGCGGCGCGGTGAACCTGCTGCTGCTCGAGCACGCGGGCGTCACGATCCCGTTCATGGAGGGGCTCACCGGGGTGGTGCTGGTGCAGAGCCTCCACTACTTCCCGTTCATCCTGCTCAACACCGCGGCCGCGCTCGCCGGGCTCGACCGCTCGCTCGAGGAGGCGGCCCAGAATCTCGGCAGCTCGGGGCTGCGCCTCTTCCGCCGCGTGCTGCTGCCGCTGGCCCTCCCGGGTTACGTGGCGGGGGCGCTGCTCACGTTCATCCGGGTGATCGACGACCTGGGCACGCCGCTCATGCTGAACTACACCAAGCTGCTGGCCCCGCAGGCCTATGTGCGGGTGACCACGATCGGGCTCACCGACGTGGACGGCTACGTGATCTGCGTGGTCCTGGTGACCCTCTCCCTCGGCGCGCTCGCGCTCTCCAAGGCGGCCCTGGCCCGCGGCGAGTTCGCGGCGCTCGGCCGGGGCGGGGAGGCGCCACCGGTGACGCTGGGCCCGCGGGGCGCGCTGGTGGCCTGGCTGCTCGTCATCGTCCTGCTGGGGCCGGCGCTGCTCCCGCACGTGGGCATCCTGCTGCTGTCGGTCTCCAGGATATGGAGCCTCACCCCGCTGCCGAGCGTGTACACCCTCGGCAACTACGAGGAGATCCTGGTCCGCTCGCCCCAGTTCATCGCCAACACGGTACGCTACGCGGGACTCGCCGCGCTGCTCGACGTGGCCCTGGGCGCGGTGATCGCCTGGCTCCTGCTCCGCGGCCGGGTGCGTGGGCGGCAGTGGCTCGACACGATCTCGACGGTGCCGCTGGCGATTCCCGGCGTGGTGATCGCGGTGGGCTACCTCCGCGCCTTCGGTGGGGTCCGCGTCCCCGGCCTGGGCGAGCCGCTCACGTCGACGTGGCTCATCCTGGTCATCGTGTACGCGGTGAGGCGGCTGCCCTACGCGGTGCGGGGGGCCTCCGCGGCGCTCCAGCAGCTCTCGCCCGCGCTGGAGGAGGCGGCCCAGAACCTCGGGGCCACCCGCCCGCGGACCTTTCGGCGCATCACGCTGCCGCTGATGGCCCGCGGGCTGGTGGCCGGCGGCCTGCTCGCCTTCATCACCTCGGCGGTGGATCTCTCGTCCACAATCTTATTGGTGCCGCGCGTGGAGCTGGGCCCGCTCTCCTACGGCATCTACCTCTACATGCAGTCGGCGGTGGGCCGCGGCCCGGGCGCGGCGCTCGGGGTGGTCGCCATCGTGCTGGTGGCGGCCGGGACCTGGGCCGCCACCGCGCTGGCGCGGCGCTCCGGGGCCGCGCTCTTCCGGAGCTGAGCGTGACGTCGCGCTCCCGCACCGACTGGGTGTTGCCGGCCTCGATGCTGCTCGGCACCTTCGCGTGGTCGTTCGTGTACGTGAGCTTGCCCTTCCACATCCAGAAAATGTCCACGCTGGACGCGCCGGCGACGCTCCGCTGGACCGGGTGGATCCTCGGCATCAGCCCGCTCATCACGGTCGTCACCGCGCCGATCTCCGGGCGCATCGGCGAGCACGTGGATCCCAAGCGCGGGTTCATCGCGGTGCAGGCCTTCCAGGGGCTGGGCTTCCTCGGCATGGCGCTCGCGCGCACCCTGCCCGAGATGCTGATCGCGCGCGTGCTCCTGGGGCTGATGGGTGCGGTGTCGACCTTCGCGTTCATCATGGTGGGACGCTCCGGAGGCGACGTGCGGCGCCAGGTGTCCTATATCCAGTCGGGCATGACGCTGGGGCAGGTGCTGGGGCCGGCGGCGGGGGCGGTGGTGGCGGCGCGCCTCGGATTCCGGCTGTCGTTCATCCTGGGCGGGCTGATGCTCTGGGCCTGCTCGGCCCTCGTGGCCTGGGGCGTGCCGCCCGGCAAGCCGCGCGACGCCCGGGCCACGGGCGAGCGGCGGACGTCGCCGCGCGAGCTGGTGACGGTGTGCCTGGTGGTGCTCGCGGGATCGACCCAGGTCTTCTTTCTCGCCGCCATCCTCCCGCAGATCCTCCCGCCCCTCGGGGTGTCCGCGGATTCCACGCTCGAGGTCAGCGGATTCCTCCTCCTGATCACCGGGCTGGCCGCCGCGCTCGGCGCGATGGCGGCGCCGCGCCTGGCCGAGGTCGTCGGCGACCGGCGCGCGATGATCTGGTTCCTCCTGGGATCCTCGCTGCTGGTGGCCGCGCTCGGGGTCGCGGGCAACGTGTGGAGCTTCGGGGCGCTGCGCTTCCTGCAGGTGCTGTGCATCGCGCCGGTCTTCCCCCTCTCGGTGGCGGCGATCGCGCAGCGGGCGTCCGGGGAAGCCATCGGGTTCGTCAACGCGGCGCGGATCGGGGCGGCCTTCATCGGGCCGGTGGTGGCGACGACGCTGCTGTCGTCCATGCCGCCCACCGCCGTCTACCTGGTGCTGGCCGGGATGGGGCTGTCGGTGGTCCCGCTCGTGGCGCGGCTCAACCGCCGCGCGCGACCGTGGGACGGGGGAGGTGAGAGGGCGTGAGCCAGGACGAGCTGGTCCGGCTGTCGGAAGTCCGCATGGAAGGCGTGGGCAAGCGCTACGGCGACCACTGGGCGGTGCAGGACGTCTCGCTCTCGATCCGGCCCGGGGAATTCTATACGCTGCTGGGGCCGTCCGGCTGCGGCAAGACGACGCTGCTCCGGCTCCTCGCCGGATTCATCACGCCCGACACCGGCCGCATCATCGTGGACGACGAGCCGATCGATCCGGTACCGCCGTGGAAGCGCAACCTGGGCATGGTCTTCCAGCACTACGCGCTGTGGCCGCATCTCTCCGTGTTCGAGAACGTGGCCTTCGGGCTCCGCGAGCGCGGCGTGAGCGGAGCGCCGCTCACCGCGAGAGTGGCCGCCGCCCTCGGCCAGGTCGGCCTCGCCGGCTTCGAGGAACGCCGGCCGTCCCAGCTCTCGGGGGGTCAGCAGCAGCGGGTGGCGCTGGCGCGGACCCTGATCATCCAGCCGCGCCTGCTCCTGCTCGACGAGCCCCTCTCCAATCTGGACGCGGTGTTGCGGTCGCAGATGCGCCTCGAGCTGGCGCGGCTGCACCGCGACGTGGGCATCACCACCGTCTACGTCACCCACGACCAGGCGGAGGCCCTCGCCCTCTCCACGCGCATCGCGGTGCTGAGCCAGGGCCGGATCGTGCAGGAGGGCAAGCCCGAGGAGATCTACTGGCGCCCGCGCAACCGGTTCGTCGCCGAGTTCGTGGGCGCCGCCAACCTGGTGACGGTGCGGGTCACGGAGGTGCGTGACCTGGGCGTGGTGGTCGAGACGGCCGGCGGCTCGCGCATCCCGGTCGCTTCCGGCGGCCACGCGTGGGCGGTCGGGGCCGAGGGACTCCTTTGCCTCCGGCCGGAGGCGTTGCGGCTCGAGGAGGCCGAGCGCGCGGCGGGGGGGATCCGCGGCAAGGTGGCCGGGCACGTCTTCGAGGGCGCGCGCCAGCTCTACGACGTCGCGATCCCGGGCGGCACCGTGCGCGTGGAGATGATCACCTCGGCGCAGCAGGGCCGCAGCTTCAAGCCGGGCGACGAAGTCAAGATCGAGATCTCCCCGGAGACGAGCGTGTTGCTGCCCGCGGAGCCGTGATCTTGTCCGGAGCCGCGGATGACCGTTTACTTCTTCAAGCTCTATCTAATGCGGGGGCCCAGACATGGCCCCCGCACTCCCCCAGGTTGCGGGCATTCGGCTGGGGGCGGGCAATCGGATCCGCCCCTCTATTCAATGCGGGGGCCCAGACATGGCCCCCGCACTCCCCCAGTTGGCGGACAACCGTTTCGGTGTACTCTTCGGCCCCGGGGGGGGCCGACATGACCGATATCAGTCCGCAGGACTTGAAGGTGCGGCTCGATCGGCGGGATCCGCTCGTGCTGCTCGATGTGCGCGAGGACTGGGAGACCGCACTCTGCCGCCTCGACAACGCGACGCACATTCCGATCGAGGAGATCGAGTTCCGAACCACCGAGCTCGATCCCGCCGACGAGATCGTGGTGTACTGCCACCACGGCGTCCGCAGCGCCGCGGTCGCGAACTTTCTCCGCCAGCAAGGATTCAAGGCAGTCAACCTCGCGGGCGGCCTGGACTTCTGGGCCCGTTCGATCGACCCGAAGATGAAGCGGTACTGATGCCAGATTTCGTCCGCGTCGAGCGCGACCACGACGTGGCGTGGGTGACCCTCGACCGGCCCCCGCTGAACCTGATCGTGCCCGAGATGGTCGAGGGGATCCGCACCACCTTCGACGCGCTCCGGCGCGATCCGACGGTCCGCGCCGCGGTGATCACCGGCGCGGGGCGGGCCACGACCGGCGGCATGCAGCTCCAGGTCCTGCGCGACTTCACCCCGGCCACCGCCACCGCGTTCATCGCGAGCCTGCACGAGGCGATCAACCTGGTGCACGACGCGCCGGTTCCCACCGTGTGCATGATCAACGGCGCGTGCCTGGGGGCGGGCTTCGAGCTGGCGATGGCCTGCGACCTGCGCACCGCGGCCGCCGGGGCCCTCCTGGGCCTGCCCGAGATCCGCGTCGGCATCCCTTCCGTGATCGAGGCGGCCCTCCTGCCCGGCCTGGTCGGGCCGGGGCGGGCGGCCGAGATCCTGCTGACCGGAGAGCCGGTCACCGCGGAGCAGGCGCTCGAGTGGGGGCTCGTGAACCGGGTCGCGCCGCCGGCCGGGCTGCGCGCGGTGACCGCGGAGCTGGTCGGGCGCATCGTCGAGTGCGCGCCGACCGCGGTGCGTCTGCAGAAGGAGCTGATCGTGCGCTGGCGCAACACCGATCAGCGGACCGCGGTGAAGTACGGGGTCAATGCGTTCGGGCAGTCCTTCGCCACCGGCGAGCCCCGCGAGGCCATGGAGGCCTATCTCGGCAAGCGCAAGCCGCGCTTCGCTTCGTGATCCGCCTCGTCACGTTCGACTTCTGGGACACCCTCGTCACCGATTCCCCCGACAACCTCCGCGCCCAGCGCGCCCTGCGGGTGGCGGCGATCCGGCGCGCGCTGGGCGACGCGGGGGCCCCGGTGAGCGAGGTCGAGGCGGAGGACATCCACGAGCGCTCGGGCGTCGTGCTGGCCGAGCGTTTCTGGAGCCTCAACCGTGACCCGAGCCACGAGGAGCAGCTCCGGATCGTGCTCGACACCGGGCGCCCCGGCATCGCCGCGCGCCTCGAGCCCGGCGCGTTCGCGGCGGCGCTCGACGGCTACATCAGCCCGGTGCTGGCGCATCCGCCGGACCTCTCTCCGGGCGCGGACCGTGCGGTGCGGGAGCTGGCCGCGCGCGGCGTGAGCCTCGGTATCGTCTCCAACACCGGGCGCACCCCGGGGGTGATCCTGCGCCGCGTCCTCGAGCGATACGGGCTGCTCGACTACTTCGGCGCGATCTCCTACTCCGACGAGGTCGGCTTCCGCAAGCCCGAGCCCGAGATCTTCCGCGTCACGCTGGCCCGCTCCGGGGTGGCGCCGGAGGAAGCGGTGCACATCGGCGATAACCCGGACGCGGACGTGGTCGGGGCGCAGGGGGCCGGCATGCGCGCCGCGCACTACACCGCGGGGCTCCGCCGCCCGTCGGCCCAGGCCGACCTGCTGATTCCCGACCTCGGCATGCTCGCCGAGGAGGTTTTTCGGATTGCGCCCGGGAAGGCCGGCGGGTAACATGCCTGCCGCCATGGACGTGGACGCGCTGCGAGCAAAGATCCGCGACATCAAGGATTTCCCGACCGAAGGCATCCTCTTCAAGGACATCACCACGCTGCTCAAGGACGGCCCCGCGTGGGCCTCCGTCATCGACCACCTGGCCGCCCGGTATCGCACCACGCGGGTGGATCTCGTGGTGGGGGTGGAGTCGCGGGGCTTCATCTTCGGCGGCGCGCTCGCGCATCAGCTCAAGGCGGGCTTCGTGCCGGTGCGCAAGCGGGGCAAGCTGCCGGCGCCCACGATCGAGGAGGAGTACGAGCTCGAGTACGGCCGCGACATCCTGGCCATCCACGAGGACGCGGTGGGCAAGGGCCAGCGCGTCCTCGTGGTGGACGACCTCCTCGCCACCGGCGGGACCATGGCCGCGACTTTCAAACTGTTGACCCGTCTCGATGCGACCGTGGTGGGGGCCGCGTTCCTGATCGAGCTGGCGTTCCTCAAGGGGCGTCAGCGGCTCGCCGGCCACCGGATCGACTCCCTGATCGTGTACGAGTAGGCGGCCGGAAGTGGTTGTATGATGGGGACCTGGAGGCGATCCATGAGCGAGCGCACGTGGCTGGGAGCGATGGCGATCGTGGTTGCGGGATTGGCGGCGCCCGCAGGGCTGGGGGCGGCCGAACCCGAGCAGAAGGCGGTGGCGCCCCTCATCCTGAACCTGATGAACCGGCCCGTGGAGTCCCGCGAGCGGGCCTACACCGAGGACATCAAGCGTGACGCGCTGGCGCCCCGTCCCTCGGCCATCGACGAGTGGGAGCCGCAGCCGGACGGCTCCATGCGCAACAGGAAGACCGGGATCAGCATGACGGTTCGGAACCCGTGCCCGGCCGGCGACATCGAGCACGAGTTCGCGCTGGCCGCGTACAACCGGTCGCGACCCCGCCGCTGATCGTCGAGCAGATCCCTTCCAAGCGAGGCTGATCGGCCGCCCCGGACGACCGGGCGCGGCCGCGACCAGGAGACACCAGGCATGGCCATACGAAACGTCGGGGTGCTGGGCTGCGGTCTGATGGGGTCGGGAATCGTCCAGGTGGCCGCGCAGGCCGGCTTCCCGACGGTGGCGGCGGAGGCGAGCCAGGAACTGCTCGACCGCGGGCTCGGCGGGCTCCGCAAGAGCCTCGACGCGCTGGTGGCCAAGGCGCGGATCGACGAGAAGACCCGCGATGAGATCATGGGCCGGATCAAGGGCGTGGTCGGCCTCGAGGCCTTCCGCGACTGCGACCTCGTGATCGAGGCCATCACCGAGAACCAGCCGCTCAAGAACGAGACCTTCGCCAAGCTCGACCGGATCTGCCCGCCGCACGCCCTGCTCGCCTCGAACACCTCGTCGTGCAACATCACCGCGATGGCCGCGGCCACCAAGCGGCCCGGCCAGGTGCTCGGGCTCCACTTCTTCAACCCGGTGCCGCTCATGAAGCTGGTGGAGGTGGTCCAGACCATCCTCACCGACGAGAAGAGCGTGCTCGCGGCCTACGAGTGGGTACAGGCGGTGGGCAAGGTGGCGGTGCGCGCCAAGGACTCGACGGCCTTCATCGTGAACCGCCTGCTCGTGCCGTACCTGCTCGACGCCATCCGGGTCTACGAGGGCGGGCTGGCCTCGCTGGAAGACATCGACCAGGCCATGAAGCTCGGCTGCGGCTACCCGATGGGCCCGTTCACCCTGCTCGACCTGGTGGGTCTCGACACCACCATGTACGTGGCCGAGGTCATGTTCGACGAGTACCGGGAACCCCGCTACGCCCCCCCGCCGTTGCTGAAGCGCATGGTGATGGCCGGGCAGCTCGGTCGGAAGTCCGGCAAGGGGTTCTACAGCTACTCGAAATGAACAATCTGTACTACCTGACCGACGATCAGCGGGCCATTCGCGACCTCGCCCGGGAGATCGCGCGCGAGCGGATCGCCCCGCTCGCGGCGCACGTGGACGAGACTGGGGAATACCCCCACGAGCAGCTCAAGTTGCTGGGCCAGCAGGGGCTGATGGGACTCCACATCCCGGAGGCCTACGGGGGCGCCGCGGCGGGCTCGCTCGCCTTCTGCCTGGCCGCCGAGGAGGTGGCCTGGGCGTGCGCCTCCACCTCGACCATCTTCCTGGTCCAGAACCTGGGCGGCTACCCGATCATCTTCGCGGGCAGCGAGGAGCAAAAGCGGCGCTACCTGCCGAAGCTGGCCTCCGGCGAGATGACCGCGGCCTTCTCGCTCTCCGAGGCCGGCTCGGGCTCCGACGCGGCGGCGATGACCTGCCGGGCCGTGCGCCGAGGCGACCGCTACGTGCTGAACGGCTCCAAGATGTGGGTGACCAACGGCTCGCACGCGGGCGTCATCACCGTGTTCGTCACCAGCGATCCCGGCAAGCGGGCCAAGGGCGTGACCGCGCTGCTGATCGAGCCGGGCCTGAAGGGCTTCACGGTGGGCCGGGGGGAGCGCAAGCTCGGCATCCACGGCTCGCCCACGGTGGCGCTCCATTTCAGCGACTGCGAGGTCCCGGTGGAGAACCGGCTCGGCGAGGAAGGCGAGGGCTTCAAGGTCGCGATGAAGACCCTCGAGCAGTCGCGGCCCACCATCGGGGCGCAGGCGGTCGGCATTGCCCAGGCCGCGCTCGATGCCTCGGTGGCCTACGCCAAGGATCGGCGCGCCTTCGATCAGCCCATCGCCGCCTTCCAGGGCATCCAGTTCATGCTGGCCGACATGGCGATGGCGGTGCACGCCTCGCGGCTCGTCGTTCACCACGCCGCGTCGCTGATCGACCACGGGATCACCGGCGCCGCGCTCGAGTCCTCGGCGGCCAAGTGCCTGGCCTCGGACACCGCCATGAAGGCGGCCACCGACGCGGTGCAGATCTTCGGGGGCTACGGCTACACGCGGGAGTTCCCGGTCGAGCGCTTCATGCGCGACGCCAAGATCACCCAGATCTACGAGGGAACGAATCAGATTCAACGAGTGGTCATCGCTCAGCAGCTCCTGGGCAAGTCCTGACACGCCAATCCATCCCAACGGGGGATATCGATGAGCGAGCGACGCGGCGGGCGGCATCAAGTCGCTCACCGGCATGAAGCTCGCTGGGCTCAACCCCACCGAGACGGCGGCCATCGTAGACCTCATCCAGCGCATCAATGAGGACGGCGTATCTATCTTGCTGATCGAGCACAACATGCGGGCGGTGATGACGCTCTCCCACCGCATCGCGGTGCTGAACTTCGATGAGAAGATCGTGGAGGGCTCACCCGCCGCGGTGGCCAACCTGGAGCTGGGTGCCCGCACCCGGGCGGCCCGGGCGCGGCGGGCCGAGAGCCCCGCCGGGGTCTTCGACGTGTTCCCGCGGCTGCGGGAGCGGCGCGAGCCGTCGGCGGGGACACTCTCGTGCGGCGAGCAACAGACGTGCGCCATCGGTCGCGGGCTCATGGCCTGCCCCCGGCTGCTCATGCTGGACGAGCCGAGCCTCGGCCTGGCCCCGATCTTCGACGATCTGGGTCGTATCAATGCGCAAGGGCTCACCATATTGCTCGTGGAGCAGAACGTTCTTCGATCCCTTCAACTGGCCCACCGGGGCTATGTCCTGGAGAATGGCCGCGTGATCCGGTCGGGGGCCGGGCCGGAGCTGCTCGCCAGCGGCCATATCAAGCAGGCCTACCTGGGCCTCTGAGCCCGGCTCTCCCCGAAAAACCCGTATAATTCGCCCCCCTGGGGGCCGAGAATAGAGTTCGTGCGTCGGCTCATCCGAGGCTTTCTCGTCCCGTTCCTCATGCTGGCTGTCCCGCTGGGCATTCTGGCCGGGCTCGGGTTCATCGCGGCCCACCGCCAGCTCGGGCGCACCCGCGACGCCGCGGTCGCGCGGACCGTGGACGCGGTGACCGCCCTGGTCGCCGACTACCAGGAATCGTTGCGGCGGGAAACGATCCTCCTTGCCCGTGACCCCGCGGTGGTCGAGGGAACGGCGAAGGGCGACTGGGCGATCCTGGCCCGCGGCGCAGGACCGATCGAGATCGCGATCCTTCG
>Ga0080064_1006963_pt1 | contig 11793 bp, 11 predicted proteins | sample Subgrocontami54m_FD_69260 | JGI IMG/M metagenome (GOLD analysis project Ga0080064, IMG submission 69260) | Subsurface groundwater microbial communities from S. Glens Falls, New York, USA - GMW46 contaminated, 5.4 m (SPADES assembly) (version 2) ...
GTTTTGATGATCCTGATCGGGCTTGCGCCGGCGCCGGTGGCGCTGGCGCATGCCTCTCTTATCTCCGCCGAGCCGGAGGAGGGGGCTGTTCTGGATGCTTCTCCGGAGCGGCTGATCCTAATCTTCAACGAGCCGATCTCGCCGCTGCGGCTGCAACTGATCGATCCGCGCGGACAGGCGACGGCGCTCACGGATGTCGTGCAGCATGATGCGACCATCGTCGCCACGGTTCCGGGCGTCCTGCAGCAAGGCACGCATGTGCTGAGCTGGCGGGTCGTGTCGGCGGACGGGCATCCCGTCGGCGGCACGGTTGTCTTTTCGGTCGGCCAGGCGGACGCTGTTGCTCCGCTCGTACAAACGGCTTCCGATCTGTCGCTTCGCATCGCGATCTGGGCGGCGCGGGTCGTCATCTTCGCCGCCCTTTTCTTCGGCGTGGGCGGCGCGTTCTTCGCGCAATGGTTTGCTTCCGCGCGGCTGCTGCCGCGAAACGGGAAAAAATTCATTGTGGCCTTGCTTGCGGGCGGCTTCGTGGCCGTGCCGCTCTCGATCGGCCTGCACGGTGTCGATGCCCTGGGAGCGCCGCTATCCGCGGCCGCCGATGGCGCGACATGGCGCGCGGCACTCGGCACGTCTTACGGAACGGCTGCGCTCATTATGATGCTTGCTTTGGGCCTGGCTTTGTCTGCGATGGCGGTGCGTGAGCCGGGAGTGGCGAAACTGCAATCGCTCGCGGGCCTCGCCGCGACCGGCCTTGCGCTCGCCGCAACGGGCCATGCCGCCACGGCATCGCCGGAACTGCTCACGCGACCCGCGGTATTCATGCACGTCATAGCGGGGGCGTTCTGGATCGGATCGCTGTGGCCGCTCGCTGTTGCGCTACGCGCACCGGATGAACAGGCGCGCGCGGCGCTGAGCCGTTTCTCGCGCGTCATCTTTTGGGCCGTCGCGCTTTTGCTTGTGTCGGGAAGCGTGCTTGCCGTCGTGCAGGTCGGCCGCGTCGAGGCGTTATGGACGACGGCCTATGGATGGGTGTTGCTGGCGAAGCTCGGCGCGCTGTTGCCTTTATTCGGATTGGCGGCGATCAACCGTTTTTGGCTCACGCGCCGCGTGCAAACGGGTGACGCGGTGGCCAACCGGAATCTACGGCATTCCATCGCCGTTGAAGTTGCGATTGCCTTTGTGGTCCTCGGCATTGTCGCGCTCTGGCGCTTCACGCCGCCGCCGCGATCTCTCGCGGCGGTGGAAACCGCATCGGAATTCATCCATTTCCACGGCGAGAAGATGATGGCGGACGTCACGCTCGAACCGGGCCGGGCCGGCCGCTCAAGCGGCGAGATCGTGCTGCGCGGCCCGAACTTCGAGCTTATGACGGCGAAGGAAGTGACCGTGATCTTTTCCTTGCCCGCGGGCGGCATCGAATCCATCGAGCGCCGCGCGGTCAAAGCGGATCAATCGACCTGGAAAGTGGAGAACATTGTGATCCCCACGCCCGGCCGCTGGCATCTGCGGATCGAAGCTCTGATCGGCGACTTCGACAAGCTGACGCTGGAGGACGATATTCTCGTCCGCCCGTGACGCGCGAAAGCGGCCCTTTCAATGTGTGTGGGCCGCTCCCGCGTCGGGCGCGGACTTCGTGCCCATCGGCTCGATGGCGTAGTCCACGTCGATGGAGCCCGCCTTCTCGAACACTAGCGTTCCCTTCACGCGGCTGGCCTCGATCAGCGGCGCTTTCAATCCTTCGAACATGATGTGCGTCCCGCCAGGCTTCAGCTCGACCGTCTCGCCGGGCTTGATCTCCAGCCCTTTGCTGACGGCGCGCATTTTTGCCACGCCGCCCTCGGTGCTTTGGTTGTGGATCACCAGGCGGCGCGCCGCTGGGCTGGCAACGGCGATCAAGCGGTCGGGCTCGCTGCCGTTGTTGGTGATCTTCATGTAGCCGCCGCCGACTTTGGCGCCGGCGGGCGTGGCGATGGCCCAGGGATGGTCGATGATAAGAGAGCCGAGATGGTAGTCGTGAGCATCCGCGAAGCCGGGGCCCAGCGCCAGTGCGCCGACAACAACGAGGACAAGAACGAGCCAGATACGAGTCATGGAATATATCCGAAAGCTGAAGACGATGCTGTCACCTGAAGCAACATACCATGTGCTTGGAAAAGCACACAGGCGACATGCCGCGCGGCGTCGAGCGTGATATGCAAAATACTTCCACTATCCACAGGTCTTCCCATGCCATCCATCTCTCCTTATCTGCTTCCCATCCTGCTGCTCGCCGGCTCCAATATCTTTATGACAGCCGCCTGGTACGGGCATCTGCGCTTCAAGGAATCGCCTTTGCTCGCCGCCATCCTCGTGAGCTGGGCGATCGCCTTCGTTGAATATTGCATGGCAGTGCCGGCCAACCGCTGGGGCAGCGCCGTCTATACGACCGCGCAGCTCAAGACCATGCAGGAGGTCATCACGCTTCTTGTGTTCGCCGGATTTTCCGTGATCTATTTGAAGGAGCCGCTCGCCTGGAACCACGGCATCGGCTTCGCGCTGATCGCGGCAGGCGCCGTCTTTGTCTTCCACAAATGGTGAAGGTGCCGCTCAAGCGGGCGGACAAGGCTCAGCCCTGGTTCGGTCTGCCCGTGTTGTAAAAAACCGTTGCGGCGGTAAGCGCGTCGCCACCTTGAGAGGTGCCGGTCACGTCCGCGCGCGCGATGCCGATGGTGACGACGGTGGCGGCAATCACGGTGGAAATCGCAAGCGCGGCGATGGCGATCAGCGCCAGCGTCGTGCGCTGTTGCGCCCTCTGCTGCGAGGGAACCGGTGCGGGAAAGCCGCGGGCGCCGTTCATGATCGCGTCTCGTCTGAGCGAATCAGTCATGTCACAATGATTAAGCCGGATGCAGGCGGGCATCCGGCCAGACTTGGGCGAAGCGATTGAGGAAGCGCGGCGATTTGAAGGCGGCGGTTAATGAAAAGTTAACGCCGGCGCTTTCGCTACTCCGCCGCCACGGCTTCCGCCGCCTGCCAGTCCATCGCGACGTGATCGTCCTCCGCAGCGACGCGATCGATCCAGGCGCGGACATAAGGAAAGCCGCTCAGGTCGAAATCGCACTGATCCGCGACATGGGTATAGGCATAGAGAGCGATGTCGGCGATGGTCAGGTGGCCGTCGACGAAGAAGCGATGCTGTTTGAGGTGTTTTTCCATCACGCCGAGCGCGCGGTGGCCTTCCTCCATCCAGTCTTCCAGCGCGTGCTGCTGCAGTTCGCGGCCGCCTTTGACCAGCGACAGCCAGAACCAGGCCGCGCCGATATTGGGCTCGAGGCTGTGTTGTTCGAAGAACATCCATTGCAGCGCCGTGGCCCGCGCGATCAATTCGTCCGGCAGCAACGGCGTGCCGTCGGCGAGATACCAAAGGATCGCGTTTGACTCCGCAAGGTAGCGGTCCGGCGCGACCTCCAGCAGCGGCACCTGGCCGGTGGGGTTCATCGCCAGGAATTCCGGCGTATGACTCTCGCCCTTCAGGATGTCGATTTCCTGCAGGCGATAGGGAATGGCCAGCTTGGCAAGCGCAAGCCGCACCTTGTAGCTGTTTCCCGAACGTTGCATGGAATAGAGCGTGTACATCCCGGTCCTCGAGGCGATGCATGAATTGCATCGTCGATAGACTGCGAAAGTCCGGCGATTACAAGGCGGGGATGACACATTGAATCAAGACAGTGTGAGCGAATTACGATCGCGCAGAATTTGAGACAAATATGCTGCGGCGATGTGACAATTTAGAATGCGGCGGGCAGCGGGCCGCGCTGGGACTCGGCCGTTTCCTTCATGGCGCGGCGCAGCAATAAGGCAAAGGCGACAAGCATCAGTGGTGCGGCGATCGGCACGAACGTCAACTCGGTAAAACTGCGCGCCACCAGCGGCATCAACCAGAGCGCGGCCAGCGCTGTCTTTTCCCAGGGAAAAAATCCGCGCGTCAGTCCGTGGGCGGTGAGGAAGGCGATGGCGGGCGCCAGCACCGTGAGGTCGTAGTCGAGACTGTAGGGCGTGGCGAGGAGCGCGGCGATGACAAGCCCGGCGGCCTTGACGGGAAACGATGCGGTGCTGCGCCAAAGCCAGATCACCGCCGCCGCGAGCGCGAGCGTAACGGCGGCTTGGATGGCATAGGCGAGCGGCAGCGATCCGCCCCACATCCGCACCCAGGAAAACACACTCTGAATTTTGTGCCAGCCGGTATTGCCCGTCTCCAGCACAACGGTGCGTGTGAATTCGGCCGAGGCCAAAAAGGCGGGCCAGACTTCTATGCCGAAGACGAGTGTAGCCGCCCCGACAAGGAGGGCTGTTGTCGCCGCCGCCGCGATAAAAGTTTTCCAGCGGCCGGTAGCCATCAGCACAAGCGGGATCAACAAACCGAACTGCGGCTTGTAGGCGAGCAATCCGAATAGAATGCCGGCCGCGACCGGCCTGCGGTCGAGCAGCACCAGGGCCGAGCCGATCAACGCCGCTGTCAGGAATCCGTTGTGACCGTGCCCGAGGTTGATGAAGACGGCGGGATAGGCGAGGGCGAGCAGGAGCCAGAGAGAGTTACGCGCGACGATTGCATCTTCTTTACCTCTCCCCGCTGGGCGGGGAGAGGGAGAAAAAGCGCCAACGATCGCGCGAATGCAAATCAAATACAGCGCCAGCGTCGCGCCTTGCCACAAGGCGAGAGCGGGCAGGTAGGGCAGCAGCGCCAGCACCGCGGCAATGAACAGAAAGAACGGAGGATAGTGCCAGCCATAGAACGGAGTGGCGGCGCCGAAGATCGCCTGTTCGCGGGCATATTGCGTGGGCGCGTCGAAGGGCAGCGCGGGCCGGCCCTCCAGCACATACGTGCCGGCGGCATAGACATTGGAGAAGTCGGTGCCAAGCGGGCGGCCCCGATAGTCATTGAGGCCGTGCGCCGTCGCCAAAACATAGACGATGCCGGCCAGCGAAGCGATCAGCACCGCCAGGGCCCATAGCCGCGCCCGCTCGAGAGTGAGCCAGGAGCCGTCGCGCAATCTCCCAATGAACCCGCTCATGGGGCCTCCGGTCCGCAGGGTCTAGCAGCGGCGGATTAAGGGAGGGTATTTACCTCCTCACCCCGCAGGCTTCCTTAAGTATCCCATCCCACCGCTCTCGCAGCGCATCGAGACGGCCAGACGCCTCCCAGACGATCGCAACAATCGCTCCACCGTCGTTATTGTCGTCCATCAACATGCCGTGTCCTATCAGGCGCAACGCATGCAGGAAGCGGTCGATATCGTTCAGCGGCTGCTCGATGTCCAAGGCAAGGCGCACGATCTTCCGAAGGACGGTGTTGGCTCTCGCACGGGGGCGCCTACCCGGCGCACGTTTTGTGCGCGGCATGACATTGTTCCTTCGAACGGAATCGGACTACCCTAAACTTACAGCATAAACTGTGGTCCCTGTCAACATAATATTATGTTCTGATAACATACGTGAATCGGCCGTGATAGACGCAAGTCAAATTCGCATGGCGCGCGCGGCGCTCCATATCGGCGTTCGTGAATTGGCGAAAATGGCAAACGTGACGGCCATGACCATCACACGCATCGAGAACGGGCATTCCGGCGGTCAGGGCGAGACATTGAGGAAGATCCAGCGCGCCTTGGAGAAAGCGGGCGTCGAATTCATCGACGGCGACGCGCCAGGCGTACGGTTGAGGAAGCGATCCTAGTTTGCCGCCGTTGCATGCGTGGGTGAGACAGCCCGCGACTCAAACCAGTTTTGACCCCTCACCCGGCTCGCATCTCGCTCCGCTCAACGCTCGCCACCCTCTCCCACAAGGGGAGAGGGTACGTTCAGCAGCAACAGTCATGAACAATCCTGGCAAGCAGCATCGTTGCGTCTTGCTGTCGCCGCTTTGCGCCTTTAGGAACGGGCGCGGATACGGAGATTCTTATGGCTTTTCTTGCGGACTCATTGAAGCGCGTCAAACCGTCCCCCACGCTGGCGGTGACGGATAAAGCGCGCGCGCTGAAAGCCGCGGGCCGCAACGTCATCGGGCTCGGTGCGGGCGAGCCGGATTTCGAGACGCCGGACAATATCAAGCGGGCGGCGATCGCGGCGATCGAAGGCGGCCGTGCGTCCAAATATACCGCCGTTGACGGCATTCCGGAGCTGAAGGCGGCGATCGCGCGCAAGTTCAAGCGCGAGAACGGGCTGGACTACAAGCCAAGCCAGATCATCGTCGGCACCGGCGGAAAGCAGGTGCTCTACAACGCTTTCATGGCGACGCTGAATCCCGGCGACGAGGTGATCATCCCCGCGCCGTATTGGGTAAGCTATCCCGACATGGTGCTGCTGGCGGGCGGCGAGCCGGTCGCGGTCGCCGCGCCGGCTGAAGACGGTTTCAAGATAAAGCCGGCGGCGCTGGAAAAAGCGATCACGCCGAAGACTAAATGGTTCCTCCTGAACTCGCCGTCGAATCCGACCGGCGCCGCCTATACGCGCGCCGAGGTGAAGGCGCTGACCGACGTTTTGCTGCGGCACCCGCATGTCTGGGTGTTGAGCGACGACATCTATGAGCATCTTGTCTACGACGACTTTAAATTCTTCACCCCGGCGCAGGTGGAGCCGAAGCTCTATGAACGCACGCTGACCCTCAACGGCGTGTCCAAAGCCTATTGCATGACCGGCTGGCGCATCGGCTATGCTGGCGGGCCGGAGCCCCTCATCAAAGCCATGTCGCTGATCCAGTCGCAGTCTACCTCGAACCCGGCCGCGGTATCGCAATGGGCGGCGGTGGAGGCGCTGGACGGGCCGCAGGATTTTATTGCAAAGCACAATAAGGTCTTCAAGGAACGCCGCGACCTGTGCGTCTCCATGCTCAACCAGGCCAAGGGCATCAAATGCCCGACGCCGGAAGGAGCTTTCTACGTCTATCCGTCCTGTGCCGGGACCATGGGCAAGACCGCGCCGTCAGGCAAAAAGCTTGCGACGGATGAAGACTTTGTGACCGAACTGTTGGAGGCCGAAGGCGTCGCAGTGGTGCAGGGCACGGCCTTTGGGCTCGGCCCGGCTTTCCGCATTTCCTATGCGGTCCGGACCGAGGACGTGGAAGAAGCCTGCCGCCGCATCCAGCGTTTCTGCGGGAATTTGAGATAGCCGCAACTTCCTTTCGCCCTATACGGGCGAAAGGAGGGGATAATCCACTGGACTTTAATCCACCGGACTTTTTGAAATAGATCAAAGTGGTATGCTGCGGGCGCCGATAGAATTGATACACTGGCCCGATAAATTCCGATTCGCCTCCGCGGTTCGGCTGTCGCTGGCCGCGCGCAATCAAGGAGAAAATCATGTTTCGTGCCCTGAAAATTGCCGCTATCGCGGCCGTCGCGTCGGCGGCCGCCACTTCAGCTTTGGCCCAATCCGGCAACGTGCAAGCCGGCCTTCTCGAATGCACCGCAGGCCGCACCATGGGAATGGTTGTGGCTTCCACAACGCCCTTGAACTGCACGTTCAAGCCAAACACGGGCGGACAGGAGTCGTACTCGGGAACGCTACAACGGGTTGGGATTGACGTCGGCTTCACCGACAAAACCGTGCTGGGCTGGGTAGTGTTTGCCCCATCGCAGCTGGCAAAGGGCGGCCTGACCGGTCAGTATGGTGGTGTTTCCGCCAATGCGGCTATAGGCGTGGGCGGGGGAGCTAACGTGCTCATCGGCGGCTCCGACAAGACCGTTACCTTGCAGCCTGTCAGCCTTCAGGCACAGACCGGCCTCAATGCCGTGGCCGCAATCAGCGGTCTCACGCTAAAGGCTGCGGCACCGCCGAAGAAGCCTGCTGCTAAAAAGAAGAAATAGCTTCTTTCTTTTGTTGAGATTGACGGCCGCCCTTCGGGGCGGTCGTTCTGCGTCCACGAGAGACTTGCCAATCCCCCCTGCCTCCTGAGACGATCCTGTCCGGCGCCTGACCGCGGCCGCATCGCCTCGGCCAGCGCCATGCAGCGTCGGAGGCGTTCATGGCCACAGGGAACGGAAACGGCACCAGTCCCAGAGGTCCCCGGTGCATTGCGCTGGTGGGCCCATTTCAAAGCGGGAAGACCACACTCCTCGAAGCGATCCTCGCGCGCACGGGCGCAATCCAGCGGCAAGGCAGTGTGGAAGCGGGAACGACGGTCGGCGACTCCGCCAAGGAGGCGCGCCAGCACCGGATGAGCGTGGAACTGACCGCCGCCACCACGGCCTTCATGGGCGACAGCTACACCTTCGTCGACTGCCCCGGCTCCATCGAATTCATCCATGACATGCGCGCGGCGCTGCCCGCTGTGGACGCGGCGGTCGTCGTTTGCGAGATGGATGAGAAGAAGATTCCCCAGCTCCAGCTCATCCTGCGCGATCTGGAAGAACAGAAAATCCCGCACTTCGTTTTCCTCAACAAGATCGACAAGACCGCCGCCGCCATTCACGATGTGCTCCGCCTGTTGCAGCCGGCATCGCGCTGCAAGCTGCTGCTACGCCAGCTTCCCACTTTTTCCGGCGACATCATCACCGGTTTCGTCGATCTCGCCCTGGAGCGCGCCTTTGTCTACAAGGAGCATGCCGCTTCGGAAGTGATCAAGCTCGAAGGCGATATGCTTGATCGCGAGAAGAATGCGCGCTTCTCCATGCTCGAAACGCTGGCCGATCATGACGACCAGTTGATGGAGCAACTTCTCGAGGACATTCAGCCGCCGCGCGACAAGATTTTCGATGATCTGAGCAAAGAGCTGCGGGACGGGCTGGTTTGTCCCGTGCTGCTCGGCTCCGCTTCTCGCACCAATGGCGTGCTGCGACTTATGAAAGCATTGCGGCACGAGGCGCCGGGCGTCGAGGCGACAAGCAAACGCCTCGGTGTGAAAGCCGTGGGCAACGACGCTATCGTCTACATCATGAAGACTTTCCATACCTCGCATGGCGGCAAAATGTCGGTTGCGCGCGTGCTGGCAGGGCAGGTGCCCGAAGGCGCGCAATTGATGGGCTCCGCGGACACCGCCGACCGCGTCTCCGGCGTATTCAAGCCGTTCGGACAGCAATGGGAAAAGCGCGGCGCTGCCGCGGCGGGAGATACCGTGGCGCTCGGAAAGCTCGAACACGCCAAGACGGGGGACACGCTTTCTTCCGGCAAGCAGGCGCCCAAGCAAATTGCCAAGATCGAACCCCATGCGCCCGTCCTCGCCATTGCGGCCGGGGCCAAGGAACGCAAGGACGACGTGAAGCTCGGCCAAGCGCTGCACAAGCTGCTGGAAGAAGATCCCTCGCTCACGGTATTCCACAATCCGGAAACCCACGAGGTCGTCATGTGGGGGCAGGGGGAAATGCATCTGCGGGTGGCGACCGAACGGCTCGCCGACCGCTTCGGCGTGGCCATCCTCAAGCGGCCACCCAGCGTCGGCTATCGGGAGACCATCCGTAAAGGCGCGGTGCAGCGCGGGCGTCACAAGAAGCAATCGGGCGGTCACGGCCAGTTCGGCGACGTGGTGCTCGATATCAAGCCGCTGCCGCGCGGGTCCGGCCTCAAGTTTGAGGAAAGGATCACCGGCGGCGTGGTGCCGCGCAACTACATCCCATCGGTGGAGGAAGGCGTCGTCGATGCCGTCAAGCACGGGCCGCTAGGTTTTCCGGTGGTCGATATTTCAGTGACGCTGATCGACGGCTCCTATCACACGGTCGATTCATCCGACATGGCGTTCCGCCAGGCCGGGCGCATCGGCGTGGTCGAGGCGCTGCTGCAATGCCAGCCGGTGCTGCTGGAGCCAATCCATGCGGTGGAAATCGTTTGCCCGTCCGATGCGACGGCCAAGATCAACGCCATCATGTCCGGCCGCCGCGGACAGATCCTCGGTTTCGACACCCGCGAGGATTGGCCTGCCTGGGATGTGGTGCGCGCGCTGATGCCGGAAGTTGAGATCGGCGACCTGATCGTCGAGGTGCGGTCGGCGACCGCCGGTGTCGGCAGCTTCACCGCAAAATTCGATCACATGGCGGAACTGACCGGCCGCACCGCCGATCAGATCGTCGCGGCAAAAAAGGCCGCCGCAGCGGCGGCGTAGCGCCGCTACAACTATAAGGCCAATCGCTGATCTGAGCTTCGCACGCGGATGCGCTATTTCTGATTGTTTGAAGTCGGCTTGCGGTTGGTAAAACGGGCGTTGCCGAGCCATGCTCAATCCCTCATAAGCCTTGAATAACGGCAGCGGCGGGGGAAAGTTCACCGGCCAAAGCTGAGGCCTGGATTGTGAAGAAGGGGGACCCAGCGTGAGCGCAAGTGTCGGCATCATGAACGAGGATTTTCGCGCCGCCTGCGTCATCGGCTGGCCGGCCGGCCATTCGCGTTCCCCGCTGATCCACAATTACTGGATCAAGCGTCACGGGTTGACCGCGGAATACAGACGCGAGGCGGTGCCCCCGGACAACTTCGCCGAATTCATCGCGACGCTGGCCAAGCGCGGCTATATCGGCGCCAATGTTACGCTGCCGCACAAAGAGGCGGCGTTGGCATTGTCCGCGCCGGACGACCGGGCGCGCGCGGTCGGCGCCGCCAATACCTTGTGGTTCGAAGGCGGCACGCTGCGGTCAACCAATACCGACGTCGAAGGCTTCATCGAAAATCTCGACGCTGAGACGCCGCGCTGGGACGCCGGGCTGGAAAGCGCGATCGTGCTCGGGGCGGGCGGGGCTGCGCGCGCGATTGTTTTTGCGCTGATCGAGCGCGGCGTGGAGCGGGTGTTTGTCGGCAACCGGACTTTCGCGAAGGCGGAAGCCTTCCGCGAGCGTTTCGGCGAGCGCGTCCACCCGCTGCGCTGGGGAGAAATCAACGGATTGCTGGCGGGAGCCGGCCTGCTGGTCAACGCGACCACGCTCGGCATGAGCGGCCAGCAGCAGATCGACCTCAATCTCGCGCATCTGCCGCGGAGCGCCGTGGTTGCCGACATCGTTTATGTCCCGCTGGAAACGCCGCTGCTGGCGGCTGCCAGGCAGCGCGGGCTGCGCACCGCGGACGGCCTCGGCATGCTTCTGCACCAAGCGGTGCGCGGCTTCTCGCTGTGGTTCGGGGTGCGGCCCGAAGTCACCGACGAGCTGCGCGGATTGGTGGAAGCTGATCTTAGAACCGGAGCGACGGCGGAACGCTAACCGGACCGGCGGAATAATGCCGGCGCCGGAGGTGTTCTATCCTTGCAGGCCAAAACGCTTCAGGGAGGAAGATCATGCAGACAAAAATGCCATCCGTGGCCGCGCTGACGGGATTTGCTTTTCTGCTCGCGGCCACCTGCGCCTTGGCACAGCAGCAGCCGACACGGATCGCTGGCACGATCGAGGGAGTCGAGGGCACGACACTGGCGATCAAGACTGAGCAAGGCGGCACGAAAATTAAACTTGTGGATGGCGCTCGCATCCTGGGAGTCGAGAAAGTAGCCATGACCGATGTCAAGAAAGGCGATTTCGTCGGCGTGGGCGCCATGCCACAAGCCGATGGTAGCCAGCGCGCGGTCCAGGTCACCATTTTCCCGGAATCGCAACGCGGCCAAGGCGAACGTCACGGGCCTTGGAGCCGCGATCCGAAAGGCACCATGACCAACGCGACCGTTGACACCGCCGTCGCCAGCGTCGAGGGCCAGGTGCTGATGGTCAAATACAAGGACGGCGAGAAGAAGATCATCGTTCCGCCGGAGGCCCTGGTGCTGCGCTACACAGACAGCGACAAGGGCGAGCTCAAACCCGGCGCGCAGGTCGCGCTCAATCCCGCAAAGCAGCCGGACGGCACGTTCGAAACCTCGCG
>Ga0080064_1006964_pt1 | contig 11788 bp, 14 predicted proteins | sample Subgrocontami54m_FD_69260 | JGI IMG/M metagenome (GOLD analysis project Ga0080064, IMG submission 69260) | Subsurface groundwater microbial communities from S. Glens Falls, New York, USA - GMW46 contaminated, 5.4 m (SPADES assembly) (version 2) ...
GGCTGCGGCGGCGTCTTGGGGTGCAGGAGCTTTGTCGTCACCCAGATGTCACCGCGCGGCACCGAAGAACGCGCCAATGCCCTCCCGACCGCCTCCTCGTTGCCGTAGTACCTGGATGTGTCGATGTACCGGTAGCCCTCGGCGAGCGCCGCTTCGACGAGCGCGCTGCCGGCATCGCCAACGTTGCCCAGCGTCCCGAAGCCGATACCGGGCATCGTATACTTCCCTACGAGTTCCTTTTCCATGCACCCTCAATCTATGCCGCGACGGGCGAATCGTCAATCGCGTGAATTTTCACGGAAGTACATTCCACTTGACAGGTTGCTATCGATCGTTCTGTTAGGTAACGTCCGGCTAGGCAAAGAGGATCATTGAATATCGTAAACCGGAGGCCCCATGTTCGCCAGAGTCGATTTCTCCAAACTCACGCTGATGGACGCTCTGGATCTCGCCAGTCTGATCGAGGTCGAGGCGTTTCAGCGCTACAACTTGTTCGCCGCGCAGCTCGGACGCCGCGATCCCGGCGACGCCGCGTCGGTGTTCCGATCGATGGCCGCCAATGAGAAGAAGCACGGTGACAAGCTCGCCAGGCGCCGGCAGACACTGTTTGGTGATACACCCGCCAAAGTAAAGTTCGACGACCTCTTCGATGTCGAGGCCCCTGACGTCGGATCGTCTCGCTGGAACATGTCTCCGCGCCAGGCATTCGAGGTGGCGTTGGCCGCTGAAAAGAAAGCCTACGCGTTTTACGACCAGGCTCTCCCCAGTGTGAAACAACCGGACGTCCAAGCACTGTTCGAAGAGCTGCGAGACGAAGAAGTCGAGCACATTCAAATGGTCGAGGCGATCATCGCGAAGCTGCCGCCGTCGGCTTCAATCATGCTTGAAGACGAGGACGCCGACTAGCGCCCGCCACCGGCTCAAGTCCACGAACCACGGTCCGCGGCAAATCAGCGCTGTCCAAGCCCCTTGGCTGCGTAGATCGGCGCCGCGGCTGGTGCGGAGATGTAGCGGATGAACGCTTTCGCCGCCTCCGCCTCCTTGGCATTCGCGGTAATGCCGGCCGAGTAAACGGTGATTTGCTGCAGATCCGTGCTCCTGTGCCTATTCGTGGACAACCTTGACATATATACGAATACTCGTATAATGCGATCTCATGAAACGAATTCGTTTCGTCGGCAGTGCGAAAGACGATCTCTCTGCGTTTCCAAAAGCTGCGCGTAATCGTGCGGGGCACGAGTTGTTCATGGTGCAGGTCGGACGCGAACCCGACGACTGGAAGCCGATGTCAGCGGTGGGACCCGGTGCGCGAGAGATTCGGGTGCGGGATGAGGCCGGCGCGTTCCGTGTGATTTATGTCGCCAGGTTCGAAGACGCAGTGTACGTGCTGCATGCATTTCAGAAAAAGACGCAAAAGACATCCCGCGCGGACCTGGAACTGGCGAAAGAGCGCTACCGGATAGCATGCGAACTCGCCCAAGGAGCGAAACATGACAAAAAAAGTGACTGAATCGAGTGGCAACGTTTTTCTGGATCTGGGGTTCCCGCCTCACGAAGCGCAAGTCATGCTGTTGCGCGCCAAGCTCGCGGAAGCCCTGCGTGTCTGGATGGAACGCGAGAGCCTGACGCAGGCGAAGGCCGCGAAGCGCCTGGGCATCACCCAGCCCCGCGTCTCCGAAATCACGCGCGGCAAAGTCGAGCTTCTGTCTCTGGATTATCTGGTTCTGCTATGTGCCAAAGCGGGTATCCCCGTCGGCGTTCGGTTGGCGGCATAGACCAATGTTCATGAGCGCATGCAATACCGTGAAATTTAAACTGGACACCAAAAAGCCGCCGACAGCGACACAGCGTAAACGTCTGACTGCCGTCGCAGTGATGCCCGATGCTAAAATTGACTACTCTGACATTCCACGGCAGACGCAGCCTATCCAATGGACGCGGCCCAGCGCGCTAATTCCCGGGGAGAACAAACAACAAATCACGCTGCGGCTGGATTCGGACGTGGTGAGTTTTTTCAAGAAAACGGGCAAACGTTACCAGACCCGCATCAACGCAGCACTGCGTGAATACGTAAAGGCGCATCGGGAGTAATCAGGATCAGTATCAGATTTCTAATGCGCGCCAAAGCAAAAGTTACACGGACCCTAATCTTACTGTGTTAATAAACAATCAGTTCGTTTCCCGCAGCATGGACAATGCGGCAGTCGTGCGATCAGAGCGGCGGCGAGTTCGAGGCGCAGGGTTGCGATCGAATCTGGAACGTGGCGCTGGCGTCGCAGGCGAGCCGCGGGGCCGGAAGTCGGCGGGTAAGGCAGGGATCGGGCCCAGTAGCGGATCTTGCACAGTTTTTTTTGGCAGCGCGAAGCGCTCGGCGAGAAGAAAGCCGTATGCCGTAATCGAGAGAGTGGCGTGGTGATGGAATCCGCGCCAACTGCGCCCTTCGAAATGGTCCAGTCCGAACTCCTGCTTGAGTTCCTGATAGTCGCGCTCGATGCGCCAACGCAGTTTCGCCACTCGTACCAGTTCCTGAATCGGCGTGGCGGCCGGGAGCGTAGACAGGAAGTACTTGAGCGGCTCGGCGTCGCCCTTGGGCCATTCGATGAGCAACCATTGTTGCGGGCGCAGTTCGCTGCGCCAGTAGTCGTGATGAGCACATCGCACGCGCACTGCGGCGAATCGGGAGGCCAACACCTGATTCGTGCCTTCGCGCCAGGTAATGTTCTTCCACTGGCGTGGTTTAAGTGTTGCCGCCAACGCTTTGACCGAGACCGGTTTGTGTTGCGCATCGCGGCGCAGCAGTTTGGGCTTGCGCCCCTGACCAGACCACGGCGCGGGCGGCAAGGGCGCCATGCCTTCTGGCCATACGCTGACCACGCTGGTCACACCGACGACGTATTGCAGTCGCCTTTCGGTGAGTTGATCGCGAAACGCGGTGTCGATTCCGTAGCCGGCGTCCGCCACTACGATGTGCGGCGTGCTTCCCGTTGCCATCGCCTCGTCGATCAAGTGCAGCGCAATCGCAGGCTTGGTCGCGAATTTGATGTCCTCAGGCACCTTGGCCTTCTCGCGCCGCGCCAGATCGGCGCTCCAGTCCTTCGGCAGGTACAGTCGGTAGCCGACCGGGACGCTGAAATGTTCGTTGGCCAGCGACAGGCTCACCGCCACTTGGCAGTTGTCTTGCTTGCCCAGCTGCCCGCAGTATTGCCGCGCTACGCCCACCGAGTGTTTGCCTTGCTTAGGAAAACCCGTGTCGTCGATGATCAGAACCTCGGGGGCCCCCAACCTCTTACCCGCAGCCTTCAGAACGTGCTCGCGCACCGCGCCCAGCACTGCGGTGTCAGACCACGCCGCATCGGCAACAAAATGATGCAGCCGTTGGTGCGCCGAGCGCACCTCCATCGGCGCCACTCGCGCCGCCATCGGCTCGACGCTCTTGCGCTTGCCCGGCAGCATCAGTCCCGCGCAGTAGCCGCGAAACGGCCCTACTCGATCTGCATGCCCAAGATGTCCAGCAATCATCGTTACGAAGTCCTCGAACCGTTGCATTCTCGCGTCCATCTTCGCCTTGACAGGTTGGTTGAAGATGGGCACATAATAGCTTGTTTTTTATAACACAGTAAGACTAATTGATTCTAATCTAATGCATTTGCAGAATGGCGGACTTGAACCAAGCAACGAGCGATTGCACAAGTCGCGTGTAAAAGACCCTTTCATTTGTACCTTGTGTCGCGCGCATAATGAAAGCTCGCAATTCCATAGGTACTTTCATTCGAGAAGCAAGAGATCGTAACGTTAGTATATTTGCGGAGAATGTTGTCCTAGCAGACTGTTGGGCAAAAAGACGAGGGCCGGCAGCACGACGATCCTGAGCAAGCAGTTCTACCCAGCTCCTAAAGAACCCATAAGCAAATTTCCCCCGGTATCCGTGTCGCGGGTCTAGATTATTGAACTCAGTTTCGATCGGGAGTGTTATGTCTATATGCTGACGAGGCACCGCTGGAACTAATGTCTCCAAATCCACTTGCTTGAATTTTATGATGCTATTAGTGAGATTTACATCAACATACTTGTGAATTCTATCCTCTATCGCCGAGAGTCGAATTGACGATCTACGCGCAGCAAATATTCTCAAATTGACCTCGCGCATCGTTCTCAAAAAGTCATCATAGCTTAAGCAAAATTGTTCCACCGCACGTCCTGGATCATTCCCGTCATTGGCACAACGCAGTTCATCGAGGAGTATGCTCCGCAGCGCTTCCTCACAAACAACGTAATTTTCTATCGAATACCGCTTAGTGCAAAATAGGTCTGGGCCAGGAACACGCCCTTTTAGGCCATCAAAGTCTTTGTCGATGAAATATAGCGTGCGGAAGTGAAGACTGGACTGCGACTTCTGGAGATTTGCCCTTAGCCCAAGCACTTGGTCTTTTCCGCTTCCAACCACCGGCTCAAACGCTAATTGCTCATCGATGGCTCTAATCCATTCCTCATACACCCCAACGTCATCCGCCCCCTCGTATACAAAGATCCAAATGTTCGCGTCTCGTGAGCGAATAGCAATAACGCGCGCCTTTAAGACCGCTGGGGACGTTCGGCTATCCCTAGCGCGTGACAAGACAGTACTTGCCATTTTCTCAGCCCAACGCAAATCGGGTTATATGCAACTCTTCTGCGTAAGGATCTAGTTCATTCTCAAATATAAATGGTGAATGAGTTATCGCAAGTAGCTGACGACAAGATGGCGCTTTTGCAACATCAGGAAGCAGTAGCTTTTGCCAATCCATAGAGAGCGATAATTCCGGCTCGTCAATCAATACAAATTTGGGGTCGGTATCCAGGTATAGATGAGCAAAAAGTGAAATAACTTGCTTTTCACCCGATGACAAAGCCTCTAATTGAATTTCCTTGCCTGTCCACAGGTTGCGCACGCTTACCCTGGTCAATTGTGGATCGTAACGAAACTCCTTACCTTCGCTCGACGTTTTCAAGTAGACGTTAAGAACATTGGCAAACTGTTCCAAACGCTGTTCTATATCCTTCGTTTCATTCGCAACAGATGCCAATTTATGCAAAAAATACCGTAGCAGGTCATTTTCGCCCCCTTTTATTTTCCCACTATGGTAAAGATTCTCAAGCGTCTCAAGCCTCGCCTTCGCTTCGGCAGGTCTCGATACTCTGGAAAAAAACAGTTGCAACGTTTCAATCTCAGGCAACTGATACTCTGATGAACTTAACGTACTTCGTGTAAGCAGATCATCAAGAATTGTTGCGCTGGTTGTTCGGTAACCTTGATTGGAGCGGCGACCAATTTCTTCCGTTAGCTCTTTCAGTTTTTGCTCCACATCCGCAAGACCAAAGTACATCTGAGGGCCACCGACGATCTTTCCCGGAGGATAGCGAGACCTAGAGACCCGAGTGAAACGTGAATTTGCTGAATCGGAAAACGATCTAGCCGATGCCAACTCAATTCTTCGATACGTTGGCAAATAGAGAATCTGCGTAGGGCCAAGTTTCAATTTAATTTCACTGAGGATTTTTTGCACTTTACCGGGGACGCCTTCATGCGAACGCCTTGCTATGTCGGCAACAAATTCCCTAGTCTCCTCGATGTCCATCGAGGAATTACGGTACAGTCGCTCAAAGTAAGGGTGAGATCGAATTTCACTCAACGGGACTTCCTCGGAATCGCGTGCTGCCCACTCGACTAATTCATCAGCATTAAGGCCAGATTCTTCTATGACTTCTCGCATTGATGGAGGCAACATTACTTGGGGCGAGGAGGCGATATCTTCCTTAGTCAGAACAAGGGGCTCACCCGACCCTACCTCGCACTCAATTGAGTGGAATTCAAATCGCATTAATCGAGACAATCTGCGATTCAAGAATGCATCGAGCATGTTTAATATTGTTGTCTTTCCCGTTCCATTCTCGGCAATTACAATTTTTGCCGCCGCGGAAAAGGTAAGCTCTACATCCTTGTAGCCGTAGAGCCTGCGCACAGTAAAGCGGCTTACCAACGGTTTGCTCGAGTAATCATCCATATGTGACCTTTGTTAGCTGAGGAATAATCAGGGTCAGATTTCCAATGCGCGCCAAAGCAAGAGTTGCACGAACCGTAATTGAATCAGAATATACCTCAACGAATCGATGCGGAGTGGAGGAATCGAACCTCCGACGTTCACTCATGGCGGACAACACGCATTCACACATGCTATCTCTCGCTTGGATTAGAATTTCCACCAGGCTCCGCAGGAACGCAATTCCGCACCAAACACTTCCCAAAATACTGAAAAACAGGGTGATTGAGTTCTTCATAATCACCTCCGGTAAGGTTGATATAACCGCAAAAACCGAAAGGAAAATGTCCAACGCAAACGAGATTGCAACATGTATTTCAACGTGTGTCTGTAACTCCAAGCCGGTTTGATATTTCTGACTTTCTGCAATGCTAACTTATTAAGCAGCGGGCGCACAGTAATACCGTGCGCAGCGAGGGCAGCCGCTATCCCGTCTCGGCAATCAATCGAGTTTGACGTTCGCTTCACGGGTGGTTTTCGCGAGGCGCGCCATGTTTTCCTGCAGAAACGCCGCGAACTCCTCGGGCGTGTTGCCGACGGGGAACTGGTTCAACTGTTCCAGCTTGGCTTTGATGTCCGGCGCCTCCACCGCGCCGGCGAAAGCCGCATGCAGGCGCTGTATGACCAAGCTAATTTGCGCGCACGCCAGTCTCTTTCACCACCTTGGCCCAGGTTTTCACATCGGTGGCGATCTGCACGGCAAGCTCCCTGGGTGTGCTGCCGGCCGGCTCCGCCCCCATCTCGGTGAGCCGCGTCTGCACGTCGGGCCTCCTGAAAATCTTCACCATTTCGGCATTGAGCTTGCCGATGATGGGCTCCGGCGTCTTGAGCGGCGCGAGCATGCCGTACCATTCGCGCATTTCCAGCCCCGCCGGCAGCGGCACGCCGGCTTCTGCAATCGTCGGCACGTCGGGCAGTGCAGCTGAGCGTTTCACACTGGTGACGACGATAGGCCTCAGGCGCTTGGCCTGAATGAGCGGCATCGCCGAAGGGACAGACGCCATGCCAAGCGACACCTCGCCGGTGGTAATCGCCACCAGCGCTGGACCACCGCCCTTGAACGGCACATGGACCATCTGCGTGCCTGTAAGGCGCTTGAACCCCTCGCCCGCCAGGTGATGCAGCGAGCCGTTCCCCGATGACGAGTTGGAGAGCTGGCCCGGCTTCTCCTTCGCCATGCGAATCAGATCCTGCAGCGTATGGATCGGCGACGCCTGAGCCACGACGATCGCGTTGGTAACCCAGGCGAGCAAGGATATGGCTGCAAACCCGGTGGCGGTGTCGTAGGGCAGATTCTCGTAGGTGCTGGCGCTGATGGTGAACGGCCCGCTCGGCACCATCATCAGCGTGTAGCCGTCCGGCGTTGCCCTGGACACCATGTCGGCGCCGACCGTGCCGCCGGCGCCGCCGCGGTTATCGACCACGACCGATTGCCCCCATGACGACGCAAGATGTCCACCCAGGATACGCGCGAGTATGTCGGTAGCGCCTCCGGGCGGGAACCCGACGACGATGCGGATAGGCCGCTGCGGATAATTCGCTGCCGCGCCCTGTGCAAGCGCATGAGCGGAGTGCGTGGCGGCGCCGATGCCGGCGCCGGCAAGTACCAGCGCGAAGATGGTTGTCCTGTTCATTTTGCTCCTCCTGTGCGCCGAGCTTTAGCGGCGCTCGGATAGGCATTCTAAACGCCCTTTTTCACTAGCAGGTAGAATAATCAGCAGAATAATCAGGGGCAGAAGCCCTGGGTCCCGGCTTTCGCCGGGACGACGATAGTTGGTGAGATCGGAGTTTTTCTTGAGCAGACTACACGCAGTTGAGCGCGATGTGCTTCCGGAAGACCAGCGCCGTTTCCACGACGCGGTGCAAGCGATACGACGGCGGCCGATCACCGGCCCCTTCCTCGTGCTGATGAACAGCAGCCCCGATCTCGCGGCGCGCTTCGCGCAGCTCGGCCATTATTTTCACTCGCGCGGGCAGGCCGACGAGTCCATTCTTTCCATGCGGGTGCGCGGATTTGCGTCGCTGGTCGGGTCGCGCGCGCTGGATGCGCCGTACGAGTGGAGCGCATGGGTCAACTGGACGCTGGAAGCCGGCGTGCCCCAGGACACAGTGGATGCCATACGCGAAGGCAGGACGCCGCCAAATTTGACGGCCGAAGAAGCGCTTGTCGCGGACTTCTGCACCCAACTGATATCGGGCAATCACCGCGTCAACGACACGACATTCAAGTCCGCGCTCGATCATTTCGGCACGCAGGGGCTGGTGGAGCTCGTCGTCACGCTAGGTTACTTCGCCATGATCGCGCTACCGCTCAATGCGTTCGAGATGGAAATGACGCCCGACCAGACAAGTCTGCGCAAACCGTTCGCGCCGCTCGCGGTCAGCGGCGCGTCGTGGACGGATTCCGGAGTGCAGAGGCCGAATCTCCCGCCGATTTCGGGCAACGTCGCCGCGTCGCCGCGGGTGCCGCTGCTTTCCGGCCATGATGACGTGGCGCCGGAACATCAGCACTTCCTCGACCGCATTGTTCGCACGCGCGGGTGGATCTCCGGCGTCTTCCGGGTTTTGCTCCATACGCCCGACGTCGCGGAGCGCGTGGCCAACATCGGTGCGTTTATCCTCTACGAGACGATCCTGCCGCCGGCAGTCAGAATGCTCACCTGGCTCATCGCGGCGCGCGAGCTCGACTGCAATTACGCATGGCGTGCCGGCGTGAATGCTGCGCGCGCGGCGGGCGTCGGCGATGGGCTGATTGCCGCGCTGGAGAACGGCAAGCTCCCAGACGGCCACACGGGGGAAGAGCAAGCATTATTTGACTTCTGCCATCAACTCTTGCGTGGCAACCATCACGTCGACGCGACGACGTATCGCGCCGCCGTCGGCCATTTCGGCGTGCCGGCAACGGTGCAGATCGCCGCCACGACCGGCTACATCGTGATGATGAGCCTCGTGGCGAACGCCTTCGATATCGTTCCACCGGGTGACGATTCCAGACCGGCCCTGTAATCGGCGCAGCGGGTGAATAGCCACGCGCGGCATACAAGGCTACGCGGTCGGCCGCTAAACCTTTCATAACTCAAGGGAGACTTCGTTATGGTCGAAATGAAACGGGGACTGGGATTTCCTGCGCTGGCGCTGGCGGCGTTCGCCGCGTGGCCTCAGATCGCGCTGGCCGCGTGGCCGGAAAAGGTCATCACGCTGATCGTACCGTGGGCGCCGGGTGGTTCGACCGACATTCTCGCGCGCATGCTGTCCGATCAGCTGACGCGCTCGGTCGGGCAACCGGTCATCGTCGAGAACAGGCCGGGCGCATCGGGCAACATCGGCTCGAACATCGTTGCGAAGGCCAAACCGGATGGCTACACGCTGCTGGTCGGATCGATGAGCACGCACGCGATGAACGGCGCGCTGTATGCGCAGATGCCGTTCAAGCCGGTCGATGACTTCACGCCAATTGCGATGCTGGCCTTCGTCACCAACACGATGGTGTCGCATCCCTCAGTGCCGGCGAAGACCGTCAGGGAATTCATCGCCTACGCCAAGGCCAAACCCGGCGCGCTTAATTACGCCTCTGCCGGACCGGGATCGACGAACCACCTCAGCGCTGCGATGTTCGAGAAGTTCACCGGCATCAACATGACGCACGTCCCCTACAAAGGCGGCGCGCCTGCGGTGCTGGACACCGTCGCCGGACAAACGCAGCTTTTCTTCAGCGCCGGCACGCAGACGCTGCCGCACGTGAAGGCCGGGAAACTGACGCTGCTGGCGGTCACGGAGTCCAAGCGTTCTGCGTTGCTGCCAGACACGCCGACGGTGGCCGAGACGGTGCCCGGCTACGAACTCGCGGTCTGGTATGGCTTCTTCGGTCCGAAAGACCTGCCCGCAGATATCACGAAGCGCCTGAACGGCGAGACCAACCGCATCCTGGCCCAGCCAGATGTGCGCGAGAAGATGGTCGCGATCGGCGTCGAAGTGGTGCAGTCCTCGCCCGAAGGCTTCGGCAAGACCTTGCGCGCCGACACCGAGCGCTATAACAAGCTGATCAAAGAACTGCACATTACGGCCGAATGATCCGCTTGCCGACGACCGAAGAGCTGGCGCGCGCCTGTGCCGCAACGCCGTTCGATGTGCAGCGGTACTGCGACGCAGTGGACGCATTCGCGCGGCCCGTGATGCGTCAGCGGCTGTTTACCGTCAACCGGTTCGAACCCGCAACGATGCATCTGGTCCGCCTGTACAGCTCCAATCCGCGGGACTATCCGCCGGGAGGCCGCAAGGACAAGCGTGCTACGGCCTGGGGTGAGAAGGTACTGCTGCAGCACCGGATGCACGTCGGCGAAGGCGTCGCAGCGATTCGTGCTGATTTCGACGATCACGCGACGATCGAACGGCTTGGGCTGCAATCCGTTGTCAATGTCCCGATTGCATTCGAAGGCCGCTGCCTTGGCACTGCGAATTTCCTGATGGTCGAAGCGACCGTGAACCCGGAACAGGTCGAGTTCGCCCGGCTGATCGGCGTGGTGCTATTGCCCCTTTTCCCCAGGGCTTGGAGCGTTGCGGCTGACTGAACTCAATTCACCAGGGAGGTCAACCCGCCGACGTGCGGCGCCACGATCACGTTCTTCAGTTTGATGAGCTCGCTGTTCGGGTCCGGCGGCTCCTTCTCATAGACGTCTGTCGCATACCCGCCGATCTTGCACTCTTTCAGGGCTCGGAGCAGGGCTATTTCGTTCACCACCTGGCCCCTCGACTGGTTGATCAGGAGGGCAGTCCTCTTCATGGCCTCGAACTGCGGCGTGTCAAAGAGATTTCTCGTCTCATCCGTAAGCGGCGTGTGAATGCTGATCGTGTCGGGCTTCGTCGAAGAAAAACACGTCATGCAATATAACGACTTTCATAACCTACCTCGCAGGTTGATGTCGGACCAGCGCAAGCTATCGATCCCGGGCGACAAGCGCGTCAAAAGGATAGAATCTCACTGACGAAGCGTGCTCGCAATAGGAAATGCGGAAGGAGAATGTAGATGGCTGCTGCTGATGTTACAGGTCGGTTGGCACGGTATATGGTCGAGGCGCGGGAGCGGAAGCTGCCGCCGGACGTGGCGCGGGAGGCCAGGCATCGCATCCTGGACACGCTGGCCGCGATGGTGTCGGGCGCCCATCTCAAGCCCGGGGAAATGGCGATCAAGTACGCGCGGGCGCAGGGCGGAGTCGCGGAAGCGACCGTCGTCACGACCGACATCAGGACCACGGCCGTCAACGCCGCTCTGGCCAACGCGATGTTCGGCCATGCCGACGAGACCGATGACTTCCATCCGGCGACCAAAGCCCATCCGGGCTGCTCGGTCGTGCCCGCGGCGCTCGCGATGGCCGAGCGCGAAGGCAGTTCGGGACTGGAACTGCTCAACGCGGTCACACTTGGCTACGACCTGTGCTGCCGCTTTCTGCTGGCGCTCGGCGCGGATCTGGTGCGCGCGACGCACCGCAGTGCCGAGGGCGTCGGCTCCACCATGGGCAGCGTGGGGGCCGCGGCCGCATTGGCCCGGCTGGATGAAAAGGGGATGCGCCACGCGCTTTCGTACGCCGCCCAGCAGGTATCGGGCATATGGAGCTGGGTGCGCGATGCCGAGCACGTCGAAAAGGCCTTCGACTTCTCCGGCATGGGCGCCCGCAATGGGGTTACCGCGGCGATCATGGCCCAGATGGGGGTCG
>Ga0080064_1006965_pt1 | contig 11788 bp, 9 predicted proteins | sample Subgrocontami54m_FD_69260 | JGI IMG/M metagenome (GOLD analysis project Ga0080064, IMG submission 69260) | Subsurface groundwater microbial communities from S. Glens Falls, New York, USA - GMW46 contaminated, 5.4 m (SPADES assembly) (version 2) ...
GTCGCCGGGCGCCAGCCAGAATCGGCGGCTGCACGCGAAGCGCCCACGGTGGCGTTTAGGATACCGGCCAGTTCCTCCAGGGCAGCGTAGCCATCCGGTCCGCCCATGCCCCGGCCGCCGGAAACGATGACCAATGCTTCCGTAAGATCGACCCGGCCACTTGCGTCTTTCTGCACTTCCAAAACCTTTGTCTTGAGTTGCGCCGGATCAATGGCGATCTCGGTGGCAATTACCTCACCCGCACCGGCTTTTTCGACGATGGGAAAAACGTTCGGCCTTAACGACGCCAGCTGAGGATTAGTTGCAGACTGGACTTCCACAAAGCACTTCCCGGCATAGATAGGCCTCACGGCAACCATTTTACCAGCGGCAATTTTGACATCCGTGCAATCGGTCGCGAGCCCTGTGGCAAGTTTGCCTGCCAGTCGCGAGGAAAGGTCCTTTCCCTGGGAAGAGGCGCCCAGCAGGATAATTGCAGGTTCCTTCTCCTTCACCAGTTTGGCTACGGCTTCGCTGTGCGCATCCGTGGTATAGGGGTCAAAAACGGCATCGTCGGCCACAAAAATTTTATCCACGCCGTATTTGGCCAAATCTTTGGCGCCAGCGGTTACGCCTTTGCCCAAGAGCACGGCACAAACTTCCTCACCGAGCTCGTCCGCCAATTTTCTGGCCGTGCTTGCCAGCTCAAAACTTATCTTCCGCAAAACGCCGTCTCTTTGTTCGGCGATTATCCACACATCTTTAGCCATAATAGTATCTAACCTCCTGTTACTGTCTTGCCCGCTCAGGCGGGAATTTGTTGACACCAAAATACCGCGCTTACCTTAAAACCGGCACGGTGATCTTAGATAACCTTTGCCTCTTCCCTCAGCAGTTTGGCCAGGGAGGCCGCTTTGGCGGCAGGATCATCACCGCTGATGATCTTCCCGGCCGCGCGCGCCGGGGGCGGCACAAAGCGCAGGACATGCAGCTTCTTATCCAAAGCAACTCCCAGAGAGGCCGCGTCCTTGACATCCACAGGCTTTTTCTTGGCTTTCATGATGCCCGGCAGCGAAGCATAGCGCGGCTCGTTTAAACCCTTCTGGGTCGTGATTAAGCAAGGCAACGAAGCCTGAATCAGCAGTTGAGCGCCCTCAATCGGGCGAATGGCCTTGGCTATCGTGCCATCCACGTCCAGCTTGGTAACAACGGTGATCTGGGGAATGCCCAGCAATTCAGCTAAAATGGAGCCAACCTGGCCGGCGTCGTCATCGATCGCCCGCTGCCCGCAAAAAATAATATCATAGGGAGTCTGCTTGATGGCCGCCGCCAGGGCCGAGGCAATCACATAGGCATCGGCGCCTTCAAGCGCGGGGTCGGAAATGTGGATACCCTTATCGGCTCCCATCGCCAGGGCGGTGCGGAGCGTCTCCATTACCCGCGCCGGTCCCAGGGAAACAACCGTCACCTCGCCACCATTTTTTTCTTTCAGCCGCAGAGCCTCCTCCACGCCATATTCGTCATAGGCGTTCATGATCCACTTGATACCGGTTTCTTCGATGCCCGATCCGTCCGCTTTTACCCGTATCTGTGCCTCCGTATCAGGCACCTGTTTAATGCACGCAATAATGTTCATGTTTTTCTCCTTCCTGGGATGTCAGCAACAGTTATTATATCCTGCCGCCCCATCAATGTTAATTTTGGTGATATTACATAGCTATCATGTGACTTTTATCTCTACCTTCTTTTGCCCCCTTAAGTCAACAGGCAAGTTTCTGTCAAGCAAATATTTTTCGGCTAAATAGCCAAAGATAAATATTGTTAGTTATTGACAGGGGAGGAAGGGAGTGCTAATTTATAGTCGTAATGTTAGCAGAACGTCAGCGACGTTCAAGCAAAAATATTCGCATGACAGGGAGTGTGGCTGCAAAACGACAGGAGAAGGAGCATGAAGAAAATTTTGGCAATATTGTTATTGCCGGGGTTTCTGGCGATCTTAAGCATGTCCGTTTTGTCTCTGAGCTGCTATGCAGCGGGGCAATCCTCCTCCCAACCGTCCTATTTTAGTAATCTCTCGCTACTTGGTTTTGACAGGACATCTAAGCGCGGTTTCACCAATTACCATTACAGCTTCGCCGGAGGAGACGCCGGTATCCGGTTGGGCAATCGCAGAGAGAACACCGGCCCCGGTCAGAAACTGTCTCTTGCTGCCGGAGAATTCCGGGATATTTGCATGACGGGCTATATCCGTAAGACGCTTGGACCTCTCGCTATCCAGGGGGAAGCCCTTGTTTCCTCAGAAAAAAGTGGACTCTACGATGCGGTGACAACCAGGTTTTACGGGCAGAACCAGGATGGCCAAGCCATGGCGCTGCACCTCGATGCCAGAATGGACAGGGGTACAGCCTATGTGGGCAGCCGGATCCTTTACGCGATCGGTGGTAACGATGCTATCGGGAAGAAAGAAGGGATGTCGAGCTCTGGACAGGCGATGGCCTTTGGCATGGAAAGCCTTGGCGCTTTCAGCACCATTCTTCTAAACGGTGGCGATAGCGACTCCTTAAAAACGCTGGGCAACGCCCCAGGCGTGAAAAATAATCCCGACAGTATCCGGCTTTATCAGGTTTATGGCGGATACTCGCCCAGCAATAAAATTGGCATGATGGCCCGTTTGAATTATGCGGAAATGGGTAAAGCGCGCGCTGGAGACAGCAAGTCCTACGGTGCCGAGCTTGATCTCCTTGGATCTTACAGGATTTCCGATAATCTGACCTATAACATCGGTGCGGCCTATATCCTGTCGGGAAGCTCCTTCAAGGATAACACTTCGGCGGAAACATCAAACGCATATCACCTGCTGCACTGGTTGAATTTGGATTTCTAAGCTTATTGTTGGCGGCTTAGGCAAGGAACAAAAGAGGGAAAAAGCCATCGACAGGATATTTGGCGATTTAACCGGCCTGGGGCCTGAGCAGCAGAAAAAAATCAGGCAGTTATATCGGCGTCGCATCCCCCCGGATACCATTGTCACCCAGGAACTTGCCCGGCAACTGACGTCCCTGGGACAGGAAATACGTAGGCAGATCGGGCTTCTGATCAACCGTAAGGGTGAAGTTGCCTATGTTACCGTCGGTGATCATCGGGGTATTATGATTCCCGATCTTTCGAGCTACAGTTCTTCCCCCGCACGCTTCAAAGGTTTACGTCTCGTCCACAACCATTTAAAACGGGAAGAACTAAACGATGAGGACTTAACAGACCTGGCGCTCCTCCGTCTCGATCTTGTTTGTGCCATCGAGACGGGAGAAGACGGTTTGCCCGGTCTGGCCCATGCTGCCCACCTGATCCCGGAGAATCCCGAAGGCCGGTATTGGCAAATCATGCCGTCAGTATCTCCCGCAGAGTTACGCGGCGACTTCATCTCCTTCATTCTGGCGCTGGAGGGCGAATTTGCCCGAAGACAAAAGACCAGAAAGATCGAGACCACCGATCGGGCCATCCTGGTGCGGGTGGATACGGGGAAGGGGCAGGCGGGGGACAAGACCTTTTCTGCCGAGATTTCTCTCGACGAACTCAAAGAGTTGGCCCGGTCCGCCGGGGTGGAAATTTTCGATACGGTCATCCAGCACCGTCCCGAACGTGACCCGAAATTTCTACTGGGAAAAGGACGTCTCTCTTCGCTGGTTATACGGGCCATGCAGATCGGCGCCAACCTGCTCATCTTCGACCATGAGCTAACCCCTGCCCAGGTGCGTTCCATCACCGACTTTACGGAACTTAAGGTTATCGATCGCACGCAGTTGATCCTGGATATATTTGCACAGCGGGCGCACAGCCGGGAAGGCAAGATCCAAGTGGAACTGGCCCAGTTAAAATATCTCTTGCCGCGTCTGACGATGATGGATAAAGCTTTGTCCAGGCTGACCGGCGGCATCGGCGCGCGGGGGCCAGGGGAAACCAAACTGGAGATAAACCGGCGCAGGGTCCGGGAGCGTATTGCTCTTCTGGAGAAAGACATTAAAGGCGTGGAAAAGTCGCGCGGCCAGCGGCGAATGCGTCGGGAAAAGGCGGGTATTCCGATTATTTCCATTGTCGGCTACACTAATGCCGGAAAATCCACCCTTTTGAATGCCCTGACGGCAAGCACCGTTTTTACGGAAGATCGCCTTTTTGCCACCTTGGATCCCAAGAGTTCGCGACTGCGCTTTCCCCGGGATACCGAGGCCATCATTACAGATACTGTCGGTTTTATTAGAGATCTGCCTCCCGATCTCTTCGCGGCCTTTCGCGCTACCATGGACGAACTACAGGAAGCTGATTTTTTGCTCCATGTTGTGGACATCAGCAATCCCTGTTTTGAAGATCAGATCAGTGCCGTAATAAAGATTCTGCAGGACTTGGAAATTGCCGGCAAGCCTACCCTGCTCGTCTTTAACAAGGCGGATCGCCTGGCGGATAAATCGCTGCAGGCCGATCTCTGCCGGCGTTTCGACGCGATCGCCGTCTCGGCGCTGGAGCCTGCCACCCTCCCTTCCCTTATTCTAAAGCTGGGTTCCCTGGTACAGCCCCGCTAAAGGGGAACGCTTTCCCTTTTTGTTCCCCGCCCACCGGGTTTTGCTTGACACCCACAGCGTCTTTCCCTACACTTCCCCCGCGAAAGCCAAGAATTTTTACTTTATAGTAAGGAAGCGAAAGGTCTATGCAGGTGGGGATGTGGTCACAGGCGCCGCCACGGTGATTAGGGCGGTGGCCCGGCCGGTAAGAAAGCGCCCCTTCCATCGATGCTTAATTGCAGGGGAAATGAAATTTTGTAGGGGAGACATTTATTAAAAATAGGGGGCAAATTTTAATACTGTCTCCTACTTTTCCGCCGCAACAGAAGAAAAGGGAAGATTATCATGACCAACAGCTTCAACTGCATTGCGACCAGCATCGGCAGCATGCCGACGGTGGATCCAGAAAGCGCCGTAAAACTATCGTTCCAGTATCTGCCCGAAGCGCCTTTCTGGCCTCAGCTCCCGCAGAGGGATTTCTGTGAGCAGATGCATGCCCAATACAGCGAGTCCTTGCCAGGACTCAAAATCGATAGGGAGGGGAGAAAAATCTGGATCGATACGACCGGAGATTTTACGCCGGCCTTTGAGATTTTTTTTGAACGCTATCTTGCGAGGGATTACGGGTTCTTCAGGATAACAGAGACATATGCACCTGGATTTTATGCATTTCTGCATGCTTTACAAAATGAGCCCCTATCGAAGTTGCGTTACGTCAAGGGCCATATCACCGGCCCTCTGACCCTTGGAACATCATTTAAAGACGAAACTGGTAAGGACATTATCCACAACGAGATGTTCTTCGATGCCCTGGTCAAGGGGCTCGCAATGAAAGCCCTGTGGCAGATCGAGGAACTTAAGCAATTCGGCAAACCCGTTGTCATTTTCATTGACGAGCCGTCCATGGAATCGTTGGGCTCCGCCTTCTGCGCCGTGTCATCGCAGGTCGTGGCAGAGAAACTGGATGAGATCATCGACGCAATCCATGAGCTGGGGGGCCTGGCCGGTATCCATTGCTGCGGGAACGCAGATTGGGCCATGATATTCAACACCAAGGCAGATATCGTGAACTTCGATGCCTTTGCATACATGAATAAGGTATTGCTCTACCCAGGTGATATCAAGAAGTTCCTGGGACGGGGAGGCGCTCTTGCCTGGGGGATTGTTCCTACAGGAGCATTCACCGGGAATGAAACTGCTGAACTGCTTGTCTCCAAACTCGAAGCAGGCTTCCAGCTTCTGAGACAGGAAGGCATCGCTCTGCAGACAATCCTGCGGCAAAGCCTTCTCACTCCCTCCTGCGGTATGGGCAGCCTTACTATGGAAAAAGCTGAAGCGATCCTGAAGTTGCTGAGAGAGGTGTCCGACAGGCTGCAAAGCCTGCGCACATTGGAACGAAGAACGGGTCAGGAATGATCTCATAAAAACAATTACCATATCCGTGAACCCGTTCAGAGTCCGCACCCTGTTCGTCCCGGTCTTTTACTCACGATCCCGGTCAACCGCTCGGCGGCCCGGGGTGACAATCCAAAACCCGGGGGCTCAGCTTGCAGGTCAACGATGGTGCGCAGTCCTGCTGGAACCGTTCGACCCGCCGGAAGATTGCCTTGATCCTCACGAGCAGTTCCACAATGCTAAACGGTTTGGTGACATAATCGTCGGCTCCCATTTCGAGACCCACCACCCGTTCCGTTTCCGAGGACCGGGAAATCAGAATCAAAACCGGCACGTAAGCGGCCTTCTCCCGGATACGCCTGCAGACCTCGAGGCCGTCGATTCCAGGTAGCGTGAGGACAAGGATGATGAGATCGTAGGTCGTCTGTTCCGCCTTTGCCAATCCGCGATTGCGATAATGGCGGAGAGTTTCTCAATTATCATCTCCAAAGAGACTTTACAGAAAGAAAACAAACCGTTCAGCTTAACAGGAAAACTGGACCCATGTGAGGCAATGGCTCGGCTGTAATCGCTCAGATAATCCCTGCTGTACCACCTGTCGACAGCCTCTAAGCCAAGGGATGGAGGCTTTGCCGCACTGGTACTAGTATCAGCGCCCCTAGTATGAAGCCGGCGTTGTTGAAGGGGCGGATGGTTATGTGTTTACGCAAGTAACATAAGACCAACCTGGACAAGACCAATCATAAACCCCAGGACTCCGCCTACCAGCTCTATAAACCTGAACTCCTTTTTCATGATCGCAAAAAGGACTTCTTCCAGTTTATCGCTTGAAAACGCTGCTACTTTTTCTTCGACAATGGTATGAACATCAAGATCCTTTTCCAGGGTTGTGCTCAACATTCCAATAAGCTCCTTGATCATCTCTTTAACCCGCCCGAGCATAATTTCCGTAATCCTCTCCACCATCTCATCGTTAAGGAACATTTTCAGCATGGGGAAAACTTCCGGTAATTTTCCTGAAATGATTTCTTTCAGCCACAGGGCAATATGTTCCATGGTGGCATCGGAGGTTGCGTTTTCCTTGAGGTGGTCTGTTACCTCCCCAACTGAAAACAGCTCCGATGAAACAAGATGGCCGATTTTATGGGCAAGGGCTTTTTGGCGTTTGGGAAAAACACCATGAAGTTTAATAAATAAAAAACTTTTTTCTGTCCGAGGGTGAAAAAGCATTTTTACCGCAATGTAATTGGTCAGCCAGCCGATTAGGGCTGCAATTATTGGAAGAGTGTAAACAAGCATCAAATAGAGCCTCCTGATATTTTTTTAGGTCGGGAATATAAGTGTAGTTCGTGGAATGGTCAAGGTAAACAGGCATGTACTGTTGGGAGCAAGTAAACTGTCCGGTATTGTAGCACACTATCTGTCCGGTTTAAGATGTCACGAAGAGGTGACAAATGAGACGGTCAGAATTGCTGCAGGAGACCCGGAAGATGCGATTTGCAGAGGTATATAGTGGCTGGACGGAGCGTAGGTTGAGTCAGGAAGAGGCGGCACTGATTTTAGGAGTAAGTGATCGGACCTTTCGTCGCTACAGAGACCGCTACGAGGAGTGCGGAATATCTGGATTATCTGATAAGCGGTTGGCACAGGCCTCCTTTCGTCGCGCGCCTGTGGACGAGGTAATGGCTGTTACAGAACGCTACAAGACCCAACATCAAGGTTGGAATGTTAAACATTTTCACAAGTGGTACCGAGGCTCTGGGGGCAGCCGAAGTTATACTTGGCTGAAGAACACCCTTCAGTCAAAAGGTTTGGTTTCTAAAGCGGTCAAGCGTGGTGTCCATCGGAAACGCCGTGAGAAATCGCCCCTACCCGGCATGATGATTCACCAGGATGCCAGCAAACATGAGTGGGTTCCGGGCAAGAAATGGGATCTGGTCATAACGATGGATGATGCTAATAACGAACATTATTCGATGTTTTTTGCTGACGAGGAAGGCACGACGAGTAGTTTTCAAGGGGTAGAAGATGTCATCCTGAAGAGGGGCTTGTTTAGTTCGTTCTACAGTGACCGGGGGAGCCATTATTGGTACACACCTAAAGAAGGCGGGAAGGTGAGCAAGACCCAGCTCACTCAGTTTGGACGTGCCCTGCATCAGTTGGGCATAGAAATGATCGCCGCTTACTCACCGGAAGCACGTGGACGGAGTGAGCGGGCGTTTGGCACACACCAGGGAAGGCTCCCTCAGGAATTGGCCTACCATGGAATAACAACAATAGAGGCTGCGAACCGTTATCTGGCTCAAGTCTATCTGCCAGCATTCAACGCTGAGTTTATGAAGGAGCCCCTGGAAGCAGGAACGGCCTTTGTTCCATGGATAGGAGTAGACCTTCAGGATATCCTCTGTGAACGCTACGAGCGGACGGTAACCGCCGATAATTGCGTCAGCTTCGAAGGCAAGACATTACAAATCCCGGCAGACAAATACCGGTGCCATTACATCAGAGTCAAGGTAAGTGTCCATCGCTATAAAGATGGTTCGCTGGCCATATTCCATGGCCCACGGAAGCTGGTAGATTATGATGTAGCGGGATTACAGAAGAAAAAAGATGTGGCAGCGTAAATCCACCGCTCGCCCTCTGTTGATAGAAGAGCTTTGAGGGGCTCTTCTATCAACAGAAACAAGTGGACAACTCATGTGCTACAAAACCGGACAAGTCTATTTGTTGACAACAGAAAAATGATTACAGCCTCCACTCCCTCTTGCTGGGCATCGGGAAAGACGAATTATGCCTCCCTTCGATCGGAGAAGGCAGCCACCGCGAAAGAGCTCCTGGCTGTCCACTGCACATATGGTTTTATCCTGCCTATCCGGCCGGAACACGAATTCAAACCAGGTTAGATGCAGACTACATTGCCGGCAATACCCATCCCGACCACGACGCGATCTGCACTTTCCGAAAACGCTTTCTCGATCAACTCAAGCCCTTGTTCCTGCAAATTCTCACCATCGCTCATGCGATGGGGGTGCCCAAGATAGGCAAAATCAGCCTCGACGGGACAAAGATCAAGGCCAACGCCTCAAAGCACCGTGCCTTGAGTTGGGGCCACGCCGGCAAATTGGAAGAGCAACTTGCCGGGGAAATCAATGAACTTCTCCAAATGGCGGAGCAGGAAGATGCCATAGCGGTTCCCGACGGCATGGACGTGCCGGAAGAAATAGCTCGTCGGCAGGACCGGCTTGTCGCCATCGCCAAGGCGAAGGAAGATAAGCATGGATGTCCCCAGAATTCCTGAATTCAGATTACCATTTTCCCCTTGACATCCGCTTGCGGTTTGGTAAGACTATGATCAGTAAGAATTAGAGGGGGGAGTTGCATGCGGATCACATCAAAAGGCCAGGTCACCATTCCTCAGAATGTCCGTGAGCAAATGGGACTTCTGGCAAACACGGAGGTTGAGTTTTTCATCTCCGGCAGCAAGGTGTTTCTTCAGAAAGCCGAACATGATGAAGGCTGCGGGAAAGATCTGATTGCCTGCATAAAGGGCAAGGGGACTGTGGCTTTGCGCACGGATGAGATTCTGTCCATGACGAGGGAATGATGACGGTCCTCGTTGACAGCAGCATTTCTCGCAGACAAGTGTTTTCTCGATTATCGTCGTAAAGGCGGGCTCAAAATATCTCCATTGCCCGATTTCCATATCGGCGCTCATGCGGAGGTCAGCGGCATGGCCCTCCTGACCCGTGACGCCTCCCGCTGCCAAACCTATTTCCCAGCCTTGCGGATCGTTGCGCCCGTGTGAGTAATTAATCAGAAAATGCGAACCCGTCCCCGATTGATCCATAGGTAATTAAGTATGGACGTCCCCGGAATTTAGCGGGGGCTGATATGACTCGCTCAGAAAGCAAAGAGGAGTAAGACATCTGATTAATTACGAAGAACATCTGAATAGCGAGCAGTTGCAGGTGGTCATGGAAGCGGGAGGGCCGCTTTTGGTCATTGCCGGCGCCGGCAGCGGCAAGACCCGCGCTCTTACCTATCGCGTGGCCCGTTTGCTCGAAACCGGCGTCAAGCCGGAGCACATCCTCCTGGCTACCTTCACCAACAAGGCCGCCCGGGCCATGCTGGCCAGGGTAAAAACCCTTGTCGCCCAGGATATCAGCTCCCTTTGCGGCGGCACCTTTCATCACAATTCCCACTTGATCCTGAGGCGCAACGCCCATCTGCTGGGTTATGAGAATAATTTTTCCATCATGGACAGCGAAGATGCCAGGCAACTGATGGCGGGCTGTCTTACGGAACTGCGGAGCAAGATTGACGGTGACAAATTTCCCAAAGGCAACGTCCTGGCCGATATTATCAGCCTTGCCCACAACCGGATGCTTGATGTTGCCGCAATCATCGAGGACCGTTACCCCTATTTTCTTCGTTATCTGGAGGACATTATTGCCATCACCGCTCTTTACGAACGGCGTAAAAAAGCCCTCAATTCCATGGATTTTGACGATCTCCTGCTTAACCTGAGAAAGCTGCTCTTGGAGTTTCCGGAGGTGCGACGCTACTACGCACAACGTTTCTCCCATGTCCTGGTGGACGAGTATCAGGATACGAACCTGTTGCAGGCGGAGATCGTGGATCTGCTGGCTTCCCATCACCGCAACCTGATGGTGGTGGGCGACGATTCCCAGAGCATCTATTCCTTCCGCGGGGCCAACTTTGCCAATATCATGCTGTTTTCCGAGCGTTATCCCGAATGCAAGATTTTTAAATTGGAAACGAATTACCGCAGTACGCCGGAAATCCTCCACCTTGCCAATCTGAGCATCACCAACAACGAACGGCAATACGAAAAAACGCTGAAAGCGGTGCGGGCCGGAGGTCTCAAGCCTATTTTGATACCGGCGCGGAACGTGTTTCAGCAGGCAAGCTTCGTGGCCCAGCGGATACGGGAATTGTATCGCAATGGCCTGCCTTACCAGGAAATAGCGGTGCTTTACCGCGCCCATTACCACTCCATGGAGCTGCAGATGGAATTGACCCGCTGGGGCATTCCTTTCGAGATCCGCTCCGGCATCCGTTTTTTCGAGCAGGCTCATATCAAGGATGTCACCTGTTATCTTCGTATTCTGGCTAATCCCTGCGACGAACTGGCCTGGAAAAGGGTCCTTGGACTTTACGTCAAGATCGGCAAGGTCACGGCGGATAAAATCTGGCAGTTCATCTCCAAACAGGAGGAAGCGCTGACGATGGTAGCGGGCGAGGCTTTCATCAAGTGCGCCGGAAAAGGGGCGATGCCGGGGCTGACAAAGTGCCAGGGGACGCTGCAAAAGCTCATCACCGGTGGCGGCAGCAAAGGGCATATTCCGGAACTGATTCAAATTGTGCTGGATTCCGGCTACCAGGAATATCTCCAGGGGAAATATCCCGATACGGCCACCCGGGAAGATGATCTGGCGCAACTCGCCGGTTATGCGGAGAAGTTTTATTCTCTGGAGAATTTTTTAAGTGAACTGGCGCTAATGACCAATACAGATGATGCTGTGGAGGAAACAGCGGCGCTGGAAAGTGGCGGCAGGATCATTTTGACATCCATCCATCAGGCGAAGGGCCTGGAATGGTCGGTGGTCTTCATGCTCTGGTGCGCGGAAGGGATGATGCCATTGGCCCGCGCCCTGAACGAACCAGAGGGCGAAGAAGAAGAGCGCCGTCTGTTTTATGTGGCCGTAACGAGGGCCAAAGACGAGCTTTATCTCTGCTATCCCCTGGTGGACTACGGCCGCGGCATGGGCAACATGACTCTCAGCCCCTCCCGTTTCATCAGGGAAGTGTCACCCGCCGGTAGCCTCCACCGGGACCCT
>Ga0080064_1006967_pt1 | contig 11784 bp, 10 predicted proteins | sample Subgrocontami54m_FD_69260 | JGI IMG/M metagenome (GOLD analysis project Ga0080064, IMG submission 69260) | Subsurface groundwater microbial communities from S. Glens Falls, New York, USA - GMW46 contaminated, 5.4 m (SPADES assembly) (version 2) ...
CGGCAGCTCGCGTGCGAGAGGGTGGCGGCGGCAACGCCCAGCGCCTCGGCCATGCCGATCACAGCGATGCCGGCCTCGTCCTTGCCCACGCCGGCATCGCTATGGATGACGGCGCGCGGATGCGCCTTGAGGGTGAGATAGGCCGCATAGCGTCCGCCATGCGAGCCGGTCACGATTACCGCGCCCTTGGCGTTGGGCCCTAGCTTGGTGGCGGTGTCGGCGAGGACGATGTCTTTGGGCAGACTGGTTTGAGCCATGTGCGTTCCCGCGCGTGGGTGTCTGATCCTCTGGGTCAGACACCATAGCTCGACTTTGAGACCGGTGGAGCAACGGTGTCAGACCCGGAGGGTCTGACACCCCCGCGTTGACAGGCCGGGGGCGCCCACCCATCATCGCCGCAAACTGGAGACGGGGGAGGATCGCAACTTGGCTGCCAAGGGCGCTCGGCCGCCGAGCAAGGCCGACAGGGCGGGGCTGCGCAATCTCGATGCGGCGCGGCTCCTCGCCGATTACCGCACCATGTGGCGCATCCGCGCCTTCGAGGAGGCGGCGCTGAAGGGCCTGGAGCAGAAGCTGGTGCTCGGCGCCATTCATCCCTCGATCGGCCAGGAGGCGGTGGCGGTTGGCGTGTGCAGCAATCTCGGGCCCACCGACATCCTGCTCTCGACCCATCGCGGCCACGGCCACACCATTGCCAAGGGCGCCGATACGCTGGCCATGATGCGCGAGCTGTTCGGGCGCGAAGGCGGCACCTGCCACGGCAAGGGTGGCTCCATGCACATCGCCGATTTCAAGGTCGGCATGCTGGGCGCCAACGGCGTGGTCGGCGCCAACATCCTCATCGCGGTCGGGGCGGCGCATGCGGTCCGGCTGAAGAAGGGCAAGGAGATCGTCACCTGCATCTTCGGCGACGGCGCCATCAACCGCGGGCCCTTCCTGGAGGGGCTCAACTGGGCCGGCGTGTGGAAGCTGCCGATCCTGTTCGTGTGCGAGGACAACGGCTTTGCCGCCACCACGCGCACGCGCGCGATGACGGCCGGCGAAGGGCCCGCGGCGCGAGCGGAGAGCTTCGGCATTCCGGCGGCGACCGTCGATGGCAACGACCTGCTGGCCGTGGACGAGACGGTGCGGCGGCTGCTGGCCGAGATTCGCGCCGGCGGCGGCCCGCGCTTCCTGCTGTGCAAGACCTATCGGCTCACCGGCCACACCGGCGCCGACGCCGCCGGCTACCGCAGCAAAGAGGAGGTGGAGACGGCATGGAAGGGCGACCCCGTCGCGCGGACGCGTGATCTACTGACGACTGCGGGCGTGAGCCCCGCCGAGATCGCTGGAGCCGAAAAGGCGGCCCGCGCTGAAATCGACAACGCTTTCGAGGCAGCCAAAGCTTCGCCATTCCCGCCGCTGTCCCGCGCGTTCGCGGACGTGCAGGACGTGGGCGACCCGCAGCGGGAGGCCTACTGATGGCGAAGCTGACCTACGCCGAAGCCTCGCGGCAGGCCATCGCCGAGGAGATGCGGCGCGACGCCAGCGTGTGGGCCGTCGGCGAGGACCTGGGCCGCGGCGGCGTGTTCGGCCAGTACAAGGGGCTCGTGGACGAGTTCGGCCCCGAGCGCATCGCCGACGCGCCGATCTCGGAGGCCTGCATCATGGGCGCCGCGGTCGGCGCGGCGATGATGGGAACGCGCCCGGTGGTGGAGCTGCGCTTCTCCGACTTCGCCCTGTGCGCCGTCGACGAGCTGGTCAACCAGGCGGCCAAGGCCCGCTTCATGTTCGGCGGCCAGGGCCGCGTGCCGCTGGTCGTGCGCGAGCCGATCGGCATGTGGCGCTCGTCCGCTGCTCAGCACTCGCAGTCGCTCGAGGGTTGGTACACGCACATCCCCGGCCTCGTCGTGATCGCGCCCTCGACCCCGGCCGACAACAAGGGCCTGCTGAAGGCCGCGATCCGCTGCGACGACCCCGTTGTCTACCTGGAGCACAAGAACCTGTGGCCGCTGGAGGGAGAGGTGCCCGACGGCGAGCATGTGGTCGAGATCGGCACGGCGCGGGTGGCGCGGGCTGGCCGGGATCTCACCATCGTCTCGTGGTCGGCGGCCGTCCGCACCTGCCTCGCCGCCGCCGAGACGCTGGCCAAGGAGGGCATCGAGGCCGAGGTGATCGACTTGCGCAGCTTGTGGCCGTGGGACAAGGCGGCGGTGCTGGCCAGCATCGCCAAGACCGGCCGGCTCATGGTGGTGCACGAGGCGGTGCAGGTGGGCGGCTTCGGCGCCGAGGTATCGGCGACCGTGTCGGAGACGCTGCACAGGAAGCTCAAGAGCCCGGTCAAGCGGCTGGGCGCGCCGCGTGCGCCCATCGCCTACGCGCCCAACCTGGAGGACCGGGTGCGCGTGGGACCAGCGCAGATCATCGGCACGGCTCGCGCGATGCTGCACGAATGAGGATACGCGGTGGGGCCGCGAGGTCCCTTCTCCCCTTGGGGAGAAGGTGCCCCCAAGGGGCGGATGAGGGGGACTTTCTTCCGGCTGCTCACTCCCCCCTCACCAGTTCGGCCGAATGACTTACGATCACGTCATTGACGGCGCACGTGCTGCTCGGCCGAGGTTCGCGATCGTAAGTCATGGCCTCACGTCCTCTCCCCCAATGGGAGAGGGGTAGACACGTTGGCGCAAACCGGCAGTCGGGAAGGAGAAAGCGCGATGACCCAGTCGAACGAGATCACCGGCGGCGAGGCGATGGCTCGCATGCTGAAAGCCTTCAAGGCCGGGCCGATGTTCGGCATGGGCGGCTTCCAGCTGCTGGCCTTCTATGACGCCGCGCGCCGGCTCGAGCTCGAGCATCACCTCATCAACGACGAGCGCTGCGGCGTGTTCGCGGCCGATGCCTACGCCAAGGTCTCGGGCCGCGTCGGCCTGGTGGATGCAACCCTCGGGCCGGGCGCCACCAACCTGGTGACGGGGCTGATCGAGGCGCTCAACGCCGGCTCACCGCTCGTCGCCTTTATCGGCGACACGCACCGCGCCCACTCCTGGAAGAACATGACCCAGGAGGCGCGCCAGACCGAGATCCTGAAGCCCGCCTGCAAAGAGCTGCTGCGCATCGAGCATGCGGGGCGCATCTGCGAGACGATCCGCCGAGCGTTTCTGATTGCGACCTCGGGCCGGCCGGGCCCCGTGGTGGTCGATGTGCCGGAGGACGTGTGCCACGGCACGCTACCCTTCAACGAGGACGATTTTGCCGTCGATCCCCGCTTTGAGGCGGCCCCGGCCATCCGCTGCCGTCCGGCTGCCGACGACACCGCCCGCGCCGCCAGGTTGCTGGCCTCGGCCGAGCGGCCGCTGCTGCTGTGCGGGGGCGGCGTGCACATCGCGCGGGCCGCCGCCGAGTTGAGCGCCTTCGCGCATGCCCACAACATCCCCGTCGCCCACACCATGACCGGCAAGGGGGCCATCGCCTGCACCGATCCGCTCAGCGCGGGCCTGTTCGGCCGCTACGACCGCATCGCCAACGCGCTGATCGACGAGGCCGACGTGCTGCTCGTCGTCGGCTGCAAGCTGGGCGAGATCGCCACCAAGCGCTTCACCATCCCGCCCAAGGGCAAGACCGTCATTCATCTCGACATTTGCCCCGAGGAGTTCGGCCGCACCTACCAGCCGACGATTGCGCTGTGGGGCGACGTGCGCGAGGGCATCCGCGATCTCGGCGCTGCGCTCGGAGCGGACGCCGCGCGGCTCCATGCAATGCGCGCCGACTATGCCGCGAGCGTCGGCAAGCGCATGGCGGCGTGGAAGGGCTCCGTGATGGAGCGCCTGACCTCGGGCGAGACGCCCATCAACATTGCCCGCCTGCTGCACGAGCTCAACGGCATTATCCCGGCGGACGGCATCCTGGTGGCCGACGGCGGCTTTGCCGCGCACTGGGCCGGGCTCCTCTACGACACCAAGCAGGCAGGCCGCGGCTTCGTCCCCGATCGCGGCTTCGCCTCGATCGGCTACGGCCTGCCGGGGGCCATCGGCGCGGCCCTGGCGGGCAAGGGACGCCCCGTGGTGTCGCTCACGGGCGACGGCGGCTTCAACATGTCGCTGGGGGAGCTGGAGACGGCGCGGCGCATCGGCCTCTCGTTTGCCGTCGTCGTCTTCAACAATGCGGCGTCGGGCTACGTGAAAGCCCTGCAGCACCTGATGTACGGGGCGGGTGCTTACCAGTCCTCGGACCTTGCCGAGACCAACTATGCCAAGGTCGCGGAAGCCATGGGCTGCGTCGGCATCCGCGTGGAGGAGCCGAAGGACCTCAAGGCGGCGTTTCAGAAGGGGCTGGAGATCAAGGGCGGCCCGGTCGTCATCGACGTGGTCGTGACGCGCGACCCGGCGCGTATGCTGCCGGCCGTCGACAACCGCACGGTGCAGGCCAAGAAGGGCGACCGCGTCGCCTAAATCGCAAGCGCAAGCACAGGATAAGGCGCAGAAATGGGCCCCCGGAAGATGGGGGCCCTTGCGTTGCCTGCTTTGAAGAGAGACGCTGCTCGCTATCAGCGAGCGGGCAGGTCCGTCGTCGGGCCGCCGAGCTTCAGCGGCTGACAGCAGGCTTCCTCTCGCCGGCATGCGGCGAGTGCGACGACGGCGCACAGGAGCGCCACAACAGCTACTTTCTTGCCACTCACGACCATACCTCCAAACTTGCATCCGACAGCCTTACAATACCTATAGTGCGCATCTCGTTGCTGTTGCCCAGTGGTTTGTAGGGCTGGGCCGCCCAATCTTATTAACACGTGCAGAAATGCCACAGCGGACCGCGCCGAATCGGGCGTGCCGTCGCCGGGATTTCGCTCGATGACAGAGGGACTTAGCGGCAGCCGCCAGGTCGCGCGGCATCCTTCGCGAGGAGATGGCCGATGGCATCGTTCGGTTTGGCGCCACGCGGCTCAGGGCAGGGGGTGGGGTCGGAGTAGGCCAAGGTGCCCGAGCCCACCAGTTTCGGTCCGCTGACCAGCCTCGGCGGCATGCTCGATGTCCGGGTGTGGATAGCGCTCGCCGCAGCCGTGCTGATGGGCCTGTTCGCCGGCAGCGCGGCAACGGCAGTGGCGAGGCACTGATCGAGATTACGGCAGCGGCGGCGGCCCGAGGGATGCGTGGCTGTCTCCGGTGCGTCCTCGAAGGAGTCGCAGACGGCCTTCAGGCCCTTCTGGTCGAGCCAGCCGTCGCGCACGCCCCGGTCGACGGCCCAGCAGTCGGCCTTGAGCTCGCTGTCGCCGACATGGTGATGGCCGCACTCGTGATGAAACACGAAGAGCCCTACAAGGGGGGGCTGCTCCCTGAGCATGCGCGGATTGAGGATGAGCACGCCTGGAGCGGCGGCCCCCTCGCTGGGCAGGCGATTGTCGGTGACGATGCGGACGCTTTCGCAGCGCACGGTGCGGCCGGCCAGCTCGAAGGTCTCGCTGCTGGCCCTCTGGGCCCTCACCGAAGAAGGCGGCAAGAGGCCCATCCCTGCAACGCTTGCCCCCACCACAAGCGCCGCGAAAATCAAGCGCGGTGAACGCATTACTGAACTCCCTCGCCCCCCGGCCCTCGGAAGCTCGCCATCACATACAATCTGGAATGTGCCCAAATTGCGACAATGGCGAGAGCGGGGCGGCCAGCCATCGTACGTCCAGCATGGTTAGCAAGACGTAAGCGCCGGAGCGGATCGCATGCCTGACCGTTGGGCCTCGAGTTTTCGGATGCCCGGCTTGCGCCTGGCGGTGGCGCTTGCGCGGCGGCTGGAGGCGCCCGTGCTGGCGCCAATCCGAGCGGTCCGCCTCGCCTATCTGCCGCTGCTGACGATCTACCTTGCCTCAGGCGCGCTCGGCCTGATCGCCGTTGCGGACCAGTTCTGGGTGAAGAAGTCGCTGACCCTGACACCGGCCGAGCTGGCCTCGCTCGCGGTCTGGCTGCAGCTGCCGTGGACGGCCAAGATGGTGGTGAGCGAGTTCGTCGACGCCCTGCCGATCCTGGGCTCGCAGCGACGCTCCTATACGTTCATCGGCGCCGGGCTCATTGCCGGCGGCTTGGTGGTGTTGGCAGGCACCGCCGGCGGCTGGATCGCGTTCGCCGCGCCCGAGCGCCTCTACATCCTGGCGCAGCTGCTGGTGGTCGTCGGCAGCGTCATTCAGGAGGTGGTTGCCGATGCCATGAGCCCCGAAGTCGTGCCGCGCACCCACTCCGACGGCGGCCCCCGCACGAAAGCGGAGATCGACGCCGACCTGGCCAGGGTGGAGGTGCTGGCACGCCTCACCTATTCGGTCGGCGCCTTTGCCGTCGGCTGGATCGCCGGCCTGCTCGCCAAGGTCTTCTCCTACGAGACCGTGTTCCTGATCGGTCTCATCGTACCGGTGCTGTCGGTCAGCGGCGGCCTGCTGGTGCGGCTCGAGGGTGGCCGCCGGCGCGCGCTCGACTGGCGCATCTTCGGCGGCGGCATTGTGCTGGCTGCCGCGGCGACCCTGCTCGGTCTTTCCGCCTTCCGCTTCGCCCAGGAGATCGTATTCCTGCTCTCGCTGGCCGTGATCTGCCTGATGCTGCGGCGCGTGATGGGGAGCCTCGCTCCGGAGATCCGCCGTCGCATTGTCCTGGCGGCCGTCATGATCTTCGCCTTCCGCGCCGTGCCGATGCTGGGCGATGGCTATCGCTGGTTTGCCATGGACCGGCTCGGCTTCGACGAGCTGTTCTTCGGCGTGTTGCAGCTGACGGGCACGGGCGTCGGCCTCTGCGCCATGTGGCTCATGACGGATGCGGTCGTGCGTCGACCCGCTGCGACCGTGCTGCTGTGGCTAACGTTCCTTGCTGCAGTGCTGTTCCTGCCGTGCCTGCTGCTCGTGCACGGGGCGCACCTATGGACCGAGCCCGTGCTGGGCTTCGGTGCCCGCAGCATCGCCCTGATCGACGAGGCGGCGCAGTCCCCGCTCGCGCTGCTCGCCACCGTGCCGCTGCTGGCGCTGATCGCGGTCCATGCTCCTGCCCACCAGCGGGCCACCTGGTTTGCGCTCATTGCCTCGCTCATGAGCCTTGCCATCGTTGCGAGCCAGCTGCTCACCAAGTACCTGAACCTGCTCTTTCCCATCGATCGCGGTGCCTACGACCAGCTCCCCTCGCTCGTGCTCGCCGTGCTCGGCATCGCGCTCGTCCTGCCGCTGTCCGTGATCCTTGGCGTGCGCAGGCGCACCTGATCGCGCTGCTGCTCTCCACCTCACGCCCAAGTGACCGTGGCGTTCGCTGGACATGGGCTCAGGCGGACCCCAGCTGTCGCGCAACGGCAACACCCCCCTGGTTTCCATGCATCAGCGCATCGACGACAGCAAGGCGCCGGCGGGTGCCGTCCAGGCCATGCAGCAGCTGCAGGCCTACGTGCAGAAGAGCGGGCTCGAGCCGCCGCTCATCGAATTGGCGAAGATCCGCGCCTCGCATTGGTGAAGATCCGGGCCTCGCAGATCAACGTCAACCTGACGCTGGCGGTGGTGGCGATCAACGGCTGGAACCGGATCGCCATCGGCTTTGCCCTGCAGCATCCCGTGGCGACGGCGACGACGGCTGCCGCCTGACCCAAGCAAGATCGCGCCGTCGCCCCAACGCCAGCGATGCCCGCCAACTGCCGCGCCGCCCCGGAAGCCGACGGACGGCGCTTTTCACGCGCCGGCCACTGAATGTTGTGGCCTCGGTTCATTCACGACGCAATCGATGGCAGAGATAGCTTGATCCTGCTCGCTATTCCGTTCTTCGTTCTGGTCGACGAGCTGATGAACGCCGGCGGTCTGTCGCGGCGGATTGTCAATTTCGCTCTTCCCTTGATCGAGCACCGTCACGGTAGGCTCGGCTATGTCGCGATCACCGCCGCGGTCATCATGGGGTCGCCGCCGGGTTCCGCCGTGGGCAGACATAGGTCGATTGCGAGATTGTGGCTTGCAGCTATGATAATATCGGTTGAACGCCATGTGCGCGCCCAACCGGAGGTCGGAAAGGGACTATCATACCCCATGCAATGCCTGAACTCGGCGTGCGCCGCTGTCTTCGACATGGCGGAGGAGGAATGTCCTGTATGTGGGCGGTACCAGGGCAAAATAAACGTGCGCCATGCCGGGGACCAGCGCGTAGCGTTGAAGCGCCGGTATGATCAAGCAGTGCAGGGCGCGCAGACACGGGGTGTGAGCGACAAGATTGCGTTGCTTGAGCAAGGCGCAATGCGGGCGGAGATCGTGTGTACGGTAGGGATCACCGCAGCGGGCAATATCTTTCGCAACAAGAAGTACTTGAACTATTACCATCGGGACTTCCAGGGTGTCGCGCCGTCACAGCCTCAAGATCGATCGCGGCGTCATATGGTCGACGCCCGGCTCTTCACCGCCGACAGGCCGGAGGGCTATGGTCAGTTCTTGCATTGTTTCGCCCTCACCATCGACGGCGAAGCCCTGACGACCTATGGTGGCGGTGGGGTCGCGATCTACATGGCCGACAGTTCCTATCTCCGTCGGAATGCGTCATTGCTCGAAATGAATAGTTTCCATTTTTTCCGGACCTTTGGGCTGGGCAACCTGACAGCGGACGAGCCGGAGGGCTATCGGGCTCGCTGGGCGGATCGCGCCTGGATCGCCGTCGCCAAGCTCGGTCCGGCCTTGAGGGCCAACACCACCGCCACCGACATCGGGCGGCTGCTGCTGAAAACCGGCGCCACGCGCGACCAGGACGAGTTCATCGAGGTTCACGTGTACGACGAACGCGGGTTGCCAATCAAAGACGTCAAGCGTGTGCAACTCCGCACCGTTGCGGCGACACCCGAAGAGCAAGAGGCATGGCGCCACGTAACCACCGAGGCCCTCCGCTTAGGCATTTCTGTGAGCTAGCATAGCGGGCACGGGATGGCTGTGGCGTAGTAACGACGCCTAGATATGTGAGCTTGCTGTATGGTTGGTCCTGTTGCAGATGCGGAAAACGTGTTCGAGGCGTATGTCTCGGGGTCGCTCGGGCAAGCGTGGTTTCGGTTCGACCGCGAAGATCTCATTCTCGAGACCGGTGTCAATGCCGAGCCGCGGGCCGCAACCGAGCAGGACACGCGGATCTTCTTCGGGTCGGCTCTGGAACTGCGTCCTCTGGCTCCCGATGGACGGCCGGTCGCCCTACAGCGCGTGCGGGACGAGTTGACCGGGGCTCGGCGGCGGTTTCTCGCCCTCGATGGTTTGCTGGTGGGCATGGATCCCGACTTCGAGGCGGACATGCGACTGCGCGCCATGTGTCGCGCTGATAGCCTGCTGACGGCCTCTGCTGCTCTGTTCAATGACACGGCCGCGCGCTTTCTCGTGCCCGCCATCTCCCAGGAGTGGGATATCGCCGGGGCCGCTGCCATGGCCAAGCGCGAGGGCCTGAAGACTGCAGCGAGGTTGTACGAACCGCTCGCCCTTTGGATCGTCGATGCCGTCTGGGAAACGGTGCGGTCGACGGCCTCGACCATGCGCGCCGCGTTGGAGCTGGTCGAGCAGTACAAGCAGTCCGGCCTCTTGCGCGACCTCATCCTTGAGAAGGCAGCTGGAAACACCACTTTCTTGCGCGACTTGATCTTCCGTCAGTCGAAGTATCCAGGGCTCACGGAACACGACCCCAATTTTAGGATCGCCGCAAAGATCGGCGTGATACTGGCGGGACCACGCTCCCCAATGGAGACCAACGTGGACGCTGCCATCGAGGCCCCCGTCGTGTCAGCGGCATCTCACGGCGACAGTGTACTCGCGCCCGTCGTCGCGGCCCTGCAACGGTTCTACGACCGTGCCGCAACGGCCGAGAGGAATAAGGACGAGAAAGGCCGGTCTCTGCGTCGGGGCGGCTATGCGGACCCGGTGAAAGAACTCGCAGCGGTCCGCGCGCAGCTTGAACGCTTCGACAAGGCTCTGAAGAGCGGACAATCCGATGCCGCCATGGACACGCTCGCTACACAGATCGACCGCCAGTCGAAAACGTCGAATCAAGAGCAGATTGTCAAGACGCTGACACAAGCGGCGCACCTCGCGCTGATGGCCAATCGCCCGAAGCTCAGTCTCGACTTATCGGAACTGATTGTCTGGTTCGCTCGCGGTGATGCAACATCGGAGAATGTTCGCGCGCAATCCTTGCGGGCATTGGGACGGCAGAACGAAGCCATTGCGGTCTTCGAAGAAACTATACGTCGCTTTCCACTGGGAACGGCAGCCAGAAACGCGCGCGCAGAGACACTGCGAGCGATGGGCCGCTACGACGAAGCACTTGCAGCTTTCGACGACACCGTTCGTCTTTTCCCGGATGACGACGTGTCGGCCAATGCGCGCGCGGAGACCTTAAGTGCAATGGGGCGCCATGACGAAGCGCTCGCTGCCTTCGAGAAGGTCATGCGCGAGTTCCCGCACGACGAGGTGGCGCCGACTGCGCGTGCTGAAACTCTGCGGGCCATGGGGCGCCATGACGAAGCGCTCGCTGCCTTCGAGAAGGTCATGCGTGAGTTCCCGCACGACGAGGTGGCACCGACCGCGCGCGCTGAAACTCTGCGGGCCGTGGGGCGCCATGACGAAGCGCTCGCTGCCTTCGAGAAGGTCATGCGCGAGTTCCCGCACAACGAGGTGGCGCCGACCGCGCGCGCTGAAACTCTGCGGGCCATGGGGCGTCATTCGGAAGCCTTGGCCGCGCTGAAGGACGCACTTAGTCGCTTCCCGCACAATGCGTTCGCGCAGAATGCCCGACTTGACCTGCTCTCCTTCCTCGGGCGTTACGACGACTTGGACGCTGACCTGACACAAGCGCCACGGGTGCATTCCGACTGGATCGCGCGCCATATTCTGATCATGGCCAATGTTCGTGGCGGTCGCTTGGTAGAGGCTGCCGCCGCAGCAGAAGCCAGCCTGACGGCATGCCCGTTCCCGGAACAAACAGCCTACTTCCGGACGGCGCTCGCCCTCGCACGCCTCAGCGCCCGGAAACCTGACGAAGCGCTCATTGTGATCAAGGCCCTCGAAAGGCCCGAGACGACCCGGCCCATGCGTGCAAGTCTGCATCTGTTCGAGGCGCAGTGCTTCGGAGCGCTCGGTCGCATCTCCGATGCGGATGACGCCATCCTGCGATGCGGCACGCTTCTGGACAAGGACGACGACGTGCGCGCTCGCTTGGCATGGGAGATCAAGCAGAAGTTCGGCCTTGCGGTTCCGATGTCGGAACCCCCCATGCCCTTCCCGTTGTTGAGCGAGCACGATGTGCTGTTCGAACTGACGGCGCGCGCCTTCAGTCAGGTCGGCGCATCCGCCCACCGCCCGGCGTTGTCGCCACGCCGATAGTTGATGAATACCTTGCCAACCATGTGTGCCTCACCTCTGTCGGCGCGAGATTAGGCAGTCCGACCTTCATCATCTACAACTCTCCTAACCCCAGTTGATGCCCAAGGGCAACGGTTATGGTTGTCGGGCAACGAATCCGGTCAGGATCACACGTCACCGTGCCGAGGCACCGAGAGCGGACGCGAGGAGCCTTGGCCCCAGCGGTGAGCGGTCTGCTGTAGCGGCCGACGGCGGGACCGGCATGCCGCTGCAACGCGATCCTTAATGACTCGTTAACGCGAATCGCGGCATGCCTCCTTGCAGGATATTCCACATGGGGGCGGACATGCGCAGGCTGGGCCTCGGGGCTGCGATACTGGTGATGGCGACGGGCATCGGGAGCGCGGCCTGGGCCTTCCCAACACGATCGCGCCGATCGCGGCGGGTCCGTCCCGGGTGCACGGCGCGGCCGTCCGGATCGGGACGGTGGCGCG
>Ga0080064_1006969_pt1 | contig 11780 bp, 10 predicted proteins | sample Subgrocontami54m_FD_69260 | JGI IMG/M metagenome (GOLD analysis project Ga0080064, IMG submission 69260) | Subsurface groundwater microbial communities from S. Glens Falls, New York, USA - GMW46 contaminated, 5.4 m (SPADES assembly) (version 2) ...
TCAGCGTGTTGACGAAAGCCAGTGTGGCAGTGCCGGCGGCTTCCAGAGCGGAACCCGCATTGAAGCCGAACCAACCCACCCACAGCAGGGAACCGCCGATCATGGTCATGGTCAGGCTATGCGGAGCCATTGCTTCCTTGCCATAGCCGACACGCTTGCCCACCAGATACGCTCCAATCAAGCCAGCGATGGCTGCGTTGATGTGCACCACGGTGCCGCCCGCAAAGTCCAGCGCGCCCTTCTGGAACAGCCAGCCGCCCTTGGCGGTTTCCGTTGCCAGGGTGGCAGCGTCCTTGATGGCGTCCGGGCCGGTCCAGAACCACACCATGTGTGCAATCGGCAGATAGGAGAAGGTAAACCACAGAGCGGAGAACAACAGCACAGCGGAAAACTTCATGCGCTCAGCGAAAGCACCCACGACCAGTGCCACGGTGATGGCAGCAAAAGTAGCCTGGAAGACGACAAAGGCAAACTCGGGAATCACTACACCTTTGCTGAAGGTTGCGGCATTGGCGACACTGCCGGTGGCCGGATCAAAAATGCCCTTCAGGAACAGCCGGTCAAATCCTCCGATAAACGCGTTGCCTTCGGTGAAGACCAGCGAGTAGCCATAAATGGCCCATAGCACGATGATCAGCGCGAAGATCGAGAATACCTGCATCAGGATGGACAGCATGTTCTTGCTGCGCACCAGGCCACCATAGAACAGCGCGAGGCCAGGGATGGACATCATGATGATCAGCAGGGTGGACGTCAGTATCCATGCGGTGTCCCCCTTGTTGGGTGTCGGCGCAGGAACTGCGGCAGCTTCGGCTGGCTTGGCTGCATCAGCAGGCGCAACGGCTGTTGCGGGAACGGCTGCCGACGGTTTAGGTGCATCGTCGGCATAAGCCGGAACGGTTAGCCCGCACAGCATCACCATCAAAGCTAGAAGTGCGAATAATTTTTTCATCAGTGCTCTCCTTACAGGGCTTCTGCGCCGGATTCACCGGTGCGGATGCGGATAACTTGTTCGATGTCATGGACAAAAATCTTACCGTCGCCGATCTTGCCGGTGCCTGCCGATTTCTCGATGGCTTCCAGCACCTGATCCAGCATCTCGCTTTTGATAGCGGCTTCCACCTTTATCTTGGGCAAAAAATCCACCACATACTCCGCACCCCGATACAACTCGGTGTGTCCCTTTTGCCGGCCGAAGCCCTTGACCTCGGTGACGGTGATGCCTTGCACGCCAATGGCGGACAAAGCTTCACGCACCTCGTCGAGCTTGAACGGTTTGATGATAGCAGTGACCATTTTCATTTCACTCTCCTTAAAATTTATAAATCGCTTCGAGACCAAACGAGCTTTGGCTATCCTTTTGGGTAATTCCGTCAGTAGCGAGGAACACTTTCTGGTCGGACCAGTCTTTGCGCACTTCCGCCCGGATTTCAATTGCCTTGGCGGGCAGGTAGGCGAGCGTCAGGGTAGCTTCCTTCCATTTCTGCCCGGCGGTTTTGCCAGCTTCCCACACCGTGCGGTAGCCGTCCTTGTCATTGAACCATTCGCCGCGCAGCGAGCCACGCCACTGCTCGTTGATCTGATAATTCGCGTAGCCCGCCCATCCCTCCCACTTCGCCTTGCTGGCGCCGGTCGGCAACCCTGCTGTCAAAGTGTTGTCCTGGGAGCCATAGTCGTAATTCAGCACCAGTGTGAGCTGCTCGGTGGCGTTGTAGGTGGCAACCAGGTCAATCAGGCTGCGCGTGCCTTTCTGGGGATTCACGCAGGCAGTAGTCGGGGCACAGAAGTAATTACTGAGTTGCTCCTTGCCGGTGTATCCCTGCGCTGCAAGCGCGAATGATTTGATGGGCGCCCAGGACAACCCCAATTCGATAGTCTTGTCGCTGTTGGTGTCCTGGAAATCGTCCCAGCCGTTGTTGACGCCTGCGACCAGACTAAACGTATCGCTGAACTTATACGTGCCGCGAACGCCGGTGTGGGTGAAGGGTATCGCGTAGCCGAACAGAATAGAGCGCGAGTAGTTGACGTCGCTCGGGCTTTTGATTACCTCCGCACCGGCCAGGGTTACATATTTTCCGGCAATCAGCATCAACGGGCCGGTGGCATAGTGAAGGTACGCCTGGGTTACGTCGAATTTCTGGTTGACGCCGTTGGCTGGCCCCCGGTTCTTGTCGATGGTGCCATAGGCGGCGATAGTGTCTGCATCCCTGCCCACCGTGAAGTTTACCAGGCCGCCGAAGCCATTTTCAGGGAGCTTGGACAGAGTCAAATCAATCGCGTGAAGATCGACGGCATTTCTGTCGAAGTCGAAGACCCTGTTGTTGAAGTTGTTGGGGGTGGTGGCGAATCGCCCCGACTCCGAGAGGTTGGTGTAACCTATGTCAATGTGGCCGGCATGGTCGAAGGGCAACCCGCCCGATGGCGCACCGGGTTTTTCGGACATAGTCATGGTTTCTGCGTCCGCCGCAATTGCCACGCCCGGTACAGCCAAGGCAGCCAGCAGCAAAGAGTTCAACAGTTTGCTTTTCAGCATGATGTTTCCTTTTCTGGTTAATTGAATACGGGATAACTATCCACGTCATGCTCTCAGCAGGTTACATGCCACCACTTTTTGTTAATACAAAACAATGTCTTGCGCAAAAATATAAAGCTTCGTGTAATTGCCTCGCACCAAATTAATGCAAACATCATGTGCGTTTGCACTTATCAGGTGCAACGATCATGCAGGGAATTTTTGCTACACTGCATTACTCACAAAAAATGGAGGCATGCCATGTTTAATCCAAAGTTTCTAGATGAACTTTCTGCCAAGCTGAACGAGATCATGGCGAGCAGCCCAGCCAAGGATTTCGAGAAGAATGCCCGCGCGCTGCTGGCGCAGGGTTTTGCCAAGCTCGATCTGGTGACGCGTGAAGAATTTGATATCCAGGCGGCAATGCTGGATCGCACGCGCGAAAAACTCACGGCACTGGAAGTGCGCGTCGCTGCCCTTGAAGCACGCAACTAAGTTAGCTTTCCTGAAGAGTGCCTCTAAAAATTCAAATTTCTGATGGGGCTACTAGCCAATCCATTAGGCCACCAATAAACGGTAGCCAAGTGGCTGGTTATATGCCAGACGCGACGCGCAAGAAAAATCGCAGCGCCGCATATGTTGGTATATGTAAGCAAGATTCTTCGAGCGCAACAAAGTATGGCGACGAAACTTTGAATTTTAGGAGGCACTAGTGAGTCTCGCGGTACTTTACAGCCGCGCCCTCTCCGGCATGGAAGCCGCGCTGGTCACGGTTGAGGTGCATCTCGCCAACGGCTTGCCCAACTTCACCATCGTCGGCCTGCCGGAAACCGAAGTCAAAGAGAGCAAGGATCGCGTGCGCGCCGCACTGCAGAATTGCCAGTTCGATTTTCCCGCGCGGCGCATCACCGTCAATCTCGCCCCCGCCGATTTGCCCAAGGAAAGCGGTCGGTTTGATTTACCCATCGCGCTGGGCATTCTCGCCGCCACCGGGCAGATTCCCTCAGACAAACTTGCCGAATATGAATATGCCGGAGAGCTCGCTCTGACCGGCGAGCTGCGCCCGATACGCGGTGCGCTGGCGATGACTTATCACGCCGCCAACAGCGGGCGGGCTTTCATCCTGCCGCAAGCCAATGCCGCCGAGGCCGCACTGGTGGAAGATGCCACAGTGTATCCGGCGCAGACGCTGTTGCAGGTTGCGGCACACCTTGCCGGGCGCGAAGCACTCACGCCTTATGTCAGCCAGCCGCAAACCATCGCGCCGCATTACCCGGACATGCGCGAGGTGAAAGGGCAGATGCAAGCCAAGCGCGCGCTGGAAATCGCCGCCGCAGGCGGGCACAGCGTGCTAATGGTCGGCCCGCCGGGCACCGGCAAGTCCATGCTGGCAGCCCGCTTCCCCGGCATCCTGTCGCAAATGTCCCAGGCTGAAGCCTTGCAGAGCGCAGCAGTGCAATCGCTGGATGGCGGCTTCGACGTGGCAAAGTGGAAGACGCGCCCGTATCGCGCGCCTCACCATACTGCTTCCGGCGTAGCATTGGTCGGAGGCGGCAGCAATCCACGTCCCGGTGAAATTTCCATGGCCCTCCACGGCGTGCTGTTTCTCGATGAACTGCCGGAGTTCGAGCGCAGCGTGCTGGAAGTGCTGCGCGAGCCGATGGAGTCCGGGCGCATCACCATCTCGCGCGCCGCGCGCCGCGCCGATTTTCCAGCGCAGTTCCAGCTCATTGCCGCGATGAATCCATGCCCGTGCGGCTATCTCGGCCACTACAACGGCAAGTGCCGCTGCACGCCGGACCAGGTTTCACGCTACCGCAGCAAGATTTCCGGCCCGCTGCTTGATCGCATAGACATTCAGATCGAGGTGCCTGCCGTGCCACAGAATGATTTGATCGGCAAGGCCGAAGGCGAAGCCAGTGCCGATTTGCAAGCTCGTGTCGAAATGGCACGGCAACGCCAGCTGGCACGCCAGGACAAAACCAACGCGCAACTCTCGGTGACTGAAATCGACGCGCTGTGCATACCGGACGCACAGGGCGTCGCACTGCTGCAACAAGCCATCAGCCGCCTCAACCTCTCCGCACGCGCCTACCACCGTGTGCTCAAGGTGGCCCGCACTATCGCCGATCTGGAAGGGGTTGATAGCATCGCTACCAGACATATTGCCGAAGCGGTGCAGTATCGGCGGTTAAATTTCTAAGCATCTCGATTCGCCATTCCGACCTGCACCAAAGGTAGGCAATCCACTATCCGCTAAAGCGGATGTGGAATTGACACCACCGGAATGGCGGCTGACGAGGCCACCCGCAGCTCCTCATGGTAAAATCCGCGCTCAATTTATTGGTCGCACACCATGAGCCACGCGCCTCACCCCGTCGAACGCCTGCTTGAACAACGCATCCTGATTCTGGATGGGGCGATGGGCACCATGATTCAGCGTTACAAGCTGACCGAGGCCCACTATCGCGGCACCGAGTTGTTCGGCGATTACAACGGGCCGCGCCGGAGCTTTGCCGATCACCCGATCGATGTCAAAGGCAACAACGATCTGCTGCTGCTGACCCAGCCGCATGTCATCGGCGGCATCCACCGCCAGTACCTCGAGGCAGGCGCGGATATTCTCGAAACTTGCACCTTCAATTCCAATTCCGTCTCGATGGCGGATTACGAGATGCAGCATCTGGTGTACGAGCTGAACGTAGCCGGAGCCAAATTGGCGCGCGGGCTGTGCGATGAATTCGGAACAAAGCACAAGCCGCGCTTCGTCGCGGGCGTGCTCGGGCCGACCGGACGCACTGCATCGATCTCGCCGGATGTGAACGATCCGGGCGCGCGCAACATTACCTTCGACGAACTGGTGGAAAGCTACAGCGAAGCGGTGCGCGGCCTGCTCGACGGCGGCGCGGATATTCTGATGGTGGAAACCATCTTCGATACGCTCAACGCCAAGGCCGCGCTGTTTGCCATTGAGCGCCATTTCGAGCAGCACAAGGTGCGGGTGCCCATCATGATTTCCGGCACCATCACTGATGCTTCGGGGAGAACGCTCTCGGGGCAGACCACCGAGGCATTCTGGAATTCGCTGAGCCACGCCAGGCCGCTTTCGATTGGCCTGAACTGCGCGCTGGGTGCAGAACTGATGCGGCCGTATGTGGAAGAATTATCGTGTGTGGCAAGCTGCTACGTCAGCGCGCACCCCAACGCTGGTCTGCCCAACCCATTGTCCGAGACCGGCTACGACGAGGCGCCGGAAACCACCGCACGGCTGATAAAAGAGTTTGCCACCAGCGGCTTTCTCAACATCGCCGGGGGTTGTTGCGGCACCACGCCGGCACACATCAAGTCGATCGCCGAGGCGCTGAAAGACGTGCCACCGCGCAGCATTCCTGATATCGAAAAGAAGCTGCGCCTGTCCGGGCTGGAGCCGTTCAATATCGGCAACGACTCGCTGTTCGTCAATGTCGGCGAGCGCACCAACGTCACCGGCTCGAAGATGTTTGCGCGCCTGATTTTGAGCGGAGATTACGCGCAGGCGCTGGACGTGGCGCGCCAGCAGGTGGAAAACGGCGCGCAGGTCATCGACATCAACATGGACGAGGCAATGCTGGAGTCGCAGGCCGCGATGGTAAAGTTTCTCAACCTGATCGCCTCCGAGCCGGACATCTCCAAGGTGCCACTGATGATCGACTCGTCCAAATGGGAAGTGATAGAGGCCGGGCTGAAATGCGTGCAGGGCAAGCCCATCGTCAATTCCATTTCGCTGAAAGAAGGTAAGGAGCCATTCATCAAACACGCCACGCTGGTGCGCCGCTATGGCGCGGCGGCGGTGGTGATGGCGTTCGACGAACAAGGGCAGGCCGACACATTCAAGCGCAAAACGGAAATCTGCCGGCGCAGCTACGACATCCTCGTTAACCAAGTCGGCTTCCCGCCGGAAGACATCATCTTCGACCCCAACATTTTCGCCATTGCCACCGGCATCGAAGAGCACAACAACTACGCGGTGGATTTCATCGAAGCCACGCGCTGGATCAAACAACACCTGCCCTACGCCAAGATCAGCGGTGGCGTATCCAACGTATCCTTCAGCTTCCGCGGCAACGAAGCGGTGCGCGAGGCCATCCATACCGTGTTCCTGTATCACGCCATTCATGCCGGGCTGACCATGGGCATCGTCAACGCCGGGCAGCTCGGCGTGTACGAGGAGATTCCCAAAGAACTGCGCGACGCGGTGGAGGACGTGGTGCTGAACCGCAGCCCGGATGCCGGCGAGAAGCTGGTGCAACTGGCCGAAACGGTGAAAGGCGACGGGCGCGCACAGGTCGAAGACCTGGAATGGCGCAAGAGCACGGTGCAGGAGCGCATCACCCACGCGCTGGTGCGCGGCATCACCACCTTCATCGTCGAGGACACCGAGGAAGCGCGCCGGCAGGCGCAGTTCCCGGTCGAGGTGATCGAAGGCCCGCTGATGACCGGCATGAACGTGGTCGGCGACCTGTTCGGCGCGGGCAAGATGTTCCTGCCGCAGGTGGTGAAATCGGCGCGCGTGATGAAGCAGGCGGTGGCGCACCTGGTGCCCTACATCGAAGCGGAAAAACTGCGCACCGGCAATACCAGTGCCAAGGGCAAGATCGTGATGGCTACAGTCAAGGGCGACGTGCACGACATCGGCAAGAACATCGTCACCGTGGTGTTGCAGTGCAACAACTTCGAGGTGGTGAACATGGGCGTGATGGTGCCGTGCCAGCAGATCCTCGACGCCGCGCGCGAACAACACGCCGACATCATCGGCCTGTCCGGGCTGATCACGCCGTCGCTGGAGGAAATGGCGCATGTCGCGAAAGAGATGCAGCGCCAAGGCTTCACCATCCCGCTGCTGATTGGCGGCGCGACCACGTCGCGCATGCATACCGCCGTGAAGATCGAACCGAACTATCCGGGTGGTGCGACGGTGTACGCCACCGATGCGTCGCGCGCCGTGGGCGTGTGCAGCAACCTGCTTTCCGACACGCTGCGCGACGCATATGTCGCGGGCATCAAGGCGGACTACGCCGCGGCGCGCGAGCAGCACGAAGGCAGGAAAGAAAAAGCCGTCTATGTTTCGCTGGCTGAGGCGCGCGCGCACGGGCTGAAGACCGACTGGAAGAAATATGCGCCGCCCAAGCCCAGGCTGACGGGCGTGCACAAATTCGAGAACTACCCACTCGACAAGATCGCCGAATACATCGACTGGACGCCGTTCTTCCATGCTTGGGAACTGTCCGGGCGCTACCCAAAGATATTGCAGGACAAAACGGTGGGTGAGGAGGCGCGCAAGCTGTTCGCCGATGCGCAGGCGATGCTGAAGAAGATCATCGCGGAGAAATGGCTCGCCGCGAACGCGGTGTTCGGCCTGTTCCCGGCGAACAGCGTCAATAACGACGACATCGAGATCTACGCCGACGAAAAACGCAAGAAGGTCCTGATGACCTGGCATAACCTGCGCCAGCAGACCAGGAAGCCGGACGACATCCCGAACTATTGCCTCGCCGACTTCATCGCGCCCAAGCAAAGCAGAATCAAGGACTATATCGGCGCGTTCGCGGTCACCGCCGGCATCGGCATAGACGCGCGCATAGCCGAGTTCGAGAAGCAGAACGACGACTACAACAGCATCCTGCTCAAATCACTGGCGGACCGCCTTGCCGAGGCCTTCGCCGAACTGCTGCACGCACGCGTGCGCCACGAATTTTGGGGCTATGCGGCGGATGAGCAACTCGGCAACGAGGCATTGATCGACGAACAATATCGCGGCATCCGCCCTGCAGCCGGCTATCCCGCCTGCCCCGACCACACCGAGAAGGGCGCGCTGTTCGAGCTGTTGCAGGCACCGCTCAATGCAGGCATCACCCTGACCGAAAGTTTCGCGATGCTGCCCACCGCAGCGGTCAGCGGCTTCTACTTCGCGCACCCGCAGGCGCAATATTTCGCCACCGGCAAGGTGGACAGGGATCAAGTGGAAGACTACGCCAGGCGCAAGTGCTGGAGTATGGAAGAAGCGGAGCACTGGCTGGCGCCGGTGTTGAGTTATTAAAGAAATTGTAGGTTGGGTAAGCGTAGCGTAACCCAACAAGATTGCGCAGGGAATCGTTGGGTTACGGCCTTTCGGCCTAACCCAACCTACGAAAGCCACAAGGAAATATAAAATGAAACGCATCACTTTTTTACCGCTGGCGTTATTGCTGACTGCCGGCATTTTTGCAACCACCGCCTGCACAGAGCAGGTTCCACCAACAAGGGAAACCAGCACCATGACTGAACTGATCAAGACCGATACCAAACTGGGCGAAGGCGCACAGGCCACCGCCGGGCACGACGTGACCGTGCATTACACCGGCTGGCTGTACGACGAAGCCGCCGCCGGCCATAAAGGCAAGAAATTCGACAGCTCGCGCGACCGCGGGCAGCCGTTCAACTTTCCGCTCGGCGCGGGCCATGTGATCAAGGGCTGGGATCAGGGCGTGGAGGGCATGAAGGTGGGCGGGCAGCGCACGCTGATCATCCCCGCGCAGCTTGGCTACGGCGCACGCGGCGCGGGCGGGGTGATTCCGCCAAATGCTACGCTGGTGTTTGATGTGGAGTTGCTTGGCGTGAAATAATTCAGCCAGCGCTGGGCAGAATGCAGCACGGTTTAGCTGTATGGCTAAGGGGTTGAATACCCTGCTGGCTTCTACCCTGCAACAATTTAAAGTTATATCGAAGGAGCATTACAAATGATGAAACGCACCCTTGTTTTCCCTCTGGCATTATTGCTGCTGACTGCCGGTATTTTTTCAACCACAGCCTATGCCGAGAAACCCGTGGCAAAAAAGGAAGCAGGAAAAATAACCAGCCTGATCAAAACCGACCGGAAGGTGGGTACGGGCGAGAAAGCCACGGCAGGGCGCGAAGTGGCCGTGCATTACACCGGCTGGCTGTATGACGCATCTGCAAAAGACAATAAGGGCAAAAAATTCGACAGTTCGCTCGATCGCGGCAAACCGATCGAATTCCAGCTCGGCGCCGGTATGGTTATCGACGGGTGGGAACAGGGCATTGAAGGCATGAAGGTGGGCGGGCAGCGCACGCTGGTCATCCCGCCGTTTCTCGGCTACGGCGCAGAAGGCGCACCGGGGGCGATTCCGCCGAATGCGACGCTGATGTTTGATGTTGAACTTTTGGGTGTGCGTTAACCGGAGTTACAGATGCTGAACGCTTCGGCCCTCTCCCCAACCTTGATGGAACCACTGTCCATTCGACCTGGCTGCCAAAAAACAGCAGCCAGGTCGCTGGTTATCTCCCTGGAAGGGAGTGGGGGCGAATAATGGGGCTGATCTCGAATCCGCCATTGGTCACGGCGTTGATGCTCGTCGTTTCCAACCTGTTCATGACGTTCGCCTGGTATGGGCATCTCAAGAATCTGGCGACCTCGCCGTGGTATATCGCCGCGTTGATCAGTTGGGGCATTGCCTTGTTTGAATACCTGTTGCAGGTGCCGGCTAATCGCATCGGCTACACCGAACTCAGCCTCGGCCAGTTGAAGATTTTACAGGAGGCCATCACGCTGTCGGTGTTTGTGCCATTCGCGGTGTTGTACATGAACCAGCCGCTTAAGGTGGATTACCTGTATGCGGCGCTGTGCCTGATGGGGGCGGTGTATTTCATTTTCAGGGCGTAATCCGTCATTCCGGCGAAGGCCGGAATCCAGTCAATTAACCAAGACACGCGTAGCGTGACAAACATCAGGCTTTGTCTGCTTTGCAGGTTTTTTAAACCGCTGGATTCCGGCCTTCGCCGGAATGACGAAATCGGAGTTGGTAATGAGCGAACATAAACACATCCACATCCTCGGCATCTGCGGCACCTTCATGGGCGGCATCGCGGCCATCGCCAAGCAGGCAGGGTGCCGCGTCACCGGCTGCGACGCCAACGTCTATCCGCCGATGAGCACGCAACTGGAGGCTCAGGGCATCGAACTGATCGAAGGCTTCGGTGCGGAGCAGCTCGAACTCAAACCGGATGTGTTCGTCATCGGCAATGTGGTGTCGCGCGGCAACCCGCTGATGGAGGAAATTCTCAACCGCGGCCTGCCTTACACCTCAGGCCCGCAATGGCTGGCGGATACCCTGCTGCGCGATAAGTGGGTGCTGGGTGTAGCAGGTACGCACGGCAAGACTACCACCAGCTCAATGCTGGCGTGGATACTGGAATACGCGGAACTGAACCCCGGCTTCCTGATCGGTGGCGTGCCGCAGAATTTTGGCGTTTCTGCGCGCCTCACCGAGTCGCCATTTTTTGTGATTGAAGCGGATGAATATGACACCGCCTTCTTCGACAAGCGCTCCAAGTTTGTGCACTACCGCCCGCGCACCGTGATCCTCAACAACCTCGAATTCGACCACGCCGACATTTTTCCCGACCTCACGGCTATCGAGACGCAGTTCCATCATCTGGTGCGCACCGTACCCGGCAGCGGACTGCTGATATGTAACGGGCGCGAGGAGTCGTTGCAGCGCGTGCTCAAGCGCGGCTGCTGGACGCCCGTGGAAAACTTCGGTTCCCCTGTTCCCTCTCCCTCCGGGGGAGGGTTGGGGTGGGGGAGTGCTTGGCAGATAGACGATAACAACCTCGTCACGCTCAACGGTGAACCGCAAGGCAAGCTGCAATGGGACTTGCTCGGCGAACACAACCGCATGAACGCTCTCGCCGCGCTGGCCGCTGCGCGTCACGCCGGAGTGCCGGTGGCGCAAGGTTTAGCAGCGCTGAGCAAATTCAGGAACGTGAAGCGACGCATGGAAGTGCGCGGCGTAGTGAATGGTATTACCGTGTATGACGATTTTGCCCACCACCCCACCGCAATTGATACCACCATCGCGGGTTTGCGCCGTAAGGCTGGAGCGGCGAGGATTCTGGCGGTGCTGGAGCCGCGCTCCAATACCATGAAGCTCGGCGTAATGAAAGACGCCCTGCCTGGCAGTTTGAAGGATGCTGATCTGGTGTTCTGCTACGGCGCAAATCTTGGCTGGGATGCGGCTGCCGCGCTTGCTCCGCTGGGCGGAAAGGCCGTCGTCAAGGATGATCTGGACGGGCTGATCGAAGCCATCGCCTCCGCTGCGCGCCCGGGAGATCACGTCCTGGTGATGAGCAACGGCGGGTTCGGCGGGATACATGAGAAACTGCTGAAGCGGCTGGCCGGGTAGCTTTCATATTTCTTCGACCGCGAAGATGCGGCGGTGCTCGCGTATGG
>Ga0080064_1006973_pt1 | contig 11777 bp, 12 predicted proteins | sample Subgrocontami54m_FD_69260 | JGI IMG/M metagenome (GOLD analysis project Ga0080064, IMG submission 69260) | Subsurface groundwater microbial communities from S. Glens Falls, New York, USA - GMW46 contaminated, 5.4 m (SPADES assembly) (version 2) ...
CGATCTCGTGCCGCCCGACGCGATCAAGATAAGTGCGGATTTGCGGGCGGGGATAAGTTTATTTATTTATGCCCGCATCCGCCGTCATGGCCGGACTTGTTCCGGCCATCCACGATTTAGCATCGCAAAAAAGACGTGGATGCCCGCGACAAGCGCGGGCATGACGAGAGCTGTTGCCCGCCTCCGGATTCCGGGTTCTCACCTTCGGTGAGCCCCGGAATGACGATGACCGATTAACTCCGCGCCGCCGGCTTCAGCTTCACGTGGATATTCTTTTCCTGGGTGAAGCTCAGCATTTCCTCGAAACATTCCTCGCGGCCGATGCCGGACTGCTTGTAGCCGCCGAACGGCGCGCCGAGGAAATGCCGGCCAATCTCGTTGATCCAGACATAACCGGCCTGCACCTCCATGGCGGTGCGGTGCGCGGTGGAGAGGTCGTTGGTCCAGATCGAGGCGGTGAGGCCGTATTCCACCGCGTTGACCTCTTGCAGCATCTTGGCCTCGTCGCGCCATTTCAGCACCGACAGCACCGGACCGAAGATTTCCTCGCGCGCGATCTTCATCGCAGACGTGACGCCGGCGAAGACGGTGGCCTCCACGAAAAAGCCGTTGACGAGCGCGGGATCGCTCGGGCGCTTGCCGCCGGCCACCACCTGCGCGCCTTCGCTCTTTGCGGATTCGATGTAGCTCATCACCCGGTCGAGCTGCGTTTTGCTGATGACCGCGCCCATGGTGGTCGCCGGATCGGTCGGAATACCCGGCTTGAAAGCCTTGATGCGTTCTTTAATGCGCTCGATCACGGCGTCGTGGATTTTCTCATGCAGGAAAGCGCGGCTGGTGGAGCCGCAGGACTGCCCGCACCAGGCGAAATTCATCCCGCGGATGGCGGCGCTTGCCACTTCGTCCGGATCGGCGTCGGCATAGGCGATCAGCGCATTCTTGCCGCCGAGCTCCAGCATCACCGGTTTCACCGTATCGGCGGCGGCCTTCATCACCGCGCGGCCGGTGGGGACCGAGCCGATGAGCGCGATCTTGGCCACATCGGGATGACCGGCGAGGCGCGCGCCGGCTTCGCGCCCGCCCGGAACCACATTGAACACGCCGGGCGGCAGCAGCCCGCCGATCAATTCCGCCAAGCGTAGTGACGACAGTGGCGCTTGTTCCGGCGGCTTCACCACGACGGTATTGCCGGCGGCGAGCGGCGCGGCGGCTTTTCCGGCGCAGAACATGAAGGGATGATTGAATGGAATGATGCGGCCGACGACGCCGAGCGGCTCGCGCACGGAAAAATTCACCGCGTCGGGGCCCATGGGAATCGAATGGCCCTTCATCTCCGTGACGAAGCCCGCGAAGAAATCCACTTGCGCGGCGGCGCTGGCGGCGTCGCCCAGAAGCTCGCTTACCGGATTGCCGCAGTCGGCGGCATCGAGCATCGCCAGCTCTTGCGCGTTCTGCCGCAACAACTCGGCAATGCGGCGCAGGATTTTCGCGCGCTCGAACGGCAGCACGCGCCGCCATTCGGCAAAGCCCGTCTTGGCCGCGGCGACCGCCGCATCCACGTCGGCGGCGGAAGCATCCGCGACTTTGCCGAGCGATTGCCCGGTGGCTGGATTGGTCGTCTCCGCATAACGGCCCGATTTCGGCTCATGCCATGCGCCGCCATAGTAGATGCCGCGATGCTCAGGGAGCGCCAAGGGGGCGGATTTCGGCGAGGTCGCGGATGTCATGGGTTACCGTGAGCGGATCGGATCGATATGGCCCATGCGGCTGATCAGGCTGTTCGCGCCGATCGCAAGCACGAACAGCACGATCAGCGTGGCATACATGCGCGGCATGTCGAACAGCGAATAGGCTTGAATGATGAGCGAGCCGATGCCGAAATTCGACAATTTGGTTTCCGCCAGCAGCGTGCCGATCAGGGCGATGCCGAGCCCAAGCCGCAGGCCATTGATAATGGCGGCGCGCATCGCCGGCAGATAAATCTTAGTGGTAGTCTGCCAGGCATTGGCGCGGAAGCTCTTGCCGACGCGGATCAAAACCTTGTCGATCTGGCGCACGCCGGCGGCGGCGCTGAGCGCCACCGGGAAAAAGCAGGAGATCGCGCCCATCGCTATCTTCGAGCCGGGCCCGAGCCCAAACCACATGATCATGAGCGGAAAGAAGATGATCTTCGGCGTCGGTCCGAGATAATAGACGATGGGTTCGAAGGCTCTGCTCAGGAACCGGTTGGCGCCGAGGACAAGACCGATCAGCAATCCCAAGCCTCCGCCAATGAACAACGCAAGGCCGATCTCGCGCGCGGTGCGGCCGAGATGACAATAAAACTCCGGCATCCATAGCTCCCAGCGCAGATGGATCGCGTCTGTCAGAGCGATATCGGCCCGACAGGCCATGACGCGGGTGGTGAGAAGGTTAAACAGTGCCTTGGCGATGGCGATCAGCGACGGCACAACGTCCTTATAGAGCCACCCGGATGCGGACAAAAGCTCCCACACCAGCAATGCCACCGCGATAATCGCAATGCGCAGTAAGGTCACCGTCCCGATGCCGGGAATAGTGCGCGCGGAGGTGGCGGTCAGGCGCCCGGTCTCAGCCATCGTTCAGCCTTTTCCATCGCCATGAAGAACAGCACGCTGATGAGAATGACAAAACAGATCGTCGCATAGGTGCCCGGCAGATCGTAGCGTTCGGCCAATTCGCTGACGAGCTGGCCGAGGCCACCGAAATTGATGAGGAATTCCACGCCCACGACGTTGATCAACGCGAAGATCAGGCCCAAACGGATGCCGACAAAAATCGTCGGCAGCGCCGCGGGCAGCAGGATTTTCCAGAATAATTGCCGGTCGGTAAGATTGAAGCTGCGCCCGACATTGATCAGCACGCGCCGCGCGCCGGAAAGACCTTCAACAGTTTTCAAAATCACCGGCGCGAGCCCGGCCGCGAAGCCCATCATGATGATGGTGGTGGCGTTGCGCCCGAAGATCACCATGAACAGGGGATACATCAGAACCGTGGGTGCGGCGGCCAGGGCCCCCACCCAGGTTTCGGTTGCTTGCCGCAGCAGTGGCAGGCGATGGAGCAGGGCGCCAAGGCTGATGCCGACCAGCGTGACCAATATCCCCGCTCCGAGACATTCGCCCGCCGTGAGCAGGAAGCGGCGCGGGATGTTCTCCTCAACGATGATCCGCTCGAAGCTCACCGCGATTTCCGACGGCATCGGCATCACAAAGCGGCTGATGAGATCGACGCGGATCAAGAGTTCGATGATGGCGATTGCCGCGGCGATTACGGTGCAGCCGACAATCGCCGGCCCGTATTTCTGCCATCCCGCGTTGCCGTCAGCCGCCATGACCGCCGGTTCCCGGATGCAGCGCGCGCGCCTCGGCCTCCTGCAGGCCGCGGCTGGCTTCTTCGCGCAGGTCGGCCCAGATCTGCGCCACATAGCGGCCGAAGGCTTCGCTGCCGACGACATCGGACGTGCGCGGGCGCGGCAGGTCGATGGGAACGATGCGCTTCACCTTGCCGGGCCGGTAGGTCATTACCAACACGCGGTCGGACATCTGCACCGCCTCGGTGATGTTGTGGGTGATAAGCAGCATCGTCTGCTTTAGCTCCTGCTGGATCTGCAGGACCTTGTCGCCGAGCAGAAGTCGCGTCTGCTCATCCAGCGCCGCGAAGGGCTCGTCCATGAGGAGAATTTTCGGCTCGGAGGCGAGCGTGCGCGCCATGGAGACGCGCTGGCGCATGCCGCCGGACAATTCCGCGGGATAGCGCTTCTCAAAGCCATTGAGGCCGACGAGCGATACGAAGTGCCGGGCGCGTTCAAGCCGCGCGGCCTTCGGCATTCCGGCGATCTCCAAAGGGAAGGCGACGTTGTCGATGACGGTGCGCCAGGGAAAGGTGGACTCTTCCTGGAACACCATGCCGATCGAGCGATGCGGCCCGGACACCTTTTCGCCTGCCACAGTGATGCGGCCCTCGTAGCCGGTCAGCAGGCCGCCCACGGCATTGAACAAGGTCGATTTGCCGCAGCCCGAAGGTCCGATGACCGAGAGGAATTCGCCCGGCGCCACGGTGAAGGAAACATGGTCGACGGCGGTCACCACATCGTCCGGCGTATGGAAACGCATAACGACGTCTTCAACCGCCAGAATGGCGTCGCCAGGCTGCGATTTCGCAATACCGCTCATCCGCGGCATTTGGACGACAGGCATCAGGCAACCCCCAGCATGCCGGCCTGGCCGAAGAGGCCGGAATGGCAGGGAGGGTAGCCGGGTTTGCGCCCGAGGTCGATAATTCTGGTGCTAGGCCCTGCCGTCAGCCTTGGCGTATTCGAGCGAGAACCTTGAGGCCGGGGTAGCCGTCGGCGGGGCTAAGGCCGACTTTCTGCTGGAAAGCGCGGACCGCCGCCATGGTGTCAGGGCCCACCCGGCCGTCCGTGCCTTTGGTGTCGAAGCCCCGCGCGGTCAGAGTCTTCTGGATTTCCTGCAGCTCCTCAAGGGTCAGCCGCCGTTCACCGCCGGGAAATTGCTGCACGAAGTCCGGCTCGCCCCGGATCAAATCGCCGAGATGCAGCAGGGCCAGCGTATAGGCGTCCGACGGGTTGTAGGAACGCACGGCGTAATAATTTTGCCCGATCAGGAAAGCCGGGCCGCCGCTCTCGGGAAGCCACAAACGCACCTCGTCATTCGGCCGGGCGAATGGCTTGCCATCGGCGCGCGCGACGCCGAGCTGCTGCCACTTGGCGTAGGTGCGTTTGGTCTTCTTGTCCGCCAGCGCGGAATTAAAGCGAGCGGGCAGCCGAACCTCGCAACCCCAGATTTCGCCGCGCTGGTAACGGCCGCGTTTGGCAACGTAGGCGGCGGTGCCGGCGAGCGCGTCGTCCGGCTGGAAGGGCGTGATGCGGCCGTCCTTGTTGTAGTCGATGCCGACGTTGAGCCACACCTCCGGCATCCATTGGGTATGCCCCATGGCGCCGGCCCAGGAGCCGATCATGTCGGAAGGCTCCGCCCAGCCGCGCTCGATGATGACCAGCGCGTTGAGCAATTCCTGTTCCCAGTATTTGCGCCGCCGCGGCTCGCCCCAGGCGAGCGCGGCCAGCGCCGGGATCACGGGGCGCATGTATTTGGGATTGTCCACCACATCGCCGAACGAGGATTCCATGCCCCACAGGCCGAGCATCAGGTATCGGTCGACGCCGAAATCGTGTTCGATCTTCGCCAGCAGCGCGTCTTGCTCTTTGGCGCGCGTCTTGCCGGTGCGCACGCGGTGATCCGAGCAGCGGCGGTTGATGTATTGCCACAAGGCTTCTGTGAATTCCGGCTGTGCGCGGTCGAGCGCATAGACCGACGTATCCGGTTTCAGACCGGTCATGACCCGGGCATAAGTTTTTTCCGAAACGCCGCGCGAGAGCGCGCGCGGCCGGAATGCCGCCACCCATTGCTCAAAGCTCGTGCTGGACGACTGCGCGGCCACCGGCCCGCTGGCGGCAAAAGCGGAGAGGGCGCCAACCGCGCCCTGAAGCAAAACGCGGCGAGTCAGTGTTCTGCGAGTCATGCCACCGCATTTTAGTCGCGCGGGCGTCCCACAAGCAAATCGGCGCTGGTCCACCCACAACGCAAGATCCCCCGCGGCGTCCGGCCGCGGGGGATCTTGTAGGTAACGCTAGTCGCGAAAGGCGAGGCGTTTAGTCCGCGTTCGCCTTGCCGCTGGCATTGAGTTCGCCGGAACCGGAGGCCGAGCCAGAAGCCTTTTTCTTCTTCAGCTTCAGCGCGCCGTCGGCATCCGCATTGCTCTTGGCTCCGGCGCCCACCGTGGCGCTCGAACCGTCTGTGCTGACCTTCGCATCGGTATCGGCGTTCAGACTGGTCGAGCCAGAAGCGCCGCCGCTGCTCGGGCCGGAACTCATGGAACCGCTACCCGAGCCGCTGGCACCGGCAGACGCTCCGGCACCGATGTTCACCTGCGCGAGGGCGACCGAGGCGCCCAAAGCAAGCATCGAAGCCAAAACCAAGGTTTTCATATGCTGCATGTTCAACTCCTCATTTTTTCAGGAATTCGACTGTGAAAGGCGGCAAGCCAACAACGCGGCTCCGAACGGCCTGGCGCACCCAAGCCGTGCCGCTTTCATGAATTAAAACCTCTGCCTGTTGGATCAGTTCCGGTCTTGCCCCTTCAACGAAGGGCAAGAAAAAATTCCGAATATGCGGAACAATATCGAGAGCTAATGTGGGGGAGCGCCGATACGGTTGGCGTCAATCACGCGTTATCACATGCGGGGACGGCTTTTTTTGCTTATTCGCCGGCACATCCGCGTCCGCCGTGACGCTTGCGGTTTCCTTCAGGCCAGACCGGACAATCGCGGCAGGTTCCCTGACTTCCTTGATGCCGTCGCGCAACTCCGTGCCACGAGCGCCGATCAGTCTTTCATAGCCCAGCACCAGGGTCATGTAGGGATTGACCAGAACCCACCCATCCCTGGTCGGCACCTGCATGTCGAAATGCAAATGATAGCTGGTGCCGGCTTCTCGCCCCGAATAATTGCCGACCTTGCCGATCGTCTCGCCTTCACGAACGCTGCGGCCGCTCAAAAATCCATCCTCATCGATCAGTTTCGGATTCATGTGCAAGTAGCGAAACCGCACATGCTCGTTCGCTTGGTTGACGACGATGATCAGGCCCTCTTGGCCCCGCGACCGCAGTACGGCGCCGTCACGCACGGCGACCACCGCGTGCTCCTTGCGGTCGCAGCGATCGCTATCCAGGCTGGACATCCGGCAGTCCACGGGGACGATGTCCTCACCCTGATGGCCGATGCCGGAGGGGCACTGCCCGACCGAATAGCCTCGCGTCTCGCAAAAATTGTCGCGCCACGGGTACACGCTGCGTCCACCCGCCGCCATGCGCGCGGCGGCCGGACATTTGAACGGCGCGCCGTGGCGTTTCGTCATTTGTGAATCGCCGACAGCCTCGGTGCAGTCGCCTGGATTCATGAAGAGCTGCGAGTAAGTCTGCGCGGGCGCTTCCACGAGCGGGAACCTGATCTTCGAAAAAATCGCATATTCCGGATGTCCACCGGAACGCCGCGCGCCGGTGCCGGAAATGAGCTGGCCTGGTGCGTAGTAGGCAAAACTGTCTGACACATTCGTGGGCCGATCAGCCGTCGGGTTGCCGGCGGGGGACGGCGCCGCGTGCGGCATTCCTCCGGCGACGGTCAAGGCTTTCAAGAAAGGAACGGCAAGATCGTGAGCGTCCTGGCAGGAAAGGCGCTTGGCACTCGAGCGTCCCTCCACACATTCGATCGATACATTGTAGAGCACGCCATAACGCGTGAAGAGATAGCGCATATGACTTTCCAGATAGAGGCGGCGAAGGTCTGGAAAATCCGCCTGCAACCCAATGGGCGGCTTGTTCTCGCCGCCGACACGCTCTCCGACATCGTAAAGCATCGCCATGCCGCTGATGTGGATCTCAGCTTCACCGGCGGGCCGTGCCGCCGACGCCGTATTCGGCATATCCACGGTGAAGACCGCGTCGTATCCGCCAGGCCCGGTGAGAAAAAATTTCGGCGCGCCAAATGGGGCTGCAAATTCAGCGATCTGTTCTTTCTTGGTCTTGTCGGGCGCAAAGGCGTCGATATTTACCGGCAGCAGCACTGGCACCGGGCTTGCGGCAATGGTCGGAAGACTGCGGCTGGTGGCCTGATTGAGACGCGCGAGTAGCTCGAAATTAGCCGCGGGAGTAGCGGTCACCATAGACAAAGCAGGAAGCCGACGTGACGCCTCGTTGCTGTTAAGCGCCGCGAGCGCCGCGTCCCATTCCACCGTGGGATAAATAATCTGCGGGGCCTTGACCCCCTGCGCCGCCGCGCTGGCGCCAAGGAGCAGCAAGAAGCCCGCTATCCATGTTACTCGCAAATGACCCCCATGCCTGATTGTGAGTCTGCGCTTGCGCCTAAGCTACCATCTTCCGCGCGCTGCGCCATACCCGCACATAATAACGGGGATTGCTGCAATCTAGCCGGTTGTGCGCTCAGTCCTTCGCGCGCTCGACGTAGCTGCCGTCCGCCGTCATGATGACAATGCGGGTGCCGGGGGTGATATGGGTAGGCACCATGGTGCGCGCACCATTCGACAGCTTCGCCGGCTTGAAAGACCCCGAAGCGGTCTGTCCCTTCATGGTCGGCTCCGTTTCCACAACCTCCAGCGTCGCCCGCGGCGGCAGCTCGATGGATACCGCCATGCCTTCGTAGATGCTCAGTTTCACCGGCATGTTTTCCTGCAGGTAAGCTGATTGGTCGCCGATGATGTCGGCGGCCACCGTGACCTGTTCGAAGTTTTCATTGTTCATGAAATGGAAGCCATCGCCGTCCTGATAAAGATAATTGAATTCGTGATCCTCGACATGCGCGCGCTCCACCTGTTCAGTGGTCTTGTAGCGCTGCTGCGTCTTTACGCCGTCGCTGATACGGCGCATGTCGACCTGGGTGGTGGGAGTGCCCTTGCCGGGATGAAAGTTCTCGGCGTGAAGCACGACATAGAGCTTTCCGTCGATTTCGACGATATTCCCCTTACGAAGCGAACTGGCGATGACTCTCACGGACATTCCTCGATGGCTGGAATTGCGGTTTCGGCCCGCAACATACTCATCTTGAAGCCAAGCGCCAGCCGTTCCCGTACATTTGCCGATAATCCGCGGAAATAGCCCAATGCCAGTCCCTTCCCCCTGGTGGAATCCAGCGATCCACGCCGACCGGCGCCCCCTGCTGCTGGCCCGGGGACGCATTGCCGCGCGGCTGCGCCAGTGGTTCGCCGAGCGGGACTTTATAGAGGTGGAAACGGGGGTGCTGCAGCGCTCCCCGGGGAACGAGACCCACCTGCACGCCCTTGCGACGGACCTGCGCGGGCCGGACGGCGCCGTGGCGCGGCGCTATCTGCGGACCTCGCCGGAGTTTGCCTGCAAGAAACTGCTGGCGGCCGGGGAGCGGCGGATTTTTGATTTCGCCCGGGTCTTTCGTAACCGGGAGCGCGGGGCGCTTCATTCGCCTGAATTTACTTTGCTGGAATGGTACCGGGCCGGGGAGCCTTACGGGACATTGATGGAGGATTGCGCGGACATGCTGGCCGCTGCTGCGGAAGCGGCGGGGACGCGTAGATTCACATTTCGTGACCGGACAACGGATCCTTTTGCCGAGCCCGAGCGTCTCTCGGTCGCGCAGGCCTTCGAGCGCCATGCGGGCGTCGATCTGCTGGCGACCCTGGGAGCGGATGGCGGAGATCGGGACGCGCTGGCCGCCGCGGCGCAGTCCGCCGGTATCCGCGTGGCCGAGGACGACATCTGGGCCGACGTGTTCAGCCGGATACTGGTCGAGCGTATCGAGCCGCATCTGGGGGTGGGCCGGGCCACTATTCTGGACGAATATCCCGCCGTGCAATCGGCCCTGGCGCGGCCCAAGGCGGCGGATCCGCGGGTGGCCGAACGCTTTGAGCTTTATGCCTGCGGGGTTGAGCTCGCGAATGGATTTGGCGAACTCAACGATCCGGTCGAGCAGCGCCGCCGCTTGCAACAGGAGATGGCGGAGAAACAGCGCATCTATGGCGAGAGCTATCCGCTGGACGATGATTTTCTCCAGGCGCTCGGCGTCATGCCGCCGGCCAGCGGCATCGCGCTTGGGTTCGACCGTCTGGCGATGCTGGCCGCCGGCGCCTCCCGCATCGAGCAGGTGATGTGGACTCCGGTTGCGGAACCCTGAATAACGGCCCGACAGCAAAGCAAGGAAAGGTTTTCCGATGAGTGCAGTCCGCACTACGCTGCGCACGGCGGCGGCATTGAAGCAAAACGGATTGATCCAGGGTGACAGGACGGATGGGATCGAGCGCGTGACCCAGCGTTATGCCCTGGCCGTCACGCCTGCCATTGCCGATTTGATCGATCCGTCCGACGCTGACGATCCGATTGCGCGCCAGTTCATTCCCGATGAGCGCGAACTTCAGACCGCATCCGAAGAAAATGCCGACCCCATCGGCGACAACGCGCATAGCCCGGTCGAAGGCATTGTGCATCGCTATCCGGACCGCGTGCTGCTGAAGCTCGTGCATGTCTGCGCGGTCTATTGCCGTTTCTGCTTCCGGCGCGAGATGGTCGGTCCCGGGCAGGAGCATGCGTTGTCGGCTAACGCGCTTGAACGTGCGCTGGCCTATATCTGCGACCACAAAGAAATCTGGGAAGTCATCCTGACAGGCGGAGATCCGCTGGTGCTGCCGCCGCGCCGCTTGAAGGATGTGGTCAAATGCCTCGCGGCCTTCGACCATGTGAAAATCCATCGCGTGCATACGCGCGTGCCGATCGTCGATCCGGCGCGGGTGACGCCTGCGCTGGTGCGCGCGCTGAAGACGCCGGGCAGGGCGACCTACGTGGTGGTTCACGTCAATCATCCGCGCGAACTGACACCGCAGGCCCGTGCCGCCTGCGCGCATTTTGTCGATGCCGGTATTCCCGTTCTGAGCCAGTCGGTGCTGCTGCGCGGCGTCAATGATGACGCACAAACGCTCGGCGAGTTGATGCGGGCGCTCGTCGAGACTCGTATCAAGCCCTACTACCTGCATCACGGCGATCTGGCGCCGGGCACGGCGCACCTGCGCACGACTATCGAGAAGGGCCAGGACCTGATGCGCGCCCTGCGCGGGCACTATTCCGGCCTCTGCCAGCCGACCTATGTGCTCGATATTCCCGGCGGTCACGGCAAGTCGCCGATCGGCCCGAATTACCTGCGCAGCGCCGAAAACCCTTCAGCGCCCGGAGCATACGAGGTGGAGGATTTCCGCGGGTGCCGGCACAATTACCCGCCTACCTCGCAGTAACCCTGACCCCACCAAAAGCCGCGCCCGGGTTGCAAATCAGGGGTAATCAGCCTATCTGTGCCCCGTTCGAGATTTTGCCTGATCTTGTTATCTGCCCTCAGGGGGCTCTCCCAAGATAACGCTGAATTCGGACATGAGGCGGCGCGATGGTCGCGCTGCCGAACAGACGCCGATGTGCGTTTCAAAGGAGCTATCGATGACCGTAGGTACGGTTAAGTTTTTCAATACGCAAAAGGGCTTTGGCTTTATCAAGCCGGATGACGGCGGACCCGATGTGTTCGTTCACGTCTCCGCGGTGGAGCGCGCAGGCATGCGCGGCCTCGTCGAAGGCCAGAAGGTCAGCTACGATGTGATCAGCGAGCGCGGCAAGACCGCCGCTTCCAATCTGCAAGAAGCGTAAGCAAAACGCGAAATAGAAAAAGCCCGGCGCCTTTCGGCGTCGGGCTTTTTCTTTATCCGGGTCGGATGACGATGCTTACGTCACCTTGAGATTTTCGGCCGACTGTTTGCCGCGATTTTCAACAATCTCATACTCGACGACTTGCCCTTCGTTCAGGGTGCTGAGGCCGGCGCGCTCCACAGCCGAAATATGGACGAATACGTCCCGACCACCGCCGCCCTGCGGCTGAATGAAACCGTAACCTTTGGTCGGATTAAACCACTTCACAGTGCCTCGAGCCATCATCGATCTCCAAGTAGTAGAACCTTGCGGCCACGCTTGCGGTCGCATCGCAGCCTGTTCGCGGCCACATCCAAGAATAGCTCAGATCAATCGGCTGCGCTATCGCAGAATGTGGCCTCCGTGGTAGGGGCTACAAGGGGTTCGGAAGGCTTTTTGCGGGGGTGGCCAGCAGTCACAAATGGGTGAAGTGCTGGCGCGCCCAAGGGGAATCGAACCCCTGTTTTCGCCGTGAAAGG
>Ga0080064_1006975_pt1 | contig 11776 bp, 9 predicted proteins | sample Subgrocontami54m_FD_69260 | JGI IMG/M metagenome (GOLD analysis project Ga0080064, IMG submission 69260) | Subsurface groundwater microbial communities from S. Glens Falls, New York, USA - GMW46 contaminated, 5.4 m (SPADES assembly) (version 2) ...
GGGCGCTGGCGGAGGGGGGGCAGGCCCCACCCCCACGGACCTGGAGAGGGGGCGGTGCGCGGGGTGGGCGGGCAGACCGGAGAGGACGAAGAACGGGGGGCCCTGCCGCTCCCGGATCTCCTGGAAGAGCCGCGAGGACATGCTGCCGCCGATGATGTCGTTGAGCAGGTAGAGCGGGTAGCGGTCGGGCGCGGTGTCGGAGACCCCGGGCAGCCCGATGAGGAGGTGCACCTGCTCGAGCGGCTTCTGCACGGTGTGGATGCCGGGATGCATCGCGGGCGGGGCGAAGCTGTGGGGGGCCGTCGGCCGCCCCCAGCCCTCGAAGCCCGCCGCGAAGAGATCGGCCACCCGCTCGTGCTCGGCGTGGCCGGCCACCGCCACCACGATCCGCCCAGGAACGTACTCGCGCTCGAAGTAGCCGAGCACGGTGTCCCGATCGAACTCCTTGACCACGTCCCAGCGCCCCAGGATCGGCCGCCCCAGCGGATGATCGGTCCAGATCCGCTCCGCGAACAGGTCGTGGATGAGATCGTCGGGGGTGTCCTCCACCATCTTGATCTCCTGGAGGACAACCGCCTTCTCCTTCTCGATATCGGCGGGGGCGAAGAGCGGCTCCCGCAGGATGTCGGTGAGCAGGCTCACCGCCAGCGGCAGGTGCTCGTCGAGCACGCTCACGTAGAAGCAGGTGTGCTCTTTCGCGGTGAAGGCGTCCATCTGGCCGCCCACCGAGTCCATCGCGCGGGCGATCTCCTCGGCGGAGCGGGTCGCGGTGCCCTTGAAGACGAGGTGCTCGATCAGGTGGGAGATGCCGCCGAGGGGCTCGGGCTCGAGCCGCGAGCCCGTCTCCACCCAGATGCCCACCGCCACGGAGCGCACATGCGGCATCGTCTCGGTGACGAGACGGATGCCGTTGGGCAGCGCGCTCTTGCGATACGCCACTAAGCGGGGCTCGCGCTCGGGGCGATCTTGAGCTTCTCCTGCTCGCCGATCGCCGGCTGGTCCCGCAGCGCCGCCTTGCGCGAGAGCCGCATCTTGCCGTTGCCGTCGATCTCGATGACCTTGACCGCGACGATGTCACCCTCGGAGAGCACGTCGCCCACCGAGCGGATGCGGCTCTCCGCGATCTGCGAGATGTGCAGGAGCCCCTCGTTGCCGGGGATGATCTCCACGAAGGCCCCGAACTCCTTGATGCTCTTGACCTTGCCCACGTAGATGCGATCCAGCTCCGCCTCGCGGCAGATGTCCTGGATGATGCCGATGGCCATCTGGGCCGCCTCGCTGCTCGGGGAGAAGACGGTCACCTTGCCGTCGTCCTCCACGTCGATCTTGGCACCGGTCTTCTCCTGGATGCCGCGGATGACCTTGCCACCGGGGCCGATGATCTCCCGGATCTTCTCCGGCCGGATCTTGATGGTGAGGAAGCGCGGGGCGTGCGGCGAGAGCTCGGTCCGCGGCCCCTTGATGACCTCGGCCATCTTCCCCAGCACGTGCAGGCGCGCGTCCTTGGCCTGGGCGAGAGCCTGGCGCATGATGTCGATGGAGACACCGCCGATCTTGATGTCCATCTGCAGCGCGGTGATGCCCTTCTCCGTCCCGGCGACCTTGAAGTCCATGTCGCCGTAGTGATCCTCGCTGCCCATGATGTCGGTCAGGATGCCGACCTTGTCACCCTCCTTGACCAGCCCCATCGCGATGCCCGCGACCGGCGCCTTGAGCGGCGCCCCCGCGTCCATGAGCGCCATCGAGGCGCCGCAGACGGATGCCATCGACGACGAGCCGTTGGACTCGAGGATGTCCGACACCACCCGGATCGTGTAGGGGAACTCCTCCTTGGTCGGCAGCACCGCTTCGACCGCCCGCTGGGCGAGCGCGCCGTGGCCGATCTCGCGGCGGCCCGGGGTCCCGAACCGCTTCACCTCGCCCGTCGAGAAGGACGGGAAGTTGTAGTGCAGCATGAAGCGCCGGAAGGCATTGCCCTCGAACGCCTCGATCTTCTGCTCGTCGTCCTTGGTGCCGAGCGTGGCCGAGACGAGGGCCTGGGTCTCACCGCGGGTGAAGAGCGCCGAGCCGTGGGCGCGCGGCAGGTACGCCACCTCGCTCCAGATCGGGCGCACTTCCTTGACGCTCCGGCCGTCCACGCGGATGCCCTTCTCGACGATGAGCCGGCGCACTTCCGCCTTCTCGACCTTCTCGAAGTAGCCGCGGGCCTTCGCCCGGACCGTCTCGTCGCCCCCGATGGCCGCGAAGACCTCTTCGAAGATGGCGTCGAGGCCCTGGGCGCGGGCCTGCTTGTCGTGAACGGACAGCGCCTGGCCCACCTTGGCCGAGGCCAGCTCTTTCACCCGGGCCTCGAGCGCCGGATCGGCGCCCGCCTGGGCGTCGAAGGCCCAGCGGGGCTTGGCCGCCTTGGCCATGAGGTCCTTCTGGATCCGCGCCAGCTCCTTGCAGCGCTCGTGGCCGAAGGCGAGGGCCTCGAGCATCTGCTCCTCGCTGACCTCCTTGCCGCCGGACTCGACCATCAGGATGGCGTCTTCCGTTCCCGCCATGACGAGCTCGAGTGGGGAGGCCGCCACCTGCTTGTAGGTGGGATTGGCCACCAGCTTGCCGTCCACCAGCCCCACCCGTACCGCCCCGACCGGACCCGAGAATGGGATCCCGGACAGCGACATCGCGGCCGAGGAGCCGATCATCGCCAGCACGTCCGGGTCGTTGTCGGAGTCCGCGGAGATGACCAGATTGATGATCTGGAGCTCGTTGCGGAAGTTCTTGGGGAAGAGCGGACGGAGCGGACGGTCGATGAGTCGGCAGGTGAGCGTCTCCTTCTCGTCGGGCCGGCCCTCGCGCTTGAAGAAGCCGCCGGGGATACGGCCGCCCGCATAGGAGCGCTCGCGGTACTCCACGGTGAGGGGCAGGAAATCCCGGCCCTCCAGGGCGGACCTCGACGCGACGGCGGTGGACAGCACCACGGTCCCGCCGCAGCGAACGACCACGGCGCCGTCGGCCTGCTTCGCGACCTTGCCGGTCTCGATGGTGAGCGGCACGTTGTTGATCTGAATCTGCACAGAGTGAGGTGTCATACGGTCAGCGTCCTCCTACTAGGAATGGGCAGCTAGAATGGGCAGCCGGGATGGTTGCGACTTCGAGAGGGACCCGGTCGAGCCGGGCGATTGTGCGATCGATCCAATCAGGATCCGCGATCACTTGCGAATCCCGAGCTTTTCCGTGATCGCTCGGTAGCGCTCCGAGTCCTTCTTGCGCAGGTACTCGATGAGCCCGCGGCGCTTGCCGATCAGCATCAGGAGACCGCGACGGGAGTGGTGGTCCTTCTTGTGGGCCTTGAAGTGATCGGTGAGCCCGTTGATCCGCTCGGACAGCAGCGCGATCTGGACCTCGGGCGAGCCGGTGTCGCCCTCGTGGACCTTGAACTGCTCGATCAGCCCCTTCTTCTTGTCCGGGGACAGCCGCATGCGAAGATCCTCCCGGGGGCTCCCCCCCCAATCGCCACGCCCCCAGAGCCCCGACCGCGGCTCCGTTGGGACGGGTTCGTTGAACCGCTCAAACCCGCGTTAAGACGAGCGGAGTGTACCACGCGGGGGTGAGGGGTTCAAGCGATCACCCCGCCGGTTGTGTCCGAAGCAGCCGCCGGGCCTCCGCCATGTCGGCCCGGACCTGCGCGGTGAGGGCCTCCACGCTCGGGAACTTCATCTCGGCCCGGATCCGGCACAGGAAGTCGAGGGTGAGCGCGCGGTCGTAGAGGTCCCCGGCGAAGTCGAACAGGTAGGCCTCGATCCAGTACTGCGACTCCTCGAAGGTTGGCCGGTAGCCGATATTGACCACCGCCTCGGCCTGACGGCGCTCCCAATGGGCGCGGGCCGCGTACACCCCGGCGGCCAGGATCAGGGGGCGGTCCGGCTTCAGATTGGCGGTGGGAAACCCCAGGGTGCGCCCACGGCCGGCGCCGCGCCGGACGGTACCCGTCAGCGAATAGGGACGGCCGAGAAAGGCCCGCGCCTGCTCCACGTCGCCGTCGCGCAGGGCCTCGCGGATGGCGCTGGACGACACGGTGAGCCCGTTGACCTGCAGCGGCGGGAGCACGTGGGTGACGAAGCCGCGGCGGGCGCCCAGCTCCCGGAGGAGCACCGCGGTCCCGCGCGCCCCGCTGCCGAAGGTATGGTTGAAGCCCACGACCACCTCGCGGGCGCCCAGGGTGCGCACCAGCACCTCGTCCACGAAGGTCTCGGCCTCCATGCGCGAGAAGTCGCGGGTGAACGGGATGACCAGGGTGGCGTCGAGGCCGCGTAGGGCGATGCGGGCCAGGTTCTCCTCGAGCGTCGCGATGGGCGCCGGCGAGAGTGACGGCCTCAGCACCGCGGTCGGATGCGGGTCGAAGGTGCACGCGACCGCGGAGACGCCGAGCGCGCGGGCCCGCTCCACCGCGGTATCGAGGATCTTGGCGTGAGCGAGATGGATGCCGTCGAAGGCGCCGAGGGCGGCCACCGACGGCCGCAGCTCAGGCGGGAAGGATGGAAGGTCGCGGAGGATCCGCATGAAGGAGCCGTTCGGGCTTCACTCGGTCGCCGAGCCCCTGCCCCACCCCGAGCAGGCCGCCGTCGGGGCCGTACACGCGGAGCAGGCCGCTGACGCGATCGCGGGTGGCCACCGCCTGCCCGTGCGCGAAAGCGCGGGCCGCGTCCGCGTCGAGCCGCACCGCGCCCAGCGAAGCGAGTGCACTGTCGGGCGGCAGGAGTCGTGGCCAGAGCCGCTCGCCGGAACGGGCCTCGCGGACCTCGTCCCACGAGACGGCAGCCTCGATCGCGTACGGTCCCACCCGGGTGCGGACGAGCCCGGCCAGGGCCGCCCCGCAGCCCAGGGCCGCGCCCACGTCCGCGGCGAGCGTGCGCACGTAGGTGCCCTTGCCGCAACGGATGCGGACGACGAAGTCCGGGAGCGCGACCGACTCGAGCTGGATCGAGTGGACGGTGACTTCGCGCGGCTCGCGCTCCACCTCGACCCCCTGCCGGGCCAGCTCGTAGAGGCGCTTGCCGCCCCGGCGGAGCGCCGAGAACATGGGCGGCACCTGCTGGATCACCCCGACGAACGGCGCGAGCGCGGCCTCGAGCGCGGGCGCGTCGAGCGCGGGCACCGCACGCGTCTCGAGCACCGCGCCCGCGAGGTCCTGGGTCTCGGTGGTGACGCCCAGGCGGACGGTGGCCACGTACTCCTTGTCGAGATCCACCAGGTACGGCGTCAGCTTGGTCGCTTCCCCGATCAGGATGGGCAGCACCCCGGTGGCGGCGGGATCGAGCGTGCCGCCGTGCCCGATGCGCGGCGCCCGGAGCACCCGGCGCAGGTGGGCCACCACCTGGAACGACGTGACGCCCGGCCCCTTCTCCACCGGCAGGATGCCGGCGCGGTGGCGATCGCTCACGACGCCTGGCCGTCGAGGGCCTGCTTCACCGCCGCGAGCAGCGTGGCCTTGGCCGCCGCAAGCGGCCCGGCCAGGGTGCAGCCCGCCGCGTTCTCGTGGCCGCCGCCGCCGAACTGGTGCGCGATGCGGTTGACCGGCACGTCGCCCTTGCCCCGGAGGCTCGCCTTCACACGCCCGTCTGCCTCGGCGCGGAGGAGCACCGCCACCTTGACGCCCGCGATGGAGCGCGGATAGGTCACGAGGTCCTCGGCGGCCATGAAGGCCTCGGAGGCCGCGCCCTCGGGTACGGTGAGCGCCGCGATGCGCCCGTCCTCGCTGACCTCGACCCGGCTCAGCAGGCTGCCCAGGGTCAGCAGCGCGTCCTTGGGGCGCCGCTGGTAGAGCCGGTCGGTGACGAGGGCAGGCTCGGCGCCCTCCGCGGTGAGCGCGCCCGCGATCCGGAAGGTGCGCGGCGTCGTGTTCGAGTAGCGGAACGAGCCGGTGTCGGTGTGGATCGCGGTGTAGAGGCCGAGCGCGACGTCACGGCCGATCGGCCACCCGAGCGCGGTGAGCAGGTCGAAGATCATCTCCCCGGTGGCGGCGGCGGAGGGATCGATCCAGTTCAGCGTCCCGTACCGGCGGTTGTCCGGATGATGATCGATGTTGAGCACCCGGCTGGCCGGGCCGCGGGCGCCCGCCAAGAGGCCCTCCGTACGCCCGTCGTTGGGGCAGTCGGTCAGCACGATGGTGTCGAACGTCGCGGGGGCGGTGCGCCAGACCTGCCAGCGGTCGGCGCCGGGGAGGAAGTCGAGCACGTCGGGCACCGGGTCGGGGCCGCCGTACGTCACCGTCCAGCCCGCCTTCTCCATGGCCAGCCCCAGGCCCAGCAGGGTGCCGAGCACGTCACCGTCCGGATGGACGTGCCCCAGCATCAGCGCGGAGCCGCGCGGGCGGGCGAGCAGGTCCACGAGCGAGGCCGGCGGCTCCGGTGCGACGACGGTGACGCCGGGGGTGGACGCCGGTTCCGCGCTCATCACTCGGTCTCCGACGACTCGTCCGCCTTCGTCTTGAGGTCGGCGAGGAGCGACTGGATATGCGCGGCGTGCTCCATGGACCGGTCCGGCCGGAACATGATCTCGGGCGTGACCCGCAGGTCCAGGTGGCGGCGCAGCCAGCTCCACACGAAACCCCGAGCGCTCTCGAGCGCCTTGAACGAGGCGGCCCACTGGTGCTCCGGCCCCAGCACCGAGACGTAGACCTTGGCGTGCTTGAGATCCGGGGTCGTGTCCACCTCGGTCACCGTCACGAACCCGAGCCGCGGGTCCTTGAGCTGCCGCTGGACGAGCATGGAGATCTCTTCCTTGAGGAGCTGGTTGACCCGAACGAGCCGCTTGCCTTGCATTAGAGAATTTCCACCTGGATGTCGGTGACCCAGCCGTCCACGTGATCCTCGATGTAGTCCATGGCCTTGGAGATGACCTCGTTGGCGTGGCGGGAGTCGCCCGAAACGCAGGCCAGGGCCAGGGTCGCGCGCTGCCACACGTCGTGATGGTCCACCTCGGCGACCGAGATCTCGAAGCGGCGGCGGAGCGTGTCCTTCAAGCCCTTCAGCGCGTGGCGCTTGCCCTTGAGCGACCCGATATCCGGCAGGTGCAGCTCGACCGTACCCACCGCCACCCGCGCTCCCGACACTGGTCGATGCCCCTTCGACCCCTACAGCGTACGGGCAACCTCTTCCGTGCTGAACGCCTCGATGACGTCGTTGGGCTGCACGCTCTTGATCCCCTCGATGCCGACACCGCACTCGAGCCCCTGCAGCACTTCCCGGACGTCGTCCTTGAAGCGCTTGAGCGAGCTGATGACGCCCTCGCCCAGCAGGGTGTCGCCGCGCTTGATGCGGGCGCGGGCGCCGCGCACCATCTTGCCCTCGGTGACCGACGACCCGTAGATGGTCCCGACCTTGGTGATGGGGAAGAGCTGGCGCACCTGGGCCCGTCCCAGCACCATCTCGCGGATCTCGGGGGCCAGCATGCCGGACAGCGCCGCCCTCACGTCGTTGATCGCGTCGTAGATGACGTTGTAGCTGCGCATGTCCACCCCGTTGGCCTGGGCCTGCGTCGCCGCCTTGGGGTCGGCCTTGACGTTGAAGCCGAGCACGATGGCGTTGGACGCGGACGCGAGCATCACGTCCGACTCGGTCACCGTGCCCACCGAGCTGTGGATGACCTTGAGCTTGACCTCGTCGGTGGAGAGCCGCTCGAGCGACTCGGTCAGGGCTTCCACCGAACCCTGCACGTCGGCCTTGAGCACGAGGCGCAGCTCCTTGACCTCACCCGCCTCGATCTGCTTGTGCAGGTCCTCGAGGGTGATGCGGGTCGCGCTCTTGCCCTTGAGCCGGTCGCGCTCGCTGCGCACGGTGGCGATCTGCCGCGCCTTGCGCTCGTCGGAGACCACCAGCATCGTGTCGCCCGCCTGCGGCACGCCGGAGAGGCCGAGGATCTCGACCGGATCGGACGGCCCCGCGCTCTGCACCTTCTTGCCGCGGTCGTTGAAGAGGGCGCGCACCCGGCCGGAGTGCGAGCCGACCACCACCGCGTCGCCTTCCTTGAGCGTGCCCGACTGGATCAGCGCGGTGGCCACCGGGCCACGGCCCCGGTCGAGCCGGCCTTCCACGATCACGCCGCGCCCGGCTCGGGCGGGATTGGCGCGCAGCTCGAGGATCTCGGCCTGGAGCGCGGTCATCTCGAGGAGCTGCGGGATGCCGTCGCCGCGCTTGGCCGAGGTGTGGATGAAGATGGTCTGCCCGCCCCAGTCTTCGGGGACGAGGCCGTGGTTGGACAGCTCGCGCTTGACCCGGTCGGGATCGGCACCCGGTTTGTCGATCTTGTTCACCGCGACCAGGATCGGCACGTTGGCCGCCTTGGCGTGGTTGATCGCCTCCACGGTCTGCGGCATCACCCCGTCGTCGGCCGCCACGACCAGAACCACCATGTCGGTCGCCTGGGCCCCGCGGGCGCGCATCGCGGTGAACGCCTCGTGGCCCGGGGTGTCGAGGAAGGTGACCTTGCCGTGGCTCGTGTCCACCTGGTACGCGCCGATGTGCTGGGTGATGCCACCGAACTCGCGCTCGGCCACCTTGGTGGTGCGGATCGCGTCGAGCAGCGAGGTCTTGCCGTGGTCGACGTGGCCCATCACGGTGACCACCGGCGGCCGCGGGCGCATCTGCGCCGGATCGGACTCCTCCTCCTCGAGCACGTCGCCCTCGATCGAGCGAACCTGCACGTCGAAGTGGAACTTGTCGGCGACGAGCTTGGCCGCGGTGGGATCGAGCACTTCGTTGACGGTGGCCATCACGCCGAGGTCCACCAGCGCCTTGATCACCTCCGTGGTCTTGTGGCGCATCGCGGCGGCCAGCTCGCCCACCGTGACGGACTCCGGCAGCTTGATCAGCTCGCGCTTGATCTCCTGCGGCGGCTCGGGCGGAGGCGGCAGGCCCACGCCCGGCCCCGGCTTGGGCGCCGCCGGCGCCGACGGCGGCGCGAGCGGCGCGGGGGGCGCGGCCGGGGCGGCCACCGCCGCCGGGCGCGCGGGCGCGGCCGGGCGCGGCGGAGCCGGGGGCGCCGCGGGGCGCGGCGGCGAGATCACCGTGCGTGGCGGATTCAGGGGAGGTGGAACCGGCGCGCGCCTCACCGGGGGCGCGGACCTCAGCTCGACCGGCGGGGCCGCAGCCGGACGGATCGCAGGCGCAGGAGCCGGCGGGGCCGCGGGCCGGGGCGGCGCGGGCGCCACCTGCGCGGCGGGCGCGAGCGGCGGAGTCGGGGCGAGCTCGGGCGGCGCCGCGGGCGGAACCGCGGACGGCGCGGGCCGGAAGATGGTCGCCGCGGGCCTCGCGGCGTCGAGCGCCGGCGCGAGCTCGACCACCGCGGGCATGCCCTCCACCGTCTTCGCGGCGCTCTTCTTCGCGCGCGCGGGCGTTCCATCCCCCGCCGCCTTCTTCTTCGGCGCCGCGGCGGGCGCGTCGCCCTCGGCCGCCTTCGGCTTGGGCGCGCGCCTGGGCTTGGCCTCCGCGGGCAGATCTCGCCCGCGACCCAGCTTGACCCGCAGCTCGTTGGCCGTCGCACCGAGGAGGGGGCTCATGGCCCGCATGCCCTTGTGGCCCATGCCTTCGAGCGCCACGATCAGATCCTTGCTGGTGACGCCCAGCTCCTTCGCCAGATCGATGACCTTTACCCGTGCCGCCACGCGCGCTACCTCCTCGGCCGACTCGCCAGAATGACCACCGCGGGCTCCTGCGGGGGACGACTCGCACGCTTGAACGCGTGCCCCAGCCGCCCCGCCTGCACCGCCTTCTCCACGCACTCGGTCGTGGCGCACATGTACGCGCCGCGCCCCCCCGCCCGCCCGTCTCGATCCACTTTCACCACACCGCCCTCGTCCCGCATCAGCCGGATCAACTCCGCCTTCGCCCGCACCACGCGACAGGCGATGCAGGTCCGCTGAGGGGGGCGCTTCGCCCGCTTCAGCTTCTCAAGTGGGTCGGCTCGATCTCCGACCCACCGTCCTCGACCGCCGGCGCTTCCGCCTCGGCGCTCCCGACCGGCTGCTCCGGATGCTCGGCCACCCACGCCTGGGCGGCCGCCAGGATCGCGCTCGCCTTGGTCTCGCCGATGCCCGGCAGCTCCTGCAGCGCGGGCAGCCCGCCCGCCACCACGCGAGCCGGCGAATGCAGCCCCGCGTCCACCAGGCGGTCCACGAGCTGCGGGCCGACGCCGGGCAGGTCGCCCAGGCTCTGCCGACCCTCCGCCCGCTCTTCCTCGTCGCGGCGCCGCTCCTCCTCGACCTCGCCCTCGCTCTTGATGTCCACCCGGAAACCGGTGAGCTTCGCGGCCAGCCGCGCGTTCTGCCCCTTCTTGCCGATCGCGAGCGAGAGCTGGTTGTCCGGGACGATCACCAGCACCGTGCGCAGCTCGTCCTCGGGCATGCCCTCCGGGAGCTCGGAGACCGTGACCGACGACACCTTGGCGGGCGACAGCGCGCGCGCCACGAACACCGCCGAATCGGGCGACCACTCCACGATGTCGATCTTCTCGCCCCGCAGCTCCCGGCTGATGACCTGGATGCGCGTGCCCCGCAGTCCCACGCAGGCCCCGATCGGGTCCACGTCGCGCTTGGTCGACGACACCGCCACCTTGGCGCGCTCTCCGGGCTCGCGGGCCGCCGCCTTCACGAGGACGATCCCCTCCGCGATCTCCGGGATCTCGGTCTCGAAGAGCCGGACCAGGAAGCCCGGATGCGTGCGCGAGAGCAGGATCTGCGGGCCCTTGGCCGTCTTCTTGACCTCCAACATGTAGGCGCGCAGCCGGTCGCCGGGGTTATAGCGGTCGCCGGGAAGCTGCTCGCGCTCCGTGATGACCGCCTCCGCCTTGCCCAGCTCCACCACCACGTTCCGCTTCTCGATGCGGTGCACGGTGCCGCGGACGATCTTGCCCTCGCGGTCGATGAACTCCGCGTACACCGCGTCGCGCTCGGCGTCGCGCACCCGCTGCAGGATGACCTGCTTGGCGGTCTGGGCCGCGATGCGCCCGAACTCCTGGGGAGCGAGCTCGATCTCCAGCTCGTCGTCTAACTGCGCCTCACCGTTCAGCTTGCGGCCTTCGGCGAGGCCGATCTCGAGCTTCGGGTCGGTGACCGCGGTCACCACCTTCTTGCGAGCGAAGACCCGGAGGGCCCCGGTGCGGCGGTCGATCTCCATCCGCACGTTGTCGGCGGCCCCCATCGTCTTCTTGGAGGCCGAGAGGAGGGCAGACTCCAGCGCCTCGAAGAGGACCTCCTTGCTGATCCCCTTCTCGCGCCCGATCTGCTCGATCACGTATATGAGATCTTTGTTCATCATCGCTTCACCCGCCCAAACGCCATGACTTCGAGTCGTGCCTTTGTCACCAGCCGGCGTGGGATCTCACGCCGCATCCCCACCGTCTCCTCCAGGGTCAGTGTCCCCGGGGACACCTCCAGGAGCTTGCCCGAGAACTCCGTGCGCCCCTCCATGGGCTCGGCCACCCAGCAATGGACGTCACGGCCGATCGCCCATGCCAGCTCGCGGTCCTTCTTCAGCACCCGGTCGAGCCCCGGCGAGGACACCTCGAGATCGTAGGAGGGCTCGATGAGCCCGGACACGTCCAGCACGTCGCCGGCCTCCCGGCTGAAGGCCTGGCAATCAGCGATCCCCACGCCGCCCGGCTTGTCCACGAAGAGGCGGAGCACCCAGCGCCGGCCTTCACGCCGCCACTCGCTGTCGACCAGGCTCATGGCACGCGAGGCGAGAACAGGAGCCACGACCGCCTCGATCTGGTCGAGCCACTGGGCATCTTC
>Ga0080064_1006976_pt1 | contig 11776 bp, 9 predicted proteins | sample Subgrocontami54m_FD_69260 | JGI IMG/M metagenome (GOLD analysis project Ga0080064, IMG submission 69260) | Subsurface groundwater microbial communities from S. Glens Falls, New York, USA - GMW46 contaminated, 5.4 m (SPADES assembly) (version 2) ...
CCTGTGCCAACAGGGAGGCGGTGGTCAGAAAGCGCGCCTCCCCGGCCATCGACACGCTCTGCGACTGGGAACGATAAACGGCCACCAGGGCAATGGCCAGGATTGCCATGGCAATCATCACTTCGAGCAGGGTAAAACCTTCCCGGCTCCCTTTTCTTTTTTTCTGCACCATGGTTTTTCTTATGAACTTTTCCCTGAACCGTCAAGGATAATCTCTGGCAAAAGCACAAACAAAACTTTATAATGAACTCCGGGAAATTAACAGATCGTCCTTTCCCGCAAACCGGAGACGCTGTTTGATGGAACCTGAATCACGCTCCAAAAAACGAGTATCCAGGGTCGCCGTTGTCGGAGGCGGACCGGCAGGCAGTTTCTTTGCCCTCTATCTATCCCACTTCGCCCGCCTACAAGGCCTGCAACCGGAAATAACCATTTACCAGGACCGCAATTTCGATGAACGGGGCACCGAGGGCTGTAAAGGATGTGCCGGCCTTATTTCTCTGTCTCTGATGAAGGACTTGGCAGAACTAAATATTACCCTGCCGCCGGAGGTGATCCGCAAGGTAATTGACGGCTACACTCTGCACAGCCCCTACGCCAATATCGGCTTCCGCAATCCGGCAAAGGATTTGCAAATCATGAGTGTCTATCGGGGAGGGGGACCACGCATATCTCAATATGAGGAAGAAATAAGTTTTGACGGCTGGCTCTTACGGCAGGCAACAAACAAAGGGGTAAAAATAAAGCATGAGGCTGTTGCCAGGATTTGGACGGGGGAAGGTGCGGGCGTCGAAGCAGCGGGAAAACGGCTGGCATACGACCTGGTAGTATTGGCCGCCGGGGTAAATGCCCCCCCCATCCCTGTTGACGGTACGGCTTACGTCCCGCCGGAAACACACATCATGGCCATGAACGAGCTCTCCATGGGAGAAGCGAACGTGCGCGCCTGCCTGGGAAACTTCGCCCATGCCTTCCTTATCCCCCACTCCGGGTTGATCTTCGGCACTCTTGTTCCCAAGGGCGATTTCATTAATGTCTCCGTTTTAAGCAGCAGCAAGTATCCCGTATCCGTAAAAGACTTTCTAAATTATGACATCGTTAAGAAAACTTTATTCCCCGCCTACGAATTTGCCTGCGGTTGCCGGCCTCGCGCCGCCGTCAAATCAGCACAAAATTATTACGCGGACCGTTTTGTGGCCATTGGCGACGCCGCCGTTACCAGACTTTACAAGGACGGCATCGGAACATCTTTAGTCATGGCGCGCGCCGCTGCCCAAACGGTCATGCAGCACGGCGTAACCTGCCGCGTTTTTAAACGCCATTATCACCCCCTGCATCAAAAGATGCACCAGCACAACATTTGGGGCCATCTCTTGTTTTCCATCATCGATCGGACGAAAAACTCCCGCTTTTTTTTACAAACCGCCCAACGGCTGATCGGTAACGAACAGGAAAGGAAAACAGCCCGCCGGCCTTTCACTGAAGCCGCCTGGGGAATATTAACCGGCAGCTACAGTTATGGCAGCGTCGCTCACAAAATTTTTAATCCCCTTTCTTTAGCCAGGATTGTCTCCGCTATTGCCAAAGAGGGTTGGGAATATTGTACCCGTAAAAAAGAGGATGTCTTACCGAGGAAACTCTACATCGGCGGCCGCAGGGTACTGATTCTAGGCAGCGGTTTTGGCGGCGCTTATGTTTTAAGCCATCTGGTCAAGTCCGCAAACAAGGACGAGAAGTTGCAGATCACCATGGTAAGCGATGAAAATTACTTCCTCTTCACCCCCCTCCTCCATGAGGTGGCAATGGGCAGCATCGAAACAAGACACATCGCCTACCCCTTGCGGCGATTGCATTGGGGAGACCGGTTCAGCTTTTTACGGGCAAAAGTGGAACGGCTAGACCTGGCCAAACGGCAGGTGGCGACTTCGGCCGGGACTTTAGATTATGATTGTCTGGTGCTGGCCCTGGGGAGCATCCCGGACAAGTCAGAGCTGCGCCTGGAAAGCGGGGGGAGAGTTTTTACGTTAAAAACCCTCCCCGACGCGATCAGGCTGAGAAACCACATCATCGATGTATTCGAGAAAGCCGCCATCGAAAATGACGTGGCCAGGCAGCGGCAACTTTTAACCTTTGTCGTTGTCGGTGGTGGCTATATCGGTGTTCAGTCGGTAGCGGAACTGCGCGATTGCATCTTCCGGCATTTGATCCGCTACTACAAGACGATTGATTCCCAACTGATCAGAATCATCCTGGTCGAGGCCCGGCCTAAAATTATCGAACGGATAGATAAAAAGTTCAGCGCCTACATTATTAAACAGTTAAGAAAGATGGGGGTCGAGGTAAGAACCGGCTCCCGGATGACGCGAACGGGGGAAGGCTATGTGGAAATCAACGGACTGGAGATTGTCCCCACCGCCACCGTTATCTGGTCCACCGGCATGCTCAGCAACCCCCTGCTTGCCGAATCGGGGGCGGAAGTTGATGAACTGGGACGGATTAAGGTAAATGCCTACGAGGAGGTGCCAGGCTTTCCCGGCGTGTATGCCCTGGGTGATTGCGCCCATTTTGAGGACCCGCAAACGGCTCAGCCTATCCCGCCGCGCGCTCATACAACAGTACGCCAGGCCAAGGTAGTGGCTCACAACATCCTTGCCGACGTCAGGGGAAGAGACAAAAAAGCTTATCATTACACTGATTCCGGCGAAATTGTTTCGATCGGCGATGCCAAAGCCGTCTTCCGCTTCTACAGCTTGCGCATTTACGGCCTCCCGGCAAGGTTGATCTGGCTTGCCGCCTACTCCACGCTGGTTAAAGGCCGGTACAATCGGGCGCGCATCCTAACCGACTGGCTGCTCTCCATGATCTTCGGACGCGATATAACTTGGCTAAACCTTAAAGATGAGGTCAGTACCGTCAAAAACTTGGGGAAGGAAGGCGCAGCTCACGATCCACATAAAGAAGATCAGTGATCTTCATATGGTTCAACTGCAAAATAGCACTCACCTGGGTGTGGTATCGGCGGGCAATCTGGGCAATCGTATCTCCCTTCCTCACCCTGTAGAGCAGCGGCGCGGCTTTTTCCGGAGATCGTTTTTTTGCTGCTTCCGTCTGATTCGCATCTTTATCGTTTTGCCCATCCGGACCGGAGGCAGCAGGCAAGGTCAGCTTACGCCCCACATAAAGGTGGTCAGATCGTTTAATCTTGTTCAACCGCAACAGCACGCCGACTTCCGTTTGCTGCCGGACGGCAATCTTCGACAGCGTGTCGCCCTTTTTAACCCGGTAAAAAGCAGGGGCCTGCCGTTTCTTGACAACTGCACCCTCCGTCTCCGATTTCATGGCCACGACGGGGGTGGCGAGCTTGGGAAGGGCAAAGAACTCCCGCACCGAAGCGGCTATGGACCTGGCAATGTTGGTCTGAAAGTTCTCGTCCAGCAAGTTTAATTCTTCCTGGGAGTTGGAAATATAAGCGGTTTCGATCAGCACTGCCGGTATTTCGGGAAATTTAAGCACTCGTAAAGGCGCCTCCTGAACCTGAGGAAATTTGAGATTATTTACCCGGCAGAGGTTATCGAGGACATTCGCCCCGAAGACCTTGGATTGGTTGATCGTATTGGTCTGATACATGTTAAGGATGATGGGGTCGGACTCATCACTGCTGTTGCCATCGCCAAAGGCGCCGCCAATGATGTCGGCCATGTTTTCCTTCCGGGCCAGGATTTTAGCTGCCTCACTGCTGGCGCCGCCGGTGGATAAACAATAGACGGAGGCCCCGTTGGCGCCCCTGTTGCGGGCGGCATCGGCGTGCACACTGATAAACAAATCGGCGCCTAATTCCCTGGCGATGCCTAACCGCTTTTTAAAGGGCACGTAGTAATCCCCTTCCCGGGTTAGAAAGGCGCTGGTTCCATCCTGCTCGTTAAGGACATCCCTCAATTTTTTTCCGATCGCCAGCACCACGTTTTTCTCTGTCGTGCCGCGTTTGCCGATGGCGCCCGGGTCGTCCCCGCCGTGTCCGGGATCAACGACGATGATTTTAGCCTTCTTGACGATCTTGACCTGCTCTCTGGCCTGGCTTGTTTCTTTCTCCACATCAGGCAGTACAATATCAACCACCAGGCGATCGGGTTTTTCCTGAAATTTTTTCAGCTTGAAAATCCTGGCATCCACTTTCTCCGTGACAAAAAGCTCCACACGAACCTTGCCTGCCCCAAGCGGCGTAAAGATAACTTTTTTTATTCCCGGTTGCCCCGGAAGGTATTCTCGTTGCATGCTTGGCGACAAGACAGCATTTTCAAGGTCCAATTGCACCTTTGAGGCAGATTTTTCCACGGTATATTGGATTTCAGCGCTCGTATCGATCACCACCCGCGTATGTTCCGGCGCCGCCCAGTAACGCAACTGGAGAATTTCCGTAGATGCCCAGACAGGAGCATTTCCCCAAAGCGATAACAGCAGCAACAACATGACAAAGCGTAAAAAACGATCCATAGGCCCCCATCAACACAAAGCTCCCGGCCTTTATAGCAGCTCCCGGCAAGAATATCAAATCGTGGCGGATAACGGGCACCCGGCATGGCCGAATTTTCAATCCCCAATAAACTGGTTGCGCAATGTGAAATGTTTGTTTATATAGGGGAAAATTGAGAAAGGAGCCTGCCCCTTATGATTTGCCACGCATGCCATGAGAACATCCCCGAGATAAGCCGCTATTGTCTGCATTGCGGTATTTCTCTCAATACATCGGCACAACCGGTAGAGGAAGAACAGATAGATTGGGATAGCAGGAGATTATGCAGTGACGGCGCCTGCACGGGCACCATCGTTGAAGGGAAATGCACGGCCTGCGGCCTGCCGGACCCTGCATAGCGGAATTAACGATTTGAACGGACCAGCAAAATGAGCCCCCCACGTCCCGGTACGATAAGGCAGGCGGGGAAATAATTGACACCCCACCAAGGCCATGTTAATAGCACCACCTCCAGGCCAACATCGCCCCCGTAGCTCAGAAGGATAGAGCAACGGATTCCTAATCCGTGTGCCGCGTGTTCGACTCACGCCGGGGGCACCAGTAAAAACAGGGAGAATGGTGCCAGGTCTTGACATATGACAATTATCAGGAAGCAGACGTCGAGGGCAAAGTCACGTTTCAAGACCTGACACCAATTTCCCCCTGATGATGAGGACAACAGTGAAAAAAGCAATTATACTCTATTGGTCCCTCAGCGGTAACACGGAGCGGGTAGCTTCGAGCATCCAAAAAGGCCTGGACGAGGGAGGATTCGAGACACTGTTGAAGAAACTGGACGAGGCGGACAGCGTTAATTTCTTCGATTACGATCTCACCTGCTTTGGCGTCCCTTCCCATAACTGGCATCCTCCCAAGCCGGCGGATGACTATCTTAAGGCGAAATTATCGCGCTACAAAAAGGAAAACCGTATTCTGATTAACACCCCCAAAATACAAGGGAAGAATGCCCTCATTTTTTGCACATATTCGGGACCCCATACGGGCATAAGGGAGGCAGTGCCCGTCGGAAAGTACGTTGGTCAGTTTTTTGAGCATTTGGGCTTTCAGGTGGTTGATGAATGGTATGTCCTCAGCGAGCTTCACGGATCAGAGGAAAACAATACCCTTGGCCGAATGGGTAATATTAAGGGGCTACCTAGCGAACATGACCTCAAAAGGATACAGAGTCGGGCTCGGATTCTTGCCTCCCGTTTGACAGAATTGCCGTCTGCTCCTGAAAGAGAAGTCTATGTTCCTGGTTGTAACTTTGCTGATGTCGATTGACAGATGTTGTGTCTCAAGCAACATTGAGTAACTCATTCCCTATAAAAAAAAGCCTTCTAGGACGTCTGGTAATTGGGATGGTAGTTGGGAACAGCCACTAATAAACAATGAGTGGCTGTTCCCAATTACCATAATTCCCTTGGAACAGATGGCTGGCGGAGATCTCCATCTTCATTATAATCTTAATTTTGACATGATAGCCGGAAGTAGAAAAATAAACGGTTGCATAATTTCTATCAAGAGATTTATAACTTGAGAGTACCGTTTTTTGCCAATTGAGCGGTTAGGCGATAAGCCTTATACCCTCAGTTCTTTCCATGTCGATTCTCTCCAATAGGAATTTCGTAAGATTTAGGTCGTTTTGGTCATCCGCGAGAAATTCGGGAAGGGTGTTTCTGAGCGCTATGGCGGTGACCAGTTCGGAGGGTGCCAATCCGGGTCGTATGGTACGCATCCAGGAGCCGAAGGAACGCCATACCAGATCAGAATATGTGGCTGAAAGGATCTGGAGCAGTCCCTGTGCAACGAGTCCGAGTTGGATATGTCGGTGATAGGCCGCGAGTTTGCGGCGGACCGCGTCGCGGTAGTCCGCTGTTTTTCTGTGCAGATGCTGGTTGCCGCTTTTTCGTTTTATGGGCGTCATGGCTGCCATCCAGAAGTGATATGCAAAAGTTCCGACGACGCGCAGGGACTGCTTGAAGGACAGCTCGATTTTGAAGCGTAGCCCATAGAGTTCAATGATCTCAAGGGGTGACAGATTCAAGTCCGTGGCCATCAGCAAGATAGAGCCACGCGAAGGATGGCAGACGATAACAAATCGGACGAGGATGCCGACGGGTTTCCAGAGGAGATCGGCGACCCTGTAGCGTAGCGTGACGCCGGTTTCGCCATAGATGGGGCTTGGGGCATTCAGGAAAGCGTTTTCGTCCTGAAACAGGGAGATTAGTCTGATCTTCTCCCCATACTCTCGGGGTCTCCCTCGCTTCCGCGGTGAGAGCTTGTCCGGCATGGGGGGACGTCCAAAGGCCACGGCGTTGGTTTTGACCCTTGTGACCAGGTGGTTTCCACGCCTAAGCAGGCCGCGTACGATTTTGCCGGCGGCGTAGTAAGCGTCGGCGACGAAGATGAACGGCTCGTCTATGTCCAGCGCATCGACCAGTAGAATCATTTCGTCCAAGAGCGTCCTCTTTTCGCGGTTGGAGAAGACGACGCCTTCGTGGATGCGGCAGGTCAATGGGACGGCGAAGACGCTTTGGGCTGCCCGCATAAGCACGGAGACGGCCTGGCATGAGTGGCCGAAGATGTATTCGGGCTTGGTGTTGGATTCGGATTGTTGATGGAGTTTCTTGACTGCCGGCATTTTTTTGCCTGACTTGGCCACCTTGATTCCGTCTCCGACGAGTACGGGACGACCGCCCATGCGCACTATGCCGGGTTGTTTGAGGACCAGGCCACGCCAGAGTCGTGTAAGCGTATCGAGGCAAAGCGCCGGGCTGTGAAAAAAGTCCAGAATCCGATCGTAGCAGGTCGGCACAAGCCCCAAAGCGCGCACGGTACTGGACACTCCCAGCAGGTCTGTGCGGACAGTCATTCCCATCAGGCAGACGATTATCAACAAAAACGTCCGGTTTCGGGCGCAGGCACTGTCGTACGAGTTTCCACCACTTTCCCCAGAGCATCTTTGTTCTCCTTCCACCTGATTATGCTTGATAAAATCAAGAGGATAGCATAGCATATATATGCTATAATAGCAAGGAAAAAGATCGACAAACACCGAAAAAAAGGCTATGATTCTAAATCAAAAGGACTCGGTGATGAACGGCAAAAGACTGGACCAGATCGAAAATAGAATTGAGAAGATCAAGGAGGCGCTCCCGAAGATCGGCCCAATGAGGCCTGGTTCTCTAACGCGCCAGTACAAGTACCCCAAGGAGAAAAGCGGCCCCTACTGGCAGCTTAGCTACACCCGTGCAATGAAAAGCAGAAGCGACTATGTCCGGGCGGATTGTGTTGCGGAGGTACGAAAGGAAATCGCGGCCTACAAACGCTTCAAAACGCTGATGGAGGAATGGATTGACCTCGGTATCGAGTCGTCCAAACTTCGATTAAAGGTGGACAAGAAAACGGGGTCAGGGTAGAAGAGAATACGGTACTCTTAAGTTATAAGTAACTCACTGTATTTAAAATGGGATAGCGGAAGCTGGCAGGCCATAAGTGCAAAAATGCAACCTCATGGTCATAACCTGGTGTCCTGCGGAATCTGGATCATTGCGGAGATATCCAGAAACTTTAGAATAACTTGTTTGGCATGAAGGAATCAAATAATGGGTGAAATTTGCAGATGGACTCCTGAAAAAATCCGACAGGTGATCAGAGAATCGAACAAACAATCAGCAAGCGGTAGCCAGAAATACGTTGATTGGGAAAACTCTGCAATAAAAACGGACTATGACTTCATTCCTTGTCGTTGCGATGAAAGCTGCTGGTGCAAGCGTCACTCATGCACTGGTCATTACCAAATCAAAGAAATCATATTTGACCAATTCCTTGAAACGTATACGAAACTTTGGATCCCACCGAAAGCAAGAGAAAACATCAAGAATGCAGTGCGGCTTGGGACTCCATTCCACGGACGTCAGCGGAACGCGGTTAGACCTCTTCAGCAATTGAAAGATAATTGGTCGGATGTTCTCACTCGTGTGCGAGGTTATAGCAAGTGCGGTTTGTGTGATACTTCTTTCCCTGTCGTCGGAGTTGTTACAAACCTTTATCAAGGCAAAATGTGGTCCCAGTTGCTATACGATTCCGTTGTCCCTTTCGATACAAAATCCCAAGTACGTATTAAGAGGGCTGGCTATAAAGACCCAATAAGGGATTTTAGAGGTATGAACAAAGAACTATTTACTGATCTCAAAAAGCTCTCAGAAGCATCTTCCATGAGCGTTGATGGTATCAGAAATCTCGATTCCCCATGGGATGTTGCCACACATCTTGAAAGGCCTTTGGGCGGACAACCTCTTTCTCGTGTTTTGGACAAGATGTTTTATGCCCCACAATAACGCGGAATTGATGCCAACAACTCACTACAGCGGACAGGCAAAAGTAGGAATAAAGGAATAAAGGAATAAAGGGGACAGATTTATTTTTGCCTAATCGGGTAGCCGGGGGTTTTTCTCCCCCAGCCCCCACACCACCCGGCATGCGGGTCCGCACCGGGCGGTTCACAGAGATTACCGGGCCGTAGCCGGGTAGTGAATGTGAACCCACAACTCTTTGACAGACAGAAGCCCTTGATCCTTGAGCCAATCGTTGGTCATACCTGTTTGCGTTGCCAGTGTCCGGGATAATCGCCATGGGCCTTTGCGGCTTATGGCCACAGAGATGGCCGCATGGAGCGACGTACCCAGTTTGCGAAGCTCCCGCACCTTGGTTCTTGCCCTGCGCCACTGTTTGAAGTAGCACATGCGCAAGCGCCGTCTCAGCCACTGGTCTATTTCGGGAATCGGACGATAATATTCCGAGATTCCAAAATAGTTTATCCAGCCGCGGAGGTATTCGGCAAGCTTCTTGAACCGGTAATCCATGGTGACAAACCAAGACCTTCCGGTCAGGAGTTTGATCCTTCGTTTGAATTCACTGAAGGCTTTTCCTGACCAATAGATTCTGGTTCCACTGAAGGTGAAACCCAGAAACGTGGTCTGATTTGTGGATGCTACCTGGCTCTTCTCCTGGTTGATCTTGAGCTTGAGTTTACGCTCAAGGAAGCGTTGCAGGCTTTGCATAACCCGTTCTCCGGCTTGCCTACTCTTCACCAGAACGATGAAATCATCGGCATAGCGGACGAAACGGCGGCCTCGCTTTTCCAGTTCCTTATCCAGATCATCCAGGAGTACATTGGCAAGGAGGGGTGACAGGGGGCCACCTTGAGGAACGCCCAATCGGGTTTCCTGAAGACGGCCATGAACCATCACCCCGGCGCGCAAATACTTTCCGATAAGGCGTAAGACCCGTTTGTCGCTTACTTTTCGCGCCACGCGGGGCATAAGCACGTCGTGATTGACCGTGTCGAAAAACTTTGACAAGTCCATATCGACGGCTATGCGGTAGCCTTCTCGGATGTATTCACGAACCTTGTAAACCGCATCATGGGCAGACCTTCCAGGTCGGAACCCGAAGCTTGAATCCGAAAACGTCGGATCAAAGATCGGAGACAGAACCTGGGCGATGGCCTGTTGGATCAGCCGGTCGAGGACGGTAGGAATCCCCAGTGGGCGAAAGCCCCCTGTTGCTTTGGGAATTTCCACCCGCCGAACCGGCGAGGGTTGGTACGTGCCTGCCAGTAGCTTTTCACGGATTTTCTCCCATTCGTCACGGGCAAAAGCCGGGAACGCCTCGATGGACATTCCATCCACTCCGGCAGCTCCTTTGTTGGCTTTAACTCGTTTCCATGCTGCTTGCATGTTTTCCCTGGAGAGCATCCGTTCCAGCAGGTGCTCATTTGGGTCGGACGAGTCCATGACGTGCCCCACATACACTCCTCCGTTCGGATTCATCGTGTCATGAGAACTCATGGTAATCCTTCCCCCTCTCTGTGTTTGGCCCTTCGGCGGGTAAGACTTCCCGGCTTTCGTTTTCACCAGGCTTGTTTCCAGCCATCCCATTGACTGGGATAGCGTCACACCTACTATGGCCTCTGCTGACTCCTGCTCGGTCATCCTGCATGTTGCCATGCTGGACGCAGATTCTCTTGCGAGAAACGTGCAAGCCGAACAGGTCTCCCCGGATAAGAACGTGAACTGTGACTGCACAACCGCAGCATTTACCCTATCTCCCGAATCCTGGGTTTCGTCATGTTGTGCTGACTAACCCGGAGACTGGGCCTTGTATGCTGTTTCTGTTCGTCGGCTCGCAGCTTTGCACTCCGGCTTCCTTCGGACGGTTCCTCGCGGTTCCGCCCTTGCCTTCGGCTAATACTTGTGTCAATGTACCTACCATTGACAGGATTCACGTACAGGGGACTTTCACCCCATAAGTTCACGCCCGTGCCGGGCGTACACCAGGCACTACAGCGGATGCGCAAAAAGCCGCGCACCGCTGACCTTTAGCGTTGGACGTAAAAATAAAAATTAGGGAACTATCTCGAAATGGGCAAAAAAGATAAAGACTCTGACCTTGATGACTACGAAAAATTAAAAAACGAAATCATCCGTGACAAGGTGAGTGAAATTTTTCGTAACCATTTCAAAGGCCATGTTGCAAAAATGGAGGAAATCGGCTTCGAGTATTTTGAAGACGATGATGATTATGAAGAAATAGAAGAAAGAAATGCCAAACCTGAAAACCAACGCCAGAGAGATCTTGTCGCTTATTTTGAAAATAAAAAGAAATTATCAAAAGAAATATTTGAAAGCTACTCTGAAGAAAAGGCTGCCGAGAATCCCAACTATCCTCTAATCAGGAAATACTTCAAAAAAGCCAATAAAAATCTTAAATCCCTCCTTCTGTATGGCCTAGACAATTACCCCGGCAGAATTGACCTTCTCTCTGACTTGTCATTCTTCCATGAGTTCGAAAAGATTTTAAGCATCCTCATCAGTTACTACACTCAAGCATGTGTTGACCAAGGAAATTTTGATACATTTACAGAATTAGCCAAAGATTTTTATTATTCTACAAATCCTGACGGTTACGAGGCATATTATGCTCTTCGGGAGTTGTTTGAATCAGAGACCGACAAAAGAAAAATTATTGATTTTCTAATGGCGGAAGAGGAAAAGGCAGAGAAGGAATAAACGGGGGACACTTCCCGTATTAAATGAGTAAATTATTCTGGGAAGTGTCCCTACTTTCCTAACTGGTTCTAACTGACTTTTAATTCATCCGATAGATGTAAGCGTCTTCGATAACCGTCCCATTGATGACATTGTTCTGGAAACGAATCCCACTGATGCCGGGTCCGGTGTGAATTGCCTTTTTAAGAAG
>Ga0080064_1006977_pt1 | contig 11769 bp, 16 predicted proteins | sample Subgrocontami54m_FD_69260 | JGI IMG/M metagenome (GOLD analysis project Ga0080064, IMG submission 69260) | Subsurface groundwater microbial communities from S. Glens Falls, New York, USA - GMW46 contaminated, 5.4 m (SPADES assembly) (version 2) ...
CGGCTTTGCGATTCCGGTTTCCACCGCCAAGCAGGTGATGGAGCAGTTGATCGAAACCGGTGCGGTGACGCGCGGCTGGGTCGGTGTGGAATTGCAGGAGATCACGGCGGACCTTGCCGACTCGTTCAAACTGAGCACCACCGCCGGCGTGCTCGTCGCCGGGGTGCAGCGCGGCAGCCCTGCCGACCGCGCCGGCATCAAACCCGGCGACATCGTGGTGGCGGTGGACGGCAAGCAGGTGAGGGACCCGGATTCCATGCGCACGCTGATCGTGGCCCTGGCCCCGGGCAAGCAGATCACGCTCAAGCTGAAACGCGGCCAGAGCGAACTGGAACTCCCGGTGCAAGTGGGCAAACGACCCAAACCGCAACGCTCGCTGGAATAAGCAGATTGCGCGCGTAATCTACGCCCCCGCTGCGGGGGGCAATCAGTCAGGCGGCGAGAAACTCCTCCACCAATCCGATCTGCCCCGGCACGTTGAGCGCCGGGGCATGACCGCAACCGGCGATCTCCACCATGCGCGCCCTGGGGCCGCGCTCGCGCATCGCCAATTCCAGTTCGCGCGGGCGCGCAAACTGGAATTGCCACAGTGAAGAAGATGTCCCTCACCCGATATTTCATGCCAGGCGCCCGATGATTCGAGACGGTGGTCGCCAAGCCCCGCTGAACACTTCAAACTTGAACGCCCTCCAAGAACATGAGCGGCGCCCGCGGGCGGGGTGTGGTCCGCGTTACATTTGGTAACACTTTAGTTGCCCCGCGGCAGCGCGAGCGTGCTAGGCTTTATTGCAACGGGGCTGGTGATGATGAAAGCGGTGAAAGCAACGTTGAGCTTAGTCGTGTTTGTGTTCGGAGCTGTCGCAAGCATGCCGGCACTGGCATGGCATCATGGCGGACACGCGCGCTTTGGCGTTTTCATCGGCGCTCCGGGTTATTGGTATCCTCCCTACTACTACCCACCGTACTATCCGCCCTACTATCCGCCGGTCGTGGCAGTACCGTCCTCGCCGCCGACCTACATCGAACAGGGAGGAGCGCAGCCGGCGCCCGCGCCGTCGCAGTCGCAGTCGAATTGGTGGTACTACTGCGCTGATGCGAAGGCCTATTACCCCTACGTCAAGGAATGTCCGGCAGGCTGGCAGCGGGTAGCCCCGCAGCCGCCGTCCTAGCCCGGATTTGCAAGCCATGACCCGCGCATTCCGACTCACGCCCCTGCTAGCGCTGCTGCTGGTTGGCGCGTGCACGACGCTGCCCTCCGGTCCCGGGGTGTTGGTACTGCCGGGCACCGGCAAGAGCTTCGACCAATTTCGGGCCGACGATTTCGACTGCAGACAATTTGCCAGCGTGCAGGTAGGCGGGACTGCGCCCAATCAGGCCGCCGCGGACAGCGGGGTCAAGAGTGCCGCAGTCGGTACTTTGGTCGGCGCCGCAGCCGGTGCCGCCATCAATGGCAGCAGCGGCGTTGCCGTTGGAGCCGGTACCGGGCTGGCAGTGGGCGCCCTGGCAGGAACGGGCGCCGCAGAGGGCTCTGCCTATGGCCTGCAACGGCGGTACGATTACGCGTACATCCAGTGCATGTACGCCAAAGGCCACAAAGTCCCGGTATCCGGAAACCTCACGAGTTCGAACCCGGCCGCGCCTTACACGCCGCCGCCGCCACCACCCGGATCGCCTCCGCCGCCACCCGGGACTCCGCCACCCCGCTGATTTTGCAATCATGCGACCGGACACGTCTGGGGTTACTTGGCCAATCAGGTTTCGGCGAACGCGACGCGTCCTGACCTTGCTGATGGTGCTGTTGGTCACCGTAGCGAGCGCCTCCGCGTTCGCTCGCGGTGGCGGCGGCAGGGGGCACTCTGGCGGCCGCCACTTCAGCGGCGCTCACATCGGCGGCCATCACTCCGGCGGACCGCGTGTAGGCTTCGGCGTTATCGTGGCTGCGCCAGCTTTCTGGTATTACCCCCCTCCTCCCTACTATCCGCCGGTTGCCGTGGCGCCGTCTGCGCCGCCGGTCTACATTGAGCAGGGCAGCGCGCCGGATCGACCCGCGGGGTATTGGTATTACTGCGCAGACGCCCAGGCCTATTACCCCTACGTCAAGGAATGTGCGGGAACTTGGCAGGCGGTAGCACCGCAGGCTCCCCAAGCCCAGTGATCCGGCCTGCTGACCGGCCCGCCGCGCGCCGTGAAAGCGACCGGCGCGAGATAACTGCGGCGCGCAGCCGGGTCTATTCTGGGCAGTTACTGCGGCTGGACTGAAACAAGTCTACTTGAGCCGCTCCTGCTCGGTTTCGGCCGGGTCCCGCGGACCCTCCAGTTCCGCCGCGCCGCGCTCGACCGGCTCCGATGTGCTTGCTCCCTCGGTCGGGTGCTTGCGGAAAAACCGCTCGATCAGCTGCGCCAGCAAAATCCCGAACTCGTACAGCAGGCACATCGGGATTGCCAGGAGCAATTGCGATACCACGTCCGGCGGCGTGACGACGGCCGCCACGACGAAAGCGCCGACGATCACATAGGAACGGATGTCCTTGAGCTTTGCGATCGTGACCATGCCGGTGCGCACCAGCACCACCTCGATCAGCGGGATCTCGAAGGTAACGCCGAAGGCGACGAACATGGTGAGCACGAAGCTCAGATAGGCCTCGATGTCCGGTGCCGGCGTGATGCTCTTGGGCGCGAATTGGATAATGAAGCGGAACACCCAGTTGAACACCACGAAATAGCAGTACGCGACTCCGGCCAGAAACAGCACGGTACTGCCGAACACCAGCGGCAGAGCGAGGCGCTTTTCGTGGCTATACAGGCCGGGCGCGATGAAGGCCCAGACCTGATACAGCACATAAGGCAGCGCCAGCAGAAACGCCGCCATCAATCCGACTTTGAGCGGCACCAGGAAGGGCGTGATGACGCCGGTGGCGATCATGTGCGTGCCTTCGGGCAGGGTGCGCATCATCGGCAGCGCCAGCAGGTCGTAGATCTGCGCCAGCCCGGGCCAGAACCAGAGCACCACGAACACCCCGAACACCGCGAAAATCGAACGCAGCAGCCGGTCGCGCAACTCAACCAGATGGGAAATAAACGTTTCCTGCACGCTCACTTAAGCTTGAGCCTTGGGCGCCGCCAGCTCGGCGGCGGCCTTGGATTCCAGCCCGAGATCCATTTGCGCGGAAGCGGTTTGGGTTTCGTCGGCAGCCGCGGCGGCCGGAGGCTGTGCTGCAGTTGGTTCGGCCTTGTTTTCCGGAGTGCCGGAGATGCTTTGGTTCAGGGACTCCCCGGCGGCCTGCAGTTCCCCGCCGACCTGGCTCACCGACTGCTCGACCGATTTTGCCGCATCCTGAAACGTGGACCTGATGCTCTTCAGTTCGTCCAGATCCACTTCGCGCTGGATGTCGGCCTTGACGTCGTTGACATAGCGTTGCGCGCGGCCTAACAGGGCCCCCAGCGTGCGCGCGACCCGCGGCAGGCGCTCGGGGCCGATCACGATCAGCGCCACCAGGGCAACGACTATCAGCTCGGAAAATCCGACGTCGAACATTTCAGGCAGAAAAGAGGGGTAGGGAGAAGGGTGGGAGCGGGGCAAACAGGCCCCAGTGGCACCCCGGCCTATGCGCTCTTGGACTTCTCTTTGATTTCGCCCTCGATGATGTTGCCTTCCATCTTCTGCGAACTGCCGGCAGGCTCGGCGGGCTTGTCGGAGGTGCCCTCCTTCATTCCCTCCTTGAACCCCCGCACCGCACCGCCCAAGTCGGCGCCGATGTTGCGCAACTTCTTCGTGCCGAATACCAGCATGACGATGACCAGAACTATCAGCCAGTGCCAAATACTGAATGAACCCATGACATTACTCCTCTAAGGAATGACCGAACCCGGGAGCGCGGCCGCCTCGTATCTCCCTGAGCCAGCGGAAGCGCCGCAAAGACGAACCATCCGGGCGGAGTCCCGCTAACGTTTTATCATCCCCGGCAAAACTTCCTTGCCGCCGATGATGTGCATATGCAAATGATACACCTCTTGGCGGCCGACGCGCCCGGTGTTGATGATGGTGCGCCAGCCGTCGCCGCAGCCTTGCCCGATGGCCAGTTTCGACGCCAGCGCCAGCATCTTGCCGAGCAGCATCTGATGGCCGAGGTCCACTTCCGCCAGCGAGGCAATGTGCAGCTTGGGGATGACCATGAAGTGCACCGGCGCCACCGGGTGAATGTCGTGGAACGCGAAAATGTCCTCGTCCTCGTACACCTTTTTGCTCGGAATCTTGCCGTCGATGATTTTGCAGAAAATGCAGTCTTCCAAGATGCCCCCCTTTACTTGCGCTCGCCTCCGACCCGCGGACTTTCGGTCCTGGCCGCCTTCTCGTCTATCCCGGAAATGCCCTCGCGGCGCTTGAGCTCGCACAGCACGTCGGTGGGACGCAGGCCGTAGTGCGCGAGCATGATCAGGCAGTGAAACCACAGGTCGGCGGTCTCGCCAACGATGCGCAGCTTGTCGCCGTCCTTGGCGGCCATTACCGTCTCGGTGGCCTCCTCGCCGATCTTTTTCAGGATCGCGTCTTCGCCGCGCGCGAGCAGCCTTGAGACGTAGGATGCATCGGCGTCGCCGCCCTTGCGCGCCTCGACCACGTCAGCCAGGCGTTCGAGTATGTCGCTCATTTTTGGTATATATCCTTGGGATCTTTGATCACCGGGTCCGTCACGACCCATTTCCCGTCCGCGTACTTCTGGAAAAAACAGTTGTGCCGGCCGGTGTGGCAGGCGATGCCGCTGACCTGCTCCACGCAAAGCAATATTACGTCCTCATCGCAATCCAGACGCAGCTCGCGCACCTTCTGCACGTGGCCAGACTCCTCGCCCTTGTGCCACAATTTCCGGCGCGAGCGCGACCAATACACCGCTTCGCCGCCGGCAACCGTCTGCGCCAGCGCCGCGCGGTTCATCCAGGCGAACATCAGCACCTTGCCGGTGAGCGCCTCCTGCGCGATCACCGGCACCAGGCCGTTCGCATCCCAATTTACCTTGTCGAGCCAGTCCATGTCCGCCATCCAGTGTGCAGCGCGAAGCACCTGCGGCAATGCGTGAAAACCCGCCCTGGCTCACGCTCCACGGCATTCGGTCTGCGCTTTCCGGCCGGCGCCCGACCCATCATAACCTCACTTCGATGCCCTTGGAGCGCATCAGCTCTTTCGCCTGGCGCACGCTGTACTCGCCGTAATGGAAAATGCTTGCGGCGAGCACTGCGTCGGCCCTGCCCTCGAGAATGCCCGCGGCCAGGTGCTCGAGACTGCCGACTCCGCCGCTGGCGATCACGGGCACGTCCACCGCGTCGGCCACCGCGCGCGTCAGCGCCAGATCGAAGCCGGACCTGGTGCCGTCGCGGTCCATGCTGGTGAGCAGGATCTCGCCCGCGCCCAGCGCCTGCATTCTACGCGCCCATGCCACCGCGTCCAAACCGGTGGGTTTGCGCCCTCCGTGGGTGTACACCTCCCAGCGCGGTTCGATAGCGGCTTGCCCCGTGTCGGCGCTGTTCGCGTCCGCATTCGGATCGACGCGTTTCGCGCCCGCTGCTGGATCGACGCGTTTCGCGTCCGCTGCTGGATCGACGCGTTTCGCGTCGATGGCCACGACGATGCATTGCGCGCCGTAGCGGCCGGAGGCGTCCGCCACCAGTTGCGGATTTTGCACGGCGGAGGTATTGATCGACACCTTGTCGGCTCCCGCGTTCAGTAGCCGGCGCACGTCCTCGACCTTGCGCACGCCGCCCCCCACGGTGAGCGGGATGAACACCTGCGCCGCCACCGCCTCGACGATATGCAGAATCATGTCGCGCTCATCCGAGCTCGCGGTGATGTCGAGGAAGGTGAGCTCGTCGGCGCCCTGGTCGTCGTAGCGGCGCGCAATTTCGACCGGATCGCCGGCATCGCGCAAGCCGACGAAATTCACGCCTTTCACCACGCGGCCGCGGGTGACGTCGAGACAGGGAATCACGCGCTTGGCCAGGCCCATGGGGTGGGAGACGGGACGAGGGTGAAGAATGCCACCCCTGCGCTCAGCCTTCTCCCTTCTCCTTTTTCCCTTGTCCCAGTTTGTCCGCCATCGCCTGCGCCTTCTTGAAGTCCACCGTCCCCTGGTATATGGCGCGCCCGGTGATGACCCCGGTAATGCCTTCGGCTTCGATTTTGCACAGGGCCTTGACGTCGGCGAGGTTGGTGAGCCCCCCGCTCGCGATCACCGGCACGACGAGCTCGCGCGCCAGTTTGATCGTGGCCTCGATGTTGACCCCGTTGAGCATGCCGTCGCGGCCGATGTCAGTATAGATCACGGCTTCGACGCCATAGTCCTGGAATTTGCGCGCGAGGCTGATTACGTCGTGGCCAGTCATTTTCGACCAGCCCTCGACCGCGACCTTGCCGTCCTTGGCATCCAGGCCGACGATGATATGGCCGGTGAAGGCGGCGCAGGCGTCCTGCAGGAAGCCGGGATTCTTCACCGCCGCCGTGCCGATGATGATGTAGCCGATGCCGTCGTCGAGATAGCGCTCGATGGTGTCCAGATCGCGGATGCCGCCGCCCAGCTGTATCGGAATCCGGCCCCCAACCGCGCTGACGATGTCCCTGATCACGCTCTCGTTGCGCGGCTTGCCCGCAATCGCGCCATTCAGATCAACCAGGTGCAGCCGGCGCGCGCCCTGGTCCAGCCAATGCCGGGCCACCGCCGCCGGATCGTCGGAGAACACGGTCTCCTTGTCCATATTGCCTTGTTCGAGGCGTACGGCGCGCCCGTCCTTGATATCGATCGCGGGGATGATAAGCATGTGTCGTTCTGACTGTGAAGGAAGAGGGAGAGCGGGCGCCTAGGTGTTCCAGGTCACGGTTTCCAGGTCACGAAATTGGCGAGCAGCGCAAGGCCGGCGGTCTGACTTTTCTCGGGGTGGAATTGCACAGCGAAAATATTATCCTGCGCCACGGCGCAGGTAAAGGGGAAACCGTAGATGCTGTACCCGGCCACCAGTTCCGGCTTGCCCGCCTCGACGTAATAACTGTGCACGAAATAATAACGGCTGGCGTCGGCGATGCCCCGCCACAGCGCGTGCGCTTCGGCTTGCATTACCTCGTTCCAGCCCATGTGCGGCACCTTGAGCTTGCCGCCTTGCGCATCTTTCATCGCCCCCGGCGGAAAACGCCTGACCTGCCCGGAAAAAACGCCAAGTCCGGGCGTATCGCCTTCTTCGCTGCGCTCGAACAGCGTCTGCAAGCCGATGCAAATGCCGAGAAAGGGCTTCGAGCGCGCCGCCTCGAGCACCGCCGGACGCAAGCCCCTGGCATCCATCTCGCGCATGCAGGCGGGCATCGCGCCCTGGCCCGGGAACACCACGCGCCCGGCCCGCCTCACGACTTCGGGATCGGACGTGACCCGCACGTCCGCATCCGGCGCGACGTGCTCCAGCGCCTTCGATACCGAGCGCAGGTTGCCCATGCCGTAGTCGATTACTGCTATCGAGGTCATTGCGGATGCAATCAGACTGAATTAAGGAAGGGGAAAATCCATGCAATGGGCAGGAATCCGGGTTGCGCAGAAAATAATCTTGTGAACCCTGCGCAATCCCGTCAATCCTGTGGACTCACAAGCTACCCTTGGTCGAGGGAATCGTACCCGCAGCGCGAGGATCGGGCTCGGCCGCCATGCGCAACGCGCGGCCGAAGGCCTTGAACACGGTCTCGCACTGATGGTGCGCGTTGTCGCCGCGCAGATTATCGATGTGCAGCGTCGCTTGGGCGTGGTTGACGAAGCCCTGGAAGAATTCGCGCACCAGGTCGACGTCGAACTCGCCGATCCAGGCGCGGCTGAACTTGAGCTGATAGACCAGCCCCGGCCGTCCGGAAAAATCGATCACTACGCGCGACAGCGCCTCGTCCAGCGGCACGTAAGCGTGGCCGTAGCGGCGTATGCCGCGCTTGTCGCCGAGCGCGTCGGCCACGGCCCGCCCCAAGCTGATGCCTACGTCCTCGACCGTATGGTGGGCGTCGATGTGCAAGTCACCCTTGGCCGCGATCTCCAGGTCGATCATGCCGTGACGCGCCACCTGCGCCAGCATGTGGTCGAGAAAAGGCAGGCCGGTCGCCAATTTGGCCGAGCCGGCGCCGTCCAGGTTAAGGCTGACGCCGATCTGGGTTTCACTGGTGTTGCGCGTGACCGAGGCAGTACGCATTTGGGGTCGTCAACGACTGATAAAGTCGTATTTTAGCCTTAAAAGGGCTAGCTCTTCGGCTTCGACTTTGTAGTCCTATTTATGACTGCTCGCACAGTGCTAAGGAGTGGTACGCCAATTAATGCCACAGATACTCGCCAGTCGGCTTGCAGGTAGACGGATAAGATGGTTCCAAGGATGCACAGTGCCGACAAAACAGCGCCCATGATTTGGCCGCGTCTTGCTTCGTCAACATTTGCGGTCACTCCTTGAGATTCGATAGAAATGCGATGCGCTTGTTCTTTTTCTGCCATCGTCATGATCCGCGCAGCACCATCTTGAATAACGCTATTAAATTTATCCAGAACCTCTGGCGGCGGGAGCGGCCCTTGCCATTGGACGGAAGTTTCCGTCCGCACTGATACTTGTTGGCTTGGAATTTGCGGTTGCACCGGTCGCGCCGGTTGCATATTGCGAGCTTTATGCCCGGGCTTCGACATTACCCTGGTCAATCGCTTTATTTATATCAGCACCCACTTTTACCCAATCATTACGCATAGCATCCAATTCCGATTCATGCGGATAGGAATAGGTATTGATCTGGTGAATTGTCGTTGGTGCGGCCATGCCGAAGAAAAAAGCCGACCAGAAAGCGGAATTTTTCATCCAAATGCTTTTCATGAGAACCCCCTTGCCACTGAGTCTTATATAAGACCTTAGAACAGCATTATACGGCAACGTTCAGATTTTCAATACCTACAGCGCGGGGCAACATGCGCCTATTCTAGGCCAGAATTGCCCTCAGGGCTCCAATCAGAGCCTCACACTGCGCATCGGTCCCGACCGTGATGCGCAGGAACGGTGCGATTCGAGGCGGGTTGTTGAAATGCCGCACGATAATGCAGCGCTCGCGCAACCTGGCGGCAAGTTCAGCGCCGCCTTGCTTGCCATGCTGCGCAAACACGAAATTGGCGGCTGAAGGCAGCACGTCGAAGCCTAAGGCTGCAAGATCGCTCACCAACCGGGTTCGGGTGGCGATCACCTTGGCGCAGATCTGCTCGAAATACGCGCGGTCCTCTATCGCGGCGGCGGCCCCGGCCAGGGCGAAGCGGTCCAGCGGGTAAGAGTTGAAGCTGTCCTTTACGCGATGCAGCGCCTCGATCAGATCGACGTCCCCGAGCGCATACCCTACGCGCAGCCCGGCGAGCGCGCGCGATTTCGATAGCGTATGCACAACGAGCAGTTGCGGGTAGCGGTCGACCAGCCCGACCGACGACTCGGCGCCGAAATCCACGTAAGCCTCGTCGACCACCATCACCGACCCGGCATTCGCGCGCAACAGGCGCTCGATCTCGGAGAGGGCAAGCGGCCGGCCGGTGGGCGCATTCGGATTGGGGAATATGATGCCGCCATTCGGCGTCAAATAATCGTCAACGCGAATCTCGAATGACTCAGTCAGCGGCACCTGCTGGTACTCGATACCGTAAAGGCCGCAATACACCGGATAGAAGCTATAGGTGATATCCGGAAACAGCACCGGTTGTTCATGCTTTAGCAGCGCGAGGAAGGTGTGCGCCAGCACCTCGTCGGAACCGTTGCTGACGAACACCTGGGCAGGTTTCAGCTTATGGAAGGCGGCGATGGAGTCCTTGAGGCTATCGCAGTTAGGGTCGGGATAGAGCCGCAGCGTATCACCCACTTCGGCACGCAACGCCTCCAGCGCCCGCGGGCTTGGGCCGTAGGGGTTCTCGTTGGTGTTGAGCTTGACCAGGTTGGGCAGCTTGGGCTGTTCGCCCGGCACATAGGGCGTCAATCCATCTACAACTTTGCTCCAATAGCGGCTCACCGGCGCACCTTATGATCGACGCAAGCGGTATTGAGCGGAACGGGCATGCGCCTGCAAGCCTTCGCCTTCGGCCAACACCATCGAAATCTTGCCGAGCACCTGGGCACCCTCCGCCGAAACCATGATCAGGCTGCTGCGCTTCTGGAAGTCGTACACCCCCAGCGGCGAGGAAAAGCGCGCGCTACGCGAGGTCGGCAGGACGTGGTTGGGGCCGGCACAGTAATCACCGAGCGCCTCGCAGGTCTGGCGCCCCATGAAGATGGCGCCGGCATGCCTGATCTTTTTCGCCAGAGCGACCGGGTCCTCGATCGACAGCTCGAGGTGTTCGGGCGAGATGGTGTTGGCGATATCGGCCGCCTCGTCCAGGTCTCGCACCTGGATCAGCGCGCCGCGCGCTTCCAGGGCGGTGCGGATGGTTTCCCGGCGCGGCAGTTGCGGCAGCAGCTTGGCTATGCTGGCCGCCACCGCGTCGATGAAAGCGGCATCGGGGGAAAGCAGTATTGCCTGCGCCACTTCATCATGCTCGGCCTGCGAGAACAGGTCCATCGCGATCCAGTCCGGGTCCGTCTTGCCGTCGCAAATAATGAGAATCTCCGACGGCCCCGCCACCATGTCGATGCCGACCACGCCGAACACGCGCCGCTTGGCCGCAGCCACGTAGGCGTTGCCCGGCCCGACGATTTTGTCCACCTGGGCTATGGTCTGCGTGCCGTAGGCGAGCGCACCCACCGCCTGCGCCCCGCCAATGGTGAACACCCGGTCCACCCCGGCGATGGCCGCCGCCGCCATCACCAGCTCGTTCTTCTCGCCGCGCGGCGTCGGCACCACCATCACGAGCTCGGTCACGCCGGCTACCTTGGCGGGAAGCGCGTTCATCAACACCGAGGACGGATAGGCCGCCTTGCCGCCGGGCACATACAGGCCGACCCGGTCGAGGGGCGTCAGCTTCTGGCCGAGCACCGTGCCGTCGGCCTCGCTGTACTGCCAGGATTGCGCCAGTTGCTTTTCGTGGTAGCGGCGCACGCGCACAGCCGCCTGTTCCAGCGCCTCGCGCTCGGCCGCGGGCAGCCCGTCGCGGGCGCGCTCGAGCCGCGCGCGCGGTAACTCGAGCTCGGCCAGCGTCCGCGCGGTCACGCCGTCGAAGCGCGCCGTATATTCGAGCACCGCTGCATCGCCGCGGCGTTTCACCGCGGCGAGGATTTCGGCCACGGCCGCATCCACCGTCTCGTCCTGAGCGGCGTCGAAAGCGGTGAGCCGCGCGAGGCGCGCGTCGAAATCCGCGTCGCGGGTCGACAGGCGTGCGATCTCAGCCATGGCGCTTTACCGCGGCCGCTTTCGCGAACGCATCGATGAGCGGCTGGATTGCCGCGCGCTTCAGCTTCAGTGCCGCCACATTGATGATCAGCCGCGCCGAGATCGGCACGATCTCCTCCACCGGGCGCAGATTATTGGCTTTCAGCGTATTGCCGCTCGACACCAGGTCGACGATGGCGTCGGCGAGTCCCACCAGCGGGGCGAGCTCCATCGAGCCATACAATTTAATCAGATCGACGTGCACGCCCTTGGCGGCGAAATGCTCGCGCGCCGTCTGCACGTATTTGGTGGCGACGCGCAGCCGCGCGCCCCGCTTCACCGCCTGCGCATAGTCGAAACCCCGCGGCACCGCCACCATCATGCGGCAGGCCGCGATCCTCAAGTCGAGCAGCTGGTACCGCCCCTCCCCCCCCTGCTCCCGCACGACGGCC
>Ga0080064_1006978_pt1 | contig 11766 bp, 5 predicted proteins | sample Subgrocontami54m_FD_69260 | JGI IMG/M metagenome (GOLD analysis project Ga0080064, IMG submission 69260) | Subsurface groundwater microbial communities from S. Glens Falls, New York, USA - GMW46 contaminated, 5.4 m (SPADES assembly) (version 2) ...
TCCGGCCGCCTCCAACTCCTTCAGCAGCCGCCCGCCCACGTAGCCGGTGGCGCCCGTCAGCAGGACTCGATCGAGTGTGCGCACGCCTCATCTTACTGCCGCATGCGGAAGATCACAAACTCAGCGGTTACAACGGGGCGCCGCCGAAACGGCAAATCAGTGGTTTGTTATCGAGGTGGGTCAGACGGTTGAACCTGGCACTCCCGGAAATGGTACACAACATATAAAACACTTTTATTGCTGACCCCCCCCTATACCCCCCGCTGCGAATCCGCCGCGCCCCCAACCTCCCCCTCGACTTTCGATGGAGGGGTAGCCAGGGAAATTTTCCCAGATTTTCTTCTATCCCGTTGGGCTAATTTTTTCCGGCGCTGACGATCATACCAAGCGTAATGCGGCTCCATCCCCAAATGCATCTGCTGAAGCATATCGCACAATTCCTGAGGTTTCCTGTGCTGCCAATAGTTCTCCACAAACTCTTTATAAGGGGAGCCCGCCTCTTCCCAACAAGATGGCGGTCCCATTCTATGCAACAACTCAATTCCCGTTAAAACCATAACGGGATTGCGCCATCGATCATCTCTAAAATAACGTCTTCCCCTGGTGGCTAATGGAGTGATTAGGCGCTTCTCTCGTTTTGAGAGCTGTTTCCTTAGAGTACAAAACACAATGAGAGCCCCCGGAAAAGCATCTGCCAAAATTGTCATCCGTTGCACATCCTTAGCTTTAAACTCATCGAATGTTTTACATTCACCTAGAACAAGCAACGGACTTGTACGCTGACCAAAAATGTCGGGACCCCAAAATGCCGAAAAATCTACTTCTAGGTTTATTTCTGGATTCTTCAGGTCTTTAAGAATAAGTCCCGGCACCCAGCTTTTCTCGCTATTACCAAGACGATGCTCAAAAAGAAAGTTCGAGGCCAAGAGCGCGCAATAGCTACCGTGTGCGTATCCTTCTATTGAGAACGGCCCAATGGTGCGGTAATGCCAGGCATCGTTTGCAGGAGGCTTCGCGGGGAATGGAAAAACCTGAAGACATCTTTCGCAAATTAATTCGCGATCTAACTGTTTAAGATCGAACCAGGTATGCTGGGAACAATGCGGGCATTGCAACCTCAAACCAAGACGAAAAACATCGCTGGAAAGTAGGTTTCTAAGACAATTCTGGGCTATTTCTGGACTTCCGTCATTCGCTCTCTGTAAAAGTCCCCACCAAGCCTGGAAGGAAACGGTGTTCGCTCGCGTTTTCTGTTTTACAGCATTATTGGGAGTATCCGTATCAGCATCAGACTCACCGATTCCACGCGCCATTGCTTCTAATTTTCTTAAAATCTCTTCATTCGATAAAGACAAAATCCCCCAAATACCCTTCAAAGCCCGTAAGACCTGTAAAGCGATTTTCCCAGCTCCAGAGATTTCTGCCTGATAACCATGCGATCCAAAATATTTCTTAAATATTTCTATTGATGTGGGTAACTTCCAAAACTGTGAATCGCTCCAAGCGGCACACGAAACGACAATTCCTTCGCCGGTAACCCAAAGGGGGTATGGCGAACCGTAGCAAAGTATTCTCTCAATGTCCGGCATGCCCGGAGGAATGACGGAAGGGCTATCGAATCCCTCTTGAGATAGCTTGATTGCATTCACCCAATGAGGAGTATTCGCGCTAGAAAGACGCTTAACAAATTCGGGTTTTAATGTGGAAAATTGAACACGACCATAAGAGGAAGTAACCGTTATGCTGTCCTCCTTCGCCGTTAAAACGCCGATTTCCTCAAAAGCTTCCTCTCTAGCCCATTGATTCCAAAGGCGAGGGTAATGCTGAATACAAAGGGAACCATTCGGGATTTTGAGTTTTTCAACGAAGGCCTCCATTGCATCCATTTTCTGAGACCCGGAACAAATCATCCCGGAGCTAAGCATTATTTTTTTATTATGCCGATGCGGGACGTGATTTTCTGAAATGAAAGCGGATAGTTTTTCAATACCGTAATCAGCTAGCTGAGCTGGAAAAGGAATCACATACCTACCCGCCGCTCTTAGATTCCAATAGTCCATTAGGTCAAGCGGTGAACCTGCGTCCATGAAAAATACCTGCGGGTCTCTATCTCCCCCGCGTACCTCAAGGTGGCTTTTTCCTGCCTTAAGTGGGTAAAGCGGGTACTGAAATAAAGTATCGAAGAACTGCGAAGGCTCTATTTCGCTCTCTTCAGCTCCAAGCTCTTTAAAATTTCGAGCTATATAGGCAAGCTCCGTTTCTGAAGGAAATTCCCCAAAATGCGCTGCATAGAAGAGATCGGGGCTATTAACTGCTGGACGGGGCAAGATGACTCGGAGAGGATGCCTTCTTTGAAATTTAAACTCCCTCTTGTAGAGGTCCTTATACACCCAAGAAACATCCAAACCAAATCCTAGCGGTTGCTTATCCTTCCGCATTATTACTTCTGAAAATTCAACAACCCTCTTCTCAGGAAATCCCAGGGCTCTAACTGCCGCTTTATTCTGGACAACCAAATAATCAGGAGAGAAACCGCCTATGTAGCCATCAATAATTGAACGAGCGGTGGGCTTGTATCGACCTTCTATAAACTGAGGCGGCGTCCGCTTAAAAAATGGAATGATTGGGTTAAATATTCCGCCCCACAAGCAGGTATTGATTTGTATTGCCCGACGAAGGTTTTTTTTGTCTTCAGGAGAAACGAGGAAGGCGAGCCGAATAGGCCGCAAACGCCTATTGACAGTTACGGTCTTCTGTTCTTTTGCGGGCTCCATTATGATCGCTATAGCAGATCGACGGGACGAGCTGGCGACCGCTTAAACATGCCGTCCACTTCGGAAACTACCCCATCTCGAACAAGCTTCTTTATCTGAGCTTCGATGGCCTCCCGCAATGGATTACTTGTGGTCTTAAAACCTAGCAGGCGTGCAACTGCAATTGGAATTTCCTCTTGGGTAGCCCCGTGATGCGCCTCGATAAGCGCTAAAATCGCTGCTCGAATTTCAGCTGGAGGCAACATTTCCGGCCTACGAAGATTTGAGGAGGACACATTCTCTCTATTTCTAACAATAATCGGAGCGGAAGCAATCGATACAAAATCTCGCTCCCGTGTACACTTCTTGTTTCTAAGAAGGGTGCTGATAGCTGTTGAAACGGTTTCTTGGATACGGCTGCCAGCGCGTTCTAGCCCCCACAAATCACGCACACGGATTACCACTTCATCCTGGTGGACGGGGCTTTCCTGTTCAACAATGCGGAATACAATATCGGCCATCTTCTTTGGAGGAATCTCGTGCGGCTCTATATCTTTCGGGACAGAAAATTTAGCCTCAACATACGAATTGCTAAGATCATCGAGACTGCTATTTCCTAACTTAAGAATAACGTCTCGTTCGATTTCATCCTCGCTAGACGCTGTTACAGTAACGCTAACAGAAGGGGCTTCGGACGCCGAAAGTTCCTCCAAGGCAATATTGGCTCGCTCGATGGCTTCGGCAATCTTTCGAAGCTGCTCTTGAGGGTGCTGGAACCAATCGGTGCTCCAAATTCGATGAATAATCCAGCCGTGATCTTCAAGCACGGCTTGCCTAAGCCGGTCACGATCTCGCGCTGATCGAGACGAATGGTAGGCGGCTCCATCGCATTCAATCCCAAGTGCGTATCGCCCTTGTTTTTGACGATGTATGACACCCAAATCGATGAAGAAGCCTGCGATTCCAACTTGAGGATGAACCTCGTAACCCAATGACTCGACAGCGCGATGAACAGCCTCTTCGAAGGGCGACTGCTCATTAAGTCCAGAACGCTGAGAAATTCCAAGCTTGCCTGTGTGCGCAAATTGGAGAAATGTTTTTAAAGCGGAAACACCGAGTCCTGACGCTCGCTCAAGGTCAATATCCTCTGGCAATATCGACGAGAAAACTTCGCACCGCATTTTTGCTCGTGAAATCAAGACGTTCAGGCGGCGCTCCCCTCCTTCATTGCTTAATGGACCAAAACGCATTGCCATATAACCCTGAGCATTGCGGCCATAACCAATCGAGATAAAGATAACGTCGCGCTCATCACCCTGTACGCTTTCTAGGTTTTTGACAAAGAAAGGCTCATTGGGGTGGTCCGTAAAGAATGATTCGATGTCGGTATTCTCGCGACGGATTAACTCAAGCTCATCAAGAATTGCTTGGCGCTGTTTGATGGAGAATGCGGCTACGCCAAGACTCCTGTTCGGAGTCTTTCGAATGTGATCTACAACTGCTTGGCAAACAGCCCTTGCTTCAATCCGATTTGTGCCTGACGCTCCCGCATCGAATACGCCGTTAGAAATATGGCGGAAACGTAATCCTAACGAAGCTGCTGCTGAATAGGGGCTTGGGACGATAAAAAGGCGGTCTTCGTAAAACTCGTGATTAGAAACAGCAATCAACGAATGGTGTCGGCTGCGATAATGCCACTGCAACATAGACTGTGGTACTCCACGCGCACAGCAGAGCCCAAGAATACTCTCGATATCTTTTGCTTGCGCTGCGGAATCCTCGTCTTCTTCATCGTCCGTAGACTCGCTTGTAAACCGCATAAAAAACCGGGTTGGAGGAAGCTGTTTGCTATCGCCCACTACTACGATTTGCTTACAGCGAGCGATAGCGCCAAGCGCATCAACTGGCTGTACTTGACTCGCTTCATCAACAACTAGCAAATCAAATCCTATTACGCCTGGTTCTAGGAACTGAGCAACCGATAAGGGACTCATCATAAAAACCGGTTTAATCGCTTGAACAACGGAGCCCGCATCTTTCAAGAGGCGACGTACAGTACGATGCCCTCTCTTTCGCTCAATTTCCGCTCTTATAATCCCAGCAGGTCCGGCCCCAGAATGTGCTGGCATTTGATTGTAGTGGGTAGCCAACACTTGATACTTTGCTAGTCGAAGCCGGTCCTTATCGAGCTGCCGAAACTCAGCCACGTGGTTGCCATGAATTACCCCGTCGAAACGACCCAGTTCGGGATTTTGTTTCACGAGTTGCCGCAATATCTGCGTAAAGTAAATGCGGTCGAAACATTCCTGAATCGCCTTAGGTTGAACAGCTCCTGTTTCTAACGCGCTTACTAGGCTTTCAAGCCCTAGTTCCTTTGCACGACAAGCTCGAAGGTAATAGTTGTTCCATTGTGTTAACTCTTCCAGATGACCCAGCCAAAGTTCGCACCTGGTGCGGAGCTGCTTCAATGAGACCTGATCGAAGTCCCGTGCTCCAAATGCGGTTGGGCAATCTAATTTGAGTTTGTCGAACAGCTCCTTTATCTCAATACGAACTTCGTTAAGTTTCACTGTGAGCTGTTGAAGCAGCTTGGCAATCCCTTGCTGATCTTTTATGTTGGAAAATAATTGCCGGAAACTGGCATCTAATCCCGCTTGACGCTGGCAAGCCACCCAATCAAGAACGGCACTTAATTGTTTCCAATCACTCTCTTCGGCCCGCCAGAAGTGGCCGAACGCCGATTGACCAAGCGTGTTCCCATTACGCACACTTCGGAATGCCGACTGACCGCACACGATAGAATCAATAAGACTGAGCCGATCTGCGTACGATTTGGGCGGCCGCTCTTTTAATGAGTTACGGAGTTGCGCAATCGCATTTCGGTACGGACCATTCAGGAAGCGAAACCACGAACGTCCATGCGCCGCAATACACGAGCGGATTCCAGAGAAATCCTGCTCCCATGTTGACTTGATGACGCGCTCTCCAACGGAAGCAAGCGCATTGGCATAGTTCCCCCCTTCAGAGAGAAGATCGCGAATACCATCAAGCCCGGCATTCCATATGCCGTTACAGAGAGCCGTCTTATCTAGAATTGGGGCTTTTGCGACATGCTCGCTTACGATTTGTTGTCGGCATATTTCATGGAAAGTGTCCAGGGGGTCTTGACCTAAAGCGCGAGAAAGCGAGGCGGATATATTTTCCAACTCACCGAGCTTATCCAGGAAGTCGCGGATTCTCCGTTCAAACGGAGGCAAATCAATATTCAATACCGCTTCGAGACAAGCGCCTCGCCACGGATGTGCAGAAGGCGTCCCAATTTGCTCTACCCGCTTTGCTAATTCTTCGATTAATCGGCGGCGTTCAACCCGGTTCTCTCCTGTCCAGCTTTCTGCATTAACAAAGGTGAGATCGGCCACCTCCTGCCCACGGTCCCCAAGAAGTGCAATCTGCCCCAGAATCAAATAGGGTGTTAAACCACTTGGAGATAATTTCTCGTGAATCTTCTGGGCATGCTTATTAAGGATTAATCGCCGCTGCTCAAGCTGAGGAACTACGGCTTCCAAATCCTCGACTTTCGGACGACCAAGCTTCCAAGTTTTTCCAATCTCCTCAATCACAGAACGCTTATTTGCCTTATTGCTGTGAAGCTCTAGACACAACGGGCCAAGGCCTTCTTTCTCAAGACGCCGTTTTACGACTTTAAGCGCATCTAGTTTCTCCGCAACAAACAGCACCTTTTTCCCATCAAGAACAGCCGTAGCAATAATGTTTGTGATTGATTGGCTTTTCCCGGTCCCGGGCGGACCTTGAATCACAAGATTTCGGCCTTGTCTCGCCGCCTCAATTGCCAGCGTTTGAGAACTATCGGCGTCTACTACATGATCGAGTTTGGAGACCGGAATCAAATCATCAATAGCGGCATCTTCTGGAAACAAAGAGCCGGACTCGGAGAAACCATCTTGCATAAGTCCCGTAATGAGCGGATGCTTCAGAAGCCCCGCTCCCTCGCTGGGCCAGTTTTCAGGGTTCAAATCTCGGTACATCAAGAACTTCGCAAACGAAAAGAAACCCAGCGTAATGGCGTTAGGCAGAACTTCCCATCCTTTGGCTCCCGCAATGATCTTTTCTACGGCAGAGAAATAAGCGCTAGGGCTGAATTCTTCCTCTTCAGAGAACGGCGGCATAGAAATAGAAAAATCGGCCCTAAGTTTGGCTTCGAGAGACAAGTTGCCTTCGATATCTTCTTCGCGCCAGCGAAGGCGAAAGCGTTCAGATGCTGTACGACGCTCTAATTCAACGGGTATCAAAATCAGAGGAGCATATCGCGGCTCATCAGCGTGTTCGGCTTCGAACCATTTCAGTTGACCGAGAACCAAGTAAAGAACATTAATCCCCTGCTCTTCGAGCATCATCTGCGAGTCTCGGTAGAGATCGAGTAATCGCCTCTGAAGGCCTTCTGAGGAAAGCTTGGTTTGAAGGCTGGAATCGGTGTGGCGCTTAGCTAACCCTGGGGCCTCGTCTTTCTCTTCTTCGGGTTGCGCCAAGCTGGCGTGCTCTTCCGAACCATTCTTTTCTGAGCTGTCGAAATTAAGCTCGCCATTCTTGGCGGCACTTCCTGGAAGGAACTTGAGCGCCTTTTTCTCAACTACCAACAGTCGGAAAATTTGATCTGAGATTTCATCGTCGATTTGTACAACGCGAGCAGATTTAGACCCGACTGGAATAGAGAGAAGGCGATTGCGATTAGAGAGGTCGAGCAGCTCTTTTCGGCTCTGCTCTAATAGCGCTTGAATGCTAAGAGGCACGATTCAGATCTTATCCTTAATTATGGATAGTTCATTTTGAGACATTAGGCTACACGCTCAGAGGCTCGCTCCAATAGTTCTGGCCCGAATCCAATTCCACGACTTCCGTACTTCTCATCTAACTCGCGGATCTTGTCGTAGGAGATGTAGCGCGCGACTTCATGAAGCATCAGTTTGTCGTGAAAAGTAGGGCGTTTCAGTTCTGAGATAACTTTTTCTCGTCGTTCTTTAGGGGCTGCTATATAGAGAGGATAAAGACTGTTAGGCGCTATGGTCCTAAGGTCGGCCAGACGCAATAGCCCGGAGTAAACCGAGGTGCTGTGCTCAATCTCAAATGCTGCTTTAATTTGGTAGCCAAAACGCCAAACAGTATCAATGTTTTCCACTGTTCGCGGAATGTCTAACCCTGATTTGAAATCGTGAAGAACTTGCTCCTTAAATTTGTGTCCCTCCCATTCCTTTCCCTGGTCATTCTTGGGAATCCACACATCTACTCCGGCCGCATGTCCGAGACGGATCAGGCGCCATTGGATTTCATTGTGTTCGCGGGGTTTCTCGTCTTCCTCTGAGACATGGGGCGGTGTAGTGTCCACCACCGGATGCTCCGGGCGCTCTTGGGGTTTCTCTCCCCTGGCAAGCCGGAGGAGAACATCCGAGAATCCCCCATATTGTTTCTCTACTTCGGCAACACGGCCTCGATCAACTTGCATGAGTCCCTGTAACCGAAAAGTCGGTTCATAGTCCAGGTATTTCCATAATTGTTCAGCAGGGATATTGAGCTTGCGCTCATTAATGATGAAGTAGATGTTCTCCCAAGTTTCTCCTGCAACATTTGTATTCCAAAAGTATTGCGCGATCTCGCGATTCTGGGTTTTCCAGGCAATTTCTCCGATCAGAACCACTTTTCCACGTTGCAAGAACAGGATGTAGTCGCCCAGATTCATCTGACTGAAGGTGCGGGTGTTTCCGCGCCCGCTGGTAGCTCCCCATACGGCGAACGGGGTCTCGCGATACATCCCGCGGAGAATCTTGAGATCATCTGGAGGAATGAGGTTCTCGATCTCTCGCAGCGTCCGTTTGCGTTCGATTGTCTCCAGATAATGTTGGAGGGCTTCAGGACCGCTTGCGGGAACAACGAATACCTGCTTAAGAGGAATTTGGGGTGAGGGAGCAGTCCTCAAGACTAATTCCCTTTCCGCCCGAACGCCGAGTAGGCCAAAAACCCGGCCACGACCACCCCGGCCCAGCTGAGCCATATGGGAACGATCCAGCTGCCGATGGAGGCGTGCCATTGGAAGAAGAGGCGAAGGGCGTGGAGGATGGCGACGATCAGGAAGATGGTTCCGGCGGTGAGGTTGAAGGCGCGCTGGGTCATGAGGAACTTATTATAACGCCGGAAGCGGGGTGAAAGGGCTTACGACTGGTCAGATCTTCCCTTTTCTGACCTTGTCGATGAAGACGGTCGTGACTTTTGTTTGCGTCTTTTTCTCTTGGGCTAGAAGCTTATCGAGTTTCCGGTACTCCGCCTGACCGCGAATTGATGCCGGGTTCCGCGAGGACACGTTATTTCCCTTGGAGGCGCGTGCGGTATCAGACAAACTGGACTTTAAGTTTCTTGCCGAGGATGTGCGCGAGCTTTATCAGGGTTCGCAGGGAATAGCTGGAATTATCAGGATCCTCTAATCGGGAGATCGTTTGTTGGCTGGTGTGCAGAAGGTGCGCAAGCCGCTTCTGAGAGAGCCGTTTCCGGACTCTCAATCGGGAGATCTGGATCGCCACTTCCGCGTAGACTCCTTCTTCATCGAAAGTTTTTTTGAACTCTTTGTTCTTGAGCTTTTCCTTCAGATAATCCTCGAAACGACGCGCTCCTTTCATAAACGGATCTCCTTAATTCCCGGTGCGATTTCAAATGATTACACTATATTTAGTGTATATCTTAGCAAAATAGGCAATGTTTGTGTAGCGGGATTACTGTTCGGCGTGGAGTTTCTGGAGGATGGCGGCGAGGCCTACCCCAAGTTTCTCGACGGCGGCTTGCTGTTTGGGGTCTTTGAGGGAGCCGTCCGGCTGGAAGGCTTCGTGGGCTTTGGGGACCGCCACTTGGTCCGGCAGGACCAGGACGCCGATGTTGCCGAGGATCGAGCGGACGTGGACCAGCCCCCGCAGGCCCCCTAGCCCGCCCGGCGAGGCGCTCATCAGGGCGGCTGTTTTCCCTTTGAAGCAGACGAGCGGGGTTTCGCCCGGTGCTTCTCGGGAGGCCCAGTCGATGGCGTTCTTGAGGACGCCGGTGATGGAGCTGTTGTACTCCGGGCAGGAGAGCAGGAATCCCTGGTGGGAGATCATCAGTTCCTTGAACTGCTTGGCGGAAGCGGGGATCCCCTCTTTGGTTTCCAGGTCCCCGTCGTAGAGGGGCATGGGGTAATCCCGCAGGTCGATGAGGGTCACTTCCGCGCCGGCGGCCCGGGCCGCTTCGGCGGCGATCTTGATCAGCTTCTTGTTGAAGGAGTCGGCGCGGGTACTGCCGGCGAAGGCCAGGATGCGCGGGGAAGCCACTCGGGTTCAGCCGGCTTTGTTGGGGTCGAGCGTGGCGAGGATGTTGGAGAGGTCGTCGGCGTGCTCCTCCTCCATCGCCAGGATCCCTTCGAGCATGCGGCGGGTGGTGGGGTCTTTCTCGCCGAGGTAGCGGATCATCTCGGAGTAGGAGTCAATGGCGACCCGCTCCGCGACCAGGTCCTCTTTGACCATGTCGAGGAGGGAGTTCCCCTCCACGTACTCGGAGTGGCTGCGGGTGGTAAGGCCCTCAGGGCTAAAGTTGGGTTCCCCGCCCAGCTGGGTGATCCGGGCGGCGATCTGGTCGGCGTGGACCTGCTCCTCGGTGGCGTGCTGGAGGAACTCCTGGGCGACCGGGTCGGCGTGGATCCCCTTGGCCATGTAGAAGTGCCTCTTGTAGCGCAGGACGCAGATGATCTCGGTGGCGAGGGCTTCGTTGAGCAGCTTGATGACGGTGGCGCGGTCGGCTTGGTACCCTTCGGTGACGGCCCCTTCCTCGATATGCTTGCGGGCCCGCTTGCGCAGCTCTTTGATGTCGGACAAGAAGTTTTTCATGGCTTCATTATAACCGGGGGCGCGAAGTGACTCGGAGGAATTCTTCGATGCGCGAATTGGTACCGTGCGCGAATTGGTACCGGGTACCGAGGGGACACGTTACGATTCCCTGCCATTTTCCCGGCTAAATCCCGAGTAAGCCAAAAACCCCGCCACAATCACCCCGACCCAGCTGAGCCACATGGGGGCAGTCCAGGTGCCGATGATGAAGGGCCAGCCGAAGAAGAGGCGCAGGGCATGGAGGATGGCGACGATCAGGAAGATAGTTCCGGCGGCAAGGTTGAAGGTTCGCTGGGTCATGAGGGTCTTATTATAACGTCGGAAGCGGGATGAAAGGGCTTACGACTAGTCAGATCTCCCCTTTCCTGACCTTGTCGATGAAGGCGGTCGTGACTTTTGTTTGCGTTTTTCTCTCTTGGGCTAGAAGTTTGTCGAGTTTCCGGTATTCCGCCTGAGCGCGAATTGGTGCTGGGTTCCGCGGGGAGACGTTACTTTTCTTGAAAGCGCGTTTGGTCATTGGCATCAGACAAACTGGACTTTAAGTTTCTTGCCGAGGATGTGCGCGAGTTTTATCAGGGTTCGCAGAGAATAGCTGGAATTATCGGGATCTTCTAACCGGGAGATCGTTTGTTGGCTGGTGTGCAGAAGGTGCGCAAGCCGCTTCTGAGAAAGTCTCTTCTGGACTCTCAATCGGGAGATCTGGATCGCCACTTCCGCATAGACCCCTTCTTCATCGAAAGCTTTTTTGAACTCTTTGTTCTTGAGCTTTTCCTTCAGATAATCGTCGAAACGACGCGCTCCTTTCATTAACGAATCTCCTCCATGCCCAGCGTCATTTCAAATTAGTACACTATATTTAGTGTACATTCTAGCAGAACAGGTGGTATTTGTGTAGCGGAGTTGAGGATCTTACTGCTCCCTCTCCATCCGTTTTGCGTGGCGGTGGTGGCCGATCGCCCAGAGCTCTCCGAAGAACGGCCCGAAGAGGAACCCCGCCGCGGCCACCACGGTGCCGATGGAGATGAAGGCCAGCGCGGAAGCGAACAGCTTCCCCGCCGGGGTGAGGAGGGGCTCGGACGGTCCCTGGGCTGTGGCGATCA
>Ga0080064_1006981_pt1 | contig 11763 bp, 6 predicted proteins | sample Subgrocontami54m_FD_69260 | JGI IMG/M metagenome (GOLD analysis project Ga0080064, IMG submission 69260) | Subsurface groundwater microbial communities from S. Glens Falls, New York, USA - GMW46 contaminated, 5.4 m (SPADES assembly) (version 2) ...
GCGGCGGCGAGCGGCATGGAACTGGCGATGTTCGGCGGTATCGTCAACAAAGCGGAAGGGGATATCGTGGTCGCGCCGTCGATCCGTTCGCCCGAGGATTTGAAGGGCAAACGGATCGGCGTGCAGAGCATCGGCGGAGGCATTTGGTCGCAGACCATGCTGGCGCTCGAACATTTCGGTTTGGAACCGACGCGCGACAAGATCAACGTCATGGTCATCGGCGGCGACCAATCGGTGATCGCCCAGGCGTTGGCCAACGGCATCATCGACGCGGCGTATCTCGGCTACGCGTTCAGCAGCGGTCTCAAGGCCAAAGGTTTTCGCGTTATTCTCGATCTCGGCAAAGCGACGATTCCCTATCAAGGGTTGGCGTTGATCGGCCGCAGTGCCTACTTAAAACAAAACGGGGCGGTTGCCGACGCGGTCTTGCGCGGCGTGCTCGATGCGGTGGCGTTCGTGCAAACGCCGGCGCGCAAGGACGTGGTGGTAAGATCGCTAATGAAAAATTTACGGCTCTCCGACGTGCGTGAAGCGGAGAGCGGGTATAGCGCCTTGCAGTGGCTCTACAACTTGGACGTCACGCCGGAAATGACCGGTATTCGCAACATGCAACGCTTGCTGGCGACGACCAACCCCAAGGTTAAAGCGGTTCGAACCGAGGACGTGGTGAACGAAGACTCGGTGCGCCGGATCAAGCAAAGCGCTTTTTACCGCGAGTTGGTCGAGCGGTCGAAAAAATAGTTGTTGGCGATGAGAGACAAAATAATCGCAAAATTCCGCACGCAGCTTTTCAAGCTAACGCTCTGCGCGGCGATTTTGTTGCCGCCAACTTCGATTGGCGCCGCTGACAAATTGCGCATCGGTTACGGCGCGCCGTCGGTGACCATGGCGCCGCTCTGGATCGCGCAAGAAGGAAAAGTTTTTGCGCGCAATGGTTTGGATATCGAGGTGCTGTATTTGGAGAGCGCGCTAGTGCAGCGGGCGTTGATTGCCGGGGAGATTTCTTTCGGCGAGATGACCGGCGCGCTGCTGTCGGCGCTCGAGCCTCACGAGCCGGCGCTCACGGCGATGGGCGGTGGGCGAATCGCGCGCAACCTGGGACGCGCGGTCTTGGCCGCGCTCGCCGCGGGCTTCGTCGCGCTACGGTACTTCTCGGTCCTCGCGCTCGGTCTGCTCTACGTCGGGATCTTGGTCGCGGCCCTGCGGTTTCCGCCGGTCGCCCTGGCGTACCTGCCGTTCGTGATGCTGCACGCGACGATTCGCTGGGAGGGCCCGGAATCTCCGGCGGAGGCGGCGGCGCGGACGAGGGCGCGTCCAACCGGTCGGTGATGCGCGGCTAGGTAGGGTGTGTCTCGCAATTTGACCGCGGGATCCGCCCGCGCCCGCGCCCGCGCCCTCGCCCGCGCCCGACCGATGCGTGGGGAAGCTCCCACGTTGCGCGAGCCGGGTGAGCATGCCTACAGCATCGGGCGGGGGCGCGGGCGAGGGCGAGGGCGCGGGAGGGTCTGTCCCACAGTTCGACCGCGGCATCGCCGCGGTCGAATTGCGAGACAGACCCTACTAGTCCGCGATCTTCTGCCCGAGCAGCCGCTCCGCCTCGTCGAGCAGGAACGCCGTGTCGGCGAACGGCTCGAAGTGGATGTCTTGCCAGCGCACGCGGAGCTTGCCGTCGAGCAGGAAAGCACCGTGCAGCGGTGCGTCCTCGAAATCGTCGTAGGCGTTGTAGGCCTTGAAGGTGGCCTTGTCCGGGTCCGCGAGGATCGGAAACGTCGCCGGTGCGGTGGCGAGCGCGGCCGAGAGCTCGGCCGGCGTCTCGGTCGAGATCGCGACGAGCCGGATGCCCCGCTTCGCGAACGCCGCCGTTGCCGGGGCGAAGGCCTTGAGCTGCTCCACGCAGTGCTTGCAGCGGTGGCCGAGGAAGAACACCACGATGATCGGCTTGCCGCCCGCGAGCTGCTCGAGCGCCTGGGTCTTGCCGTGGTCGTCCGACAGCGCGAACGCCGGCGCCTTGTACGGCGACCAGCGGAACGGTCCGAGCGTATCGAGCGCCGGACGCGTGCCGACATCGGTCTTGGTGGTGGGCTTCACCCGCCAATCCCGGCCGAGGCCGAGCTTGCGCGCGAGCGGCTCGAGCCGGCGAAACACCGGTGTGTCGAGGTCGATCGCGGCCGAGCGTTCGCGGAGCAGCTTGAAGTGCTTGACCGCGAGCTCGAGCTCCCCGATGCGCACGAGGATGTCGACCAGATTCGCGAGCGGCTGGACTCGGCCGTTGTGGTCTTTGGTGGCTTGGGTCGCGAGCTCGAGCGCCTTCTTCGTGTTGCCGGCGTCGATCCAGAATCGCGCCTTGCGCTCGAGCGGCATCGTCTTCGCCTGGTCGAGCTTGTCGGCCGCGTCCTGGGCTTTGCCGTCGGCCAGGAGGAGGTAGCACTCGAGCTCGATGGCCGTCGAGTCGACCATGTCGAGCAGCTGCTTGTTCGCGGCGATTTGCTCACACACGGCCTTGGGATCGTCGGTGGCGTTGGGGTTGTCCGACGCCTTGAGCTCCTTCAGGCGCTTCTCCTCGGCGGCGATCGCGATCTCGAGCGCGGGGCGCTTTGCGAGCAGCTCCTTGGCCTCCTTCTTCGCCTGGGGGAACTTGCGTCGCATCATCAGCGCGAGCGCGCGGGCGCGGTGTCGGCGCACCTGCTCGATCGGGTGCGGCGTCGGCTCGAGGTAGTGGCCGTCCGAGAGCTCGACGATCTCCTCCCACATCTCGTACAGCTCGAGCACCTCGAACAGCCGCCGCCGGCCGTTGAGTGAGCTTCCTCCGCGCGTGAGCGTGTTGTAGCGCGGGTGTCGCGGCAGCTCGATCATGTTCTTCGCTAGGTCGAGCGCGTCGTGGACTCGGCCCACGTTGATGAGGTTGCCGATCAACCACTCGTTGTTGTGCGCGTAGTTGAAGATCTGGTCGGGCATCACGCGGTCCTGAATCATGTACGCGTGATCGACGCGCGCCGAGGCTTCCTGCTGCCACACGGCGTCGTCGTAGCGGAACAGCCGGCTGTAGATGTGCGCGGGCATGTGCCACATGTGCGCGATCCCCGGCGCCGCCTGCCCGCAGCGCGCCGAGGCGTCGAGGGCCTTCGCCGCGTCGACGTAGTCCCACAGGTGAATGCGGTAGTGGAGGCAGGGGTGCTTGGGCTCCTTGTCCAGCACGTGCTGGATCAGGCCATCGATCTCCTCGTCGGACGCGGTCTGCACCTTGCCCTTGCTGGTCCACTGCTCGAGGGCGAGGAAGGCGCGGGACTCGAGGTCGTCGGGGTAGGCCTCGCCGATCTTCTCGAGGCCGTCCATCAGCGCACCGAGCCGCTCGTGGACGGCCACGGTGGGCGTGTCGATGTACTTCTTGTAGACGGCGATCCACGCTTGCTCGAACGACGACGCTTTCCCGGACAGGGCGTCGGCCTTGGCGATGAACGCGGGGGCGCGCGCCTGATTCTCGCGGTTGGCCATCGCCATTCCGAGGTAGGCGAAGGCGCAGGCGGGGTCGAGCTTCGCCGCTTGGCGGAAGCTGCGCTCGGCCTCGAAGTACCAGAAGCCGTGGAGCTGGGCGAACCCCTGGAGGACGAAGCGTCGAGCCTCGTCGCTCGTGGTCGTGACCTCGAGGGTGATCGGGCCCATGCCCGATCGCAGGGTTGCCTTCTGGCGCGGGCCCTCGTTGAACGCCTGACCGTGGACCGAGTGACCGGCTGGGATCGCGTCGTCGGCGCGGGAGCTCGTGGTGAACAGGGCAAACGACGCGAGGAACAGGGCGGCGGGGTTGCGCATGGGCGGATTGTAGCGGGCGCGGCCCGAACGGGGGACTCCGGGCCGTCCGCGGCGTATAGTGAGCGCATGCGCGTGCCGACTACCTGGAAGAAACGGATCGCCATCGGGCTCGGGGTGTTGGTGGCCTTGGCCGCCGGCGCGGGCGCGATCTACCTGCTCGAGTCCACCCACCACAGCGCCCCGACCCAGGCGCCCCGGGCGGTCGCCGCCTCCGGAGACGCGGTCTTGGATGCGATCCGCCGTGGGATCGCGTTCCTGGAGGTCCACCAGGAGGAGGACGGCGAGTTCTCGAAGGGGTTGCTCGATCCCAAGCCGGCGTTCACCGCGCTGGTCGTGGACGCGATGGTCAAGTCGCCCGATGGTCCGCGCTACGCCACGAGCGACAGCGTGCGCCGCGCGTGCGACGCGATCGTGTCCCATCAGCAACCGGACGGAGGGATCTACACCCCGGCATTCGGCCTCGGGAACTACTGCACCTCGATCGCGGTGATGGCGCTCAAGACGGCGGGCGAGAACCGGCACGAACAGGCCATCGAGAAGGCGCTCGGGTACGTGCGCGCCTCGCAGCTCGGCGAGGGGACGGGTAGCCATCGCGGGGGGTTCGGCTACGGCGCGGGCACGGGCGAAGCGGACCTTTCCAACACGTTGCAGTCGCTCGAGGCGCTGCGCCAGGCTGGTGCGGGCTCGGACGATCCGGCGATTCGGGCCGCCATCGAGTTCGTGACGCGCTGCCAGAACCACAGCGAGACCAACGATTCTGCGTGGGCTTCGAGCGACGGTGGCTTCGTCTACCGGCCGGCGAACAGCAAGGCGGGCACGTACGTCGACGAGAGCGGCAAGGTCGGCTACCGCTCGTACGGGCTCATGAGCTATGCGGGACTGATGAGCCTGCTCCACGCCTACGTCGACAAGTCCGATGCGCGCGTCGTCGCGGCGGTCCGCTGGGTGAGCGAGCACTACAACCTCGACGAGAACGTCGCGCTCGGGCCGCACGGCCTCTACTACTACTACCTCGTGATGGCCAAGGCCCTGGATGCTCACGGCGAGCGCTGGATCACGACCTCGGACGGGGTCCGCCACGATTGGGCCGCCGAGCTGTCGGCCGCCATCGTGCGGCGTCAGCGCGGCGACGGTTCATGGACCAACGTTGACAGCCAACGGTGGATGGAGGACGACGCGGTGCTCGTGACTGCCTACATGGTGCGCGCGCTGACGCACTGCCACGCCGCGCTCGCGCGCCACGCGGCCGCGGACGCGGTCCGACGCTGAACGAGGGAGCACGATGACCGACGAGACCGCCGCCGGCTATGTCGAGCGCAAATCTGACGATGCGCGCCCGCCGACCACGGCAGCCACGCGGGAGAGCGCTTGGCGGCGCGCCCTCGGTGCGTGGTTCGGGATCGATCCTCGCTCGCTGGCTGCGCTGCGCGTGGGAACGGCGACGATGGTCCTGGTCGATCTCGCCGTACGGGCGAGCTCGATGCGCGCGTTTTACACGGACGCCGGCCTGCTCCCTCGCGCCGAGCTCTTGCGTCACGTCAGTGGAAACGAGGGCACCTCGCTCAAGTGGTGGTGGTCGCTCCACCTGGTCAGCGGGCAGGTGTGGTTTCAGGCAGCCTTGTTCCTGGTCGCGGCCGCGTTCGCGCTCCAGCTGCTCGTGGGCTACCGCACGCGGCGCGCGGCGGTGCTCACCTGGTTCTTGCTCACCAGCCTGCAGTACCGAAACAACATCCTCACCCACGGTGGCGACGTGCTCCTGCGCTGCCTCTGTTTCTGGTTGATGTGGGTGCCTGCCGGCGTTCGATGGTCCGTGGACGCGGCTCTGTCCCGAGGTCGACCCGGCGAAGCAGGGTCATCGCGCCCGGTGCTCTCGTTCGGGACCGCCGGCCTCCTGCTCCAACTCGTGGCGATGTACGTCGTCTCGGGCGTGATCAAGTACGACCCAGCGTGGACGGGACCGATCGTTCGGGGACCCGATGACGCGTGGAAGAGCACGTACTCGGCCGTGTGGATGGCGATGAACAACGAGCACTTCGCGACGGCACTCGCGCAGTGGCTCGTCGAGCGCCCCGAGGTGTGCTGGTACATGACGATCGCCGCCATCAACCTCGAGATCTACGGGTGCGCGCTGGCGTTTTCACCGCTGGCCACCGGGTGGTTGCGTCTCGCCTGCGTGGTCGCGTTCTGGGGCTTCCACCTGGGGCTCATCGCCACGATTCGACTCGGGCACTTCCCGTTCACGGCGATCGTGTTCTGGTTCGCGTTCTTGCCGGCCGAGTTCTGGCGGCTCGTGGAACGATGGTGGCGCCCTTCGCTCCCGGCGACGGGGCTCGTGTTGAGGCACGCACCCGACGACGCGTCACGCGACGGCGCGTTGCTCGCTCGCGAGATCCTCGGGCTCCAGGGCGTGCCGGTCGCCGTGGACGACGCGGTCGCGCGCGGATGGGAGCTGGACGAGCGAGGCGAACGCATACCCGCCCCGGTTGCGCGCCTCGCGCGATCGTCGCCAATCGTAGGGCCGTTGGGTCGGTTCGTCCCGGCGCTGGGGAGCGGCGGCGCGTGGCGCTGGCTCGCGGCGCACTGCGGTGGGCACGAGCGGCCCGTCGCCAACCAGGGCTTCCTCGCCGGTCTCGGATGCGCGATGTTCCTGGTGTACGCGGCACTGTGGAATCTGCGTGCGGTCGACATCGAGTTCAGCTACCCCAACGACGAGCGCTGGCTGCCGAACGAGCTGAGCTGGGTCGGACGGGTGAGTGGGTTGAACCAGGAATGGGCGATGTTCGCACCCCATCCGCAGCGGGACGTGGGCTGGTATCGGATCGAGGGCACGCTGGGCAACGGTCGGAAGGTGGACCTGTGGCCCCTGATCGACGGCCGGTTCGAGGCGATGGGCGACGACTACCTGTACGCGACCGACCATGCGATGGATGACGCGTGGCCCGCGCAGTGGGTGGATGCCTATCCGAACGAGGACTGGCAGAAGTACATGGCCAACCTCTGCTACGAGCGTTTCGCGCCGCACCGGGGCCTGCTGATCGCCCACCTGCGTCGCCGGTGGCAGGGCCGCATCGATACGACGCCCGGGTACTCGTCGGTCGAGCTCGCGCGGCTCAACCGGGACATTGGGACTTTGTCGCGCCAGCTCGAGACGTTGAAGTCCCGCGCGGCGCGTGCGGACGCCGCAGCGGCAGCCGCGATGGGCGCCCGCATCGACGCCCTTGCGTTCGAGCTCACGCGGCAGTCCGACGAGCGCGCGCGAGTCATCGCGGCGCGCGGCCAGCGTGCGCTCGTCGCGGCCCGGCTCATCTACCACGTCAAACGCATCCCGAAGGATGCACGACGGCCCTTCGAGTTTTCGACCCGCACGTTGTGGACCTGGCCCGCGCCCGCGGAGACGCGCTAACCAAGGGCTCGGAAACACCAAGGGACCATCCGGCGTGCAGCCTGCCTCGACCAGCGTTCCCGAGCGCGTGCTCCTGTCGCTCCACCGCGCGTCGAAGGTCTACGCAATGGGTGAGGTTCTCGTGCACGCCCTGCGCGAGGCCACGCTCGACGTCGTGGCCGGCGAGATCCTGATCGTGGTCGGTCCGTCGGGGTCGGGGAAGAGCACGCTCCTCAACCTCTTGGGCGGGATGGATCGCCCGACCTCGGGAGAGGTGTTGTTCCTCGGCAAGGATCTGGCGCGGGCGAGCGACCGCGAGCTCACCCGATACCGCCGCTACGAGGTCGGGTTCGTATTCCAGTTCTACAACCTGATCCCGACGCTCACGGCGCTGGAGAACGTGCAGGTGGCGACGGAGATCGCCCGCGCCCCGCTCGATCCTCGGGCGGCGCTCGACATGGTCGGGCTGTCCGATCGCGCCGATCACTTCCCGGCGCAGCTGTCGGGCGGACAGCAGCAGCGAGTCTCCATCGCGCGCGCCCTGGCGGGAAACCCACGTCTGGTGTTGTGCGACGAGCCAACGGGGGCGCTCGACTTGGACACGAGTCGCCAGGTGCTCGGGATCCTGCAACGCGCCCAGCGGGAGACGGGTAAGACGATCGCGATCATCACCCACAACGCCGCGATCTCCGCGATCGGGCACGCCGTCGCGCAGATGCGGGACGGGGCCATCGCCAAGGTCACGCGGCAGGTGCCGGTCGACGTCGCCACGATCGAGTGGTGACCCCGACGTCGCTGCGCCGGAAAATCGCGCGATCGCGGGAAAATCCGCGACGTGCGTGGCGGCGCGTGCTCACGCGCTTGCCGGCGCGGGCTGGTTCGCGGCATTCGAGATTGGCCTTGGAATTGCTGCCAGCTCGGGCTAACGGGCGAGCAGCACCGTGACGCTCCACGTGGGGAACGACGATGTTCGAGGCGGCCGAGCTCGGTCACGAATTGTCCAAGGCCCAGTACAAGCGCATCGAGCCTCGACTGCGCGCCGATCTGTTGGATGCCCAGTACGAGCTTCTGCGGAACGGGCGCTTCCCGGTCGTCGTGCTCATCTCCGGGGTGCGCGGCGCGGGCAAGGGCGAAACGGTCAACGTCTTGAACGAGTGGATGGATCCGCGTCACATCCAGACCCACGCCTTCGACAGCCCGACCGATGAGGAGCGCGATCGGCCTCCGATGTGGCGCTACTGGCGGGCCCTGCCGCCCAAGGGCAAGATCGGGATGCTGTTTGGTTCCTGGTACACGGCGCCCATCATCGACCGCGTGTTCAAGCGCACGAGCGCCGGCGATCTGATGCAGTCGATCGACGAGATCCGTCGATTCGAGCGCATGCTGGCGGACGACGGGGCCCTGTTGCTCAAGTTCTGGTTTCACTTGTCGAAGAAGTGCCAGCGCAAGCGCTTGAAGTCGCTCCAAGCGAATCCCGATACGAGTTGGCGCGTGACGGATCGCGACTGGGATTTCTTCGAGTACTACGACCGCTTCTATCGCATCAGCGAAGACACGCTGCGCAAGACGAGCGTGGCGCATGCACCGTGGACCGTGGTCGAGGGTACGGATCCGGCGTACCGAGTCGTGACCGTGGCGCGAACGCTGCTCGCGGCGATGCGGGGGCACCTGTCCTCGAGCACGTCCGTCGTCCAGCCCGAGCCAGCCGCCCAGGTCGTGTCCGCGAAGGTCGTGGCCGCGGACGACCGCGACGTGCTGAGCCAGTTGGACCTGTCGCCGGCCTTGCCCAAGAAGCGATACGACCTCGAGCTGCGCCGCCAGCAGCAGCGCCTGGCGCTCCTGACCCGCCACCCGAAGTTTCGGCGGCACACCGTAATCGCCGTGTTCGAGGGCATGGACGCCGCTGGCAAGGGCGGCGCGATCCGTCGGATCACCGGTGCCATCGATGCACGACTGTATCGGATCATCCCCATCGCCTCCCCGACGGACGAGGAGCGAGCCCAGCCGTACTTGTGGCGTTTCTGGCGCCAGGTACCGATGAAGGGCCGCTTCACGATCTACGATCGCAGTTGGTACGGCCGCGTGCTGGTCGAACGCGTCGAGAGCTACGCGGCCGAGGCCGATTGGTCTCGCGCGTACTCCGAGATCAACGACTTCGAGGAGCAACTCGGCCGCGACGGGGGCATCATCATGAAGTACTGGCTGCAGATCTCGAAGGACGAGCAGCTCCGCCGCTTCAAGGGTCGCGAAGTGACGAAGCACAAGCAGTTCAAGATCACGAAGGAGGACTGGCGCAATCGCAAGCAGTGGGACAGCTACCAGGCTGCCGCCACCGAGATGATCGAGCGCACGAGCACCTCGGTCGCGCCCTGGACGCTCGTCGCCGCGAACGACAAGTACCACGCGCGAATCCACGTGATCGAATCGCTGTGCGACCGTATCGAGGCCTGCCTCTAGCCGTTGCTAGCGGTCCTGGACGGCCTGGAGCTCGGCATCGGTGTGTCGCAGTCGTTCGGCCATGGCCAATGCCAGGCTCGAGAAGACGATGACTCCGAGGTTCGCGTCCGTTCGCGCCTGCTCGTCGAATCGCGCTCGAGACAGGACATAGAGGTCCGTGTCGACCTTCGCCTCGACGTCCGCTGACCGCGTGCCCTGGTCGAGGAACGACAGCTCCCCGAAGAAGCCTCCGCGGTCGATCGTGGCGACGTGATGGCGCTTGCCTCCCTCGAGGGGCAGCAGCACCCGAACCCCGCCCTGACGTACCAAGAACAGCTCGTCGCCGCCGTCGCCCTGCGCGAACGCCAGCTCTCCCTGTCGAAGCGACCGTCGGCCGACGACGGCGCCGAGCGACGCGAGCTGCGCGTCACTCAGGGCTTGGAACAGGCGGAGCTCTCGCAGCTCCAGCGGGTGTCCCGACGCGATCGGGGGTAGGCCAGCCGCCTCGAGCAGGCGCTCCTCCATCCACTCCATCGCGCCATCCTGTGTCTCGCAGATCAGGACGCCGCTCGCTCGGCGCATCAACCCCATTTGGGAGAAGTACCGTTCGAAGTCTCGCGCCTCGATCACGCCCGAGGGCATGCCGCTGAACAACAGCCGGCCATCTCGCTCCGCCAGTCGGCCATGCATCTGCTCGAACAGGTGGACCGCCGTGAAGTCGATCGACTGGACGCGACGGAAGTCGAGCAGCAAGAACCGGGCGGTGCGGAGATCGCGCTCGAGCTGCGTGAGGAGCTGGTCGGTGGTACCGAAGAAGATGTTGCCCTGTAGCTCGCACAGGACGGCTTGGTCGCCCAATCGAGTCAGCACATCCCGCTCGTTGGGCTCGCGCCGAGTCTTGGATGAGACCTGGTTGAGGTAGCGCTTGCTGCGAATGACCGAGCCTCGCACTTGATCGCGAATGAACAGGAGGATGGCGAGTCCGATGCCGACGCCCGAGGCGACGATCAAGTCCATCGTCAGCGCGACCACGATCACACCGGCAATGACGAGGAAATCCATGCGTCCAGCCGGGTAACGCAGGAGCCGAAACATGCTGACGTCGAGCATGCGCCAAGCGATGACGAGCAGGATGCCCGCGAGCGCGCCGACCGGGACCCACGCGATCAGGTCGCTGAGCAGCAGGAGCGACAAGACCACGAAGGCGCCCTCGATCACGCCGGAGCGAGGGGTGTGGCCACCGCTGGTGAGATTCACCATCGTCGCGCCCATCGTGCCCGCCCCCGGCATCCCACCCGCCACGAACGACGCTAGGTTGCCAATGCCCTGACCCACAAGCTCGCGGTTGGAGTCGTGGCGGCGGCGATTGATGGCGTCCACGCTCACGCAGGTCTTGAGCGTGTCGATGGACAGCAGCACGGACAGGGTTGCAGCCGGCACGATGATCCGGCCCAGCGTTGCGAGGTCGAGGTGGGCGACCGAAGCGAGGCGTGCCGACAGGAGGTCACAGAACGACGCGTCGGCTTGGATCGGGCCAATGATCAGGGGATTTCCGCGGAGGACCAAGAGCCCGGGGCTGAACCAAGACAGCGCGAAGTACGAGGCGATTCCGGCGAACAGCCCCACGATGGCGGCGGGCACCCTTCGCGTGAGGTACGGGGCGACGGCCATGGCGACGATCGTCACCGCCCCGACGACGAGCCCCTCCCACTTCCAGGTGGCCGGGGACATCAAGCCCGACAGCAGGCGGGCGTCCTTGGGGAGGCCGAAGAGCTTCGGGAGCTGCCCGATCGCGATCAGGAGCCCGACGCCGGACAAGTAGCCACTGACCACCTGGTACGGAATGAACTTGATGAGGCTGCCGCCACCAATGGCTCCAAAGGCCACCTGCAACGTCGCCGACAGCAAGGCCGTCAGACCCACGAGCGTCAGGGCGTCGCTCGGTTCGACGCGCGCTCCGTAGGTGCCTGCCATGAGCCCCGCCGTGAGCGTCGACAGCACGGCGGCGGCGGGCGCGCAGGGTGCGGAGATCAGCGCGCCGTTGCGTCCAAAGATCGGCGCGACGATGCCCAGCGCGGCGGCGCCCAGGAGCCCGGTCATGGCGCCTTGTCCGGCGTAGTCGGGTCCGAGCGGCGTGT